>SDBV01001132.1_pt1 | contig 39683 bp, 36 predicted proteins | sample 2277081 | NCBI WGS metagenome assembly SDBV01 (sample SAMN10402039, study PRJNA504765) | marine sediment metagenome | isolation source: marine sediment core GS10_PC15, 223 cmbsf | place: Arctic Ocean: Southern Knipovich Ridge | collected 2010
AACTCGATTTGATGGTGTGGGGGGTGTCGACGGGCTCAATGGGGCTATCGCCGTGGCGATAAGTCAGGACGGAAAGCATGTGTACGTTACAGGTAGGTTTGACGATGCTGTTTCGGCTTTTTCCCGGACGACATCGCCGATGCCAGGGGGCGAAGGGGAAGGCGAGGGCGAAGGAGAAGGGCCGGGGACCCGCGAATGGATATTTAATTCCGCGACCGAGCATTATTACAGGTTGACTGATCCCCTGAATTGGCATCTGGCCCGTTTGCAGGCAGAAGCGTGGGGCGGATACCTTGTGACAATTAACGATAGTTCAGAGAACGATTGGATAATGAACACCTCAGGATTTGCAGACCCGCAGCACGGCACACTCTGGATTGGTCTGACCGACGAAAGCGTGGAAGGTACGTGGACCTGGACGAATGGAGAGAATTCCCCATACCGCAACTGGGCGGAGGGAGAACCGAATAACCTCGGAAATGAAGATTACGCCGAAATAGATATCAAGCCTTTCGGCTCAGTTCTTCCCGGTGAGTGGAACGACGGTCGAGGGGACTATACCCGGCGGGGAATCGTCGAGCGCAACTCCTTTCCGGCAACTGATTCGGAGGGGGAATCTGCAGGCGAAGGCGAGGGTGAGGCCGAAGGGGAATTCACCGAGGGCGAAGGTGAAATAGTGGGTGGTGAAGGTGAATCTGTCCAGGAAGGAGAGGGCGAAGGAGAAGGCGTGGATGACGGCGAAGGGGAAGATGGAGGTGAGGGTGAAGGTGGAGGAGAACCCGACCTGGTTATCGATCGCATAGTGTTCGAGGGAGGCAGCGAAACGATCACCATAAGACATGGGGAGCTCCAAACGTTAGATGCGACTGTGACCTATACCTGGACGGCATACACCAAGAACAGTGGGGGTGGAAACGCTGGCGACTCAGTAACCCTCATAGGCTGGAATGAGAGCTCGATCAATTGCACTATCCCACCTACGGATTTCCTTATGGGCAGTTCGGCAATTAACGCTCTTAGCGCCGGAGAGGAGGACTCTGGACCTACTGACGCTTCTTATACTTGGGGTGTGAAATTTGCCGGGACATACGCTTTGGTGGGTCGTGCGGACCGAGATGATGATGTGAATGAAGGAAATGGTGAATCGAATAACGTCTTCTGTGCAACGATTATCGTCGAGGCTGGAGACGAAGGAGAAGGTGGGAAAGAGGAAACCGAGCCGATTGTTTGCAACTTGTCGGCCTTGACAGCCCAGACGGACGTCGCCACTGAGCTTCACAGCCTTCGGAGGTTCAGAGATGTCCACTTGCTCTCACGCTTTTTTGGCTCGAGTTTAATTCGCTCCTACTACCAGATTGGACCCTGACAGATGTGGCCTTCCCACAATTATCGTTCAGGCTTCTTCGAAAAGGTGACAGGAGAGTTGAAACTCGTCCCCCCGGATCACCCATTGGTCGAATCCGCCCGTCTCGTCGGCACCTGTTTCGTGGATTGACCAATCTGATAAAAGACTTTTCAGAGGCCGCTTAGAAAAGCGCTGGAAAAGGATAGGCACAAAGTCACCAAGAAGTGGTTGCGATCCGCCCTTTGTGTCTTCGTGTCTTCGTGGCGAAAATGCAATATTCTCTTGTCAACACCCTGCATGATCCCTGGAAAAGGAGGTTCTATATGCATAGTAGAATGAAGTGCGGCGTTATGAGGTCTTATCCTTCAGCACTTATTCTGGCCCTTGTTTCATTTGCAGTCCTTGGCATTTACAGTCCCGCGGTCCTGGCACAAGACTCGAATAAGCCCCCTCCCCTCACGTCGGCGATCATTGACCAGTGGGGTGAGGAGATATCGAATTGGGGGCGCTGGGGGGAGGACGACGAGCTGGGAACGCTTAATCTCATCACTCCGGAGAAACGGAAGAACGCCGCCGGGCTGGTGAAAGACGGTGTCTCCGTCTCACTCGCATTGGACATCAACAAATCCGCCTCGTTCGAGCAATCGATGAAGTTGCTCGATAATTGGGCCGTGGACACCTACTCGATCAACTATCACGGCTTGGCGCATTCCCACATCGACGCGCTCTGCCATATCTTCTGGAACGGGAAGATTTACAACGGCTACTCGAAAGAAAGCGTGAAGTTGACCGGAACCGAGAAGCTGGGCATCCAGAATATGAAGAACGGCATCTTTACACGCGGCGTCCTGATGGACATTCCCCGCCTCAAAGGGGTGCCCTATCTCGAGCCCGGTACGCCGATCATGGCAGAGGACCTGGAGGCATGGGAGCGGAAGGCCGGAATCAAAGTGCAGAGCGGTGATGTGCTCTTGATCCGAACCGGCTGGCGGGTGCGGGCAAAGGAGCACGGCACCGGGAACTCCTCGGGGAAAGCCGCGGGGCTCCATGCGTCCGTAGCGAAGTGGCTCAAGGCGCGGGACATTGCGGTGCTCGGTTCCGACCGTGGAAGCGACATGCTCCCATCCGGCGTGGAAGGGGTCATTGAACCGATTCACCTTTTGGTGTTGGCTGCGTTGGGAACGCCCATTCTCGACAATCTCGATCTGGAAGCCGTGGCCGAAGAAGCCGCGAAACGGGAACGCTGGGAGTTTCTTTTCGTCGCCGCTCCGATCCGTGTCCTCGGCGGCACCGGATCGCCCCTCAACCCGATCGCGACGTTCTAGAAGAGTTAGAGGATTATCAGAAGGTCTCTGGATAAGATGACTGGCCCTCGAACGCCCGAAGTAAATCAATGCGATGAACATGCACATCAAACCAGGGCTCTATATTCTGGTGTTCGCGCTCCTGACGGTCTTTGTGCTTGTTGAGCTTGCCGTCGGGTTTGTGGCAGCGTGGATCGCTCTGACGGTTCTCGCAGGTGTAGGGGTTGTCTTGCTCGTCTTGACTGATGTCCTCAAAGGCACACCGTCGCTGCATCCAGCAACCTGGGTGTTTCTAATCAGCTACAATATTCTTGCCATCGGTGCCGCCGTGTTTTACGCTTTCAACTCGTGGGCACGCCTAACTGGAGTCGCCGTGGTTGCAGCAGGACTGGGCATCCTCTGGTACGGAACCCGAAGGAAACAGTGTTGGGCCTGGAACTGGACGCGGCGCATATACACAGTTCTCACTGGTTGCCTTTTCCTAAGAGTGGCGCTAGTGCCTTTCCGTCCCGGTGTATTTCTGCAAGAGTACGTGTCCGACCTCGGATGGATCTTGGGTATCGCCATTTACCTCCTAAACCTTGCGCTCACCTTTGGGATCATCATCTACGTCTGGGAGGCTTTTAGGACTCCTGCTGACGCAAAGAAACCGCCTTATGCGATAACGGGATCTAACGCCTAACCAGCAGCTAGAGCCGGACGCTCCGCGCCGCTCATTTGCAGAGCGTTTGACTAATAGACTCTTTGCACAGAGGTTTCTCAAGTGAGACTAATGACGCTCCTGTTCTCTCTTCTTATTATCTCACCATTCGCTCTTGGGTCAGAGCAAGGTGAAGAAGAGAAGAGCCAAAATGAAGAGGACAAAGTTGTCGGCAAGATTGAGTATGAGCTCATCGACAACGAAGATAAGAGCGTTATCTCCAAAGTAGTACTGACAGTTCACAAATCCGATATCGAGGTTGTTAAAAGAGGAGCAAATCACTTTGACAGGAGTGTCAAACTCCATGAGAACCTTCATTTCGGCATTGCCAGCTTTCGGGAACAGCGTCAAGGTTTCTCGGGCTTCGGATTGTGGTTGAGAAACAGATCTGTACGGTCGTTTAGCTGGGATTGGTTTACGATTGTTGGCAAGAACAAAGCAAAGAAACTTCAAGGGAGAGGTGATTTAGACTTCTCTTTCTTTCCAACCGCAGGATTGGTAGAAATTGACAAGATCTCTTTCACATCTGACGCAACGCTGAGATGCCGCAAGATGAATCTAGGTCTGCTCAGCACGCTAAAAGACTTGTTCACGCTAATCACGCGTCGCGCACCGAAAGAGGATTGGCTGTGCAAGATCAAGAAAGGCTCCTACATATATTGGATATCAGATAATGCTAATGAGCCACTTCAGTCGACTGATTCCAGCGGCGGCTGATGCGCAAGAACGTCAGCAACGAGGCGTAACATGGATACGAGGCGGGTTGCGGTGGTTGAAAGCGGATCTATATGGGGAATGTCGGTCTCGTTGAGGTATAACGGAATAAATTATGAGCAGGGGGTAAATTAAGTGATGGCTTTGAGTAACTCTGGATTTGCCGACAGGGCTTCTGCCGCAATTCTTCGAGTCAGGCGAACCAATGAGAAGGTTTTAGCCCAATTCGCAATACTGATAACGTTTGTGATGATGGCACAAGGTTGTTTTCTAAGGGTAAGCGATTTTTCGATATCCATAGACGGAGTCGAAAAGGACATCCATCGATCTCAATTCGGACTCTATCCTGACAATGGCCACATTACCCTTGAAGTGAAGGGAATTAACGATGGAGATCCGCTTGTCAGCGATCAAGAATTCAGTTATATCGCGTTTCTTGAATTCGATATTTCTCTGCTTCTAGATCTGCAACCTGGAGAGTGGTACACGATTCAAGGGAGCACGGATTTCAATTTTCCTGAATGGAACCATTCTCCTAATTTCTCCGAAATCATTCTTCACACAGCGACTCCTGAGCAGGTCGCTTCTCTCGAGGCCGTTTGGCTTGAGTTACACTGCTTCTGCGGAACTCCTGACACTGTTCTATCTCAGTCTTTGGCAGGAAGGATAACGTTTGACACGATTTCGGAGGAACATCTAATTGGTGAATTGCAATTGACCGTAGATGGCGATATACCGGCAGGGACAGGACCTGAGCCGTCGCAGCACGCTGAAATATGGGCCCAATTTGACGCTGTTGAGCGTCAGGATCCATCGTGGTGACAAGAATAGATGACAGTGAATCGGTGAAACATCCTCAAATGCACCAGCGCCCAACCACCACATCGAACCGCCGTGCTTCACACACGGCTGATGTGCAATCCATTATCTTGACAGGAGGGAGAATGATTGAGAAAATCCCAGACGAGGTTGTGACAATCTTTCTCGCGGCCACTGCCGTTCTGGCTTATCGCTGGTACCGAACAAGAGCACTTTTGTTTCGGATAACAGAGAAGGTAGATAGACTCTTGACTGCGCAGGGACTGCCCGCCATCAATCTCTTTGCCAGTCCGAGAATGAGAAGACACTTGACTCTTCACCGCCTTGCCCGCCGACTCGAATCCCGTATTGACCGCATATTGACCGAAGAAGAAAGCACGAAAGAAGAGAGTGAGTCAAGATAACCAGCGCATTCAGCGCGCCAAGGCCGCTGATGCACAGGCCCGTTAGCAACGAGGCGTAACATTGTTGCGAGGCGGCCTGCGGTGGTGGGATGGTCCATATGGGAAATCTCAGATTAGAGTTGATTTGACAGCTGCTCTTGAAGGGAAGGACAGTAAAGATGGAAACGGATGGAAAAAATGTCCGGCGGCAGGGTCAAGAATTAACCCGGCGTAAATTTATAGCCACGTCAGCAGCGGCAGCGGCGTTCACGATCGTACCTGGCTGTGTCCTGGGAGGGCCCGTTCGTCGAGCACCAAGTGGGAAGGTCAATCTAGCCTTTATTGGTGTCGGAGGACAGGGTACAGTAAATCTCAAAGATTTCCTCAGGAATCAGGATGTACAGGTGATAGCCCTTTGCGATGTCAATCAGGAGAGTGACTACACGCCTTTTTACTATGACGATGAGACAGCAGGACTGAGACCTGCATTGAAGATCGTGGAAGAGTTTTACGCCGACCAAGAAAGATCAGGGACTTACAAAGGCTGCGCCGCCTATCAGGATTTCCATGAGATGCTGGAAAAAGAAAGGGGCATTGATGCCGTTGTGATATCCACTCCCGATCATGTGCATGCGGTGGCCTGCATGGCAGCCATCAAGAAGCGCAAGCATGTGTACTGCGAAAAGCCTCTGACCCATTCCGTATATGAGACGCGAGTGGTAACGGAGGCCGCCCGAAAAGCGGGCGTGGCGACTCAGATGGGTAATCACGGCCATTCCGGGGAGGGGATTCGCTTGACGGTGGAGTGGATACGAGACGGCGCGATCGGGCCGGTGCGAGAGGTCCACGGCTGGAGCGACGTGGGAGGGTCATCATGGGCGGATATGGAGGACAGGCCTGAGGAGACTCCGCCGGTGCCGGAGACACTGGACTGGGATCGCTGGCTGGGTCCGGCGCCTTATCGACCTTACCATCCCGCTTATGCACCCTACAATTGGCGCGGCTGGTGGGATTTCGGTACGGGAGGGATAGGTGATATGGCCTGTCATAATCTTGATCCGGCCTTTTGGGCCCTTGACCTGGGCTATCCCAGCAACGTGGAAGCCAGCTCCTCCAGGCTGAGTGCCGAAACCGTACCTGCAGGGGCACTGTATCATTTCGAGTTTCCGGCCCGCAGCGATATGCCTCCGGTCACCATGAAATGGTATGACGGCGGCTTGATGCCCCCACGACCCCGAGAGCTGGAAGAGGGCCGAAGAATGGGTGGAGACGGTATTTACTTTGTGGGCGACGAGGGCGTCATCATGTGTGGCGGCTGGGGTGGAACCCCGCGAATAATTCCCGAGTCGAAGATGCAGGCCTTCAAGCGACCGCCGAGGACTATCCCTCGAGTTCCAGGACATCGTCCAGACTGGATAAACGCCTGCAAGGGCGGCAATCCCGCCACCACGAATTTCAACTATGCCGGTCCATTAACCGAAATGGTGTTGTTGGGTAATGTGGCGCTGCGGACGCGCAAGAAATTGTATTGGGATGGCCCGAACATGAAGGCGAAGAACGTTCCCGAAGCAGACAAATATATACGCCCGAAATTTCGCGATGGCTGGAGTTTGTAGTTTCTCGGGTCTGGCGCAACTGTGATCAAGCCCGATGCGTCGTGGCGGAACATTCAGGGATGTATTGGTGTTGGGAAAAGCTTCTCGGCGCGTTCAAGAACACGCATAATCGCATTCTGGGCCTATACTCACGGAATCTGAGAGCCACAACCAGTTTCCAACTCACACTAACTTGCCTGCTGCGTTAGGAGGGTTTTTCACCAGCCCCTCCTAACCTGCAGAAAGACGGAAGGTTCCCTTTGTTAATCATCGCATATTTCCGCGATCACGACAGACTCCTCCTTTCAGAAACCCGCCAAGAAGTTGCAGGATATCCCTCGCTACGGATCGTGTCCGGGGCGCACCTCCCGCCCGCCCTTCTTGCTATGCCTTGGAAATCCCATGAAAGTTCCAAGATTTCGGTCACAATTTCGGCCCAAGTGGCACTTTATCTTAGAGGAGTCGGGGCCCAGTAGATTTTCACTATAATAGATACGTTTCTGGAGATTGTAAGGACATGAACAGGGCCGACGAACAGAAGCTGGTCAAGAAGGCGCAGGCAGGTGACCGAGACTCCTATGGCAGGTTGGTCGACCTGTACAGCGGTTCCGTGCTGGCTGTGGCTTATGCCCGGGTGGGCGATTTCACGACATCCCAGGATATCGCTCAAGACACGTTTCTCGTGGGGTATACCCAGCTGAGCCGACTTCGGAATCCCAAGAATTTTGGGGCTTGGTTGCGGATGATTGCGGGGAATCTTTGTCGAAGGTGGCACAGGAATCAAGCATATCGAAACAGGCTTCAGGATGACTCCGCCGCCTTACGACAGCGTTTGGGATATGAAGATCCCCCGGTGGCTTCGGAGGCACTCGAGATGCAAGAAACACGGTCGTTGGTAGAAAAGGCTATGGAAAACCTCCCACTGAAAGAACGCGAGGCGGTACTGCTGTTTTACTTTGAAGGGAAGTCCGCTACCGAAGCGGCGAATGTGTCCGGGGTTTCTGCCACTGCGATGAGAAAGCGACTCCAGCGAGCTCGTGACCGCCTCCGCGATATCGTGAGTGCCCAAGTCGAAGCTGACCTCACCGAAGCGGCCAAACGGCGGAAGTTGTCGTCCCGCGTCCTCGCCGCAATCCCCTTAGGGCCCAGTTTTGGAAAGATATTTCCGGTAACCGCAGCCGTCCCGTCGTCGTGGGGTCTTGGTTTTGCGAATCTTGTTGGAAAGCTGAGCGCGGCTCCCATGGCAACGGCCGGTGCTGTGGTCGGCCTTTGCATTATCACGCTTGGAGTTCTGTTGCAGGTCCATCTCAATATTGACGATCTGGCCGATAGACCTGCACTTTCTCCGGATCGAGCACAGATTTCCAATTCAGGCAACCAGGCAGCCCCAGACGTTACGGTTGCTGCGGTCTCAGATGGCCCGACAACAGCCTCCCAGCAAGCAGGGCAACCAGACTCCACAACCTCGGTTCAAGCGTTGCTTGAGACATTTCTCTCAGGGGACGCGGTAACGGAAACAGACAGGACCCCTGCGATATCGGGAACTGTCCGCGATCCGAGTGGGAACCCGATTTCCGGTGCGCACATGGAGTTGATCTTGCGGAATGAGAGATGGGAACCGCAACATCCGACCCGACAGGTTACGGCGGATGTGTTTACCGGGGAGGACGGTTCGTACTTGCTGCAATCGGTCCCTTCTGATCACGAAATGTTGGTGTTCGTTTCCCATCCGGATTGGGCACACAATGGCGCACACATCCAGCCGATGGGCGGGAATGACCATGAGAGAAATTTCGATTTTAGCCTTGAGTATCCGACAACTGTTTCTGGGATCGTCGTTGATGAGACCGGGGGGCCTATTGATAGCGCGTTTGTCTTCTTGTGGGGTGCGGCTCATCCTGCACGGTCTGAGCCAGACGGGCGCGAAGAAGAATTACCGAGATCGATTAACGCAGGCCGTGCTGGATGTTTTGAGACGACAATCACTGGTCCCAACGGTCGCTTCAGCCTCACTCACATTCCGAAGGGATGGGTAATCTTTGGTCTTGGGGCGACCAAGACCGGATATACAGTGGGCTACGCATTGAGCAAAGAAGGTGCGGAGAAAGCAAAGCGTGACTCGGAAGCAGGCAGATCGACATCTTGGGGTGCAATCCATATCAGTGCACCATACGAGAACATAAGAGTCGTTCTCAAGAGCGGTGGAAGTGTTGTGGGCCGTGTGGTCATGGACACCACAGGAGAGCCCGTCCCTGACACGCTAGTGATGGTTGAAGGCACGATTGAGGATCCGGCTCTAGACGCAAGGATCGGATATGGAGACTCGGTCCTAACGGATGCCGCCGGGGCTTACCGGATTGATGACGTGCCTGCAGTCGACGTGAACATTGTGGCCAAGCTCGACACGAGCATTAGCGATACATACAGAATTGAGATAACGCCCGGAAAGACTCGCAGTCTGGATCTGAGATTGACTCCTGGTGGCGGGTTTTCCGGGACACTGTACGACCTGACCACGGGCAAGCCGTTGCCAGACCGACATCTCTCCTACATGCGCGAGGGAACGCTAGGCGGATTTCCCACATTCGTCACAGATAGTGATGGCCGCTTTTACGCGGAGGGATTGTATCAAGGTGTTTGGCGAATCCAGCCGCGCCTTGGATACAGCCGTCTGGCAAAGTCGCGTCATCCCAGTATGACCAGCCGTGGATTCCCTGTGGAGGTGCGGACGGGCGAAATCACCTCTGGAATAGAGCTTTTCGCTGAGCCTTATGTGGAATCTTTTGGAAGTTTGCGAGGAAAAGTTGTCGACATCGCCGGAAGGCCTGTTCCTAATGCCGTCGTATGGACTGAAAAGGACTCATTCCGTCGGGCAATTACCGACAGCCGTGGGGAGTTCGCCTTGCAGAGGCTGGTCTCAGGGTCGCAGATAGTTGGAGCTCTTAGCCCACCCGACTTCACGTTCGGAATGACAAGCACAGAGATAGTGAAAGATAGAGAAAGCTTGGTGACGATCGTATTGGACAGTGGAACTGCGCGAATTGGCGGAGTCGTGCTCACGTCAGAGGGGAAGCCGCCTGTGATTCCAATCTCTCTTGATTTGCAGGGGCGATATATATTCAGAAAGAAACTGGTGCTCGATGAGCGTGGCGTTTTCGACAGCGGCCCCATCCCACCAGGCGAATATACACTGTTTGTGTCTCCGATCGAGGAATATCGTATCGATCCTCCCGGCCCATCAGAATTCAGGGTCCAGGAAGGTGAGTATCTTGAGAATGTGCAATTCACAGTATCCAGAATGTCTGGGATCATCGCTGGTATTGCGGTCTATGCCGATGGTCGTCCGGCCACGCACAAGCGAGTTATCGTGGGTGCCCAGTATGGGCTCATTCACACCGAGACGGATGACTACGGCCGGTTCCGTGCGGAGCCCATTGACGGTGAAACAGGCTATGTGGCGGTGGGCGAGTACCCAAATTCTCTTGAAATGCGGGATTTCGGGGACAAGGAGTGGGCTTGGATTGGCGATATCCCGAATGGAACGACCGATCTGCGGGTAGTTCTTTATCCGACAGGAACGCTGACTGGCACTGTCGACATCCCCACAAATTCCGAAGAGGATATCCAAGTCAGCGTGTTAGGCGAGCTAGGTTATTCCGGGAGGTTTTCATATGCCGGCGGTCCATTCTCAGTTGAGCTTCAGCCGGATACTTATACAATTGAAATTTCGTATCCGAACACGCATGTCACAAGAAGGGACGTCGTCATCTCGGCCAATTCAACAACAGACGTCGGTATTATTGAGCCTTTGGAGGGGTCCGGAGTGATTCTGGGTCGCGTAACACAAAGCGGAGGAGGCCTAATTGATCCTGAGCTCACAGTCGAAATTGACTTGGCGCCAATCAATCTACCCGACTCCGGAAATTATCGCTTGAGGGATCCTGTCGTAGAAAATGGGCAATTTCGAGCGGAACAGATCCCGTCTGGCCTTTATGTTATTGCTTTGAAGGTTGGTTCGGACAGAAGTGCACAGACAAGAATCGAGTTTGTCGAGGTGATGGATGGTCAAGAGACCTGGGTCGATTTCGATATCCCCATCGGCGACGGAGTCATCCTCGGTAGTGTGTCCACCGGCGAACCGGATCATATGCTCAGACCGACGATAGTCTTCTTGTTTGAGCCCGGCGCTTGCCCGATCGAAGTCGGGAAGGACTACCCCAACCTGGATTCGCAATATCCTATGGGTGTTGCGCTCGTTTCTGCGGAAGGCGAATTCCAATTCGACCACCTCCCGCCTGGATCCTTTGACATAGCAGCGATGCAGATGGAGCAGGGTGTTTGTTCAAAATTGGAGATTCAGACAGTTACGGTAGTTCCCGAAGGAGAAGTGACCGTCCTCTTCGATTTGGCAAACTGAGCCCTGGATTCCCACCCATAGCATTCGTTCAATTAGCCGCCCCTACATTCTCCATTCTTATCTGATAAGCCCCCCATTGAGCCAACCCCCACCTTCTGCTAAGCTAAATCCATCCAGGAGGTGGGGTCCATGAGACTTAAACCTGTTTCTTCAGCGCTTCTTTTTGCCGCAATTCTTCTATTTCTTCTTCCCCAAGCCAAAGCCGAGGATTTCTCCGGAAAGAATTGGCAAAAGTCGAACCTATGGCCCGACCCGATAAATCGGCTCACTACAAGTCTTTATGAACCATTCGCGTTCACCAACCGAGAAAAGGAGTTGTCGCGATGACGAACTTTCATGAGACTCCCTCCCCCGGCGAAACCCGACGGGATTTCATCAAGAAGACCGCTGCTACGGCGGCCGCGATTTCCGGTGTCAATCTGTTCACGCCCGCTGCGTACGGCCAAGGCGGCAGCGCCAAAGTCGCCCTGGTGACCGACGATGCCGACCAACTTCTGAAGCAACCCCCGGTGCGTTGGGCGCTCGGGCAGTTGCAGGATCGGCTGAAGGCTCGAAACGTCTCGATCGAGTTGCACTCCTCGCCGGCACAAGCCTCGCCGGACGCGGTGGTGGTTCTCGTTGCGGGCCGTTCCTCGAAACATGCGCGGCCCCTGCTCGACGCCGCCGGGCTGGCCATAGCCGACGTGCCCGAGGCGCTTGGCCTGGTCCGCGGCAAGGTAGGCGACCGCTCCGTCTTGCTGGCTTCCGGCTCCGACGTGCGGGGTCTGGTCTACGCCCTGCTGGAGCTGGCCGATCGCGTCGAGCACGGCCTCAGCCCCGTCGCTGAACTGCAGCGGCCGGACCGCATCGTCGAGCAGCCGGCCAATCGCGTCCGCAGCATCGCCCGGCTGTTCACCAGCGTGCTGGAAGACAAGGCCTGGTACTACGACAAGTCGTTCTGGGAAGAGTACCTTTCGATGTTGATCACCCATCGGATCAACCGCTTCACGATGACCTTTGGACTGGGCTACAACGAGCCGAGGCGGATTCGCGACTCTTACTTCTATTTCACCTACCCGTTCCTGCTCGACGTGCCGGGCTACAACGTCAAGGCCGTGGGGCTGCCCGACGAGGAGCGAGATCGCAACCTCGAGATGCTCCGCTTTATCGTGGATCAGGCGACCGGCCGCGGGCTGCACTTTCAACTGGCGCTTTGGAACCATGCGTACGATTTCCGCGACAGCCCGGACGTGAACTACAGAATCGAGGGCCTCACGCCGGAGAACCACGCCGTCTATTGTCGCGACGCGCTTCATAAGCTGCTGGAAACGATCCCGAAGATCGACGGCATCACCGTCCGCTGCCACAGCGAAAGCGGCATTCCCCAGGGCTCCTACGAGTTCTGGCGGACGGTCTACGACGCGGTGGCCCGCGCCGGCAAGAAGCGGCCAATCGACATCCACAGCAAGGGCATCGACTACAAGCTGATCGACATCGCTCTTCAGACGGGCATGCCGGTCAGCGTGGGGCCGAAGTACTGGGCCGAACACCAGGGCCTGCCGTATCACCAGGCCGCCATCCAGGCCAACGAATGGCGAAAGGCCGGACCCGGCGAGAGCTTGGAGGCGCAGCGGCGTTTCACCCGTTACGGATACGCCGACTACCTTCGCGAGGGTCGCCGTCACGACGTGCTCTACCGCATCTGGCCGGGCACTCAGCGGCTGCTGCTCTGGGGCGATCCCGCCATGGCCGCCGGTTACAGTCGCTACTCCCACATCTGCGACAGTCTGGGCGTGGAATGGTTCGAGCCGCTGTCCTTCAAGGGCCGGATGGGCTCCGGGCTGCCCGGCCACCGCGGCGGTTATGCCGACAAGTCGTTGGAGCCCGAGGGGGGCGCGTGGAAGAAATATCTCCACACCTACCGAATCTGGGGGCGGATGCTCTACAATCCCGACACCCCGCGCGAAGTGTGGCAACGGTATCTGAGGACCGAGTTCGGCCCGGCCGCACTGGATTGCGAAATCGCCTTGGGACACGCCAGCCGTGTGATGCTCTTGCTCACCACGGCGCATACGCCCTCTTGTTCGAACAACGGCTACTGGGTGGAGGTCCACACGAACCTGCCGATCGTCGAGGACAATCGCTTCGGCGGAGTCAGCCCGCTCGATCCGCAGCTTTTCACCACCAGCGAGGAGTTTGCCGACGAGCTGGTCAGCGGCCGGCGGAGCGGAAAGTACTCGCCGATCGAGGTGGCCCGATGGTTCGACACGTTGGCCCAGGTCGCCGACAGCCATCTGGCCCGGGCCCGCGACAAGGTGCCCGATGCCAACGATCCGGCCTTCCGCCGGTTGGCGATCGACACGGAGATCCAGGCCGGCACCGCACACTACTTCGCCGAGAAACTCCGCGCCGCGGTGGCCTATGAGTTCTATCAAAAGACGGGCGACCGTGCAGCGATCCTCGAGGCGCTAAAGCGTTACGCCGCCAGCCGAGAAGCCTGGGCCAAGCTCTCGGAGGTGGCCGAAGGAGTCTACGTCGAAGACATCACGTTCGGTCCCAACAGGGTGTTGCGCGGCCACTGGGCCGACCGGCTGGAGTCGATCGACAAGGACCTGGCCGACATGAAGGCCAAATCGGAAGAGGCGCCGGCCGCAGCCGAGAAGCCGTCGGTGACCTGGGCCGCCGCCATTTCGCGTCCGGGCTTCGCCGTCGTTCCTCGTCAATCCCGTCCGCGATGCCAGCACCTGCCGCCGGCCGCGTTCCGCCCCGGCGAGCCGATCCCGGTGGAGCTTTCCGTCGAAGCTGGCTTCCGCCTGGCCTCGGCCGTCTTACACTACCGCCACGTCGACCAATCCGACGCGTACCGCACCGCGGAGATGTCCTCCGACGGCGGTCGCTTCCGGGCAGTGATCCCAGGAGAATACACCGATTCTCCCTATCCAATGCTCTACTACTTCGAGCTCCGCGACACCCACGGCGCCGCCTGGATCCATCCAGGGCTCAACGCTGATTTGGCTAATCAGCCGTACTTTGTGGTAAGACATGCGTGAGACAGGCCATAACCAGCGGCGTAGGACGGCGAGTGAGCCGCCAGGAGCAAAGAACATCCCCCGGGAGCAAACAGTTCACTGAATGGGCAGTCTCGACTCAGGGGAATAAAAAGGAGGAATCATGGCAAGAATCTCGAGAAGGAAGAGATATTATCCGATTATTGCAATGCTGTTTCTGCTGGTTTCCTGCGGGTCTCAAATGCCACCGGTCCCCCAAGGGGAAGATAGGCCACAACAAACGGATGCAAAAGGGGGCCCAAACGAGGACACGGCCAACAGTCCCGTGCCAACCGCGCCGGAGCCTGAAAAATCCGTCGACGAAGCTGAACGCTTGGAGCAATTAAAGGCATTGGGCTACATGTAAACCCTCTGTTAAATGGATCCGTTGTCCAGCGCTTGGATAGGCGCCTGCAATGTCCATCTGCGCCCACACTCACAAGCTGGCCCAAATCCCGCCCCCAGAAGACGCCCTTGCCGCCGTTGCCTTCGCCCGTGACATGGTGGGCCGATGAAGGGGAGACGGAGACGGCTTAGAGGAAGGGGGCGTATAATGGGTGCGAGGCGGCTTGGAGTGGTCGTGGGTTGCCCCATAAGGTAAACCACGGCTAATCAATAAAGAGTGAGGACAGGGAAGATGATTCCCATCACACGCAATATTTCCATTGACGAGAATGAGATCCAGGAGGCATTTATCCTTGCTTCGGGGCCGGGCGGTCAGAATGTCAACAAGGTTGCTACGGCTGTGCAGATTCGCTTCGATGTGACTCGCTCGCCTTCACTTCCCGATGACCTTCGCGAACGCCTGATTCCATTGGCCGGCAGACGAATTACCAAAGACGGTGTTCTGATTATTGAAGCCAGGCGTTTCCGTACGCAGGAACGAAACCGCCAGGATGCCTTTGATCGGCTCGTCGGATTGATCCGCAAGGCGGCCGAAAAACCCAAACCGCGCCGTAAGACAAGACCGACACTCGCATCAAAGAAACGCCGGTTGGAGACCAAGCGCCGCAGGAGAGAGACGAAACGATTGCGCCAAGCCGTTCACCACCAGGAAGATTAGTGCCGGGTGAAAGCACTTTAGCAAGAGCAAGATTCCTATTTCGTTGAATAAGGCAAGGCAGGCATACGAGCCCGGGTCACAGGCCACTATTGAAGACTGCAAAGAAGAAGGAACACCCAATTGCGGCTCGGCAGGAGCCTCGCCCTCCCATTCCACTCATTCGGTCGACCACGGGAGGGCGAAGCTCCTGCTGAGCCGCCTGAAAGACCATAATGTTCTGCCGAGCGATTTCCAGATGTCGCATATTTCAGTACGTTCCGTTAACGATGCAGAGTTCACTAAATGGCGCCGTTACGAATCCGAGCATCCCCCCGAGGCTGCGCTTCGGGCAGAAATAACGCCCTCATTTCCGTGATTCATGATTCAGGATACGTTTGGTTCACTGTAAGAGCCTGCTGCGCCACAGCAGGAAAGGATTACCAACTATAAGGAGTAAGACGATGATCAGATTGTTTTCAGTTTGCTTCGCCGTTGCGGCACTGCTGTTTTCTTTTGGGTCAACTCCGGTTGAGGCCCAGAGAACTAAGATTCTAGTGCGGGAATACCTCTCCCAAGAACTCTCGGCTCTGACCGATCTCTTTCCCCAGCTCGAATTAATCACGGCGGCTAATTCTCGACAAATGGTGGAGAAAGTATCCGGTTGTGCCGCCGTAATCGGATCGGTAAATTCCGAGGTCGTCCGTGCGGGCAACACACTCGAGTGGGTCCAGGTGCTCAGCGCCGGCGTCGAGGGATACGTGAACATCCCTGAACTGGTGGAGAGCAATATTGTACTTACAAACGGCAAGATCATTCAGGGGCCCGAGATTGCCGACCATGCCATGGCGCTCTTGCTGACCCTTACCCGAAATCTGAAGCAGTTCAATGAGCGGATGAATGAGGCAGAATGGGGTGGGGCGCCCGAACTCCCAATGGTCGAGCTTCGGGGCAAAACCGCGCTCATTATTGGTCTTGGTGGGATTGGCACCCAAGTGGCGGAAAGGGCCGAAGCGTTTGGCATGAACGTAATAGCGGTCGATCCCAAGGACATCCCGCTGTCTCGAACCACGGATTACGTGGGGAAACCAGACGAATTGGACAACCTCCTTCCCGTTGCGGACGTCGTTATCAGTTGTGTGCCGCGGACTCCACAGACCGAGGACATGTTGAATTCCCGTCAGTTCGATTTAATGAAGGATGGGGTGTACATTATAAATATCTCCCGCGGAAGGATTATCAATACGGATGCCCTCGTTGCGGCTTTGCGCTCGGGAAAGGTCCGGGGAGCGGGACTTGACGTCACCGATCCCGAACCCTTACCCGAAGGCCACCCGCTGTGGTCCATGCCAAATGTAATTATCACTCCCCATGTGGCGGGATCGTCCGATCAGATCGGAGATCGGCGCATGGAATTGATCAAGGACAATATCGCACGCTTCCTCACTGATCGGCCCCTGCGGAACGTGGTGGACAAAGAAAAGGGTTATTGATTCGCTTGAGGGACCTGGGGCAGCTACATTTTAGTTGGGCGAGAAATGGACCCTCTGGCCGCTGCTGCCCTCGCAGGTGACATGGTGGCCGATGAAGGAGAGACAGAGACGGAAACGGCTTGGCATCTGAGGAATACGCCTACACAATGGATTAACGTCCAATTCTGGCGCTCCGCAGTGATCCTGTTCTGGAGATAGCTCATGGAATCCCGAAAGAGAACCGTCGTCAAAGCGCTGAGTTGGAGAATCATTGCCACATTAATCACTGCGTCGGTGGCCTGGATCCTGACCGGGAAGCTGGAGACCGCCATCGAAATCGGTCTCCTCGACACCGTGATCAAGCTTGGGATCTATTATGCTCATGAGCGGGCGTGGATGCGCATTCCGTTCGGGAAAGTTCCGCGCCCCGATTACGAAATCTGAGGGGCGGGCTTTTCGTCGGCGGGAACGGGATGCAAGGGTACACGCGGGATTGAGTGGGAATTGATAGGTCTCAGCCCTACTGGCGAGGACTTCCAAAGTGTGATATACTGACACATTATGCCAAAGAAGAGAGTGGCAAGAAAGAAACCGGCTAAGAAAAAGGCTGAAAAGCCGCGAGTGTTGTCGATCCTTTTCTGCGACCATGCCGTAAAAGAAGAAGGGACGGGCAAATATACACTTGTTGGTGTGTTTACCTATTTCCGTTCGCAGAAGTATCCAGTATTTCTTGGGAGATTCTTCACACATATCGTTTTCGCGAATATTACCGCAAAGGAACATACTTTCGCGCTTACTATCACCAAATCTGGAACAAGAAAACCCATTGGGGAAATGTCGGGAAAGCTAAAACTTGAGCAAGCATCAAAGATGTCTGAACTTGCCCTTCCCATAAACAATCTTAGAATTGAAGAACCAGGCCAATATACGTTTTCCTTTAACCTAGACGAGAAATTTGTTGGGAAACGGGTTATTGAGGCTCAAAGCATTTGAGGTGTTTATGACTATGCCAGCGACGGCCACCCCGTCAATATCCACAGGGATAGGACCGGGAAAGAATCCTATCCCCCAGATCTCTTTTTCAACATCCAGTATCAAGATGAGTCTATCGAAGTTCTCCCAAGAGAAAGAAGACGTTAAGAATGTGTCCCAGAATTGGCCCGAATTGATTCAGATGGACGTTCAGACACTCCAAACGGGAATTGTTGTATTGGATCTTAAATACGAAGAGCAAGAGGAAACGCCAGGCGTTTTTCTTAATCCCGAACTTGAAGCTTCCTATAACAAGGCCCGAGAGGATTCAATGGCTGGCAGGGTGCACAGGTTTGCCAATTTGGTAGAGGCTATCAACTGGCTTAAAGAGTAGTGCCCACCGAAAATCATCTATGCTTTGGAACTTGAGTTCACAGACCCTTTCCGAGCGGCTTATCGTAGGCTGACGCCTGAAGTGCAGAGCCAGGTGGATAAAAAGCTGGAATTCTTGGTTGATAATTATAGACATCCGGGCTTGCAGGCAAGAAAATGGGCCAAGCCGAATATCTGGTATGCCAGAGTCAATAAAAGCGTTCGTATGTTCTATGAGGTTCACAAAGGATTCTATAGACTCCTGACCGTTGGGTCACATGACATAGAACGCACTCAATAAGAGTATCTCATCTGTCTGTATTGATATGCTCAGAGTTTTCCCCAACCCTCTGATCCCACTCTCCCCTTCCGTGTTGCATGGAATTCCATGACCCGCCTCGGTCAACGCCCGCAACTTCGCCCCAGTGCCTCGACCTTCGGATCGGGGATATGGAAACCTTGCGTCGTGAAATCACCGCATGGGAGCGCAAACGAAACGGCCAACAAAAAGGTGTCGACTGGCAATTCACCACCCAGGCTGCTCGCATCAAACTCAGACGCTCATACCCACAGATTCAATGTTGACAAGGTACTAGGGCAAACGAATGCGCATCAGGGAAAGCTGGTCCCCGTATGAGTTGAGTTCGAGCAGCTCGAGGTCTGGAAAATTCTGCTCGAATCTTCTCTGCAAATTAAAACCCCATCCCGCATCGAGGACCCAGACCTCTTGTAGATCGAGGAGTTCCGGTGTTCCCGCCACATCCGTGACAAAAGGCGAAAAGTCCTCCGCCATGAGATTCCAGACGTTGCGGAGGAGGAAGTGACGCTTTCTCGCTACAAAGGCTCTTGATCCCCCTCCGATTCTGAAGTCCTCATCGAGAAAATCCTCGGGGTGAATCTTGAGGTAGTAAGAGAACATGCAGATTGTCTGATAATCCACCAACACGGTTTCACCGGGCTCCGTCTTTTGCCAGAAATCCTGGGCACAGCGTCTAGTCTCTTCTATCCCTGCGACGGTTGGAGACTCCAGGTACTTGTCGTTCCTCATCGTATGAATAGTGCCGTAGGAAAGGAGAGCGCCAAGCCCAATCAGCGAGACCCAGTGTCGCCTGGCGCACACCATTTCCTGTATCGCTACCGAGACCGGCAGGAATACCAGGGGGGTCAAGTACATGACATGTCGCAAATTCCCGAATGGGAACAGCTGGAGGTTCGAAAGCACCAGGGCGATTGGCAAAGGGATGAGACAGAGGACGGCCACGTTCCCCTGACGTCGCATTTTCAGGAGAATGCAGCCGGCGACGAAAAAAGGCAAATAGATAAGCCCCGACTTAAATGCCGAACTCAGATTTCCCGCCACCAAGTATTTCCCGAAAAGCACTGCAAATGCACCACACGTGTTTGTCCAGACTTGAGAAAGGCTCTGAATGTAGTAGGGTTCGAGCCACGGGCTGACGGCTCCGACTTTCAGCCCGGTTTTCTGCAAATGAACGATGTGGGTGAGAAAGTAGAATCCCAGCACCAAGGCAATCGGTAAGTAGGCGAAGCCTAGCTGCACCAGAACATTCCTCTTCAAACCTCGCCTTAATGTCCAGTCTGCTGAATAGAGTCCTGCCACGAAGATGAATACGACCGATACATAGTGAAACGTTACAGCCAAGATCATAGAGAACCCAAACAGCGCTGCATCCAGGAGTTTTTCCTTCTTATGCCACCGGAGAAAGAAAAAAAGCCCCAAGACCAGGCAGGCAATCATGGGGGAGTAATAACGCAAAACCTGGGAGAGCTGGACATGCATGGGGGAGAAAGTCAGCAAGAACGCCATCACCAAACCGACACCCTTTCCTGCGGTCTCCCGGCCGACTAAGTAACCTCCATAAATGGTTGCCAGGCCTCCGATCAGGCTTAGGATCCTCAGCCACGATTCGTTTTGCCCGATTCGGAGCATGAAGTGGAGGAGGAAATACGGGGGGAAGGGATTCCTGTTCGCCGTGTTGGCGCTCCAGACTTCGAAAAGGGAGCTGTAACCAGCCGTGAGGTAATTCATCCCCTCGTCGGGATTGAGCGCCGCCCCCAGAAAATATTTCAGGCGGAGAAACAGACCGATGAGCAGAAGTAGAAACAGAACCTTGCCGACGTTCCGTTCGAGGAAAACCAGGAACGGAAATGCAGATGTCGGAGAAGAGGTCTGCAATTTAAACCGGTATCTTAATTGAGTGATTACGGATCAGAGGGATCCTTCGATGCACACAAACGAACTCAGATTTAAACAAATCAGAGGATGAAATACAAGCCTTTCGGTGGTTTTTGTTTCTCGCACTTACCGAACCTTGAGCGTGGCCATTTTGAAGATCCGCTTGCCGTTCAATTTGAACGACCCGACTTGGAGGATTACCGACAAGGCCTCCAGGACGAAAAGCCTCCCCCAACGGTCGTCTGGATCTAGAGCCAGACCGGTGAGATAATCGAGCCGAAGGGTCAGCCCGATGAGAACCAGGAGGATCGCAATCCAATCAGTGGTCGCGGCGATCATGACGTGCAAGAGGTGGACATTCCCATTCCGTCACCCCCCAGGGGGGTGCACGAGGCGAGCGAGACAAACAAGCGAAAGCTTTGAAATATGGCCCTGTTTCGTGTATACTTCCTTCTTCATTGTGTTGCTCAAGGAGAAGTCTCATAGAGATGAAGCTACAGTTATCCTTCCTGGCGGCACTCCTGTGTGTTCTTGGAAGTGATCCCGCCCTGCCCGACGAGCCATTCGGACTGGTCATCAACAATCCGGGCGCCTTTGAAGGCTATAACCTCTTTGCCCCATTGAATGCCGCCACGATTTACCTCATAGACAACCAGGGACGCGTGATCAACAGCTGGGATAGTGATTACAAATCCGGCTGCCCCTACCTGCTGGAAAATGGACACCTTTTGAGAAACGCGACTTACGGAAACGACGGCAACGGCACGTTCCATGGCGGGGGTGCGGGTCATGCCGTCGAGGAGTTTTCCTGGGAGGGCGAAAAGCTCTGGGAATTTGTCTACTCCAGCGAAGACTATTTGATGCACCACGACATTGCACCTCTGCCGAACGGGAATGTCTTAATCATAGCTTGGGAGCGCAAAACCAAAGAGGAGGCTGTGGCCGCCGGTCGCGATCCGGAACTTCTTGGGGACGACGAACTCTGGCCTCTGCATGTCATCGAAGTGAAACCCAAACGACCCAAGGGGGGCGATATTGTGTGGGAGTGGCACCTCTGGGATCACCTGATACAGGACTTCGACGAGACGAAAGCCAATTACGGCGACCCGGCAGCCCATCCTGAGCTCGTTGAGATCAACCCGCCGGGTTTTTGGATGGACCGCATCACTAAAGAGGAGATGGAAAAACTAAAGGCCCTCGGCTATATCGGAGGAGGCGGGAGCGGCGAGCCGGAGGAAGATTCTGATGACGATGATGACGGCCGGGAGGGACGCGCGGATTGGATGCACACCAACGCCATCGATTACAACATCGAACTCGACCAGATCGCCCTTAGCGCCCTGGGCAATGACGAACTATGGATTATCGATCACAGCACGACGACTGAGGAGGCACGGGGCCACACGGGCGGGCGATCCGGCAAGGGCGGCGATCTCCTTTACCGTTGGGGCAACCCTGCTGCCTATCGTGCCGGGACCGAAGGGGATCAGCAATTATTTGCACAGCACGATGTTAATTGGATTCCGGAAGGCCGCCCGGGGGCTGGAAATCTCCTTGTTTTTAACAATGGCCGTGGACGCGCCGACGGTGGGGAATATTCCAGCATTGCAGAAATTGCGCCCCCCATAAAGCCCGACGGCAGCTATCTTTATGAACCCGGCAAGGCCTTTGGCCCTGCAGCCCCGACCTGGGAGTATACCGCTCCCAACAAAGAGGATTTTCACTCCAGTTTCATCTCCGGTACCCGGCGCCAGCCTAACGGCAATACCCTGATCTGCGAGGGGGCCACCGGGACTTTTCTTGAAGTGACTGCGGACAAGAAGATGGTTTGGAGGTTCGTGAACCCGGTGACCAACCCTGATCCCGACGAAGACGATGATGACGATGAAGAAGGCAATCCCGTCTTCCGGGTCTACCGCTATCCCCCCGACTATCCGGGTCTGCACGGCAAAGATCTCACACCTGGACCGCTACTCACGGAATACATTAAGAATAATCCCGCGAAAGTGCCACGGAAACGCGACGAAGACGAATAGTTGCCTCGTTCAGGTCTGCGCCATCTTCCGCCGGTCCTGAGAGCCCCACTCTAGCCCGCATATCTCACAGACTAGGCCATCCCCCCTGTCATTGCTGTGGATGTCAAGTAATTCGAGGACAGATTTCATTGAAAGCGGCGGGGAAAGCGTTGTCTCCGTCCCCGGGAAGCTGGATTTCGAGGACATTGTTACTTGAGCCGCGCAGGGTGAAAAGGCTATAATAGGCGTGATTCCCTTCAAACATGGGCCTTTTCTGGGGGGCCTTTCTCACGCATGGACTCATCTGAAGTGCTATTTTGTATCGATCGAATTGGATCAACTGAAAGTTTTTTGAGGAGGGGTGAGTTATGAAAAGGAATTTGGGACTCAAGATAACAGCAAGCCTCGTTCTTCTACTCGGCATGGCAGGCTGTGCGACGCTGCCAGAGGTTGCGCCTATGGACCTCCGTGAGGTCACGCCGGGACCGGGCGAGGAAATTGTCGTCGATCAACTGGTTGTGTTGGTGGACGTATCGGGATCTATGTGGGCGGACGACAAGTATCCGCTGGAAAAGGCGCTGGTGCAGGCCTTCGTGCAAGCGATCCCTCAAGGTGACTACGATGCCGCAATCGATACTTTTTCCGGAGTGCCGAAACATCAATGGCTGTGGAATTGCCCGGAGGAATTCGACAGGGCGGCATTGGCGGAGTCGGCTTCCGACATCGACTATCTGGGTGGACTCACGCTCCTCCACGGCGCCTTGGACTACCTCAAAGCAGATCTGGCCGGCAAGAGTGAACACGGAGCCGTAGTGATCTTCTCAGACGGACTGGCAGCTGATAGAGAGAGCATGGATGCGTGCAGGATGCTCGCACGAGCGTATGCGGGAGATCTTTGTGTCTACACGGTCCAGATTGGCTCGGAAGAAGAAGGGCGGAGATTGCTGGAGGCCTTCCCGTTATTGAGTGATTGCGGCAACAGCTGGACCGCGGCAGACATCAACTCTCCGTCTGGAATGGAGGAGATGATACGGGAGATTTTCTACGGGGGAGTCCTGGACAGTGATGGCGATGGAGTTCCCGACTCAGTAGACGAATGCCCCGACACACCGAGAGGGGTCGAGGTGGACGAAGACGGCTGTCCGCTCGACAGCGACGGTGACGGCGTCTACGACTATCAGGATGAGTGCCCGGACACCCCGCGCGGGGCCCAGGTCGACGAGCGCGGCTGCTGGGTCCTTGGCCGGCTGCATTTCGATACCGACAAGTACGATATCAAGCCTCAGTACAACGAACTGGTGGCCGACGTGGCGGAAGTGCTGGAGGAGAACCCGGGTGTGAGAATCCGAATCGACGGCCACACGGATTCCTCGGCGTCTGAGACACACAACCAGACACTATCCGAAAATCGCGCGAATGCTGTGAAGAGCGCCCTCACCAGCCGGGGAATAGGCGCGGGAAGGTTCGAAACAAGGGGATTCGGCGAAGGGCGACCCATCAGGCCGAATACATCCGCTGAAAATATGGCCATGAACCGCCGTGTGGAACTTACGGTGATCAAATGACCTGAGTGGTCCGGCGGTCAGGAACTCTCTGACTGTCTCCGCGAAAAAACGAAATCCCGGCGCTTTCTTCGAGAGGGCGCCGGGATTTTATTTTTCTTGGATTGTCTGGGCGCTCCGTTCAGGTACTTCAGAGGGCGGCGGATTCTGACCACTTCGGTACTGACAGGCAAGCCGGGGACAGGATCGGCCGCCGATGGTTTCGTCTTCGTCCTCTTCCCCATCTTCCTCTTCGAATTCTTCTTCCGCTTCTTCAGCTCGGGTTCGCATTTCCCGAAGTATGGCCCGATCCTCTTCTGTCAGTTCCTGAAGACAGCTCCGCAGAGATAGGTGAACAAATAACGGAGCGTCGGTTTTGGTTCATTGTTGCCCCGAAAGGGCAAACGTGAGTAGCCGGGGGTGGAGTCCGCCGTGGCGGACGGAACCCCCGGTAAGTGTCCCGATTATTCTTCCCGCCCCGGAGGGGCGGACACACACAATGGAGTGTCATGAGCAATAACCTCGGCAATAACGGTTTCGTGCGCCCCTCCGGGGCGCGGGAAGGGATGCATCGTGGACCTGGGGTTTCGCCCCGCAAGCGGGGCTGCACCCCAGGCTACTTGCGTACGCCCCTTCGGGGCGGTTCTTTCTTCCTCAGAAGGCAGGATAGGGCTTGCCTCATGCCGTTACCGAATTGTTCACCAACTTGTGCGGAACTGTACTTGGAAACCACCTCAAGGGATAGAGAACATTCTCCTCGGAGACCAAAATGACATTTTGATTCGGCATTTCCTGGATCGGAGGTTTTCCGCGAAGCGGATACGGGCTGTAGCCAGGGGTACGCCACGCGCGGGCGCGTTGCTTACCCCTGGTGAAGGATCAACCCATCAATCATTTACCCCAACGGGGTTGCGGAATGAGAGTCCTCTGCCCCTTCGGGGCAGCTTTCCGTTGGGAATCCCGACCCGGGGGCTGCGCGTTGCTTGCCCCCGGCTACAGCCCGCAACGCCTCCGGCGTTGTCCTGCCGATGGAGTCAGGGCGATCCTGTGATGATTTGTGAGAGGTTCTTCATGCCTTCGAAACTGCGAAATTCTTGGGGGAAGTCCTGAGCAACAAGGACTTGAAATAAACCGGCTGAATAGCGATACTTGAATGTCAGAAAGTTCTGACTTTTTCCCGATATTTCAATCCTTTGACGGCGTTTTGAGGGAGAAACTGAGCGAACCATCGCTCGTGAATGATATGAAGGAGAGATCAATGAAAGACCAGAAGAGATTTGGGATATGGCACGTAACCATCATGGTGGCCGTGTTTCTAGCCGTTTTCGCCATGGGAATGGGCCAACACTTCGTGAAGAGGACGATTTCCGCCCGGGTTGCTGTCGCAGCGGAAGTTCCGGCGTGGGAAGCAACTAATCCGATTGTTCCTTTGCCCGAGCCACCTCTCGGAATCGGCCTGGATGAAGATGAACCGACCCTGGCCGAGATGGGCGTGACGCCTGAAAAAGTGCGCCTGGGGCGTTGGCTCTTCTTCGACAAGAGGCTCTCCGCCGACGACACGATTTCGTGCGCCACTTGTCACATTCCAGAGAATGCCTTCTCCGAGCCGACGCCGGTTTCCACCGGGATCGACGGTCAGAAAGGAGGCCGCAAGGCTCCGTCGTTCGTCAATCAGGCCTGGACGCTTTTCCCGCACTTCTTCTGGGACGGGCGAGCCGCTTCGCTCGAGGAGCAGGCCGGGGGACCCATCATCAACCCGATCGAGATGGGTGTGAAGAACCACGACGACTTGATCGCGAAGCTTCGAAATATCACGGGATACACCAAATACTTCAAGGAAGCTTTCGCTACCGAGGAGATCACCCTCGACCGTGTCACCAAGGCCATCGCGGACTACGAGCGCACCCGGATGAGCGGCAACTCGCCCTGGGACAAGTGGCGCGCCGGCGATGAAAACGCAGTTTCGGAGGAAGTCAAGAAAGGCCACGAACTGTTTTTCGGCAATGCCTTCTGCAACAATTGCCACTTTGGTCAGAACTTCACCGACAGCGACTTCCACAACCTCGGCGTCGGCTGGGATGCCGAAGGCAAGAAATTCGCCGATGAGGGACGGTTCGTCGTGACAAATAACGAAGCGCACAAGGGCGCCTTCAAGACGCCGACAGTGCGCGACGTCACCAAACATGCTCCTTTCATGCACGACGGCTCGATGGAAACCCTGCGCGAGGTGATGGATCACTACGTTAAGGGAGGAATTCCGAATCCCTATCTTGATCGCAAAATCGATCCCAGATTCGCCGAGCGGTTGGATCTGAGCGAGGAAGAGATCGATGCCCTCGTGAAGTTCATGGAAGCCCTCGAAGGAGAAGGCTACCAGGACACCGAACCGGCCGCATTCCCGGAATGACAAAGTAACTCATCGAACGGGGTGCGATTTGATATAATCGCGAAAGGACCATCACACGGAAGGGTGCGCCATCCCCTTCCGCGTGAGGAGTCCGTGGGTCAATTTGGTGACGAGTCCTGCATCCTCTGTAGGTCACCTGTCACATCGCTTCAAAACGCTAACAAAGTGAACGCCGCAATCAGAGTCACCCCCCCTTCGAACAATCCTCAGGCGACAACTGAAGTGACCAATCCGGAAAAACGCGCGAACACGCTCCTTCTGACCGGAGCTTCAGGCGTTGGAAAGACGACGGTAATCCGGAAGGTGGCGGACGGGCTCCGGGGACGGGAGGTTCGGGGATTCATCACCGAGGAGATCCGGGAGGCAGGGAAACGCGTCGGATTCCGGCTGGATACTTTCGACGGCCGGACCGGGATCCTGGCCCACACGAATGTCCGGTCACAGCATCGTCTGGGCAAATACGGGGTGGATCTGGCCGCTCTCGACCGAATTGTGGAATCGGAATTGAACCCTAATCCCGGAATTGACGTCTATTTGATAGATGAAATTGGTAAAATGGAGTGCTTTTCGCTGAAGTTCGTCTCGGCAATGACCGCCCTTCTCGATTCGGGGCATCGAATCGTGGCTACGATCCATAGGAGCAGCGGAGGGTTCATCGGCCAGGTCAAGCGCCGCCCGGACGTGGACGTATGGGAGGTCACGCTCGACAACCGGGACGGGATTGTCGGTCAGGTCGTAGATTGGATATCAGTTTGAGCAGAATCCCTTCTGCCCAGTCATCAGGATAGATTCCTGCGGTTGGGAGAGATCTTTTCATAACCACCCTGTTTCAGGGTACTTGCGGAGGGAGCCCATAATGAAGATCAAACTCATCCAATATGCGTTGCTCATAATCGCCGGATTGGGCGGCGTGGTCGTGTTCTATCTCAAGTCGGTTGATAACTCGCCGGGCTCTCGGGGCAGACCCCGCGGCCCCGGCTTCGGCCCACAGACCCAGGCCGAATCCGCACTTACCGTAGCAGGTCAGGAATTCAAGGTGTCTTACACCGAAATCAATTGGGGGCCCATGACCTTTTCAAGGTTGGAGAGGGCCCCCACGACTTTTGGACCGATTGCAACTGTCAACCTTCCCATGACCGTGTCGCATGGAGAAACGGTGGTCCCGAGCGGCGAGTACTACGTGGGAATAGAAACCCATGGCGAAGGACAATTCTCGATTCTTCTTGGGGAAGAGGCCTCTGTCAGGGGCAATGTAGGCCCCCCCCTCGTGGGAAGGATAGGGAGCATCCACGCACTCGTAAGGCGCAGGGCTCAGTCGATGCAGGGCGGTCCGGGCCCGGCGGGGGGCCAGGATGGGACTGCCGAAAGGACATCGGCTCCCGCAACCCAGGAAGACGTCGAAGAGAAGCCCGAAGCGGATGGTACCTATAAGATTCCCCTCAAAGTGACGGACTCCGGAACAACCCAGGAGAGGCTCTCAATCGAATTCGAGATCGGAGAGCAATCAGAAACCGTCCTGATGGTGGTCCGCTACGGGCCCAAGGTGGCCACTGCAGAGTTGAAAATTGTTGGAGAGACCGAGAGGTTGAGCTCCTTATAAGCCGCATTCGGTCACACGGATACGGCAGCCAATCTGAGACGGACCCCCTTCCCATCGATTCCAAACCAGGAATCGGCCTGCCCTTTATATCCCTCAAACGAGCAGTGATTTAGAGATGTGGCTGGTAGCGCTCTGGAAACCGCCTGGCGCGTATCCTGGGGAGCGGGCCCCCAGGATACGCGGATAATCTTGGATGACGCGCGCCAGGCGTGAACTTCTCACGCTTCCATCCGAACGAGGAGGAGTTGAATGAAGTACCGATCAGAACGGCGCTGGGACTCTCGAGCAAAGCTGCACGGTCGGACGCCCCGGATTCGTGGATGCCGCCAACCGAAACCTCGCTCCCCGAGGAATATTCGGTAATTCGGTCCGTGACAATCATCCCATCGGCCTTGCCATTAGACACAGCCTGCTGACCCGCAGTCACCGCCAGTCCGAGCAAGCCGTTCCCATTTGATCCCCGGCTGCCGGACCGGGTCCGACGCTTGGTGCAAAGGTGTGTCGTCATACGAGAGTCCCATCGCCGTCTTCCCATAGAAGCTGCCTATGAATAAGCAACCGAAGTGCCCAATCTCATTCAAGGACATAAACCCTTGCTCTGACAGAAGTTGTGAGAGACACGGCTTTCCAGGCGATGCCAAAACGGTTATGCAAAATTGCATGACGGATTCCCCCGCGCCGTGGTGAAGCCCGCCGCTGTCACCGGATTCCACACACTATGCAGTTCCGCATGGTATGTAGAATCTCATGGGTTGAGGCAATGGGTTTGACCACGAACGAGAATCGTCCTGCTCCTTTTCACCTGCCCGCATAAGGAGGGGCCAGGGAAAGGATCGGAACCAGGCCCGGACCGTGGATTTAGAGGTCTAACTGTTTGAGGCGGCGGCTCAGCGCGGACTGGGAGATACCCAGAAGTTGAGCTGCGATCGTCTGATTGCCGTTCGTGCGGCGCATGGCTTCGGTAATCACAACCTTGGCGGCTTCCTTCAGCGTCGGCAGGGATTCAATCGAAGCCAGGAACGGTTCCGATCCGCCAAGAATTGATTCCCCGTTGCCTTTCTGTCCAGCGCGTCCGGATTGGATCCGTGACTTGAACGTTTCCAGCGCGAGCATCCGGGACGTGTGATTACTCACGGCGTCATACACCATCGACTCCAGCTCCCGGATGTTCCCGGGAAAGTCGTATGTGGCCAGGAGCGTAAAGAGTTCCGCCGGGGGCGTCGGTTTCTTCTTCCCAACGGACGTGGATACCTCTTCAAGGAAGTAATCGACAAGAAGCGGCAAATCGTTTTTCCGCTCTCGAAGAGGCGGGACGTGGACATGATGAGTATGCAAACGGTAAAAGAGATCGCGTCGAAAGCCTCCCGAATCTCGAAGGTCGTCCAGGGTCTGGTTTGTTGCCGTGACAATGCGAGCATCGGTCAGCTTGGGTATGTCGCTGCCTATAGGGAAGTATTCCCGCTCCTGGATGACTCTCAGCAATCTGACCTGGGAAGCCGGACTCAAGTCCCCGATCTCGTCCAGGAAAAGAGTGCCGCCGACAGCGGTTTCGATGAGCCCGTTTCGCACCTGGTCAGCGCCTGTAAAGGCGCCCCGCTCGTGCCCGAACAAGGTGTCAGAGAAGACGTTGTCATCCAATCCGGCCGCGTTGACCGTAACGAACGATCCGGCTCGGCCGCTGAGCGCATGGACGGCCTTGGCGATCAGTTCTTTCCCCACTCCCGTTTCCCCGGTAATGAGGAGCGGCTTGGAGGAGTCTGCCACGGCCTCGATGTACTGGAAAATCGATCGCATCTTCGGACTGACCGTCACGATATCCGCAAAAACTTCAGGATGTTCCAGTTTGTCCGACTGCAATCGACGGGTCAGTTTGACGTTCTCGAGCCGTAATTCACGTAGTTCCACGGCTCGCCTCAGGCTGGAAACCAGTTGGCTTTCTTCCACCGGTTTGACCATGTAATCCGTGGCTCCCGCCTTCATGCATCCAACCGCCGTCTCCACGTTATTCGCCCCTGTGAGAATAATCACCGGGATCTCAGGATGATCCTTCACGATTTGAGGCAACAACTGCTCGCCCGACAGGTGCGGCATGGCGAGGTCGAGGAGGATGACGCCGATATCCTGCTCGGACAGGATCCCCACCACTTCCCGGCTGTCTTCACACAGGATAACGTTATCGATTCCCCCGGAATTCAGCAGAAGCTCGTAGCTCTGCAGGGTTTTGACTTCGTCATCGACGAGTAACAATGGAAATTCAGGATACTTGGAATCAATCATCTGTTCTTCCTTGAATCTCAAGAGCCCTTGGTCGAATTCACGGGCAAAGTAACACTTGCGGTAGTCCCCTTCGCCGGTTCCGAGGCGAAGATCATGGTGCCTCCGTGATCCCGAACGATGCCGTCGGAGATTGCCAGGCCCAAACCGACTCCGCCCTGGTCCCGCTTGGTCGTGAAGAACGGGTCGGTGATCCGTTTCAGCGCTTCTTTGGGTATTCCGCACCCTTCATCCTTGATACGAACTGCGACGGACTGAGAATTCGGATCAAAAGCGGTGGAAACGTAAATTCCCTCCTCGGGAGTCTCCAGCGCCTGACACGCATTGATGATCAAGTTGATGATCACCTGCTCGAGTCTTTGATGATTTCCCTTGATTCGCGGCATCGCGTCGCTCAACTCAATCTGAAAATTCTCCGTGGAATCCCTGACCATTTTGGAGACGAGAGTCGCCGCCGATCCGACAACCCCATTCAGGTCGACTTCATCATCCATCTCCTGAGGTTCCTGGCGGGCAAAATCGCGCAATTCCCGGACGATGCGCCGAATCCGGTCAGAGCCGTTCAGAATGTCGTCAAGCAAATCGGGGATCCGGTCGCGCAAAAGCGAATACTTGATTCCCCCCATGCTGAAGTCGCCTTTGGTCTGGAAATACTCGTCCAGGATCGGCCGAGCGCCCTCCCAGGCCTTCGACAAAAGGGAAATGTTGGACATGATGAATTGGTTGGGGTTGTTAATCTCGTGGGCCACACCCGAAACGAGTATCCCCAGAGAGATCATCTTGTCGGCCTGGACGAGCTGTTCCTGGCGCAGTTTCGCCTCCGCCTCCGCTTTCTTCCTTTCGGTGATGTCGCGCCCAAAAACAACGACCCGGCCCACTTCGCCATCAGGGGTCCGAATCGGATACACGTAATTGTCGAATACACTTTCTCTGCGCGCGTCTTCAAATCGGGCCGGTTCTCCGGTCCGGAAGACTTGCCCGATATATCCTTTTCTGCGCTCCACGATTTCCGGTTCGTGGATGTCGTAGAGAATCTCGTAGAGGCACCGACCGATCAACTGAGGGACAGGTTTTCCGAGTCGTTTGGAGGCAATCTCGTTGAGGGCAAGGATGATTCCCGATCGATTCAACACGAGCGTGGAGTCGGTGGCTCGAGCGTTGAGGAGCGTGTCCGTCGTTGCCTCACTTTCCTGCAAGGCCCGTCGCAGCCGTTTGGTTTCAGCCACCTGGCGTTGGTCCGGAGATTCTTCGTGCGGCCGGCTGTCTACTCGTGTTGCTTGGCTCATCCTGGGACTCCCCTGGGCTGGACATCGATCCCGGGCAGATGGGTGCTGCTGCTCCTTAGATTCATTTCCCTGATCAGGGTCGTGTCACCAGAGATACGTTGCACGGCCCGGATGCCTGTTTTGACGGCTCTTTAAGGGAACTCGATCCAGCCGAGCGGGTCTCGTCAAAGGTGAGCGTGCGAGGGCTGGATTGAATATATGGGTGGAAGGGCGGTCAATATCTGTGTATATTCTGGCACCAGAATGATCCCCCAGATCCTGCTGCTTCCATCAAGACTTCATTCCTTCAGGGAGGCCAGCACATCCCGGCTGTGAGTGTCGCAATCCGGCTTGGCAAAAACGTGGGCGACCTTTCCATTCTCGTCGATAAGGAAGGTGGTTCGCTTGATTCCCCAGAACTCTTTCCCGTAAAGCTTCTTCTTTTGATAGACACCGTACTTCTTGGAGACCTCGGCTTCCGTGTCACATAGGAGGGCGAACGGAAGGCCATGTTTCTCGATGAACTTCCGATGGGACTTCTCATCATCCAGGCTGATGCCTATGACCTCGATCCCGCGTCTGCGAAGGGCCTTGAAGTCGTCGCGAAAACCACAGGCCTCCTTGGTACACCCAGGTGTCATGTCTCTTGGATAGAAATAGAGGACAACTTTCTGCCCCTTGAAATCTGATAGACGGACTCGTTTGCCTTCGGAATCCTTCAACGAAAAAGCAGGGGCCTTCTTGCCGACTTCCACCATCGCACGGTTCCTCCTGATCAGTAAGCTCCAATTTGGGACCGGAGATTCGATAAACAACAAAACCAGGACCAAATCATATCAAATAGTAGAAGTCTGATGGTCTTTTGGGGATTATAGTCCTTGCTCAAAGCAACACTGACGGTACAATGTATTCAGTTCGACGGCTCAGCAGGAGCTTCGCCCTCCCATGCCGCACCGAAGAAGGGATCGAGGGAGGGCGAGGCTCCTGCCGAGCCGCCCAGAAATGTTCCACTGTCCCTTCACAGGTCAATAAAATGGAAACAGTAGAACCTGATCAGAGTGAACCGGGAAGCGAAAGGTCGTCTCCTCCACCTACCCGCAGGCGAAGAGTATCGAAAGTTCTTTTCTTCCTGGGAGTTATCCTGGTCCTGGCTGTCGGAGCGCTTATCCTGTCCCGAAATCTGCTGCTGGTGTGGATCGCTCCACGAGTCCTTTCGAGCGTTGTCGGCTATCCGGTCGAAGTCGACGCTCCTCGCCTGAGCGGAATGAACGGCCTGGTAGCGGACCGAGTCATAATTGGAGGGAGAGCGGATGGAGTGCAGATAGAACTGGGAGGACCCCAGACTCAATTATCTTATCCCCTTGGCCTCGAAAATCTCCGGATTCAAGATCTCAAGATGACCAGCTACCCGGAAGTTCGCCCCGCCGCAGTCAGTGGAGATGACGGGTCCCCCGCTGAGAAGTGGGCGGCAGCGATTTCCTGGGTTCCAGCAAACCTTTCCATATCTTCCCTGGTTTATGAGCGCGCCGGCATGCAGATAAACCTGGGCAAACTCGGCTGGACCGCATCTGATAAGAGCGGTGGCGTTGTGGAGCTTGCCCTAAAGGTCGGCCCCATCAGGGTGATTCCGGCCACAGGGAACGAGTTCGAGCTGGGATCGGCTGAACTCCTGTTGGACCTTTCAGCCAATTATGTTCACGTGCGGGATCTGGACTGGAGCGGACCTCAGGGAACCTTCCAAATCGCGAAGATCTCGGTCGACGACCTCTGGGGAATACCCTCTCTCGCAGTGAACAATGTATCCGGCGAGGTTTCGGGGAAGCAGTTATCCGACGTAGCTGACAGGTTGGAGTTGCCCGTCCAATGGGATGAAACAGCGAATCTGGGATTAAAGGCTGACGCGGCCATCGGTAAGGCGATTACCTGCTCGGTCCAGCTTTCTCACTTGGATAAACCGATCCTGGGCGTCGAAGCTCATGCAGATTCTTTCAAGGGCGATTCATTCGGTGTCCGGTTCGATTCTCTCGATCTGGAATCGTGGTCCAACCTTGTGAAAGGGTCCCCTGTGGAAGACGTTTTGAACAGTCAGGGACTTGTGGAAGGCGAGATTCAGGTCAACCGGGAGGAAACTGGATCCATTTCTGCCAAATTCGCGATCCGCGGGCAGGATGTCCTTCCCCGGATTGCCAAAGAGTACATCTTTCCCTTCATGGTAGGACTCGATGGCGAGGTCAAGCTCGACTTCCAGGCTCAACAAATGGATTTGAAGGATATAGCCTGCTCCGTGCAGATTTCTCACTCGGATGAACCGATCCTGAACGCCGATTTTCGGACAGACTCTTTCGCAGCCGATGCAATCCATCTCGTTATTAATTCCTTGGATCTGGAGTCCTGGTGCAACGTTGTGAAAGATGTTCCATCGAAGGAAATGTGGAACAGTCAAGGGACTGTAGAGGGAGAAATCCACCTCTACCGACCGGCGGTCGGGCCCATTTCGGCAAAGCTTACGATTCGGGGAGAGGATGTCCTTCCCCTGGTGGCCGAGGACTACATCTTTCCCTTGGCGGTTGGAATTGACGGCGAGGTCAGTTTCGATACACAAAGCCAACAGATCGATCTCAAGGGCATAGCCATTGAAATAGAGCAGGATTGCCGTCTGGTGCTTCAAGGGACCACCTCGGTAGAGCCATATCGCATGGAGGCGAATTTGGATGTCGATTGTCCTCTGGAGTCAATCCCATTTCTGTTTTTCCCCGTGGAAGGCTCGGGACCAATCCGGGGAAACTTGGAATTGGCCTGGGGCGGAGAGGAGGGCTCTGTCAAAGGGGACATCGCTCGGTTGCCCGACTTCCTCTCTTTACTGGATGGGATGGTGCAGTTGAGCGGAGTGGAGCTCGGCTCCCCGGTACACTTGAAAATGAAAACCGCTCCCAAGGATGGCGGGGAAGAAGGCCCCTTAAGCGGGATTTCTCTGGAGCCCCTGCAATTCGATGCGGAGAAGATCCTGGTTGCGGGAATTACCCTTGAGAATACCTCAGGAGTCATTTCTTTCTCCGGGGAGGAAGGAGGGCTGTCGCAAGGTTCGACCCAGCTTTATGGGGGTAATGTCCAGTTCAATGGGAGTTTCGGACTGGGTTCCGACGGCAGCGAATTCGGCTTGGATGGCGAATTTCAAGAGATGGATCTGAGTCTCTTGTCAGCGATATTCGACGATCCGGTGTATCATATAGAGGGAAATGCTTCGGGAAAGCTCAGCATTGAACTGAAAGGCGAGGATTTGGAGGCCTTGGAGCTGGAAGCTCGTTCCGGTCCGGAAGGAGTGACCCTATCCCGAATGCTGATCGAGAAGATTCTCTTTTACCAGACATTCCGTGAGCTGACTGAGCGGGAGGAGCTGGAAAAGGCCCTTGCCAGCATCCTGGGAGATGCGGGACAATATCCATTTGAGAGCGGCGAGCTCAAGGCCTGGCGGGAGGAGGATCGGGTTTTGTCCTGGATTCTTCTGGACAGCCCACAACTGCGGCTCGAAGTGGAGCCGAGAATTGATATACCGGTGGTGGTGGACTTCCTCTCACTGCAGCAGCAGCTCCGAGAGGCGGATTGGAAAACAGAGTAAAGACAGAGGTGTCCGATGAAAAAAACACATGACGCAAAAAAGGTAGTCGCTGCACTGGCAATCCTGACAGTCGTAGGATGCGTGCTGCGGACAGAGCACCACATCACAACAGAGCATAAGATTGAGGCGCATGTCGTCGTCGAGATCATACAGGTGGAGTCCGCCATCGACAATATGGAAGATTACATCAGCGGCGAAGTTGACACGCTGGAAATTCCGGAGCCCGGGAGCGACGACACGGCTCGACTGGGCACTACGAGCGCGTCCGGGATAGTCCGTTGGATTGCCCGGGTCTTCGACCCATTCCCCACGGCTTACGCACAGGCACGAGCCCAATCCGGAGACTCCTCGACCAAGATCCGGAGAATCGCCGAGATGCGGAAAGCCCGGTTCGGCGAGATCAAGAAGCATAAGGGACAAGGCTGCATTGGGGAAGACAACCGGGGATACGTGGCCTACCGTGAATGTCCATCCTGCGCCGATGATGCATCTCTCAAAACAAAAGTGCAGAAACTCGTCCAGGACGAAAACAAAGACCGGAAGGAATTCTACCGCGAGCTCGTGAGGCAGTCAGGCAGCAGAAGACTATCCTTAAGGGACGTGGAAACCACCTCGGCTCGAAAAATGAGAGAACGGCTGCAAGCCGGGGACTGGTTCCAAACCCCCGAGGCGGGGAAAGAATTTGATGCCTTCAAGACAACGGATGTGGGCAAGAAGCTGACCAGCGCGCAAGCCGACAAATGGTACCAGGCTCCCTGACGGATCATTGGTTCTGTTGCGAAATCTGCGGTAAATCATCGGGAGAGGAATGATGAATCCGGCAAGAGGAAAGCACGGTTCAATATGGAACCTGATTTTCTTGGTCGCATTTGTGCCCCTGTTGACCTCGTGCGCTGAGCTGAGCCCTTACCTCCGCCAGATGAACCTAGTCAGTGTCCAAGAGGAGGTTCAGCTTGGGAGGCAGATGGCCCGGGAAATTGAGAAACAAAAACCGCTTTCCCGGAATTCTGTGGTCGTTCAGTATGTCCGGCAAATCGGGCAAACGGTGGTCCGGCAGGTGGGCTCTATCCCATTTCCGATGCATTTCTATGTCATCGACGATCCCAAGACGGTCAATGCCTTCACGGCTCCCGGGGGACACATCTACGTCTACACCGGGCTTCTCCTCAAAGCGAGCAATCAGGCTGAGGTCGCGGGGGTTGTGGCCCACGAAATCGGACACGCTGTCCGTCGCCACCCAACCCGGCGATTGACCCAGGTCCGGGCGTTGGGTCAGCTTCAGGCCATGATCCTTGGGGAATCCCCGGGCGAAGTTTCCGGTATGGTGACTGATCTATTAGGGGGTCTTGGGATCATGAGTTTCGGTCGAGAGGACGAATACGAGGCGGATGAGGTGGGCGTCAGATATCTTCATGCCGCCGGGTTCGAACCGACGGCGATGATCTCATTTTTCCAGAAACTTCGCGCGCAGGAAGGCAGCAATCCGTCGGAGATAGAGGTGTTTTTCCGAACACATCCACCCAGTTCGAACCGGATTGTCAGGTTGAACACGATCATCCAAGGTCTTTCCCCCCTTCCTTCCCCTATCGTGAACACGTCCGTCCACAAGGTAGTCCAAACACAAATAAGATGACGGAGTGCACAATCCCCTGGAAAGGGTTATTCAAAAAGCGGCGGATTCTTTCGAATCCGCCGCTCGCTATTTCCATTCTGTCGCGCCGAGAATCACATTTTGTGCGCTGAAACCTTCACGCCCTTGACGTGATCGCCGAAACCAAAAAAGGTGGGTTTGAATTCGCCTACAATATCCACCTTGGAACGGGCTGGAATCTTATCTTCCATCCCCAAGCCCCAATAGCTGGCGTTGACAAGCAGACGCCGCAGCCCCTCACTCACAAGATCCGGGGCCGCTCCCATGGTTGTGGTAAAAACGCGAGCCGCTTTGCCCTTGTCGCCGGTATAAGTCTTAATCCAGGCGACAGCCATCAGTTCCTTGTCCGTATTCCGCGGATCCTTCGGATCCATTCCCTGAAGGACTTGTCCGATAATCACCGGCTTGCTGTCGCCCTCCAAATCTCCGACCTCGTACACATCCGTCGCCCCCCAGATGTCCTCGCATCCACGAACGATGGGATGGTCCTTCATTCCCTCGGCGACAATGCCCCGCGTGCTCTCATCCCCATGATTGCCCCAGTGGTTGACCCATGTCTCACCGAGAACCTGCCGCCCGAATCCACCTTCCCATTCGCTGCTGCGGAAACTGTACTTGGCGTACGGACTGTCCTGGTTCTTACGATATTGGAACGCGTGTGTTGCGGTTCTCATTCCAATGATGGGCTTGCCGGAATTGACATAGCTATCAATGTACTTCATCTGATTGTCGGGAAGTTCCCGGAAGCGGGTGGAAATCACCATCAGGTCGGCTGTCTCGAGCGCTTCCAAGCCCGGAATATTATCGATTATTTCCGGGTCAATCTCCCCGGTCTCCTTGTTGATCGCAAAAAGAACAGTGCATTTAAAGCCGTGATGTTTGGCCAGAATCTTCCCCAATTGGGGCAGCGCTTCTTCAGAGCGATACTCTTCATCACCGGATACAAGAACGATATGCTTCCCGTTTCCCGGGCCGTCGAACCCGTCGTAGACAACCCACTGATCCTCCGCTCCGACCGGGCCTCCGAGGACACAAACCATTCCCAAGGTCAGAACCGAAACGACCGCCGCTATTGGTCTTTTCTTAACCATTTAATTCCCTCCTTCTTTATCGCGGATCGCTGCTATAGGCTGTGATGTGCCTGATATGGAATTGCTCGTAGTGTAGCATATCCGGCCACTCAGCTACGTAGGCCGATTTGCAGGATGTACAGTAGCATCCCTCCTGACCTATACTATCAGCACAAGCGAATCACCCCACTGGCGCGCCTTCAAGAACGCGCCTCGGGTTCTAAGGCACGACGCCGAGTATGGCACAGGAGGAGTCATGTCGAACAAGCCCATATCCCGAAGAGAGCTTCTGAAAAAGACGGCGGTCGCGACAGCGGCCTTGGCTTTGCGGCCGAGCCTGGCAATGGCCGATAGCGAATCCCGCTTCGACCCGAAGGGCCTTCCCACGAAGGTGCACGGGGAAACGGGAGTTCGCGTCCCGCGGATTGGCTTGGGAACGGGAAGCCGATTCTGCGCGGTTGAAGATGAGGACAAGGCGCAGGAAATCCTGACCTATGCGCTTGACAACGGCCTATATTACTGGGACACGGCCCATGATTATCGGAGTGAAACGGTAATCAGTGAAGAGAGGCTGGGACGCGTCCTGAAAGATCGCCGGAAGGAGGTCTTCCTCGCCACGAAGGTCGCCGCGCGGGAACCTGACCAGGCGAAGCGCGACATCGAAGAAAGCCTGTCCCTACTGCAAACGGATCATTTGGATCTGCTTCAGGTGCATTCTCTCGAGTCGCCCGGAGATTTGTACAGGATCGCCGAGAAGGGCGGTGTGCTGGATGTGGTGCGCCGGATGCGCGATCAGGGCGTTGCCAAGAATATCGGATTCACCGGTCACAGCTCTGCCGAGGCGATGGCCAGAGCCGCCAAAGAGTTCGACTTCGACACCATGCTGATTTCTTTGAACCACCACCCCGAGCTCGAGGGGGACGCGGAAAGAGATTCTATTCCGGCAGCGGCGGCCCGGGGACTGGGTATCAGTGTTATGAAGGTGATTCGACCACGGGAGACCGTTTCGAGTCTTGCGCCGGAAGAATTGATTCGGTTTGCCCTCTCGCTGAAGCATCCCACGGCTTGTGTGATCAGCGCGGACAGTGTCGATGTCGTCAAGAAGAATATTGCGCTGCTCAAGGATTTCAGCCCGATGAGTAAGGGAGAAATGAAACGCATGCGGGTGGCCCTTGCCCCCTTCTACCGACACGAGCGTGTCGAGTGGATGCAGCCGTCCTACCGGGACGGTTACTGGGCCTGAGCCGCTTTTCAGATATTCTCGAAATACTCTAACCCAAGAAAAAGGCCGGCGTTCGGTGCGCCGGCCTTTTCTTGGTAACGAGACGGATACGGTCAGGATCTATTCGTGGCGGAGGGCCTCGACAGGGTCCATGTGCGCGGCGCGGAATGCGGGGTAGACTCCGAAAACGATCCCCACCAGGGCCGAGAAGGAGAGTGCAATTATGGGAGACCAGGGGGTGACGATGGTCTTCATTCCGGCAAACATTTCGATGAGAAAGGGAATAGTCACGCCAACGACCACGCCGATGAGCCCGCCGGCCGTGGACAAGATAACCGTTTCGGCAAGGAATTGCGTGATGATATCGTGGCGTTTCGCCCCCAGGGCGCGGCGAGTTCCGATCTCGCGGGTTCGTTCGGTGACGCTCGCGAGCATGATGTTCATGATGCCGATCCCGCCGACAACCAGCGAGATAGCCGCGATTGAACCGAGGACAATGTTGAAAATCTGCTTCGTGCGTTCCGCCCGACGCATCAGCTCCAGGGGCACTTTAACCTCGTAGTCCAGCTTCTTGTGGTTTGCGGACAGGATCTTCTTGATAACCGCCGACACCGGCACGACATCCTTCTGGTCCGCCACGTTTATTGTCACCTCGTGCAGCTCGACGCGA
>SDBV01001133.1_pt1 | contig 39671 bp, 21 predicted proteins | sample 2277081 | NCBI WGS metagenome assembly SDBV01 (sample SAMN10402039, study PRJNA504765) | marine sediment metagenome | isolation source: marine sediment core GS10_PC15, 223 cmbsf | place: Arctic Ocean: Southern Knipovich Ridge | collected 2010
AGGAAAACACTGCCACAGGAAAACACTGCCACAGGAAAACACTGCCACAGGAAAACACTGCCACAGGAAAACACTGCCACAGGAAAACACTGCCACAGGAAAACACTGCCACAGGAAAACACTTGTTCGGAGAATCGTCGGTGTTGCGAAGCAACCAGAGGATTGTGGCGATCGCCCTACTCGGGGACAACATCCCCGGGGCGAAGTCAGAGTATTCTAATGTCGTCGCGTTGCTGGCGCAACACCGACGATTTTGCGACATAGCTAAACAGGATGGCAAAGCCTTCTCCGCAAAACCATCGGTGATACCCGCGCCGATGCCGGGCGAGACCCTACCGCCGACGCAAGCGACGGAACACTCCCAGCGACGCCAGTCCAAACAGCAACAAGGCCAGCGCGGAGGGTTCGGGCACGTACGAGAATTCTCCGCCGGGGCCAAACTCATTTTGATCGTGGAAAACGCTGGTCGTGTTCATACCCATGCCAAAAACGGTCCCGTCGTAATCGTCAATCACATGATAATCCCCCGGAAAGGCCGTGTTCTCAAGCCGGATTTGGTAGAAAACCGGCAGTCCGAGTGCATTGGGCAAGTCGCCGAAGGCGCCAAAATCTCCGCCCTCAAACTGGAGGTCGACCAGGCTGCCCATCGCGCCAAGGTCGAGCGAGCCGCTGGCCGTACCGGCGCCGACGGTCGTCGCCGACATAGCCATTCTTCCGGCGACCTGAGGTGTTAAGCTACTAAGCCCCACGTACACGTCGTAAGTTGTTGAAGAGTTGCCTCCGTTAAACGTAATGGTTAGCGGGTCGATGCTCTTAAGCGACAACCACGTCATCTCGATGTCAACCGTTTGAAGGCCCGGCCCATTGAAGGTCGCAGAGTCCTTTCGCATCACGACGGTATCGAAGTTATAGGGAGCCGTGGGGCCGATCACCTTGACGTTGCTCGACACCTTATGCTGCGAATCTGCTGAGACCGTGTTCCCGTGCCTGTCATACCACGTTATGTCCAAATTCGACTGGTCCTGTGGAAAAGGGGTAGGCACGCCAAACTTGTCCGGATAGGGATGCCCTTGAAGGGGAAACTGAATCTCACCAGTGAACGGGTCCGACCCCGGGCCGAAAAAATCCGCCGGCAGGGGAGGCAGATCAACGTCCGTAGGGGCCTCGGTCATAAAGGCATCAACCACATCGCCGGGCACGACAATCGTCACCGCGTTGGCCGACGCCGGGATCAACAACACCAAGCAGACCACGGCGGGCCTTAGTACGAAGGAAGCCAGCGTAACACCAATCGGCGGTGCCCCCAAATCACATCTCGTTTGATACATCGTAATCACCTCATCAAAAGAATGGCCATGGCCGCTCAAACCGCGGCCCACACCGCGCAACTTGCCCGAACGGCATCAGTGCTGCCCGTTCAACCCTTCAGCACACGCCGAAGTAGCAACTCGAACGGAGTCCAAGAAAAGAAAAAACACCTCCCGTGCTGGGGGCGTTTTCATTGGGACGTCGCCGCTGCCTCGCAGAGATTAGAGGTATAGAATCCGTCCAAGCTCCAGCCCGCGCTGAATACCCGACCTGAACGGCGCGATCCTCAGTATAGCATCGATCGGCAGAATTACAAGCACTTTTGGCCCCGCCTTCCCAAAAAATCCCAAACTTTTTGGAAATCCCAAACTGATAGGCATTTTAATCGCGGCACGCCGATGACTTTCGCAAAACCCTCTTGTCCAGTGGGTCGTGAAGCGTGCGTGCATACCTCTTGGGGGGCATGCGGTTCTTTGCCGTCAAATCGACGCCGATCGGCCAGGGAAACCGGAATCGGCCACCTGCAGGCCCGCAATCGGCGCGCACCGCAAGCGAGTAGATTGGCACTACTTGCCGGGAAACGGCTTCGCCTACGGAAACTGTAGCTTCAGCACGTAGGTTTCCCAATCCCGCTTGAAAGTGGCCATGTCGCGGCGGTCTAGCACGGCCGCCAGCGTCTTGTAGCCGGTGGGGTCTTTCTTGTGGTTGGCACGAAAGCGGTGATAGAACTTCCGCAATAGCTTGTGCTCCTGTAGATAGTAGCAGACGTAGCGGGCCTGGGCGTAGTTGGTGCCGGGGTCCTGCTCGTAGAACTCTTCGGCGGTGGTCGAGCAGAGCGTTTCGAACGAGGGCACGCGATCCTCGCGGATCGCCTCTTGCAGGCCGGCCAATCGCCAATTGGTCAGCCCGACGATCCGGCCGTCGCGCTCGGCGCTCTGCTCGTAGAGTGAGCCGAGCCCTTCGTTGAGCCAGGCGGGGCACTCGGGAAAGTTGGCCTCCATGAAGGGATGCACAATCTCATGCACCAACGTGCCGCCCCCGGTGGCAATGTTCATCACCAGGGACTTGTGCTCGTTGGAGAAGTAGCCGTACGGCGTGTTCGGCTCGTGATTGAAGAGCACCTTGGCGTGCTTGCGGTAGCTGGCCCGGTCCTTGAACAGCCAGATATCGAGGATCTCGGTCGGGTCCTTTTCGAAGTAGGCTTCCTTGAGCTTGTCGACGGCCCATTTCACAGTCCCCTCGGCACGCCGCTTGACCATCCGGGGCGATTCGTCGCTAATGACGACGAACGGTGGTTGGACGATCAGCGTGAAGTCATCGCCGGGCAGCTTTTCCTTGAGCTCGGCCACGTGCCGATCGAAGTCGGTCGTCGTGGGCCGCCGGGCTGCTTCTTCCGCTAGCGTAGCGATCACGAGGAGGCCGAGCCAGAGTGCCGGCAGTGAGATCCGTAGCCATCGTATGCCCATCGTTGCCATCCCCGACTCGACCAAAGACCCCGACTCGACCAAAGACCCCAGTCCCTTGCCCCGAACCGCCGCGCCCGGAGTCAAGGGGACCGGGGATCTTTGTGTCGTCTATGGAAACCGTCCCGTTTCTTGCGGCGGTGACGTTATAATGCCGCCCGTTTCGGAGCCTTTGTCAACAGGCCCCCTTGTCGACCGCGAGCCGGGCCCGCCACAAGGTGCGTAAATCCCTTTATTACAAGGAGTTAGCGAAATGAATCGCCGTTACTTACCAATTGTTACGCTGTTAGCTGCGACCTTGTTCGGCCCCCCCCTAGTTCAAGCGGATGACACCCACCCGGCCGTCACGCCTCAGGCTTGGACCTATGAGGAGGCGGTTCGGCAGTTTCGCCTGAATCCGCGCGACGTCTACCTGCAGTATGTCGCCCTGCAGTTGGCCCGAAACGAGAACAAGACCGACGAGATGGCCCGGCAGATCGAACGGCTCGACCGGCGGGGGCGACGCAACCGTCGACGTGGCCGGCAGACCGATCTGTTCGCCATGTTCACCGGGGCCTTGGCCATTCAGGAGACCCTGCAACTGGACACCATGCGGACCGACGCCAGTCAGTCGGGTGTCAAGCTCGGCGAAGACTCGGTGAACCTTGCCGAGTTGAAAGGACCGACGGTCAAGAGTCATCCCTGGGGTAAAATGCTGGCCGCCCAACTGGCCGCCGGCAAGAAGCCCAAGGTCTCGTCGCTTACGATGTGTGTGCCGGAAGATCAATACTACATCGCTTTCGGTTCACTGCAGAAACTACTGGAAGCAACCGAGGTCGGCGATCTTTGGGGGGCCCATCTGCTCAGTCAAACGTCGAAGTCGGCCAAGACGCAACGGACCAGCCGGCGGCTGAAGACGCAACTGGCCGTGAAGACCGACCCGATCTCCCGACCATTCTACGACATGGCGGTCGAGGAGGTAGCCATCACGGGCAGCGATCTGTATTTCCGTGAGGGGAGCGACGTCACGCTGATCTTTCGTGTCAAACAGCCCGAGGTGTTCAAAGCCCGCATGGACGCCTTTCTCGAAGCGGCCGCCAAGTCGCGTGAAGATGCCGTGCGATCAACGGGCAAGATCGAAGGCGTCGACTTCGTGCAAGTCTCGACCCCCGACCGTGCGATTGCGGTCTTCTCGGCCTATCCCAAACCGGACCTGCACGTGCGGAGCAACTCCCGGGCCGCCATGCAACGGGTGCTCAGAGCAATTGCCGGCACGGGCGACGTGGGTCGGCTGGGTGAGTCGACGGAGTTCAAATACATTCGCACCTTGATGGTACGTGGCGATGAGAAAGAAGACGGGTTCATTTACCTCTCCGATCCGTTCATCCGGCGGCTGGTCGGACCCGAGCTGAAGCTGACCGAACGGCGGCGGATGCTCTGCTACAACCACCTGCGGATGATCGGTCATGCGTCGATGCTCTATCGGACCCAGTTCGGCAAGAGGCCCGAATCACTCGAACAACTGGCCGAAGCCGGTTGTGCGCCCGGGGTGTTCGGCCGGGACAAGCTGCGTTGCCCCTGCGGCGGGAGCTACGAGCTTGCCGCGGACGGCGCCTCGGGCGTTTGTTCCCATCATGGCCATGCTGCGGCACTGGTGCCCTGTTTGGAGATTCCGCTCGAGCAAGTGACCGAAGCCGAAGCGAAAGAGTATCGCGAGTTCGTCGAAGCCTATAGCCGTTACTGGCGTCGGTTCTTCGATCCGATCGCGATCCGCATCCAACTCACCCCGGAGGCCTATCGGGCCGAGACGATCATCCTGCCGCTGATCGACAACACGGTCTACACCGGACTGGCCACGGCGCTAGGCGGCGAGCCGGAACCGCTGGACGCCTTGCCCGTGCCTAAGCGGAACATCTTCAGCATGGCCCTGCGGGTAAACAAGGAAGCGCTGCTGGCCAAGGCGCAACCGATGAAGGGCATGCTTCGCGCACTGAGTTTGCAGGGAGGTTCCCCGGCTCCCGATATCGACAGCGTCGAACGTTTTCTTACTCAGGGGATCGGCAACCAGATCGGGATGCACGTGTATGATGCGTCGCCGTTTTTCGATTTCAACCTGACGGGCTTTCTGGGCGAAGTGTTCGGTTCGTTTCGCGGCGGCAGGGGCGGGTTCGACGACGAGATGATTCCGATCAGCTTTCTGATCGCCTCGCTCAACTCGCCGGTGTACATCGCCGTGCCGGTTCAAGACGCACAGATTGTCGACGACTTCCTCGCCGAACTGGACATTCAAATGGCCCAAATGGCCCGAACCCATGAGCCGAGCGGTGCCTTCTGGAGCTTTGACCAGGATTTCTACAAGGTTCCCATCGAAGGCACAGACCAGCCGATCCGTTGTGCGACGGTCAACATCGGGCCGATCAAGTGGCGAGTGTTTTTCGCCCGGATCGACGACGGGCTGTACATTGCCAGTAAACGATGCATACTCGAAGATCTGGCTTCCGGAGCGACGGAACCCGGCCAGCGCGGTTCGGCCGCCCATGGGATGATCCGCGTGCGGTCGGAACATTGGAACGAAGTCTTGCGGACGTTCCAACTCGGCTGGGCCGAGAGCAGTCGGACGGGATGCCTGAACAATCTCGGGCCGCTCTCGTCGGTTGCCCGGGCGGTGGCGGCTTCCGGCGAGGGTCCGGTCAAGACCAAGAAAGTCCGGCGCCAAGCCGACCGATTGCATGCGGTCCACTTCTTCTGCCCCGACGGCGGGCGTTACCTGGTCTCGGCCGATGGGAAAGAGGTCACCTGCAGCGTACACGGCTCGGCCGCGGCACCCAAGCAACTACCCGCCCCGGCCCCCAACAGCCCCATGGGCCGCCTAATGAAAGAGTTCGGCGGCCTAACCACCGAGTTAACCTTCCTAGAAGACGGCCTGCACGCCGTGCTAACCATCAACCGCAAGTAGCCGCTTGCGGCTTTGCAGCGAACTACACAATAAGAATTGAACCGAGAATACACAAGGAGGACCAAACTATGCTTAGGCAGATTAGACGAGCGAGGCCATACAGGCTGGCCCTTGTGCTGTTTGTCGCGGCAAGCATGCACAATGCGGCGCGTGCGGCGACCAAAGACGATCTCACTCCTGATGCTCGGCAGCGGTTTGAGCAGCTTCGCGAGGAGCTTCGCAAGGTGAATGAGCAAGTCGAGGATGCCAAGCAGCGGGCCTATGCCGAAGACCCGTTGCTGCTTAGGGCAAAGGAAGGGATAGACCAGTCAAGGAAACTGCAAAGCGAGGCAGGAAGGGAAGGCGCAAAGGTGAAGCAGTTTCTTGCTGATAAAGGAAAGGAGGCCCGCCGCGCGTATAGACAATGGCAGAGTCATTACGGCGAGATCCAGGATTACGAGTCGTTCGAGGCCGCGTCGCAAGATCTGCAACTTCGACCATTGCTCTCGTTCTTCGCCAAGAGCATGTTGGCAGAATGGAAACAACGCAAATCTCCGAACGCGTTAGATCTCATACGCAAAGATCTTCCACCGAACGACGCAGAATTCACTTCCGAGCGTGCTCTAGAACTCTATTCGCTGCTACTCCAACGCAATGCAGGGAAGGCGGCAACGAAACTCGTGGAACTTGAGAAGCAGATCTCGCCTCCTGCTTCGCTGCGCCAACATGTCAAGAAAAGAGCCCGTGCCGGCGGGCTATTCATTGTGTGCGACACCTATCATCGTCTGAAGATGCCGGAATACGTGGCTCAAGCCAAGAAGGAATGTAAAGCGAAGAGCAACGAGTTAATACCGCAACTGAATCAAATCTGGCCCGGATGGGAGAAGGCCGAAGTGAGGGAATAAGGATTTCGCTAGGCAGCTACTTCTTGAAGTTCCATTTCGGAAACGGCGAATCGGTTCGGGCATCGCGCATGATCTGCTCGATGCGCCGGGCGACTTGAGCTTGTTCGGCGGCTAGGTCCGTGGTCTCGCCGATGTCGGTTTGCAGGTCGAAAAGCTGGACCGGGGCGTCGGGGTTCTTCTTGGCGTTGGGCCGAACGGCTTTCCACTTCCCCAGCCGCACGGCCTGCATCCGGCCGTATTCCCAATACAGATACTCGTGTTGCGCTTGGTTCGGCCTGCCCAGCAGCGTCGGCGCGAAACTGAGGCCGTCGATATCGGCCGGCGATTTGGCCCCGGCCACCTCGGCCAAGGTGGGCAACACGTCCCAGAAGGCCGAGAGGTGATCGGTTTGTGTGCCGGGCTGGACCTTGCCCGGCCAGCGGGCGATCATCGGCACACGGATCCCGCCTTCATAAAGCGACATCTTCAGCCCGCGCAGGGGCCCGGCGCTTTCGAAGAACGCACTGTCGGCCCCGCCTACCTTGATCGTCGGCCCGTTGTCGCTGGTGAAGAGGACCAGTGTGTTCTCGTCTAACCCAAGCGATTTGATCAGGTCGACGATTCGGCCCACATCGCGGTCCATTCGGCTAACCATGGCCGCATAGGCGGCACGCGGCGTGGGATGCGGCTGGTATCCACGTTTGCCGTCGTAGGGCGTCTCGGGAAACGCCCCTTCGTATTGGGCCAAGGAATCGCCGGGCACTTGGAGCGCCAGGTGCGGAATAGTGAAGGGTAGATAGAGAAAGAACGGCCGCGAACGATTCTCGCGAATGAATCGCAAGGCCTCCTCCACGATCAGGTCGTGCGAGTAGTGTTCTCCAGTCAAGTTGCCCCGCACGTTGCCTTCGAGCATCTCTTTACGGTCGTTGCGCCAAAGGTGGGTCGGATAGAAGTTATGGGCCTGGCGCTGGCAGAGGTAGCCATAGAAGAGGTCGAATCCCTGGCGATTGGGCGCGCCGGTGGTACCGGGCCCGCCAAGGCCCCATTTACCCATGGCCGCCGTCACGTAGCCGGCCTGCTGCAGGACATGTCCCAACGTGACCGTATCCGGCAGCAGCGGTCGTTGGCCTTCCAGTTTCGGATCTCCCCAGACGTCACCTCGCTGGGGCAGTTCGTCATTGTTGCGAATGTACGCATGACCCGTATGCCGGCCGGTCATCAGCACGCAGCGCGATGGGGCGCAAACGGCACTGCCCGAGTAGTGTTGCGTAAATCGCATCCCCTGTTGGGCCAAACGGTCGAGGCAGGGGGTCTTGATCTTCGTCTGCCCATAGCAACCCAGCTCGGCATAGCCTAAGTCGTCGGCCATGATATAGACGATATTCGGCTTGGATGTTTTGGAGGGTTCGGCGCCTCGCACAGTGCCGGACAGGATTATCAACAATCCGCACCAGATCAAGCATGGAAATCGTCGTCGCACGAGAGGCCCCTTTCTTCTTGTAGGATAGGTCGAGGGACGAAGACGCACGAAACAAAATGACGAAGCACGAATGACGAAGCGCCTGTTTCCATTCGTCATTCGTGCTTCGTCATTCGGATTTCTCTGCGTGGGTCTTCGTCCCTCGACCCACCCTGCATATTTTCAAGATCGCGCTGCATGGCGGCCAGGCGATCGGCCTGCGTTGCTTTGATCGCCGGGAGATCCTGGCTGGCCTCCGGCGGGTCGTAGACGAACATGTAGAATTTCACCTTCGGCTCCGTGCCCGAGGGGCGGACCGCCACGTAGTTGCCCTCTTGCTCCAGATCCAAGATGACCATATCGCCGGTCGGGCCGTCGAAGGGCTGTGGCTGGCTGCCGGGTTGCGTCAGCGTGCCGCCCAGATAGTCGCGCGAACAGACGATCTTCATGCCCGCGATTTGCTCCGGCGGCTCGCTGCGGAATCGGGCCATCAGGGCCTTCATGTCGTCCATACCCTTCTCGCCCGGCATCTGGACCGAGATGGTGTTTTCCGCATGGCAGCCGTGCCGGGCGAACAGCGCATCGAGCTTCTGGTGCAACGAAAGCCCGTCGGATTTCAACCGGGCGGCCAATTCGGCCAAGAGCATGGCGGCCACGGCCGCGTCCTTGTCCCGCGCGTATTGGCCGGTCAGGAAGCCGTACGACTCCTCGGCGCCGAAGACGAACTTCTCCGGCCCGCAATCGTCCATCGCACCGCCGATCCACTTGAACCCGACCAGCAGATTACCCTCGGTCCGGGCCCCGTAGGCGTCGGCGATCCGGCGAATCAGTTCGCTGGTGACCAGCGTTTTGACGACGTAATGTTCGGGAGTCAGCTTGCCGTCTTTTTGTAGGGCGCCGAGCAGGAAATCACTCAGCAGGGCGCCGATCTGGTTACCGGTCATGGTAGCCCAGTCGGCCCCCGATTCGATCGACAATGGCGCGGCACACCCGAGCCGGTCGCAGTCCGGGTCGGTGGCCATGATCAGTTCGGCGCCGGTCACCTTGGCCCGTTCGATGATGGCGTCGAATACGGCCGCGTTTTCCGGGTTGGCCACGTGGCCCGGCACGTTGGGGAAGTCGGGATTCGGCGCGGCATGGGGCCCGAAGATTTCGACGTCCTCGAACCCGTCGGCTGCCAGCACGGGCGGCACGGCCGAACCGCCCACTCCGTGCAATGGGGAATAGATGATTTTCAAATCGCGCGGGCCGGCAATGCTTTGGGCCGTGACGTTCTCGAAGAACGCCTGGTCGACTTCCTCCTGGCAGTAGACGATCTTACCCTCTTCCATGCCTTGGGCAAACGCGATCCGCTTGATGTAGGTCACTTCCTGCATCTGCTTGATCGATTCTTTGTCGTGCGGCGGCAGCAATTGCCCGCCGGTAGACCAATAGACCTTGACCGCGTTGTCGCTGGGCGGGTTGTGGCTGGCCGTGATCATGATGCCGCACGAGCAATCCTTATACCGTACGGCGAACGACAGCTCGGGCGTGCTGCGATGGCCGTCAAGGAAGTAGACCGTGAACCCGGCCGCCGCCATGATCTGGGCACAAAGTTCGGCAAAGTGGCGCGAGCGATGTCGCGTGTCGTAGGCGATGGCACAGCTCAGCGGTTTGTCCCGGACGTGCTGCTTGACATAGTCGGCCAGGCCTTGGGCACTCTCGCCGATCGTCCGGTCGTTGATCGCGTTGCAGCCGATCGGATACATCTTGCCGCGGCGTCCGCCCGTGCCGAACGGGATGACCGTCCAAAACGCGTCGTTGAGCTCCTGCCACCTTCCCGAGGCGATATGGTCGAACACCTGTTCGACATATTCCTCCAGATAGGGCTCGGTCAGCCAGGTGCGAATGTTTTCTCGCGCGGCGGGCGAAAGGTTCTTCTCGGCCGCCGCCGAGTCCAATTGGGCAATCGCCGTTTCGAGATCCATCATCGTTGTGTTTCCGGTTGGGGGACTAAGCATGGAATTACCGTCTGGTTCCCACGCTCTGCGTGGGAACCCACTGCCGGGACACTCCGCGTCCGCTGAACTGAAGAATACGTGGTTTTCAGGGGCCGACGCAGAGCGTCGAACGTATTGCGTTCCCACGCAGAGCGTGGGAACGAGGAGCGCTCTTCCCTATTGTGGTCAAGCTTGCGCGTGAAATAAAGGGGCTGTTCGGCCTGGGCGGGCGAAATCGCCTTTCCTATCGGCCGTATTTGCCCTATACTGCCTCCGTTGGGAACGTGCAACTGTATTGAAAAGGTAGCTCATGGCTGGCGAACTGATCATTAGTGTGTCCGGATTGCGGGGAATTGTCGGGGAAACCCTCACGCCGGACGTGGCCGTCCGCTATGTGAGGGCCTTTGCCGCCACTACGCCGCCCGGGCCGATCGTCATCACGCGCGACAGCCGCGGCTCGGGCGCCATGCTATCCGGCGCGATCCGGGCCGGCTTGCAGGCGGTCGGACGCGACACGATCGACGCACGTATCGCGGCCACGCCGACGACCGGCATCCTGATTCGGCACCTCCAGGCGGCCGGAGGGATCCAAATCTCGGCCAGCCACAACCCGATCCAATACAACGGAATCAAACTCTTTTCGGCCGACGGGCGCGTGATCCCCGCCATGGCCGGCGAAAAAGTTCTGGCCCGATATCAAGCCAACGAAACCGACTCGGCGCCGCACGACCGATTGGGGACGGGCCAAACGTGCGACGATTCGATCTCGGCCCATCTCGCGGCCGTCTTGGCCACGGTCGACGTCGAGCGGATCCGAAGCCGAAAGTTCAACGTGCTGCTGGATGCCAACCACGGCGCCGGAAGCCCGTTGGGTCGACCCCTGTTGGAGCAACTTGGCTGTCGGGTGACGGTGCTCGGCGAGATGCCCGACGGACAGTTCGACCATACGCCCGAGCCGACGGCCGAGAACCTCACCGGCGTGCTCTCGGCCGTGACCGAGGCGGGCGCCGACGTCGGGTTCTGCCAGGACCCCGACGCCGATCGATTGGCCGTGATCGACGAGACCGGTCGTTGCATTGGCGAGGAATACACGGTGGCCCTGTGTGTCGCCCATCTACTGCGGCAGCGCACCGGACCGATCGTGACCAACTGTTCGACCAGCCGGATGTCGGAGGATCTGGCAGCCAAGTACGGCGTGAGTTTTCATCGGTCGGCGGTCGGCGAGGCGAACGTGGTCGACGCGATGCTCGAGCACGAAGCCCTGTTCGGCGGCGAGGGGAACGGCGGCCCGATCGATCCGCGCGTGGTGTTGGTTCGCGACAGTTTTGTGGGTATGGCCCAACTGCTCGACGCGATGGCCGCCCGCGAGATGAAGATCAGCCAACTGGCCGACGAATTGCCGCGTTACGAGATCGTCAAGACCAAGATTTCGCTCCCCAAAGAGCAGGTTCCCGCCGGCCTGGACGCCCTGGCGCGACATTTTTCCGACGCCAAGCCCGATCGGCTCGACGGGCTACGACTCGACTGGGCAGACCGTTGGCTATTGGTTCGCCCCAGCAACACCGAGCCGATAGTTCGGGCTGTGGCCGAGGCGCCCAGTGAGTCGGATGCGCGCACGCTTTGTGAAACGGCCGCCGCGGTGTTGGCAGTGAAGTGAAGTGCATTGCAAAGCCGCCAGCGGCTTGCCTACCCCGTATAGCTGTCCGGCGAATCCCCTTGACGGATTATGCTGCGGCGATTCTATGTTAACCTGCGTCGGCAGGGAGGACAATGCGGGCTGAGTTTGAGATAATTGGGGAATTCGCTTTTCACTTCCGCGCGAAAAGTGTAGAATTCGATAGGCGTCGAGGTGAACGACCTCTCTTGTCTTTTGCACTTCACTTGTTCTGCGTTCACTCCATTCGTTTCGACGCATTGACTTATCTAGTTTATCGAGAAGGTATTCGGCGAGCGTTTCGCGCCGTGAATGCGGCTTGGTTATCATAGTGTAAGTACCGTAGCGTTTTTACGCTACACGGGGCCAGGATGAAGATCCGGCACTTGCCTGTCGGCGACCGATTCCTGGCCCCACTTTTTTACACTAGGACAACCGTCGGGTCAGAATTACTATCCACTAACCACTGCCCACTATCCACTGCGTCATGCCCGATTTCACTCAACAACGCCATCAGCCGGTTACGCCGTTGAAGCAACCGCGAGAACTCCTCGTGGCCTGCCTACCGATGCGCAGTAACGTGAACCTCTCGCGGATCGTTCGGGCGGCCGGTTGTTGCGGCGTACGGCGGATGATCTGTTGCGGCAACGCCAAGGTGATCGGCAAGATCGCGCGCGAGACGGGCGACTCGATCGAAGTCGAAGTGCATCGCACCTTGCCGCCCGTGCTGAAAGGGCTCAAGGCCGAGGGCTATCAACTGGTCGGACTGGAACAGACCAGCGACTCGCGATCGCTGTACGAATTCCCCTTCCCGCGCAAGACCGTGCTGGTTATCGGCAACGAGCGATTGGGTATCGAAGAAGCCGTGCTGCAAACGCTCGACGCGGTGGTCGAGATCCCGGTCTACGGGCTACCTTACAGCCACAACGCAGCCACCTCGGCCGCCATGGCCCTCTACGAATTCTGCCGCCAATACCCGACGGGGTAAACACCCAGCAGCCCCGGCCCATCGGTCGGCTCAAGCAGGAACGTCCGCTCCGAGGGCCAAATCCGCTTGACAGGGAATCTGGTTGACAGGGAACGGGAAACCAGTATGATAGGGACGATTGGTCGTCTGCCCTTCGGGGGTGGGTTCTTCCCGTCACGTTCGAATTGGCGAAGGAGTGGATCGATGAAACGATACATCTGCCGTGGGTGGCTTATTTGCGTGCTGTTGGGGTTGGGTACGATCGTTGGGGCCGAGCCCTGGGAACCGGCCGACGGACCCTTGATGACCCGCTGGGCCAAGGACGTCTCGCCGAAAAATGCGCATCCGGAGTATCCCCGGCCGCAGATGATCCGCAAGCGGTGGCAAAGCCTCAACGGGCTGTGGCAACTTGCGGCCGATGAACCCAGCGACAGAGAATCCAGTGACAGAGAATCCGGTGACGGGGCTCCCTTCGGCAAGGACTTGCCCCTGCAGATCCTGGTCCCGTATCCCATCGAGTCGGCACTGTCCGGCGTGATGAAACGCACGGATCGTGCTTGGTACCGACGTCTGTTCGAGGTGCCCGAGTCATGGCGGGGACAACGGGTCATGGTGCATTTCCAGGCCGTCGACTGGGAGGCCACCGTGCTGGTCAACGGGCAGCAGGTGGGCAAGCATCGCGGCGGGTACGACGCCTTTTCGTTCGATATCACCGAGGCCCTCAGCGCCGACGGCCCACAAGAGTTGATCGTCAAAGTCTTCGACCCTGCTGACGGGGGCGACCAACCGCGCGGCAAACAGGTCAACAATCCCCAAGGCATCTTCTACACGCCGACCACCGGCATCTGGCAATCCGTGTGGCTCGAGCCGGTCTCTCCGGTGCGCATCGAACGGCTGTTGTTGACACCGGACGTCGACGCCTCCTGCCTGCGGATGACCGTCCAGGGGACCGGGACCAGTTCGGAGAACACGGTCCACGCCGTCGCCTGGCTCGACGGCGAACCGGTCGGTCGGGCTTCCGGCGGCGTGGGGGCGGAGATCCGACTCCCCTTGCCCGAGGAAAAACTGAAACTCTGGTCGCCCGACGAGCCGACTCTTTACGAGTTGACCGTCACGCTCGAGCGGGACGATGTGAAGATCGATCACGTCGAAAGCTACTTTGGCATGCGCAAGATCGAACTGGCCAAGGACGAGGCCGGCGTGACGCGGATGCGGCTGAACAACGAGTTCCTGTTCCAAATCGGACCGCTCGATCAGGGCTTCTGGCCCGACGGCCTCTACACGGCCCCCACCGACGAAGCCTTGCGCTATGACATCGAAGTCACGCGACAGCTCGGCTTCAACATGACGCGGAAGCACGTGAAGATCGAGCCCGCCCGCTGGTACTATTGGTGCGATAAGTTGGGTCTGCTGGTCTGGCAGGACATGCCCAGCGGGAACAACAGTTCGCCCGAGTCGAAGAAACAGTTCGAGACGGAATTGCGTCGCATGGTCGAGGGGCTGCGCAACCATCCCTCGATCATCATGTGGGTTGTGTTCAACGAGGGTTGGGGCCAGCACGATACGCCGCGCTATGTCGAGATGGTCAAGGAATTGGATCCCACCCGCCTGGTCAGCAACGCCAGCGGCTGGACCGACAAGCAGGTGGGCCACATCCTCGACATCCACGCCTATCCCGGCCCGGCGGCCCCCAAACCCGAGTCCGACCGGGCCGGCGTCTTGGGTGAGTTCGGCGGATTGGGGCTAGGAGTCGACGGACACACCTGGACCGACCGGACCTGGGGCTATCGCTCCGCGGCCAGCTCCCAAGAACTGACCGCCCGATATCAGCGGCTGCTGGGCGGCGTATGGGGACTGAAGCAGACCGACGGCATGTCGGCCGCCGTTTATACGCAGATCACCGATGTCGAGACCGAGTGCAACGGGCTGTTGACCTACGATCGGGCGATCATCAAGCCGGACGTCAAGAAAGTGGCCGCCGCCAACCGGGGAATCGTACCCACGGTGAAACCCGTCGTACCCACCTCGCAAGCCGAGGGGATCCCCTGGCGATACACGCTCGACGCACCGGCCGACGACTGGTACCAACCCGAGTTCGACGACAAAGCCTGGCAAAAGGGCCCCGGCGGATTCGGCCGCAAAGACACGCCCGGCGCCGCGGCCCGCACCCAGTGGCACACCACAAACATCTGGCTGCGACGCACGTTCGAACTGCCCGAGATGAACACGGACGAGCTCTCCCTGCTGGTCCATCACGACGAGGACGCGAAGATCTACATCAACGGCGTCCTGGCCGCCGAAGCGCCCGAGTTCACAGTCGGCTACGAAGAGATTCCGCTTACACCCGAAGGCCGCGCCGCCTTGAAGACCGGCAAGAACGTCATAGCCATCCACTGCAAGCAGACCAGAGGCGGGCAATACATCGACGCCGGGCTAGTCGAGATCGTCATGCCGCCGGACGACGCCGAGTGAGTTTGGTGCGTCCGCGCGTTTTACACACGGCACGGCCTACTTGCACAACTTCTCATTGTAGACCGTGATGACTGAATTCCAAAATGACGCCGACACGTCGTGCGGGTGACCCGATACAATCTGAGCAAGGTACTCATCGGGAGACTGCTCTTTAAGTAGAGCCATTGCGGCTGCAACGATTACTGGAGAACGACTCATGCCCGCACTGCAAAAGACCATGGTCGGAATGCGTTTCTCGATGAGGGACGCTACGGTCTCCACAGCAGCAGCCAGGACGTTGGGCTGGTTGCCAGAACCGTCGGTGAGAGGAAACCGGAAATAGAGGATGTCCCGCGTCATTGTCGGCGGGAGTTCCTCAACGGCCAATTGCACCAACGCTTGGATGCCCGTGTCAACAATGTGCCGGATGTTGTGGGCATCCAGCGTGTTTCCAAGCCAAAGTTGACCAGGTATGATTTCGCGCATCGTGTCCTTTCAACTTACAGACATTGCCAGGAACTTGCCCTCGGTAATACTGCGAAAAACTGGGACTGTAGCAACAAAATCGGGTTCCACCAGGAAGAAACCACGGATTACACGGATGTCACGGATAAAATAGGCGGAGCATCGTATCTCGCCGCTTCCCATCCGTGCTATCTGTGTAATCCGCGGTTCGTTTTGCCGATTTCCGCATTTGCAGCCCGATATTTGATGCTACAGTGTCAAAAAACTTGGCCAAGATCCAGCTAGACCAAAGCCCTCGTCGCCGGGGCAGAAGTGGCTCACGATCAGCAGTGTAACACTCAACGCATCTCCACAACAAGCGTTGACCTGGCACCCACCTCCCCCCGGAATGGGCTGTTCGGTTGCGTTTTCCAAGGTTCCATGAAACGTTTTAGGGCCAAACTGCGTCTATAGGGTGGATTTTTTGCGTTTCTGGCGACACATTTGGGGTGCTTGGCGCAAATACCTATTAGACGCGGCAAGACGCGTTTAGCCGCCGACGGCACGTCGGTGTGATTGATTGCTTATGACTCAATGGATCAGCAACAAGAGCGGGACGTAGCCTACGGGTTGCGGCATGGAAAGACCGAAGCCTGGCAGGCGCTTTATGATGCGTACTGTCGCCGGGTATGGTGCGCGGTGGCGCGGCTGCTGGGGCCCGACTCGACGGAAGTGGCCGACGTGGTGCAGGAGACGTTCCTAGCGGCCGCCCGCTCGGCGCGAAACTACGACCCGGCCAAGGGGACCCTGTGGATGTGGCTGGGCGGCATTGCCCGACGACACGTGGCCCTGCACTGCCGTCGACAGCAACGACACGGACGAGTATCCGACGACGGTTCGGCGGCCGCGCGACAAATTGCCGGATGGCTCGAAGATCGCCAGGAGTTGCCCGAAGACGTGTTGGCGACCGCCGAGACCGCGTCGCTGGTCCGGGCCGTGTTGACGCAACTGCCGGCCGACTACGAGGAACTGCTCACGGCCAAGTATTGCGAAGGGGTCAGCGTGGACCAGATCGCTCGATCCAAGAATAGTTCGTCGACGGCCGTCCGCTCGAAACTCGCCCGGGCACGACGCGCCTTTCGACAAGCCTTTACCAAAACCTCTGCATGTTCGAATAACGATGCATCCTGACAACGACCATCACGACGATTCGCGAATGAACGAGTTACTCGGCTCGTTGACCGGCGCCGAGGTGCCGCCGGACGAGGAGTTCCTGCGCCGACTGCGAGACCAATCGACCGAAACCTTCGAGGCGGCCAATGCGCCGAAGACACAACTTCCCCAAAGGAGACATCGCATGTTCATCTTGGCTTGGCGGACAGTCGCGGCCACAATTGCCCTGGCCATCGGCAGCACACTCTGGTTCATGGCCTCCTCGGATGATTCCTCGTTGGCCTTCGGCGCGGTGCTTCGACGGCTGGGCGAAGCCGAGACGCTGCACCTGGAGATCACTCGCGACGGCGAGTCCGACGACGTATGGGTCAAGCGGCCCGGCCAATTGCGATGGAACCATGCCGACGGCACCTACCGCATCGCCCATGGCCCGCGGCAATGGCACGTCAACGAACAAGAGAACCGGGCCACGCTGCACCCGGCGGCCTACTTCGGCGGCGAAACTCCCACACTCGACGCCCTGGCGCTGCTCGATTTGCCGACCCTCGAGCAGCCGGGGAAGCTGCGGGCTCGGCAGCCGGTCGAGCAGGTCAAGCGAGACGGCAAGTCGCTCTGGATGTACCGCTTCGACGCTCCGTCGGCCAAGGGAAAGATCCACATCGAGGCGGCCGTCGATGCCGACACCTTGGCCCTGAGGTGGCTGCGGGCCGAGTGCGAGGCGAAACCGCCGGTCACCTTGGCGGTCCGGGCGGTCAGCGAGCCGGTCGATGAGGAGCTGTTCGTCGTTGGCAAGACACTCACCGAAGACGGGCGGATCGGCAAGGTCCGCGACCTGCAAGGCATCGTGGCCGTCCGGCCGGTCATGCACCAACGCTTCACGCCCGTGGTCGGGCAGATGCTCGTTCGGCCCGGCGATTGGCTGCGGACCGACGCACGCGGAGCCAACGCCATGACCGTGCGACTGATCGGCACGGCCGACGTGACCTTGGGCCCGGGAACGCTCGTCGAGGCCGTCAAGCCGAACGAGATCCGCGTGCACCATGGCCAACTCAAGATCGCCGCCGAGTCGGACACGCCGCTGAACGTTCTCGGACCGGACGGCCAATCGATCCAAGTGACCGACACGCGAATCTATCGGACCGAGGGCCAGGCCTTGGTGCCGATCGAGAAGCCGCCGCTTTGGCTGCAAGGTTTCGAGGGCACGACGGCCAACGAGTCGATCGGCTCGCTGGTCGTGCAGCTCGACGGCCGGAATGTGCCGCTGACGGTCGGCTATCACAAAGTCTCGGTCGACATCCGCGACCAGATCGCCCGAACGGTGATCGAGGAGTCGTTCGTCAACCATACGGCCGGCCGGCTCGAAGGCGTGTTCCACTTCCCCTTGCCGCAAGACGCCTCGATCTCGGGCTTCGGCATGTGGATCGGCAACGAACTGGTCGAGGCCGACGTGGTCGAGAAGCAGCGTGCCCGGGAGATCTACGAAACGATCCTCCGCGAGCGTCGCGACCCGGGCCTGCTGGAATGGGCGGGTGGCAACATCTTCAAGGCCCGCGTGTTCCCGATCGAGGCCCACAGCGAGAAACGCATCAAGATCACCTACACGCAGGTACTGCCGATGCGCGGTGACACCTATCGATACAGCTATGCCCTGCAAAGCGAACTGCTGCGGCAACATCCCTTGCGGGAGTTGCTCTTGGACGTGAAGATCAACTCGGCCGTGCCGCTGCTGGGTGTGAAGTCACCGACGCACGTGACACGAACCGACCGCACGGGGCACTCGGCCCATGTCGAGTTCAGCGCCCAGGAGTATACGCCCTCGCGCGATTTCGAGGTGGTCGTACAGGTCGACCGCGCTCGGCCGGCCGTGGTCTTGATCCCGCACCGTCGGGGCGAGGACGGCTATTTCATGCTGCAAGTGATGCCGCCGACCGCCGAAGTAATGCCCGATCGCGAGATCCTGCCCGACGGCGAGCCGTTGGACCTCTTGATCCTGGCCGACACGTCGGCGTCGATCGATGCGACCGGGCGCGAGGCCCGCGACGAGTTCCTAGCCGCCCTGCTGGGAGCGTTGACGCCGAAAGACCGGTTCAACCTGGCCGTTTGCGACGTCGATTGCCAGTTCGCTTTCCCGAAAAGCGTGCCAGCCGAGGCGGCGAACATCGACAAGGCACGCGGCATGGTGAGCGAGCGGGCCTCGCTGGGTTGGACCGACCTGGATCGGACATTCGAGGCGGCCTTGAAACACTGCGGGCCGAAGACGCACGTCATCTACATCGGCGACGCGGTGCCCGCGGGCAAGGACTCCGACCCGGTAGCGCTGGCCAAGCGGCTGCGACTCTTGTGGAAGGGGAAGCCCGGCACGCTGCATGCGGTAAGCGTCGGTAGCAGCTTCGAATCGGTCGTGCTCAGCGCGATCGCCTCGGCGGGTGGCGGGTCGACGCGCCAGATCGGCGCCGAAAAGGGACCGCGGCGCGTGGCGCTGGAACTGCTCGGTGAGTTGGCCCAGGGCGCGGTGCGCGATTTGAAGGTCGAACTGGTCGGCCTGCAAACGGCCCGCGTCTATCCTGAGCGGCTGCCGAACCTCTCGGCCGGCATGCAACAGATTCTCCTAGGCCGTTACTTGCCCGAGGGAAAAGATCAAACGGGCGAGGTCGTCGTCAAGGGCATGCAGGGTGATAAGCCCGTCGAGCTTCGGGCCAAGGTGTCGCTTGCGGATGCCGAGCGGGGTAACTCGTTCATCCCGCGGCTTTGGGCCCGCATGCACCTCGATGCGCTGTTGCAACAGGGTTCGTCCCCAGCGGTTCGCAACGAGATTATCGGACTGTCCGAAGAGTACCACATCATCACACCCTACACATCGCTGCTGGTCTTGGAGAGTGACGCCGACCGCGAGCGGTTCAAGGTGAAACGCCACTTCGAGATGCGCGACGGCGAGCGATTCTTCGCCGCCGGGCGCGACAGCGCCAACTACGAGTTGATGCAGCAGCAAATGAAACGTGCCGGAATCTGGCGAATCGGCCTGCGACGCGCCGTGTTGCAGCAACTGATGGGCCTAGGCCGCAACGCGGAAACGTTCCAGGCCGAGAAGCGTTATAGGTATGGATTCGAGCGGGGCCGCCAGGGCGGACGCATGCGCTCCAAGTCTCTTTTTGAGGACGGCCGGCTCGACGTCAACAATTGGTTCGCAGGTGGAGACCTTCACCACTTGACATGGGACGGATCGCATGAGCTGGCAAAGAAGGAACTGAGCGATTTCGACGGAGAGTTTTTGGAGGAACTGGGAGCCATCGCCGGCGAAGAAGATTGGGGAGAGTGGCATGTCGGCCTGGACCTAACGCTCCCAACCTTCTCATACATCTCTCACCCGGAGCCTATCACGTTCGACGACAAAGAGCTAGTCCTACTCCGCTCACGACTTCTGTCCGGCTTGGAAGCGACCCGCGGCATCCGTAATGATAGAGGTGTGCTCGTCGGCATGGACATGCCCGGGGTCTTCTCGGCCGACTTTGACCTCCCACCAGTCCGCTCGGAGGCAGGACTAGAGCTATCGCGACCGATGTTTAGCACCGCCCTGTATGATAGAAGAGCGTCCCAAACCATGGGACTACGCTCTAGAACCCCTCCGCGGCGACCTCGAGGGACCATTCCACCGTTCTCTCTCCTGCCGGAAGAGAGACGCAAACGCCCACACGACGCGTCGAACAACCAGTGGTTCAGGGGCCTCTTCCCGGGGTTGCCCGACCCGGTCGTCAAAACGCGGCCCCAACCGACCCAGCCGCCTTGGCCGAAGGAGGCGCGCGAACTGTCCCAGCGCTTACTGCGGACCGAGCCGTTGGCCCGACTTGAAGGCGGGCTGCGGATCGAGCGGCAGGCCGACTTCTTCGACATCCGGTTCGGCGAACTTACGGCCAGGGCTCCGTCGCTGATCCTGGTTTCGCCCGGGGCATGGTTGATTCGCACCGGCGGCCCCGGCTCGCAAACGCTGGTCAACTGGTGCGATGGAAAACAGCGGGCCGTCTTCTCACGCGACTTCCAACTCGGACGCCGCCGCGACGCCGTGCCACTGGACCTGCGCAAACCGCCGTTGGATCTCAGCGGCTACGTCGTCTCGTCGCTGGAGCGGACGTTCCGAAACTATACGGCCAAGATTCAGTCACAAGGAGAGAATCGCGTCGAATTGGTGTTGACCTCTCGCAACAACGAGCGTCAGGTCACTCACGTGTTGATCGACACCAACCGAAACGTGATTCTGCAACTTCAAAGCCATAACAAGGGCAAGGTCACCTCGACCATGGTATTCGGTGAGTTTGTCGAAGTGGCCGGCGTCTGGTGGGCCGGGCGGATCGAAACGACCGACCAACAGGGCCGCCGGACCACGGTGATTACCCAGAAGTTCACGCCGCTGGCCGCCGAGCCGTTCGCTGGGCAGATCGAGAAAGAACTGGCCGGCCGCGATCGAGTACAGTTTCTCAACAAGCCGATGGTTTCGGTCAACGAGGCCAAACGGGCATTAAGCGATGGCAAGGCGACGTTCGACGATCAGATAGTTATGATGCTGCACTTCGCCGCCAGCCAGCAGTGGGAGCGGGTGTGGGAGCATTTCGGGCAGGCCGAGAAGCTGGCCCAGGAGAAGCCCGGGTTGCGGTGGGTCAGAAATGCGCTGTTGAAGGTTAGTCGGCGGCGGGAGGAGCTTCGGGGGCGGATGATGGTGGAAGCGGGGCGCCTTGCAAAGCCGCAAGCGGCTGGGTTGGTGTTGGCTCGCCATTTGGTTAGTCAGGCCGGTGGAATCCTCGAGGCCAATGAGATGCTGGCACTGATCGATGTGCTCAAACCGGTTTACGAGCGACAACCGCCGTACCTGCACGCGATCAAGCAGTGGCGACAGTGGCAGATCGACAACCTGCGGAAAACGGGTCAGGCCGATGATGCGTTGCGGCTGCGGGGTCAATTGGCGGCCGACTATCCGCACGATTGGAACCTGCAGCAGCAGTATGTGCAGGAGTTGATCAACTCTCGCGAATACCAGGCCGCCTCGGACTGGCTCGATCGCGTGATGAACCCGCAGGCCCGTTGGGCGACCGATGAAGAAGAATCGCTGCGGAATCTGCGGGCCCAATTGCTGCGGACCCGGGGACACTACGACAAGCTGGTCGAGTTGCTGGCCCGTTGGGTCGCCGGGAATCCCGAGGGCACCTCGGCCTACTCGCAATACTTAGCCGCCTTGATTCGCACCGATCGGGCCGAGGAAGCGGAGCAATTGGTCGACCGCTGGCTTCGCGAAGGCCGCGTGTCGGGACCGTTGCCCGGCGACGTTCGAGGGCGGCTCAGCGCGGCCATTTCGCTGGCCATGGGGCGGGGATACAACTTGCATACGAACCGGATCGACCCGCGTTGGCACGACCGCTTGGCCGAGACGGCCCTGTTCTTCATCCGCCACAAGCACGACTTCTCACCCGCCCAGCAGATCATGGGTCACAGTCAGTTCGGCCGAACGGACGCCTGCCGCCGCGTGCGACGCGAAGTGGTCAAGGTCCTGCTGAGCGAATTGGACACGCTCCCGGCCGACCAGACCGCGGCCCTCAGGCGTTACGTCGAGCGGATCAGTCGGTTCATCGATTGGATCAGGCATAAGAATCCCAAGGTCAAGCCGGAAGTCTGGAAACGGATCGCCGAGGGACTGAAGCGTCGCTGGACAGCCGAGAAGGATCCCGAGATCCGAGACCGCCTGGCCGTTCCCTTGATCCGCATTCTTAGCATCGAGGAGCAACTGGCCTTTCTGCGGGAACAATTGGCCAGGGGCCCGGCCGAGCGTCAGGCCGGATATGCCGGGCAATTGTTCGATGCCGTGCTCGGTCGGCCTTGGTCGCAGGCCCGCGAGGACAAACTGTTCGGGCTGCTCGAACAGTTGTCCAACGCCGAGGAGCCGGACCAGCGGTTGCAAGCTCAAGTCGAGGCCCTCTATCGGCTGACCGATCGGATGCTACAGGCCCGGTTCGAGACCGAGATGGGCAAGGTCAAGCATCAGGAGAAGCTCACCCGCACCGAACTTCGCGACAAGCAGAAGGACAACATGCGAGCGGCCCGGCAAGGATTCTCCGACCGACTGCAAAGTGAGATTGCCAATCGCCCGGCGGAGCTTGCTCGGTGGATGACTATCGAGCGGCTTTATCTGGAGACGCTGCTCGGAAAGAATCTACGGCAGGTCGAGGCGGAGTGTTGGAAGCTGTTGGGCGACGATCCGCAAAAGGCGATCGTGAAGTCCGGGCCGGGCGACCAGCTCGAGGCCGTCTTCCGCCAACGGTTGCTCACAACGATCACCAATCTGGCCGTCCGCAAGGAGACGCCGCCCGAGTCGATCGAGCGGCTGCTGACTTTCATCGAGCGGGGAATTGACACGCTCGGCGAAAATGCGACCCCCTGGAAGCAACTGAAGTATCAACTGCTGATCGCGCTGGACCGCCCGAAACAGTTGGAGCAGGCCTTGCGTACCTGGCTGGCCGCCGACGAGCCGGACCATCGCTGGCGGTTGGCGCTGGGTTATCTGCTGGCCGAGCAGGGTAAGTTCGACGAGGCGGTCAAGCAGTTCGAGGCCGTCGAGACGGTCGATGAGCTCAATCCGCAACACTACCGCGCGTTGGCCAATTGGTACATGGTGCTCGACCGCCGCGACCAGCACGAGCGGGCCTTGGTGGCCGTGTTCAAGACGATGGAAGATCGCCACCTGCACAACTGGCTCCGGCAAAAGCTGCAACCTTACCAGCGCCGCGAAGGCCAAATGCCCGAGGAACTGGACAAGGACGTGCTTCGAGTGTTTGCCGCCTTGTTGCAAAAGGCCGACAACCCGCACCACAGCCTCTCGCAGCTTAGGGGGTTCTATCGGGCGACGCACGATTTCCGGCTGTTGCGGTCGGCAGCCGACGCGGTCGTGGGTCATACGGCCGGACGCGTTTATCCCTTCCTCTCGCAGATGCGATCGGTGCTGGATGAAGTCCGCAACGAGGCCACGGCCGACGAGATGCTCGAACACTTAGGGGTGGTCCGCGAGCGGATCAAGACGAACGTCGATCGTCGTGCGTTCGACTTGCTGGAAATGCTCGTCGAGCGTCGTAACGCCGAGTTGATCAATCAGCCGGGCCCGCACGCCGAGAAGGCCCTGGCCGCCATGCAACGAGCGTTCAAGGGCGACTGGTCGTCGGGCGAGCCGCGATTGATGGCCGATTTCCTGGCCACCCTGGGAAACATTTCGCAGGCCCCACTGGCCGACGAGCAGTTGCTGCAACTGCGAGCCTTGCACCGGCAGGCCGGCAAGGGGACCGTCGATCGGCTGCATATTGCCCAGCAGTTGGCGCAAACCGTTTGGGGTCGCTCGCGTCAGGACGAGGCGATCGATCTGTTGCAGGCGGCCTTGGACGAGCATCGCATCGGCCATGGCGGTCTGTTGCCGACCAGTGCCAACGGGACACTCGACCTGTTCGTTTCGTATCTCGAACAACGGTCGCATCACGCCCGGGCCGAAAAGGTGCTCACCGAATCGCTGGCCCAGTCGGTCGGCCAACAGCAGCGATACTGGTTGATCCAGCGGCTTTACCGAGTCTACTGGCATGCGTTGCACCACCAGGGCGACGTTTCCATCGGCAGCGGTGAGGTGCTCTATCGGGCGATCGAGAAGAGGATCCGCGAGGAACTCCCGGCCGACGACGAGAACCACACCAACGCCCTGATTCAGAGGCTGTGCCAGATCTACGAGGCGGCTCAGCAAAAGAAGCTGGCCGACGTAACCGAGGATCTTAGGTTCTTTGCCTTTGTGCAGACCCCCGAGATCCTCAAGCGGCAGCACAATAACTACGAGTCGATCGTGCAGACGGTGGCCAATGCGCTTCGCAATCGGATCGGCCCGCGCGATGGCTTGGCGTTTCTAGTCGACCGATTGGAGCATGAGCCGGCATGGCATCGTTACTCGAACCAGGATAGCTGGAACCGACACGGCCGCCAGATCGCCCGTTGGCGATCGGAGGCCAAGACTCTGGACGCCGAGTTAGAGGAACGTCTGCTGGCGATCGTCACGGCCGAGTTGCGTCGCGACTTGCAAACACGCCAGTCGCGAAATCGCTACCTCTACCACAACGACCACTCGTACTTCTGGAAAGCAAAGGCCCCGGCCTTTGCCGCCGTGGCCGAGGAAGTGTGGGCCGAGAACCGCAACTCGGGGGCGGCCGTACAGTATATTGCCCACTACCTGTATCACGGTTTGGATCGACATCAGCGGGCCATCGAGATCCTGTTGCTGGCCCACGGCCAAGGACTGCTCGACGAGGGCGGTCAGGCTAAGCTGGTCAAATTCCTGCACCAGCGGAAACGCCACGGTGAGTCGATCGCCATCCTGCAGCCCATGGTGAAGCGATGGCAGCACAATATCCAGTATCGCGTCTGGCTGATGCACGCCTACTTCCGCACTGAGCGCCGCGAGGAACTTCTCACACTGTTGAAGCAGACCGACGAGCACTTCCACCAGGGTGGACGTTGGACCGAAGGCGCCATGGCCGCGTTGGCCGCCAGTTGTTTGCAGAATCAGCTCTTCGAGCAATCGGTGGGCTATTACGACGAAGTCATCCCGTTGCACCAGCGGTCGCAACCGAACCGCGGCATCGGCAACGGCACGCTGTCGTCCTACTACCGGCAGTTGGCCCAGGCCCATGCCGGGCTGAAGCAGACGGCCCGTGCAGTCGATGCGGCTTGTGGCGCGATCGTCAGTTGGGGTCCCCGGCACGATGACCGGCGGCGGGCCTTGGAGACGCTCAAACAAATCCTCTGGCAATCGCCCGACCTGGACGCTTATGCCGTCACACTGGACAAGCAGAGTGCCGAGACTAAGCAAGACAACCGGATGGTGCGCAAGGCGCTCGGCCAGGCCTACTTCGACCACGGCCACCCGGCCAAGGCACTGGTGCAATTGAAAGTGGCCGTCGAGCTGCAACCGAACGATCGCGAGATCCACGACGCGCTGATCGCTTGCCACGACAAGCTGGAAGACCGGCAAGGGGCCATCGCACAGATGTTGGCCCTGACCGAGTTGGCCCGACGCGATATCGAACTCTACCGAAAGCTGGGCGACCGACTCAAAGGTCTCGAACAGCCGCAACAGAGCGAACGGGCCTACACGTCGATCGTCGAGATGCAGCCCAAGGAGTCGGAGAGCCACGCCCTGCTGGCCGAAATCCGTCAAGGCCAGGACCGCTGGGCGGACGCCGCGGACCATTGGCGGCAGGTGGCCGAAATCCGCGCCTTGGAGCCGACCGGGCTGCTGAAACTGGCGGCCGCCCAGATCCACCAGCAGCAATGGGACCCCGCGGCCGAAACTCTCGACAAGCTCGAAGCCCGAGGTTGGCCCGAGCGGTTCGGCGACGTTCGCGGCCAAGTGCGCCAACTGCGGCAACAGATCGAACAGGGGCGGTAACCGTTCGTGCGTGGGCTCTGATCGTTGTCGCCCAATCTTGGCGTGCCGCTTCACCTCTCCCTTCCATCCGTCGAACCGGTCAACTATAATGACCGTCTTGGCACCTTCTTTGTTGATTGAAGTAGACACTATCCGATGAACTCTCGTGAACGAATCACCCGGGCGATCGAAATGACCGGGCCCGACCGGACTCCCCTGATGCACGTGACGCTTCCCGGGGCTCGCGTGCGGTACGGGGAAAAACTGGAACAGCTTTACCGCAAGTATCCGCAAGACGTGGTCGAAGTGGGTAGCGCCACGTACGGCGAGTTCGGGCCGGAGATCGATGTACCCAGCCGCGATCCCTGGGGGAGCCTTTGGGTCCGGCACACCGACGAACACAAGGGACAGATCACGCATTGCCCCTTGGCCGACTTTCAGGCCATGGACGACTACCAACCGCCCGACACGGCCAGCGATGAGCTCTTCGACGAGATCGTCCAGCGTATCGAAGCCAATGCGGGCGAGAAGTACACGCTGGCCGACGGCGACACGCTTTGGCAGCGGATGTACTACTTGCACGGATTCCAGGCGATCAACGAAGACATACTGGTCGAGCCGCAGCAGAGTGCTCGACTCCGCGACATGATTCTGGAGGTCATCCTACGGCGACTGGATCGCTTAGCCGGGCTCAAGGGGCTCGACGGCGTCCACCTCCGCGACGACTGGGGTACGCAACAGGCCCTGTCGATCAGCCCTCGGCTTTGGCGCGAGTTCTTCAAGCCGGCCTACGCCCGAATGTTTCAGATCATCCGCGATGCCCAGAAGCACGTCTGGTTCCACAGCGACGGGGTGATCGACGAGATTATTCCCGACCTGATCGAGATCGGCGCCAACGTGCTCAATCCGCAGTGCAACTGCATGGCCCGGGAGACGCTCGGCTCGTTGATTGCCGGCAAAGTATGCCTCTTGGGCGACTTGGACCGCCAATGGACCTTGCCGCGCGGCACGACGGAGGACGTCCGCATGGCCGTTCGCGCCGACATCGACACCTACGGCCGGCACCATGGCGGGTTGATCCAGCGCGGCGAAGTGGCCGGCGACGTACCCATCGAAAACATCGAGGCCATGCTCGACGAGATGTTCAATTAACTATAAAGTCGCGACCGCTGGTCGCGCCTGGGTTTATGACAAACGGGTGTTTTGCAACGCTGGGCGCGACCAGCGGTCGCGGCTTTGTAGTTGACATTTGCCGTGGTTGCCGGTACTATCGAGGGTTGTCAGCATTGGGAAAGTCGGAGGAATGGACATGAAGTTTTGTCCCGCTTGGATCTTGTTGATCGTGCTGCTGCCGGGTCCGGCCGCCTATTCGGCCGATCCGGATTGGTACGTCAAGAAGGATACGTGGCAGGCATCGATGACGGCCTCGCGTGATGTCCTGATTGCGTTGGAGTCCTCGGCGGCAAAGGCCGACACGTTCCAGCCCTATCTCAGCGAGGTCGTCCAAGGCGGCCAGCCGGCGCGAAAGGTTCGCGTACCGGTCGCTGGCCTGAAGGAACTGTACCTGATCGTTACCGGCGTACCGGGCGTCACCTGGGGGGCCGCTGATTGGGCCGACGCGAAGCTGATCGATGCCGACGGCAAGGAGATGCCAGCTTGTCATCTGCCGTCACTTAAAGTACTGGAAGGCCGCCATTCGATCGATTGCAACCTCGACTCGGGTGTCAGCGGGCCGCTGAAGATTGCCGGCCGGCAGTTCGACCACGGCATTCACGTCTATGCCGACAGCAAGATTCGCATCGATCTGGATGGTTCCGGGCAATGGTTCGAAGCGCACGTTGGCATCGACGATTGGGTGGGCCAACACGGGGCGGTCCGCTTCCGTGTTGCCGACTCCAAAGGGGCGGCTCGCTACGACCTATGGAAGCTGTTGGCGCGTGACTTCTCGGAAGAGACACCCCGCCGGGAAATGCGATGGGAGCGAGAAGACCTGATTTGGGAGCAAGACCGCACACCCGCCGAATTGGCCTGGCGTTATGTCGAGGCGAGCCATCGGGTCAAACCGTTGGTAACCAATGCGGTGGATAACGATCTACAAAGAGCCCGGGAGCTTTACTACCGATCGCGCACGATCGACGAGGCCATCGCCCGGGCAAGATCGCTGGACTTTGAAGCCTTGCGTCTAGCGATCACCGACCTGAGCGAGACGTTTGCCGAAGAATATTCCCAGGGGCCGGAGTTTCTGTCTCGATGGTCCAGCCTGCAAGAGAAACTCACCGAAGGCGACCTGTCCGACTATGAGGCGGTGACTCGGCTTGTCGACGACTACGATCAATTGAAGCGCGAGGCCCTGTTGGCCAATCCGTTGCTGGACTTCCAGCGGTTGTTACTCGTGAAGCGAATCCCGAACGGCGACCCGCGCCGGGCACTGGGGACCGGGTATTTGCATGGCGAGTACCTGGGCCTACCGCGGCAAAGCTCGAAGTGCCACCCGGGCATCGAACGGCCCTTCGACTGGGATAACGAAATCGCGGTGCTCTCGCCGGTCGGCCCGAAGGGGAAGCTGAAAACGCTCTACCGGCCGGATGACCGGCGGCTGGTGACCGACGTCGACTTGCACTTTGATGCCGAGAAACTGCTGTTCTCCATGCCGGGCAGCCATGACCGTTGGCACGTGTTCGAGATGGGACTCGACGGCCGCGGTCTGCGGCAGCTTACTCCCGGTGATCAGCCCGACGTGCACTTTTACGATTCCTGTTACCTGCCTAATGGTCGAATTGCGATGGTTTCGACGGCCCCGTTGCAGGGCGTGCCGTGCAATACGGGCGTGATCGTGGGTATGATGTACGTGATGGACGCCGACGGGTCGAACATTCGCCAGGTCTGTTTCGAGCAGGACCACAACTATTGCCCCACCGTCACGCACGACGGCCGGGTGATGTATCTCCGCTGGGACTACACCGACACGCCGCACGTCTGGAACCGGATGCTTTTTACGATGAATCCCGACGGCACGGGCCAGACGGAACTGTACGGCAGCAATTCCTATTGGCCCAACGCGGTCTTCTACGCCCGGCCGGTCCCCAATCATCCGACCAAGGTAATCGGCATCGTCACGGGCCATCACGTGGGTCGCGTGGGCGAACTGGTGCTATTCGATCCGGCCCAAGGTCGCCACGAGGCCGACGGCGTGGTGCAGCGGATCCCCGGCCGGGGGCAAAAGGTCGAACCGCTGATCGAGGACAAGCTGACCGAGCACAGTTGGCCCAAGTTCCTGCATCCGTATCCGCTGAGTGAAAAGTACTTCCTCGTCTCGTGTAAGCCGACGCCGGATGCCTTGTGGGGAATCTATCTGGTCGACGTGTTCGACAACATGGTGCTGATCCGCGAGGAAGAACGGCACGCCTTGTTGGAGCCGCTGCCGCTGCGAAAGACGCCCCGACCGCCCGTGGTTCCACCCAAGGCCAAGCCGAACCGCAACGACGCCCTGGTCTACATGGCCGACATCTACGCCGGGCCCGGGCTGAAGGACGTGCCGCGCGGGACGGTCAAGCGACTGCGGGTGTTTACGTATCATTTCGGCTACCAAAAGATTGCCGGCATCGAGCATCGCGTGGGGGCCGACGGGCCGTGGGAAGTCAAACGCGTGTTGGGGACCGTGCCGGTCGAGCCGGACGGGTCGGCCATGTTCCGCATCCCGGCCAAGACGCCCCTCTCGCTGCAACCGCTGGACGCCCAAGGCAAGGCTTTGCAGTTGATGCGAAGTTGGATGACGGCCATGCCGGGCGAGACGCTCAGTTGCGTCGGTTGCCACGAGAACCGCAACGCCACGCCCCCGGCACGGCAAACCATGGCCCAGCGACGTCGGCCGTCGAAGATCGAACCCTGGTACGGACCGACCCGGGGCTTCAGCTTTGCCCGAGAAGTGCAGCCCGTGTTGGACCGGTACTGCGTCGGCTGCCACGGTGGAAAAACCGACCCCGACCTGCGCGGCAACCAGGGCAAGTACATCGTGTTCGATCCGGCCGACCCGCAGGCTCGGGTGATCGAGGGTGTGGCCAAGGAAGAACTCATCCGCAAGTATCGGGCCGTGTTCGAGCCGAGCTATGTGGCCCTGAAGCGGCTGGTTCGCGGCGGCGGCTTGGAGAGCGACTTGCACCTGCTGCCACCGCTGGAATTCCATGCCGACACGAACGAGTTGGTCCAAATGCTGCAAAAGGGACACTATGGCGTCCAGCTCGACCGGCAAGCGTGGGACCGGTTGATCACCTGGATCGACCTGAACACACCGTGTCACGGGACGTGGAGCGAGTTGACCGGCATTACCGACAACCAACGGGCAAGGCGTCATGCCTTGCGGCGGCTCTATGGAGGCGTCGATGAAGATGCCGAAGAGAGTCTTGCGGTACCGATACCGCCGGTCGAACCGGTCGTGCCGCGGCCGTCGCCCAACGTCAAGATCCAAGCGGTGAAGTGCGACGGATGGCCGTTCGACACGGCCGAAGCGGCGCGGCGCCAGTCGGCCGATGGTTCGGTCGCCCGGTCGGTCGAATTGGGCGAGGGTGTGACGTTGGAGTTGGTCAAGATCCCGGCCGGCCGATTTGTAATGGATCATGCGGCCGTCGCGATCGAGCAACCGTTTTGGATGGGCCGCTTCGAAGTAACCAATCGGCAGTTCGCCCGATTCGACCCGCGGCATGACAGCCGTTTCGAGCATCGCACGTCGTGGATCTTCAGCGAAGACTATCTCGGTTGGCCGCTTGACGGCCCGAAGCAACCGGTGGTCCGCATTTCCTGGGATCGGGCCATGGCGTTTTGCCGCTGGCTGTCGAAGCGGACCGGCATGACCTTCAGCCTGCCGACCGAAGCCCAATGGGAATACGCATGTCGTGCCGGAACCGACACGCCGTTTTCGTTTGGCGATCTGGACACCGACTTCTCGCCGTTTGCGAACATGGCCGACCGCACGATTCGGGAGTTGGCTTACGAGGCCTGGCGCCCGAAGCCGCCGGATCTGGTCCCGCGCGACGACCGTTTCGACGACGGGGTGTTGGTCACAACCGGCGTGGGCCATTATCGGCCCAACACGTGGGCACTTCACGACATGCACGGCAATGCGGCTGAGTGGACCCGAACGGACGCGCCGACCGACGGCCGCCAGATCGTTCGCGGCGGCTCCTGGCGCGACCGCCCGCAACGATGTAGCTCGGCGTTTCGGCTAAGGTACCAGCCTTGGCAACGAGTATACAACGTCGGGTTTCGGGTGGTTTGTAAAGACTCGGGCAAAGAGGACGGAGCACGGCTGGCCGGTTCGCCGCCGGCTGGCTGAGGGAGACATCGCGTTGCACTGGTTGACGATCCTCGGACTTGCCGTCGGGTTGGCGATGGATGCGTTTGCCGTGTCGATCGCGGCCGGGCTGGCGATCGCGACGATGACGCCCAGGCACGTATTTCGGCTGGCGTTTCACTTCGGGCTGTTCCAGTTCATGATGCCGATCATCGGCTGGGCCGTCGGCAGGGAAGTTGCCCTCTATGCGGCCGACTACGACCACTGGTTGGCGTTCGGGCTGCTGAGTGGCGTCGGCGGCAAGATGCTCCGGGAAGCCTTCTTCGATCGCCAGGAAAAGTCCAACACCGACCCCACCCGGGGCCTGATGCTGGTCACACTCTCGGTCGCCACCAGTCTCGACGCCTTGGCCGTTGGGCTGAGCATGGCCTTGCTGAACGTCTCGATCTGGGTGCCCAGCGTGGTAATTGGTCTGGTGGCTGCGGCCCTGAGCACGGTGGGCATCCTCTTCGGCGCCCGGCTGGGCATGCGCTGGGGTCGCTGGGCCGATGCCGCCGGAGGTTGCGTGCTGCTGGGGATCGGGCTGAAGATCCTCGTGTCGCACTTGATCGCGTGACATCCTACCGTGCCATGGGCAAGCTTCGCCTGCCAAATGGCACCCTTAGGGGAAAGTCCGACACCACTTTGACGGCTTTCTTAGCCGCCAGAATGGCGGCAAAGTCGGTTTATTTTGGCTAGCTTCACGCGCCTGATGTTAATGTTTAGCGTTTGGGTAAACCGATAAAACAATGGGGGTAATGCTGGGGAGCAGAAACCAGGACGGAATATGGGCCGGCCGATCTACTTATCGATTCTCTGTCTGGGCATCGCCTTGTCCGGGGCCGTGTTCTGGAAATATCGGCTCGATCTCGATGCCGCGGCGACCAACTATCGTAGCGAGTCGCGCGATCACACCACGCTCGTGGCCAACACGCTGGAAGACACGTTCCGGCAGATGTACCAGGGGTTGCGCACCATTGCCCGGCTACCGGGAGTGCGGTCGGTTCAGCGCCACGCCAATGAAATCGAGTTCCACGGTGGTGACGGGCTTGACAGTGATGCGCGGCAGACCGTGCAGGAGATCTACAACAATTTGGCCAGCAACGTGGCCATGTCGGAAGTCTACATTGTCCCGGTCGATCTCGAACCCGATGAGATCGATCCCCATACCGGTCGGCTTCAGGAACCGATCACCACCTTCGACGAATTGATCGTCGGCCAACATGCCGACCGGCAGAAACATGGACGCCGCTACGGCCTGGAAGAGGTGGAAATCCACGAGTACCGCCTGATGAAGCGGCAATTGGCGTGGATGCGGCAGACGGTTCCCCGAATCGAAGACGTTGCCGGCCTCGCCTTTCCCGCCATTGGCAGTCCGGAGGTCGTCACTTGTGACAACACCCGATACTCGCAAAATCGGCCGGATGACGCAGACCGCTCCGGGCTGGTCTATTCGGTGCCCTTCTACGGTCCCAACGGGGAACTGAAAGGTTGCATTTCGGGTGTCATTCTCACTCATGCGCTGCGTGACCTGCTGCCTTCGGACCACTACGTGCTAAGCAACCTGGGGCACGATTATCTGGCCGTGCCCCATCAGGACGGACAATGGCAGACTTCCCAGAAGTGGGCGACCTCAGCCCGGCCGGACCCCAAGCTGCGTTTTTCGGAGGTCCTCACACTGAAGGTTACCGACGGCGGCGGTACGTGGAATCTGTGGATCGGCCAGCCGGATGCGATGTTCTGGGATCGCGCCGACGTGCAAAGTGCCTGGTATGCCGCCACCACCGGCTACGTTTCCATCTTGACGGGAGGACTGTGCCTGGTGGCATTCTTGGTGCGACGCCGGCGACGTGCACTGGAGCTGGAAAACCTCGAGTTGGAACGGCGCGTCGAGCAACGCACGATCGAGCTTCAAACGGCCCGCGACTCCGCCGAAATCGCCAACCGAACCAAGAGCGAGTTCCTCGCCAATATGTCGCACGAGCTGCGGACCCCGATGACGTCGATTCTCGGCTTCAGCGATCTGTTGCTGGATCCCGATACCAGTGAACCGGAGAAGCAGGACGTTGCCGATACGATTCGCCGCAACGGCCAGCACCTGCTGGAGTTGATCAACGACATTCTCGACCTCTCGAAAATCGAAGCGGGCAAACTCGAGGTCGAACGCACCACCTGCCTGCCGGGCTTGTTGATGTCTCACGTCAGAGATCTGTTCGCCGTTTCCGCCGAAGAGAAGGGGATTCGTCTCGAGGTCGACATCAACGGTTCCATCCCCGAGACTATTCAGAGCGACCCCACCCGGTTGAAGCAGGCCCTAGTGAACCTTGTCGGCAACGCCGTGAAGTTCACCCGCCGAGGCACCGTCCGTCTGGTTGCCCAAGGTGATCGTCAGGCCGAGACCCTTACCTTTGGCGTGATCGACACGGGCATCGGTATGACCGGCGAGCAGATCAATAACATCTTCGAGCCGTTTTCCCAGGCCGATTCGTCGATCACACGAAAGTTCGGTGGCACGGGGCTCGGACTGGCCATTACCAAGCAGATTGCTAAAATGCTCGGCGGTGATGTCATCGTTACGAGCGAAGCCGGCACGGGAAGCACCTTCTCGTTGAGCGTGGCGACTGGACCACTCGAAGGCGTGCGGATGCTCTCGACGCTCGCGGCAAAGTCCACCGACAAGAGAGCAGCCCGTTCTCGGCGACCGGACCTTTCCGGTCGCGTGCTGCTGGTCGAAGACGGCCCGGACAACCAACGCCTGCTCAGCATGCTTCTGAAGAAAGCCGGCGCGGACGTAACCTTGGCCGAAAACGGAAAAATCGGCCTCGAGACGGCCTTGGCGGCTGCCAAAGAAGCTCGGCCGTTCGGCGTCATCCTCATGGACATGCAAATGCCCGTCATGGACGGCTATTCGGCAACCAGAAACCTTCGCCAGGCGGGTTACGAAGGACAAATCATCGCCTTGACCGCGCATGCCATGAAAAACGACATGAACAAATGTCTGGCCGCTGGCTGTGATGCATATCTGTCCAAGCCGGTTGACCGAGAGCTGCTCCTCAGCGAAGTTGCCCGACGGATGGGCCAGCACTCCGACGCCCGACCGAATCCGACAACCGCCTAGGCCGCGACTTGTCAACTCGCGATCCGATCACCTCGCCGTAGACAGCTAGGACCTCTTCGACGTTGCGTCGAAGCGTGTGCCGCAGTGCCATCTCGCGTGCCGCGACGCCCATCGATTGCCGGCGAGATGCGTTGAACATCCCCTTCATCAGCCGGGCCAACTCGTCGGCGTCGGCCGGGTCCCACAGCAAGCGACCCTCCGTCCGGTCGCTCATCAGCTCGGAGGCCCCGTTCAACCGGCTGGTGATGATCGGCAAACCGGAGGCGGCCGCCTCGAGCACCACCAGGCTGCACGTGTCGTAGAAGGTCGGATGGACGTAGACGTCGGCCGCCGCGTAGTAAGGAACGGTCGGATCCTTCGGCCCCAGAAAGCTGACCGCCCGCTCGATTCCCAGCCGGGCCGCCACGCGCCGCCAAGGCCGAAGCCGCTTCCCACCCACCACGGCCAAATGCACCGGCAGACCCTCGTGGCGAAGTTGCCCGACCGCGCCGAGCAGCGTGGGGACGCCTTTGAGCCGAAAGTTATGGGCCACGATCAGGGCCAGCAGCGTTCGGTCGTCGACACCCAACTGCCGCCGAACATCCTGGCGATACTTGGCCCGGTGTGCCGGCGAGAACTGGTCCGGGTCGACGCCGTTGTGAACGATCCGGATCCGCTCGTTCGGCACGCCGTGAAACTTTCGGAAGTCGTCGGCCACCGTCTGCGACAGGGCCACCAGGAGTTGGCCCTGGTCGGCATATTGCCGCGCCAACAGGGTGTGATACTCGCGTTGCCGACGCAGCAAGCGGTCTACCCAACGTTTCACCGGCCGCATCCAACGCGGCCTCAGCAGCAGTTTCCGCTCGGTGATCGAAGACCACGACCCGCCGTGCGGGTGAAACACGTCGCAATACCAACCCACGCCCATGTCGTGAATCACGTCGACGTCGAGTGTGAGTAGCTTGGCCGCAGCCGCGTCGGCAAACGCCATTCGCGGACCCACCTCGCCCAGCGGATGGGCCACGATCGGCATCGAGCGGGTCTCCGGCCCAAAGCGAGAGGCCACCACGTGGACCTGGTGACCACGCTGGATCAACTCGTTGGCGAATCGGGCCGTCCACTGCTCCAGACCGCCGCGACGCGCATCGAACTGTTCCAGCACCAAGGCAACCTTCACGGCGCCACCCCCAATCGCCGTCGCATGGCCCGTTGTTTCCGGAGCACCGCGCGGATCAGCCGTTTGTCGGCCGGACGAAGTTTCCCCACACCCAAGTAGTGTTTCACAAAGGCCATTCTCTGCGTGCAGCCGATCCGATCGTAGGGGACGGACCAGGCCAGTTGGGCCAAATCCTTGACGACCCAACGACGACGGCGACGCCGGCGGCGTTGCACGCGCTGCAAGTCGATCAGCCGCAAGTCGAACTTCCCCGGCGCCGTCTCTTTGACAAACAGATGGTACGAATACAGGTCGCGATGGTTATAGCCGGCCTGATGAAATCGCCGGATCAACTCGGCCACCTGACGCAGAAGCCGCGTCAACTCGCGATCGCGAAGACCGCCGTCACGTACCGTTCGGACCGGAAATCGTCGACGCAGCAGTTCCTGTAGCTCGACGTAACCGTCCAACTCCTCGGTCAGAATGAACGACTCCAGCAGCCCGTCGGCATGGAGTTTCTCGCCATAGGCCACCAACCGAAAGGCCGGGATGCCGTCTTCGATCAGCGTTCTGAGGTTTTCTGCCTCGACGCGTCCGGCCGATCGACCGAGGCCCGCACGTAGCTTGGCCCGAAGTCGCGTTTGCCAGGTGCGGATGTGGTGTTTCTTCAAGTAGGCCCCGCCGGGTAAATGGTTCGGCAGGTGCCAGTTCTCCCGATCGGTGAGCACGCGCAGGCAGACGCCGTTTCGGCTGGCCATCACGGCCTCGAAGTCCCCCAAGCCGGCCTCTTGCAGTCGCGCCTGGAACCGATCGTCCAGCCACATCATGTCGTCGCCGGCCGAGGGCAGCCCCGTGCCGGCCGGATCGGAAGTCGCGATGGAAGGCTGCTGACTCATGGTGTTATGCGGCGATCGAAGACCCCGGTTGCCGAATCAGTTCCACCACGGCCTCGAACACCATGTCGACGGTCAGGTCTCGCATGCACTTGTGATGGCCCAAGGGACAGACTCGTTTGTGACACCCGATGCAATCCAGATCGAGCATCAGGTTGATTGCCTGTTGGGTGGGATTCTCGCTCCAGATGGGCAACATCGGCCCGAACAATCCGACGACCGGCTTGCCCAGTGCGGCCGCTAGATGCCGCGGCCCGCTGTCGGTCGAGACCATCAACCGGCTGCGCCGGATGCACGCCTTGGCCGTGCCGAAGTCGAGCGGCCCCTCGGCCATCGTAAAGACATTCGGGCTGCCGGACAAATCGGCGATTCGGCGTACCGTTTCGGTCTCCTTCGGCCCACACATGACCAACACGTCGTGGTCGAGCCGCTGGGTCACGCGTCGGGCCAGCTCGGCGAAATACTCGATCGGCCAAAGCTTGGCCCCGCCGTAGGCCCCGCTGCAATTGAATGTCACGACTTGCCCGTCGTCGCGCAATCCTAATCGCGTGAACACTTCCTCGGCCGAGCGTTCGTCTTTGTCGATCGTGGCCAGTTCAAGCCGTCTCGACTGGTCACGGCATCCCAACGCCTCGGCAATGGCCAGGTAAGTGTCCACAACCGGCGCGTCGGCAATCCGGCGTCCCACGCGGGCCGGATACAGCCGTCCGGTCAGCAACGGTCCTCGCCCGTACCGGACGTAGCCGATCCGTTGCTTCGCCCTGCCGAAGTAGGCCACCGCCGCGGTGCGCAGCGAGTTGGTCAGCAGCACGGCCATGTCGAACCGCTCGCGGCGCATTCGCTTGGCCAGCGCCCACGAACGCAGGTTGCGATCGTCGGCCCGCGGATTGTAGTACCACTGCTCGCTAAGCCAATCGGTGCCTGTGAGCACGTCGGCCAGGTAGGGCCGCATGATGCCGACGATTCGCGCGTCCGGTCCGAACCGACCTCGGATCGCCCGCAACGTCGGCGTCGCCATGGCCAGGTCACCCAGCCAGTTGGGAAGAAAAACGGCAATGTTCATAGCTTGCACAAGGTCCTGTAAAGCCGCGACCATTGGTCGCGCAATGGGCACAGTCCAACCAAGAAACTCGGCCGCCCGAGGATACCCCGCCCCGACCTCGGGTCCAAGAGCAGTTGAGAAAACAGCGACTATGCTAGCAGTGCTTGCAGCTTGTTTTCCAGGGCTTGCTCACCGCCGAGAAAATCCATGCCGACCGTCACGGCCCGTAGCGACACGTTACCCAGCCGTTCGATACCCAGTTTGACCAGGTCCTTGTGCGTGCAGAGGACGGCGGTCACCTGAAGCGACTCGGTCCACTCGGTCAACGCCTCGACGTCGGCCCGATCGTAGGCGTGGTGGTCGGGAAACTCGCGAAAAGCGATCACTCGGCAGCCGCACGTTTCGAGCGTATGGCGGAATCCGCCCGGATTGCCGATCCCACAAAAAGCCGCCACCGGCTGGTCCCGCAAGGAGTCCAACGGTTCTTCGCGACCGTCAAACGCGATCAGCCCGCGCGGCGCGTGGACCCCTTCGGCATAAACGGCCTCGGGGGCGTGCCGGCGAATCTCCCGGGCGATTTGTTCTTTGCGCTGCTCGGTAACACTATCGGCGCGGCTCAAAACCACTACGTCGGCCCGGCGCAGTCCGTCGATCGGCTCGCGCAACATGCCGCGCGGAAAGACGTGCCCGAACCCGAACGGTTCGGTCGCGTCGACCAGCACGATGTCCAGATCGCGACCGAGTCGTCGGTGTTGGAACCCGTCGTCCAGCAGGATCAGTTGACAGTCCAACTCGTCGATCGCCACCCGGGCGGCGGCCACGCGGTCGGGGTTTTGCAGGTGCGGTACGTCGGGTAGCTTCTGCTCGAGTTCCAGGGCCTCGTCGTTTTGCGAACCGCGCTGGGCCCCGTAACCGCGGCTGATGACCGTCACGCGCACGTCCCGCCGGCGAAACCATCGCGCGATCCACTCGACCATGGGCGTCTTGCCGGTGCCGCCGAGCGTCAGGTTACCCACGCTGACGACCGGCACCTCGACCCGATGCGTCACGGTCGCGCCCGAATCATAGCGTCGATTCCGCCACCGCACGGCGCACGTGTAAGGAACTTCCGCGAGGCGAAGCCCAAGGCGCAGTAGGCTCGGCCAAGCCCCGCGGCGGCGTCCGCCGACTAATTCGTAGAACCGACTGGGGGAGAGCACTGGACTGCGTAGCCTCCTGCCAAGGAACGTCGGGCAAGCCCGACCGCTAAACGTTTTATTGGGTCGCCCGGGCCGTGAGAGTGTCGCCTACTCGGCGTTTGAACTCGTCGACTTCCTTGGTCTCTTCGAATCCGACGATCATCACGTCGACGCAATCCAGGTTCGTGACAAAACGGACCGACTCCTCGCGTTTCTGTGGGTCGTCGCCCAGCGCCCCCTCGCCGATGAGCTTCATGCCGATCACGCCTTTGCCGGCGGCGTGGACCTTGTTCAACAACGGCACGACCTTCTCGGGCGGACCGTCCATTTTCGTGCCGAACGGGTTGATCCGTGCGTGGATCACGTCGACCCAAGGCTCGTCGGCCGCCGTCTCGATCGCCGAGAGTGCGTGACAGGAGATGCCGTGCGCCTTGATCAGCCCTTGCTCTTTCAAGCCGGCCAACAGGTCCATCTGCTTGCGGAATCTCTTGGGCCAATCGCCCCACATCATGCAATGGATTTGTACCAGATCGATGTAGTCGGTATTGAGTTCCTTCAAGAACCGCTTGACAACCACGTCGGCGTCGGGCCGCTCTTCTTCCGGGATGCCTCCGGGATGGAACCAGATCTTCGTACCGATCGTGTAGCTTTCCCGCGGTTTATCCTTCATCGCCCGGGCAAGGTAGGGATGGCTGCCGTAGAGGTCGGCCACGTCGAAGAACCGAATGCCCTGGTCGTAACAGTAGCGAAACATATCGTCGGTATACTGCTGCCCGCGCCGCGTCAAGTTCGACTCGCGATTGCCGCCGCGCATCCCGGTCCCGATCCCCAGGCGGGAAGTTTTGAGGTA
>SDBV01001134.1_pt1 | contig 39665 bp, 34 predicted proteins | sample 2277081 | NCBI WGS metagenome assembly SDBV01 (sample SAMN10402039, study PRJNA504765) | marine sediment metagenome | isolation source: marine sediment core GS10_PC15, 223 cmbsf | place: Arctic Ocean: Southern Knipovich Ridge | collected 2010
AAATCAGAGATATAACAATGAAGTTAAACAGCAGACCACGGAAAAATCTAAACTTTAATTCACCAGGATGCATTTTTTTAAATAGTTTTGATTCTAAAGTTGCACTTGCTTCTTGAATTTCCGATCTCCCCATTTCATTCCAAATAGCCTAAGGTTAAGAATATTGTTTTATCAGACTGCCCCCTGTGCAAGCATGGAGTCGGCAACCTTTACGAAACCTCCGATGTTGGCACCCTTGACGTAGTTAATATATCCGTCTTTTTCGGTACCGAACTTTACACAGGTTTCATGAATGCTTTTCATGATGGTCTGTAGCCTGGCATCAACTTCTTCGCGGGTCCATGGCAGCCTCATGGAGTTCTGTGTCATTTCGAGTCCCGATACCGCAACACCTCCTGCATTGGCTGCCTTACCAGGACCATAAAGAATCTTGCTTTCCATGTATACCTCGATGGCTCCAGGAGTGGATGGCATGTTTGCACCCTCTGAAATCACCTTGCAGCCATTGACGATAAGTTTCCTGGCGTCCTCTTCATTAATTTCATTTTCTGTGGCACTGGGGAAGGCAGCATCGCCTTTGATACCCCATGGCCTTTCTCCCTCATGGTATTCACATCCAAATTTTTCAGCATACTCGCTGATGCGCCCCCTGCGGATATTTTTAAGTTCCATAGCCCAGGCAAGCCTTTCTGCATCAATACCTTTCGGATCATAGATAAAACCACCTGAATCTGAGAGTGTTACTACCTTGCCGCCAAATTCATTTATCTTCTCGGTTGTATATTGTGCCACATTGCCTGAACCGGAAACGATACAGGTCTTGCCTTTTAGTGAATCACCCTTTGTCTGAAGCATCTCTTCGGCAAAATATACAGCACCGTAACCGGTGGCTTCCGGACGGATCAGACTTCCTCCCCACTCGATAGCCTTACCTGTAAGTACACCTGTGAATTCATTCCGGATCCTTTTATATTGACCGAAAAGGAATCCAATCTCCCTTCCACCAACACCAATATCTCCGGCGGGGACGTCTGTCTCGGGACCGATATGTCGGCTGAGTTCTGTCATAAAACTCTGGCAAAAATGCATAACTTCATTATCCGTTTTACCCTTGGGATCGAAATCGGAACCACCTTTACCGCCTCCCATTGGCAGAGTGGTAAGGCTGTTTTTAAGTACCTGTTCGAAGGCCAGGAATTTTAAAATTCCCAGGTTAACTGTCGGGTGGAATCGGAGTCCGCCTTTATAAGGACCAATGGCCGAATTCATCTCAACTCTAAATCCCCTGTTGATCTGGATTTCACCCATGTCATCTATCCATGGGACCCGGAATATAATCACCCTCTCGGGTTCGGCTATCCTCTCGAGGACTTTGGCATGTTTGTATTTAGGATTCTCTTCGATGAAAGGGACGAGGGATTCTGCAACCTCATGAACAGCCTGGTGAAATTCAGGTTGTGCAGGATTTTTGGCCTTAATCCCGGACATGAACTGTTCTACTTTTGGATCCATATCTTTTTGGTTTTAGTTTGAATATAAAATGAGATCAATTGCTTTATACAGGAGGGCTTGCCTTCGGTATAGAATATCGAAAAATACTCAGATCAGAAGGCATAAATTATGATCTTTATCAGTGACTGTATATGTTTTTTAACAGAGCAATGTTGTAATGCTGATACATATATTTTCCGGCCATCATCATTAAGTGATATATGGAGAAATTTTACAGGATTGCGCTCGGAATGGTTTATGGCATCGGAAGTATCAGTGCCAGAAAAATACTCTCAGATGCAGGGAGCGCTGAAGCTGCCTTTCATCTGGATAGAAATGACTTGCTCAGTATCCCCGGGGTAGGTTCCGTTATGGCAGACCGTATGCTGGATAAAACAGTTTTTGACAGAGCCCGGAAAGAGCTTGATTATATCCGGAAGAATAATATTAAATGCCATTTTATTGATGAAACCGATACCTACCCGGAAAGGCTGGGGTACTGCGAGGATGCCCCCCTGCTTTTGTACACCAGGGGAAGACTTGAGGTTGATGGTAGAAAGACACTGAGTATTGTCGGAACGCGCAGGCCATCCGGTTATGGTCTTGATATGTGCAGGAAACTGGTAAGGGATCTGGCAGCAAGGTACCCTGACCTGGTGGTTATTAGTGGACTTGCTTACGGGATTGATCATTGCGCACATAAAACGGCTATTGAATGTGGACTTGAAACGGTTGCTGTACTGGGACATGGATTGAAACATATGTATCCCGCCATGCATCGTAATATTGCCAGAAAAATTGAAGAATCCGGGGCTCTTGTAACGGATTTTCCCAGCTATGAAAAACCTGAAAGAAATAATTTTATTAAGAGGAACCGGATTATTGCGGGACTTTCACAGGCAACAGTTGTGGTTGAATCCGGATCCCGGGGAGGAGCCCTTATCACAGCAGACATTGCAAACTCCTATAACAGGGATGTATTTGCTTTTCCCGGCCGGATCACTGATACTTCCGCAGCAGGATGCAATAACCTGATCAAATCACACAGGGCCTCACTTATCGAAGACTATAAAGATGTGGAATACCAGTTGGGATGGGATCCCCCATTGAAAACCAGGGACAATATTCAGAAATCCATTTTCAGGGAATTGAATCAGGAAGAAAAAATCATCATGGAGGTATTGGAATCTGAGGGTGTTGCTACAGTTGACCTCATTTGCTTCAGGACAGGCCTCCCGGTAAGCAGAATTTCAGGGATATTGCTCAACCTTGAATTGGAGGGCATGATACTGGCAATGCCCGGAAATTGTTACAGACGTGCTTTGTAAAAGGATCAGTTCCTGATGTATTTGTCGAGATGCTTTTTGAGCAGATCGATCTCCTTTCTTTTGAGGGTGGTAATCCCGATTGGTGGATATATGGCCACTTTACCTTTTATGGTCTGACGCAGAATCAGAACTTTTTTCAATCCCAAAGCAACGGTGTTTATATCATATCCGGCAAGACCGATTTTAGGTATCTGCACGGCTTTCTTCTTTTGAACAAGTGGTTGAATGGGGTAGTAACGGATCAGAATCTTATCTCCCTCGTCGCTGAAATAAAAGAAATTCAACTTTCGTAATCTTGAAACTATTATCAGGATCAGGTATACCAGGGAGACCAGTATTACCCATTGATACTTTGTAATGCCAAGTAAATCCTTTTCGAACCACCCGGTAATCATTATGCCAATTAGTAAAAGGACCGTAACACATGCCTGAATCATCTTCCAGAGGTAAACTTTGATCGCTGTCTTCTTGTTGTCAAGAACCATATATTTATGATTTATTTCTTCGTCTTTTCCTTTCGACCAGGATAAGACTGAGTTCCCTGCTTGTCTGTCCTGCAATGGACGTATTTTCCTCAGTCCGCCTAATGAGGTAAGGCAATACATGGCGGACCGGACCATATGGCAGGTATTTGACGACATTGTAACCTGCGTGTGCGAGGTTGAAACTGATGTGGTCACTCATACCATACAACTGGGAGAAATAAAGACGTTTATCATCCCTGGCAATGTTGTGTTCTTCCATCAATTCCGTCAGATACCTGCTGCTTCTCTCATTATGTGTACCATTAAAAATTGAGACCCTGTCAATGTTCTCAACTGCAAATTTTAATGCTGCATCATAGTCCCTGTCCGTACTTTCCTTATCGGGATGAATGGGAGAAGGGTATCCCTGTTCTGAAGCCCTTTTACGTTCCCTTTCCATGTAAGCCCCCCTGACAAATTTAATTCCAAGATAGAAATTTTTTGAATGCGCCGTTTCCAGGTCTCTCCTGAAAACATCAAGGCGATCCCACCGGTACATCTGGTAAGTATTAAAAACAATCGCTTTTTCCTTATTGTATTTCTCGGCCATTTCATTCACAACCTCGTCTACATAATCCTGATAACAACGATCCTCAGCATCGATCATGATTCGTACACCACACTTATGTGCTGCATTGCACAATCTGTCGACCCGGCTTCGGAACATATCAGCTTCCTGCGATTCTTCCGGATTCAGGTCTTCCCCCCCGCTTTTTTTACTTAAGACCTCACTTTTGCAAAATGCTGTTGGTTTAAATACTGCATATGGAATATTTTCATTACCGGCAGCGTTTTCGATTGTTCGGAGAGTCTCCTCAAGAGCAGCTTCTATCTGGTCCGGATTTTCACCACCCTCCACAGAATAGTCAAGTACAGACTGAACTTTATACCGGGACAGTTTCTCTATTGTAGGAAGACAGTCACCGATGGACTCACCTCCACAGAAATGGCTGTAAATAGTTGGTTTGACAATCCAGTTAATCGGTAATCGAATGCTGATGGCAAACCTTGAGAATAATCCACCAATTGTTACAAGAGTCCTGTTTGATATGGCCCTGAACAGGATCAAGGCTTTTCTTAAATCACTGTTGGACTTAACCCTGAATGCAATTTCTGTACTTTCAAATGAGATCATGAGACAAAATAACATCCTGTAGTTAATATAATCCATGACAAAGATCAATTATGTATAAAATTTCTACTTTTGATCCTGATTTTGCTTATATTATACAACACATGCGGTATCAAATTCAGTTGGATAAGAGGGAGTTGCATGGAGAGATCACCCTGCCATCATCCAAATCCATCAGTAACCGCCTTCTGATCCTAAATGCCCTGGCAGAAAAGGAGGGCAGACTTGAAAATCTTTCGGGAAGCGATGACACCAGGGTACTGGTAGAGGGACTTGGTACAGGGGAGGGTACTGTTGATATTGGCCATGCGGGAACCTCGATGAGGTTCCTGGCAGCATACCTTAGTATACAGCCCGGGGAATACATATTAACCGGTTCCAGACGTATGCAGCAACGCCCCATTGGGAAATTGGTTGATGCGCTTAAAGACCTGGGAGCCAAAATCGAATATCTTGACAGAACCGGCTATCCTCCACTCTCAATAAGGGGTAAGATGCTGAACGGGGGCGAGATTAATGTTGACAGCAGCATATCAAGCCAGTACATCAGCGCACTGATGATGATCGGTCCGGCTCTGAAAGAAGGACTTGTAATCAGGCTGAAAAATGAGGTTGTTTCAGCCTCCTATATACAACTGACTCAAAGTCTCATGAGAGATCTGGGTATCCCTGTAAAGTTTACGGGGACCAGGATTGAAGTCCCCTGCCACAGCTTCGAAGGTAAGGATATTTTTGTTGAGGGAGACTGGAGTGCGGCGAGTTACTGGTATGCTATTGCAGCTCTTGCAGACCATGCCGAATTCGAAATTAAAGGCCTTCAGAAAGAAAGCTGGCAGGGCGATTCTGTACTTCCTGTAATGTTCCGGCAACTCGGTGTCGATACTACCTTTACTGAAGATGGCATACGGCTGAAGACAATTCAGCGTTCCAAAAGAAAATTTGAATACAATTTCGGGGATAGTCCTGACCTGGCTCAGACCGTGGCTCTTGTTTGTGGACTCCTTAATATTCCATTCAGGTTCACCGGTACAGGTACACTGAAAATTAAGGAGACCGACAGGGTCGTTGCACTTCAGACGGAGATGAAGAAACTTGGCATATTGGTAGATGCGGATTCTGAGGGTGCATGGATGTCCTGGGACGGGAATATGGCCACTGATCTTCCGGGTATAAAACAAATCAAAACCTACCAGGATCACAGGATGGCTATGGCCTTCGCTCCCGCAGCTATATTATTCCCGGGACTTATAATTGAAGACCCGGATGTGGTCAAAAAATCATACCCTGGTTTCTGGAATGACCTGCAGAATGTAGGATTTAATATAAAGGTTTTGAACCCATAATAACACTCTCTTATCTTTTATTGCTGAAAAACTCGGTAAGCATTGCCGCGCATTCCTCTTCAAGTACTCCTGACCTGGTTTTGGTTTTCGGATGGAGTATACCCTGAATTATCCTTCCAAAGCCGGCTTTAGGATCTTTTGCACCATAGACAATCTTCCCGAGTTGCGACCATGATGTAGCCGAGGCACACATGGTACAGGGTTCAAGTGTTACATAAAGGGTACACATGTTGAGGTATTTTGCACCAATACTGTCCGCTGCCGCAGTAATGGCAAGCATTTCCGCATGTGCTGTGGCATCCCTCAGTGTTTCGACCTGGTTATAGGCTCTTGCAATGATCCGCTTGTCCGCAACAATTACTGCACCCACCGGAATTTCCTTTTTTTCCCGTGCTTTATAAGCCTCCTTGAGGGCCTCATTCATAAAATACTCGTCAGAATAAATCTTATAGGACATGAATTATTACATTTGTATCTTTAAAAATATCAGACAAATATAACACAGATGTACAGAACACATACATGCGGAGAACTGAGACTTGAAAATGCAGGTGAATCTATTTCACTCAGTGGGTGGGTGCAGCGCTCAAGAGACCTTGGAGGAATGACATTTGTCGATCTTCGGGATCGATATGGGATTACCCAGCTGGTCTTCAATATGGAGGAGAATGAAGGACTCTGCAAACAAGCCAGGAAACTGGGAAGGGAATTTGTGATCCAGGTTCATGGAAAGGTTACTGAAAGAAGCAATAAAAATTCTAAAATGACAACCGGTGATATCGAAATCCGTGTGAATGAGATGAATTTGCTCAAAGCAGCAGAAGTTCCTCCCTTTACCATAGAGGAAGAATCTGACGGGGGAGATGAACTCCGGATGAAATACAGATTCCTGGATCTGCGGCGTGCTCCACTAAGGAAAAACCTGGAACTCCGTCACAAGATGGCCCAGGAGATTAGACGTTACTTTGACTCCGAGGATTTTTTAGAGATTGAAACTCCGTTCCTGATTAAGTCAACACCGGAGGGTGCCAGGGATTTTGTTGTGCCTTCCAGGATGAACGAGGGACAATTTTATGCCCTTCCCCAATCTCCCCAGACCTTTAAGCAGTTGTTAATGGTAGCCGGCTATGATAAATACTTCCAGATAGTAAAGTGTTTTCGTGATGAGGATCTCCGTGCGGACCGGCAACCGGAATTCACTCAGATCGATTGTGAAATGTCATTTGTTGAGAGGGATGATGTGCTGGATACTTTCGAGGGACTTGCGAAGCATCTGTTCAGAAATATACTAAAGGTGGAAATTGAAGGTTCATTTCCAAAAATGTCTTATGATCAGGCAATTGAGGAATATGGATCAGACAAGCCTGATATCCGGTTCGAAATGAAAATCAAAGATCTGACATCAATTGCAAAGGGAAAAGATTTTCGGGTATTTGATGATTCTGAATACATTGGAGCAATATGCGCAGAAGGCTGCGTAGGCTATTCAAGGAAAGAGCTTGATGGGTTGACAGACTTTGTTACCCGTCCCCAGATAGGAGCAAAGGGATTAATTTATGCAAGGTATAACCAGGACGGCAGCTTCAAATCTTCAGTCGATAAATTCTTCGGTACGGAAGACCTTAAGGCGTGGGCAGAGGAGTTGGGAGCAAAACCAGGAGATCTTATCCTGGTGCTTGCAGGAGAGAGGACTCCAACACTAAAAGCACTCTCCGAACTCAGGCTGGAAATGGGAACACGCCTGGGAATCAGAAATAAAGATGTTTACAAACCGCTCTGGATTGTGGATTTCCCCCTTCTTGATTGGGATGAGGAAACCGGACGCTTCCATGCCATGCACCATCCTTTCACTTCACCTAAAATTGAAGACCTTGATCTGTTTGAAAGCGATCCCGGAAAGGTCAGGGCAAATGCCTATGATCTTGTTATTAACGGGGTTGAGATCGGGGGAGGTTCCATTCGTATACATGACGAAGATCTTCAAAAACTCATGTTTAAGAATCTTGGATTCACCGACGAGGAGGCAAGAAACCAGTTTGGATTCCTTATGAGCGCCTTCCGCTATGGTGCTCCTCCCCATGGTGGAATAGCCTTTGGTTTCGACCGCTGGGTGGCACTTTTCGCGGGACTTGATTCAATTCGTGATGTAATCGCGTTTCCGAAAAATAATTCAGGCAGGGATGTCATGATCGATTCCCCTTCGGATATTTCCAGCGAGCAACTGGATGAACTCAAATTGCAGAAAAAGAAGTAATCCCCTGTTGAGCAGATTTTTTAGGATTTTCCTACCTTTTATTTAGATCAATCAAATATTATGGCGAAATGTTTAAAAACTTACGGCGTTTTGTTGATAAGTTCGATTTTCATGATTATTTAGCGTCTTTTAAACATTTATATTTCAATCCTAGATATCGCAACAAATCGCACAATGCTGAAAATGAACATCGAAGATGGGGTTTACAGGATCTCATTCTATAAAGTTAGAAGGCTTAATACCCTTATCGCAGAACCACTTCGTGATGAATTATCTAAAATCGTAACCAAACCTGGCAGGGAGGTAATCCTCAGTCTGGATGGCATTAATTTTATTGACAGTTCGGGATTTCAGGCGATCATGTCTGTTGTCGATCAGGCAAATAAGGCGGACTGCCAATTCCGGATTTCTGATGTATCCCAGGAGGTGTATGAGTTACTGAAACTGATGAAGCTTAGTTTTGTGTTTGAAATACATCCGGGGAAGACAAGATCACTCTCAGGTGTAGCCTGATCTATTTTACTGTATAAGACCTTTCATAGCTCCCGATACTTCCATTCGGGGAAATACCCTCTACCACCACATAAAACTTCGAGGTTTTGTTTGAATTGTAGAACTTAACCCGAGCCGTCCCGGTACCGTCGGTGACAACCTCGGGATTCCAGTAAAGGCTTGAACGTGCATCGACTACAAGGTCATCAAACTCCGTTCCGTATACAGGAGAATAAAATTCATTGGCACGGTGATAGCCCAGCATCTCAAAATTCAACACTCCCTTTATCATGTAACTGCCCCTTAATGTAAAAATGGCAATAACACCATTAGCTCCACGAACACCATAGATAGCAGCACTGGGTCCCTTGAGCACCTCAATACGCTCAACGTCGTTTGGATTTAGTGATTGTACGGCATTAACATCTACCGGAACATTATCAATCAAATACAGGGGCTCGTTGCTTTGGGTGAACGAAGAAGGACCACGAATCTGTACGCTATTGCCGTAAACCCGAACTCCAGGTATTCGTCCCTGTATCATCTCCAGTACGGAATGATGAGTGCGCATCTGATCATCTACATAGAGTACATAATCAGCAGTCTTGTAAATCCCTTCAAGTGTTTGCTGCATTGTATCCACTTCTTTTTCTTCCACGGGTCTAAGGGTATTTGTACCCATGACGAGCATCTCTGAAGCATAGGAGGAAAATATCTCCTCAGGATCTCCGAATTCACTCTCCTCAAGGTAAATAACCAGGTTCTTTCTCCCGCTTTTTCGCCTTGCAATTATCTCGACCTGGATAGTATCCTCATAGTCGGGTAATCTAAATTCGAATTGACCTTTTTGATCCGTATTGGTAATGAATACATCATTAAATTCACTTAAGACAGTCAGGGTTACGGGCAGATTTTTAAGAGGGATTTCAAGGAGCTCCTTGGTCACTTTTCCACGGACAACCAGTCCATTTTGAATGGGATAATCAATTTTCTTCGGATTCTCATATATTATATCATTCCAGTCGAATCTTCTCCAGCCCTGGGTCAGCAGCAGGAAGTCGAGTGCCCGAAGAGTTTCTTCCTCCCTGTTCCTGAAATAATAATCCGGTTGTTCTATTCTGCCTGCAATATCCGATGAGAGCAACAAACTGGATGCGATCCCGGATTGAAAATCAGTTGCATTGTTTTCGAGTCCGCGATCTGATACTGAAAGGGAAAATCTGCCTTCTACCGGTCTCCCGGAACCATCTCGTGCAATCAGGGTCATTTCAACAGGTTCCGTTTTCCCATATTCTCTTTTATCCTGCATTATTCTAAGATCAAGTATGTCGTCAGAGCTGATATAGGCAAGTCTCTCACAACGAGGTTCACGGTTGCTGTTAAATAGTGTAATATGAATGATTCCGCTTGGAAAATTTTTCGTAGGTATGTCAAGAATTGTTCCTTCCGATCCCAATCTCATTTCAGATGCGAAAAGCAGGGTTCCACGAATGTGGCAGGCTACAAGAACTGTAGGACTCTCAAATGTACTTCCGACCTCAAGCTGAAGCCCATTGCTGTTGTTACGGAGCAACTTCAGGTAATAACCGGATGACTGAACTTCAGGAAATTCAAATCGATGCGTTTTCCCATCCTCATCTTCAACCTCTGCAGTATATTTTATATCGGCTTCTGGTGTTATGGTAAAAACACCCATTCCGAGGTGGGAACTTTCGAATTCTGCAACTGTCCTGTCTTTCTTATCTACGATTTTTCCTTTCACTGGCACTCCAAGTCCCAATTGATTTATCCCCTTGAAACCCACAGAGGATGTAATACCATCAATAAGGTGTCCTCCCTCAGGAAAAAAACCCACTTCAATCTTATCCGCTTTTCGGCTGCTTTTTCTTTTATGTCTTTTACTGGCAAGCTTGTCTTCCCTATAAAGATTTAGAAAATTCCCGGGATTCCAGATGTTTATGTCTTTGCGGAAATAGTATTTTGGATCGAAATTCCGCATCCAGTTTGTGAAGGCCCTTATCTGGTATAATCCTTCGGGCATTGTATCGGGAATATGAAAATCCCCGTTCGCATAACCATCTTTGAGATGCAGCAACTGGATCATACTGACAATACCATAGGAGTTCACCAGTTCGACCAGCAGGTTTTCACTGATAGTGTCCGGCTTATGGGTCCGGGCATCGACCAGGTAAGCCATATACCATATTTTCTGTCCGGCCTTATATGCCTTTTTGTCAAGATGCAGATAAGCTTTCTGTTGAGGATAACGTGTATAGAATTCCTCCATTTTTCCTTCCAGATCAGGGATTATGGATACAGGCGTCTGGAATATAATTCCCGCCGAAAGCAGCAAAAAGGTACCTGCAATTATTGTGAGTGTAATGATCCTGTTCTTCATCCCAGTACTATATGATTCCCCATATATTAAATACCCTATCCTCTGGAAACCAATATACAATATTTATTCCCCCTTTTCCAACTCCTCCCAGTATTCCAGTGCCCTGCGTGTATGTGGTATAACAATTGTACCTCCGACTATGCAGAATTTACGTTCTTTAATTTTTTCTTGCCGCGAATTTACCTACCATAAGTGCTACTATGATGGCTACATACATGGGACCGACAATGCTAAGGATGATAGAGAGCGCGCGTGTTTCTTCAATAGTGGGAAGGATGTCGCCATATCCGAGAGTTGTCATGGTAACGAAACTGTAATAAAATGCTGTAGCACCACTGATGATTCCATCTACATTGAAAGCCTCCGGGATTGTCCATGCAATGGCAAGTGCCATGAGTCCACCAATAAAACCGATGAGCACGTAACCCGAAACAACCCCGAAAATTACATTCTGGTCAACTTCCTTTGCAGTGGATATACTTTTCAGGGTCATAACCAGAAGAAGGACCAGCACGAGTGAGGTTGTAAGTGGCTGGATATTGTTCAGGGCAGGACCATCAATCAGGTATTGCAACCATTCGAGAATAATCGCAATTACGAAAAATATTGATGTAAACCTTAAGAAATTTTGATTCTGGCTAAAGGCCCATAATCCGCTGGCCAGGATTAATGTAAAGTTTATCGTTGAGAGGAGCTCTAGGGTTTTCGGATCTTGTGAGAACATCGAATTTACGATTGCAGTAAAAAGGAAAACCATAAACAGAAGGAAACGGGTTTTATTTAAATACTCCATATGGGACAGTATTGATTAATGGCTTATCAATGTTATGAATTAGGCTGGTAATTTCAAAATTTCATTATCAGCCCCATTTTTGTAATTTTGGGAGTTCATTTTAAGATTTCAGAGTATGTCAGGACACAGTAAATGGTCAACCATTAAAAGGAAAAAGGGAGCCGCTGATGCAAAGCGGTCCAAAATGTTTTCAAGGATTTCAAAGGAAATTCAGATCGCCGCCAGGGATGGAGGACCAGATCAGGAGATGAATCCCAGCCTGCGGATGGCAATATCCAATGCCAAGGGTGTCAATATGCCAAAGGATAATATTGACCGTGCCATCAGCCGGGCTACCAAGGAGTCCGATGCACTTCAGGAATCTACTTTTGAAGGCTATGCACCGCATGGGATAGCTATTTTTGTAGAATGTCTTTCCGATAATAACAACCGGACTGTCAGCAATATAAGGGCGATATTTACCAAACGTGGCGGAAACCTTGGCACCAATGGCTCAGTGGCCTTCATGTTTGACAGAAAAGGTGTGATCACTGTTCCCAAAGGCGAATTGGATCCCGAAGAATTTGAGCTTGAAATTATTGATGCAGGAGTTGAGGAGCTTGAACTTGAGGACGATATATTTATAATAACCTGTGCCATTGAAGATTTTGGCAATGTCCAGAAGAAGCTTGAAGAACTTGAGGTTGAACCGGAAAATGCAGAGTTACAGAGGATCCCTCACGAGACAAAGCAACTGGATCAGGGTGATGCCATGAAGGTTTTGAGGATGATTGAAGAATTCGAGGACGATGAGGACGTTCAGAACGTTTTTCATAATCTTGAGCTGACCGACAATATTGTCGAAGCTATGAGTTAAGCGGCAATTCCAGGCTGAAGCTTGTTCCTTCTTTCTCAGAACTTGAAAAAGAAATTTTCCCACCCAGGTATTTTTCCCCCAGTAATTTCATGCTGTAAGTTCCGAGTCCCCTTCCTTTCCCCTTGGTCGAGAATGATCTTTGAAATACCTGCTTTTGAACAACATCAGGTATCATTCCGGGATTATGAACACGGATAATAATGGTTTCCGGCCTTTCAATGCATTCAATGGTAATACGCTCCTCCGGAACGCATGCCTCCAGTGCATTTTTAATCATATTGCTTACAATCCTTCTCAGAAGAACGGGATCGGTTGTTATTGTTTTATCGCAGGATTCTTCATTAAAATGGATCTCTTTATTCAGAGCCAGTTCATGCCGACGGTACTCTTTGATAATATGTTCGAGGGTTTCCTTGAGGTAAAACTCGTGCTCATTTACAGCCAGCTCTCCATTCTCGGCTGCCAATAGTGATTTTTGGTTGAGGATCTCTTCTATCAGGTCCTGGCTTACTACGGAAAGCAAATCAATGAAATTTTTGATCTTTTTTGGATCCTTTAATTGCTTTAGAAGGTCAACAACCCCCTGCAGGGTGCCTGCTGTATTAATTACATCGTGAAAAAATATTCGTTCAAGTGCTTCCTTTCTCTTTTCACTGCTTATGTCTCTTGCTGCAAAAATTACAAAACTTTGATCACCCCAATGAAAGGGTGTTGCTGTTACTTCCAGGTCGAGGCTTTCCTCCTGCTGTTCTTCATTGTTTATTCTGATTCTGCATTCGTCTGTGGCTGTCATGCCTGTTTCCTGACATTTAAGTATGGTATTCACAGTGCCACAAACCTGGCAGTTCTCCGATGTGCCGCAGCCGGATTTCATGGTGTTGGAATTGATACAGTTCAATGCCTCACCAGGACGTTTGCCCAGGACATCCTCAATATTGAGATTCATCTTTTTTAGAAGGGCGTCGTTGCTGAATACGATTTGCCTGTCTTTATTGAGAATAGTGACTATATAAGGTAAGGCCCTTATGAGTTCTTTAATATATTCTACTGAACTGAGATCCTGGTAATCTTGTTCTACCTTTTCCTTTGATGCCCGGGCATAGGATGCAAAGTGGGTGTTCATTTCTTTTTGTCTCTTCGAACAAGACCTCTTAACAGGAGGAAACTGCCCAGTAAAATTAATGCAATAATAAAGCTCAGGCGACCGATAGTGAACAGGATATTATCCGTACTGATCCATCCAAAACTGGCGTAAATGAGTCCCCCGAAAATTGCCAGCCAACCAATGGGCCTTGGCAGGTGTCCCGTACTGGCTATCAGCAGTCCAAGTATAAGAGAACTCAGTCCTGCCATAGTATATGCAGCAAGCTGGAGATTGGTTTTGTGGACCATAATCTGGTATGCAAGGCTTGCCATGATTTCGCTTTCATCACCTGCTGATTTCAGGTAATCCTGAACAATGAAAATCAGGTCATTTCCATTTGTGGCGAAGATCACATACAGGATCCCGGTTGTACTGATAAGGAATGCAGCCAGGTAAGAGGATGATCTGCCATACGGAAGGAAGCTCATAAGCAGAAGGGGACCCAGAAGAATGATCAGGATTGAATTCAGGAACCAGATCCAGGTATTCAGACGAAGCCGTTCAAGGTTCTCTCCAAGATTAGGAAAGGTCTTCATGAATATTTATGAATTCGGGGAGTATATCCAGGCTGGTAAATATAGCAGCTACGACCAGGAATGCTATCAGTAGGGTTAATGATCCCGCCAGTCTCTCTACCCCTCTTTTTTTATCCGGAAGTCCAGTGATCATCTTTGTTCCCGGATGAACACCCTTGAATTTGAACTGTAGGTGTAGTCTGAATTTTCAAGAATATTGGGGGCTGTAAGTATTTGTTCCTTATCCATTGTTGTGGCCTTCCCGGTAACAAGTATACCGACTTTCCCCTTTAAGTCTATATGTCCACTTTCATCCGGGTACATTATATCCCCTGCAGCAAGCCATAGCCTGAATTCATTCTGCTGCCATTGGTCATAGGGTTTCTTGTGACTCAGAAGGTTCATGGCAAACCGCATAGAGGCAAATTTCCAAAGGCGGTTTTCAAGATCCTTAGAGTTCTTCATGATTGATTTCATTTTGGATGTGCTCATCCAGAGGACGGTTACCGGAGATTCTGCAGAAACCGTTGCAGTCCTCTGCAATCCTGTCAGTACAGCCATTTCACCGATTACGGATCCTGGACCAAGGATATCCACAACCTTATCCTGTACGGATATCTTGACCTGTCCCCTTACTACTACAAAAAGTCCGTCACCAGGTCCCTTTTCCTTGACAAGAGTTGCATCAACCGCGTATACACGATTCTGGAATTCCTTAACAACCCGGTTAAAGGTTGTCTCCTCGAGTCCGGCGAGCCAGCTAATATCTCGCAACAATTCGACAGGCTTAGGCAGTTCCAGGGCCGGCGGACGGTCCATCAGCCTCTTCATCCTTTCTTCAATTCCTGAAATAATCTTGCCTGCCTCACCTGAATCGACACGGCCCTTGTTCAGCAATCGTTCAACCATCCGTTTCTCATAATTCAGAACAGATCGTATTGCCTGTCTGGTGGCAATTGCATTGTAAATCTCGGGGTAAGAATTCCGGAGGTTTCGAAGGAAGGTTAGTCCATGGATTTTGTTTTCATTGATCTCTGCTTCGATGATTGTGAGGTTATTATGGTCTATTCCTTCACCCTCATCGTTCTGGGCAATAAGCATATTCTCGATTAGTTTAAGGCTTTCATCCTGGGCCTGTACAAATCCGCGAGCGGAATCATAACTGGTTGAAAGGCGTTCAAAGAAAAATCGCTGGGATACCTTTCCCAGGATGGGCATGCTTTGCAATTTTCCAAGGATCTTCGGAGTTTTCCATTCCTGTTCAAGGTCTTTTCGCTTCGACAGGGATACGAGTCCCCCTTCATCCATGATCTCATTAATTGCATCAGTAAGCCTGCGTACAGCAGTCGGCCCAAGCATACCTTCGCGGAACTGATTCCAGTAGCTGCTTTTCTCACGTTCGAGAATCCTTCTGCGGGTTTCTTCCATCTGAGAATCCAGATGAAGTTCTTCCTTATTTTTAGTATCCACCTTCTCCGGAAGAAAAGTGTTAACGATTTCCCAGTCTGCCCTGTTGAGAAAACGGTCTTTTTTAAATTTATTGATTGAGTTTTCGGTACTCTGCCTCAGGTAGCTTTTAGCAGTTATCATCATAAGAGCTTTGGCAGGTGCCACTTTGGTCAATCCCAATCCATTTACCACATACTTAATAGTTGTTGCATTAATCAGCGAGAACAGGGTTACCATTCCCGCGGTAAGAAACAGAAAAGTATCCCGGATCTCCTGGTCTATGCTGGCCTCGGCAGCAACGATAAGTGCAAGTGCAAGACCTATAGCACCACGCAAAGCACCATACCAGACAACAATGGCATCTTTTTTTGGCAGGCCATAACCTGCCCTCCGCATGAGCGGGTACAATGCTACAATTACGATGGCACGAACCACATGCACCCCGATGTAAATGATGAACAGCAACAGGAAATCATGTCCGGTAAACTTGGAGTTATTGGCAATTACAACACCAACAATCACGAAGATCAATGTGTTGGCAAAGAATGCGGCCAGCTCCCAGAATTCGTGGAGGAAGTGTTCTACTTCGGGACTTATCCGGGTTCTTCCCACACCCGCCATCATCAGTCCAAGTGATACAAGTCCGAGTACACCCGATACATGCAGAAAATACTCTGCCACGAAAAAGGTCAGGTAAGCAGCAGCAACGATTACTGTGATCTCGATCAGAGCATCGTTAAACACCTTTTTTACCCAGCGGATGGTCAACCAGCCGAAGAATATCCCGACAAAGACTCCGCCTACTGCGACTCTGAAAAACACAACAATGGGTGAGGTATCGGAGGCAGTTCCAGTGATTGATGCCAGAAGAACCATAAATATTACGATGGCGGTCCCGTCATTCAGAAGGGATTCTCCCTCTATAAGTGTCCCTAGTTTTTTACTCGCACCCAGATCTTTCAGCAAGGCTACAACGGCTACTGGGTCAGTGGCACTTACCACTGCTCCAAAAAGAAGTGCCATTGGCCATCCCCAACCTGCAAAACCAAGTCCTGCTCCCTTCAATCCAATTACAATGGCAGCTGTCAAAATAAGTGCTATAATAATCCCGGGTACAGCAAGCAAAGTTGCATTTGTCACTGACTTCTTAAATGTATGAACGTCCATGGCAAAGGCAGCCTCAAAAATAAGGGTGGGAAGGAATACGTACAGTATCAGGTGCGGATCTATTTTGCCCGCCCAGTTAAGTGATTGTCCAAGCCAGTCAATATTGAGTGACAGGGATCCGATATGCCAGACCTCAAACCATCCAAGTCGGTTGGCCGCTCCCAGTCCCAATCCAATAATAAGCAATGACACGGTGAATGGCAGGGGACTCTTTCTCAGCCAGTGCCGGGTTCCTGCTCCAATTATCAGGGCTATAATGATAAATAAAAGCGGGAACATATTGCTTTTATGTCCACCTTCAGCATGGGCATCGACCGGGCCTGGTTCTTCATGAGGTATTTCACCGGTTTCATGTTTAATTACTTCAATTCGGGCCGTATCATCCAGGTCTGTCATTATTTTTCCACCTGCAACCGTTGAGGCCATTAATCCTTCAGTAAATAACATCAGGATAGCAAAGAAAAACAACGGCAGGAGAAAGGGTCTGGTAGTATTATTCATGGGTTGGGATGTATTTTTCAGTACAAAATGGTCCTACAATTTACAAAATATTCATTTTGGAACGTTATATGTACATACTTCCTTAAATATTTTACGCCTGATTTTTTTTCTTATTTTTGTTGTTGAATTCATTGATATGCACAGATTCTTATATATCACATTGATTTTGAGCCTCTTATCTCATATGGCGAGGGCACAGGAAGATCCCCCGACTGAAACAGAATCTAAGATCTTTAGTCAGCTGTTTTATGAAACTACACCGGGTGGGGAGGTTCAGGTAATACAGGAACAGAAACTCGATGAAATTCTGCTTAATTTCATCGAGCAAAACAGGAAGCTTGAGGGAATACCGTGTTACTGGATCAGAATCTATTCAGGATCAGCCCATAATTCCCGGGAAGAGGCCTACGAGACCAAGGGTCGTTTCCTCAGGAAATATGAGGGTATTCGAAATGACGTAATTTATGATGATCCTAATTTTAAAGTTTATGCCGGAGGATACAGGAGCAAATCCGAGACCCTGAAACTTCTGAATACAATAAAAAGAGATTTCCCAACTGCATTTATAGTCTACGATATAATCGATTTTCCAGAAAAAGTAACGGACTATTACTAAATCTTTTCTCTTGTGAAATGGCTGGAGGATTTACAAAAAGGGGTGAATGAGTGAACTGATTAAACATGAATGTGGAGTTGCCTTGATCCGGCTACTTCAACCGCTGGAATATTATCAGTACAAATACGGCACATGGAAGTACGGACTCAACAAGCTCTACCTGTTAATGGAAAAGCAGCATAACAGGGGACAGGATGGTGCCGGTGTTGCCTGTATTAATCTCGATACCCTTCCGGGGAACAAATTCATTTCCCGTCACCGTTCAGCAGAACAGGCCGCAATCGACGACGTCTTCCGAAAAATTACCTCCGATTTTAAAAAATCTGAGCGCAAGCACCCTAACCGTTTTAAGGATGCAAACTGGGCAAAAGAGCATTTGCCTTTTGCAGGGGAGTTGTACCTGGGACATCTGCGCTACGGTACCTACGGAAAGAATAAATTGGACAATGTTCATCCGGTCATGCGACAGAACAATTGGAAATCCAGGAACCTTGTACTGGCCGGGAATTTTAACCTGACCAATGTGGAGGAACAATTCAATAAACTTGTTGAACTGGGTCAGCATCCAAAGGACTTCTCAGATACGGTCACCATATTGGAGAAAATAGGCCACTTTCTTGACGAGGAGAACCAGAGCCTGTTCGAGAAGTTTAAAAAGGAAGGACACGAGAACATAGAGATTTCTGATCTTATTGGTGAAAATCTCGATGTGGTAAAAATACTGGAAGAGGCGAGTAAGAGATGGGATGGGGGACATTTGATCGCGGGACTGATAGGACATGGTGATGCGTTTGCCTATAGAGACCCCTGGGGAATCCGTCCGGGATTCTTTTACCGCGATGAAGAGATAGTGGTAGTGACATCCGAGCGTCCTGTGATACAGACGGTAATGAATGTTCCCTCGGAGCAGATCTATGAGGTTGAACCCGGGCACGCTTTGATCATAAAGAAAAATGGCCGGGTGTCTATGGAAATGATTCGGGAACCCCAGGAGAAAAAATCATGCTCATTTGAGAGGATCTACTTTTCCCGCGGAAGCGATAAAGATATATATCGTGAAAGGAAAAAACTGGGTAATTTGCTGACCCCCGCTATACTCAAAGCAATTGACAATGATTTAGACCAAACGGTATTCTCCTTTATTCCCAATACTGCTGAAACTGCTTTCTATGGTATGATAGCAGGTATTGAAGACCATATGAACAGGGAGAAAAGAAATATCCTTGTGAAGGAAGCCTGCAATATGACGCCTGCACAGATCGAAAAACTTATCAGCCGCCGGCCCCGGATAGAAAAAATAGCGGTCAAGGATGTTAAGCTGCGCACATTTATTTCACAGGATGCCGGCCGGGATGACCTTGTTGGACATGTTTACGATATTACTTATGGAACCGTACGACATGACCGGGACAATCTGGTAGTAATCGATGACAGCATTGTACGGGGAACCACACTTAGGGAAAGCATTCTGAAGATCCTTGATCGCCTGGGACCCAAACGGATCGTAATTGTTTCTTCCTCTCCGCAGTTACGCTACCCGGATTGTTATGGAATTGATATGGCTAAGCTGGGAGATTTCGTTGCATTTCAGGCCGCAATTGCCCTGCTGAAGGAAAATGGTAAGGAAGCCGTCCTTAATGAGGTTTATAACGCTGCGGTTGCAGAACTTGAAAAACCATGGGAAAAGATCGTAAACCAGGTGATAAGGATCTATGAGCCCTTCACGTACGAACAGATATCTGAAAAAATTGGCGAACTGCTTACCACCAAAGGCATAAATGCTGAAGTAAAGATTGTTTACCAGACTGTGGACGATTTGCATAGAGCCTGCCCGGATCATTCGGGAGACTGGTATTTTACAGGGGACTATCCGACACCGGGAGGGAACCTGGTGGTAAACCAATCCTTTATTAACTTCATCAAGGGTAAAAACATACGGGCCTACTGATCAAGCAGCACCGGGCTTTGATGAATCATCTTTTTCCTTTTGAATCATTCTTTTTAGAAGAACTGTAGATTTTTCTCATTCGGCGAATTCGGTTGATTAGCCTGAATATCTGGTACTTGCTCTGAGGGGAATAGCTTAAGATATGCCTTTCAACTTTTTGCTTGTACACATCATTCATGTTGATTATTATGGCTGTTTCTTCCACCTCCCCGAAGGCCGGATTAATCACCGTGCCAAATGTTTTCATGGAAGGTGACAGGCTCATGTAGGCATTGATCAGAGGTGGAATGTTTTCTCCGAAAGCACGGACCTTCTGAGAGAGGATCTTATAATCTTCAAGGTAGTTTCGACCTGTAAAGATGTTTACCATTTCCTCCAGGTTCATTTTTGTATCCAGCGGAAATTTTGGTACGACCAGATTTTCCTTATCCGGAAAATGCTTTTCAAGAAAATACAGGAGAAGGTTTCTTGCCCTCTGGTTATAGTTCGGATACATGGTAACCTTCCCGAAAAAAAATTGTTTCGTCGGATTGTCAATCACCAGCGCGCCAAGGCCGTCCCAGAGATTATCAAGGGCGTATATTCCCTTGCTCTGTCTGCTTGTGGACTGATATGCCGGCTGTACAAAAGATCTTCCGAGTTCTATAATATCGGGCAGATATTCGGTGCGGAAACGGTCTGAAAAGTCGAAAATTTTTTCAGTTGCCAGAGTGACCTTGGAACAATCTTCCCTTGATTTATCAACATCGCAGAGATAAAAACGGTATCCGCCCAGGATCTCTTCCTTGTCCGGATCCCAAACAATAAGCTGCTTGTAGGGATCCTCCATAGTGTCAAAATCATCGATGTCGACGGCGTTTCCGGTTCCTCCTCCTGCTGCACGAAAAGTCAGCTCCCTGAGGCGTCCAATCTCATGCATCAGTTTCGGCGAATCATGCGCCGTGATGATGTACAATTCATTGTCCGCCTTATTGGTCATGCGTATAAACTTGTCTTCGGTAAGTTCCGTTTCAATATCTTTCCTGGAAATGGTGTGGGCAATAGGCTTCATGAGGGGGCTTATGATTTTCAGTAAAGTTAAGAATTATTCTGCTCCGGGTAAAGTCGGATTATCTTCCACTGGCAGCCGGTAAACCAGTTCTCGAACGAGAGCTGCCCATTCCATGGGCTTATTTGATCTGTCAAAAGTAGAATACGGAATGGGTTTTCCAATGGTGAATGTGAAACTCTTGTGACGATGCTTGTAGGATTCGTCCGGCAAAAAGAACATTTCAAGGTTCCATTTAATCCTGAAAAATTTTCGAAAATTAGCCACTCGGTAAAAACGTTTGGTGTTGTGTCCGCTCACATGAATGGGAATAACGTCTCTCTGATATTTCACCGCTTTTACAATAAAACTTTTCTGCCATTCAAGATCCTGTACAACTCCTTTTATTTTCCTGGATACAAGTCCCGAGGGAAAAGACAGGATCTGAGCGTCGGAACGATAGGTTTCATCGAGCAGCCTGACATTATCCCTTGCCTGTCCCCCGTGCTTATTTATCGGCACAAAGAACTCAGCCAGGTTTTTTATATTCATCAAGACGTCGTTGACGAGGACTATTATCCTGGGGTAATGCTGGCGGATCATATAAATAAGCATATCACCGTCAAAACCACCCAGGGGATGGTTGGAGACAAAAAGAAACCGCCCGTTTTCAGGCAGATTTTCCTCACCAACGAATGTCATTTTTACATTAAATTCTTCGAAAAGGGCTTTGAGAAAACTCATTCCATCCTTGTCACCGTGCTGCTCCATGAATTTATTGAACCAATCCAGGTGAAAAATACTGTTCAGGTAGCGGTATACAAATCCAGGCAGGAATTTCGCAATACCGGGGCTTTTTTCATGAAAAACTTTCCGGATGTCAATTTGCTGGAGGGGTTTTGATTCAGAGGACTTTACCTCATTTTCAGCATGTCCGTTTGAGGATTCTGGCCCGACAACCTGTTTTTTGGCCTGGTTGGATTTGCTTTTGGGGTTTTCAGTCATTTAGATCTTTTTTTCCAGAATTATACCCGTGTCAGGCAGATACAAAGTAAATAAAAATTGTAAAAAAACACTTCAAAGGCATTTACTGGAAAAGTAAAACTGCCGTAAGTATCAGAAAAACAGATAGATACATTAATTGACTAAAAGTTTTTAACAAAGTGTCAAAAAATGGGAGAAAGTGGTGGAAAGTGGGAATATTTGTGTTAATTTTACACATTGACCCGCAAATGCAGCAATGATAACGTTTATAGGGGAATATACATGCAAAGTAGATGCGAAGGGAAGAATCATGCTTCCATCGGCATTTAAAAGGCAATTACCCGCTACTGCCCTGGATAAGTTCGTGGTAAAGCGCGATGTCTTTGAAAAATGTCTTGTAATGTATCCGATCGAAGAGTGGGAAAGACAGAACCGGATCATTCGGAAGAACACAAATCCTTTCAATAAGGAGCACAGTCGTTTTCTTCGTATGTTTTATCAGGGAACGGCCGAACTAATCCTCGATTCCAACAGCCGGTTCATTATTCCGAAAAGGTTAATGGATTTTGCTGAGATAGGTAAGGAAACAGTTCTCGCCGGACAGTATGGTAAGATTGAAATATGGGCCGAGAAGCAATATGGAAAGGTTAGCGATGAGGAACCTGATTTTGCATCCCTGGCAGAAAAGATACTGGGTGGGGCTTTAAATGATCTGGAGAACGAATAAATGTATCATAGGCCTGTTTTACTGGAGGAAAGCCTGGATGGTTTGAGCATTCAGGAGGGTGGAACTTATATAGATCTCACCTACGGGGGAGGTGGCCATTCGGCAGGGATATTAGAGCGGCTTGGTAAAGGCAGGCTGATCGCGTTTGATCAGGATCCCGAAGCAGAGGATCAGGCTTTAAAAGATAAACGCCTCTTATTTATAAGGGGCAATTTCAGATATGCTAAAAACTATTTGCGCTTCCACGGAATAAAAACCATAGACGGAGCCCTGGCAGACCTTGGGGTATCATCACATCAGTTCGATGTGGCTGAGAGAGGATTCTCCTTCCGTTATGAATCAGAAATGGATATGAGAATGAATCAGGATTCGGAAGTTAAAGCTGCCGATATTCTGAAAAACTACTCTGAAGGAGAGTTAAGGGACCTGTTCAGGAGGTATGGCGAGGTAAAAAACGCCAGCAGGCTTGCTTCTGTCATTTGTTCATCGAGGCAAATACAAAAACTGGATACTACAACCGGTTTCCTGGAAGCAATTGTCGAATGCATTCCGGAAAAAAACAGGCAGAAATACCTTGCCCGGGTTTTCCAGGCTCTCCGTATCGAGGTTAATCAGGAAATGGAATCACTTAAGGAAATGATGGAAGGAGTGAGCGGATATATGAGGAAGGGATCAAGATTCGTGGTTATTACATACCATTCACTGGAGGATAGAATCGTAAAGAATTATTTCCGGTCAGGTAACATGGATGGAGTACTTAAGAAAGACTTTTACGGGAATGTGGAGAGTCCGTTTAAGCCGGTAAACAGAAATGTCATCCTGCCGGGTGCAGAGGAATTAGAACAGAATCCGAGGGCTAGAAGCGCTAAACTGCGGATTGCAGAAAAAACAGACTGATGGCAGAGAAGAAGAGCAATGTTGAGTTTGTGGACCAGAAGATTGAGCAGAAGGAGATCCGAAAGGGATCCGTATGGGATATTTTCGACGGATCAGTATTGACAAAAGACAGGGTGGTGAGGCAACTACCATTTGTGCTGTATGTAACTTTTCTGATCATACTCTACATCGGTAACAGGTACCATTCCGAGAAAGTGATACGGCAGACGATGGAATTGCAGACCGAACTGAAGGAAATGCGGGCGCAGGCCATCTCAACTGCTTCCGAACTGGAGTTTATAAGCAGACGGTCAGAAGTTGCCAAGCTGGTAGAGAGTAAGGGATTGGGATTGAAGGAGGCTGTGGAACCTCCTATAAAAATAACAGTTGCGAAAAGCAGGAAAAATAATGAAGACGATTAAAAAGGTCATTGTAAACCGGGTGATCGGTCTTTACCTGGGCATCTTCATCCTGGCCCTGCTGATAGTGGGCAGGATTCTGCAGCTGCAAATAGTACAGGGAGAGGAACTGAGGCAAAAATCAGAGGAATTGATGCTGAAATACATAACCATTGAGCCAAACCGGGGTGATATTTATGCTACCGGTGGGAAACGGCTCCTTGCCACCTCGGTGCCCTATTACGAGATTCGCATGGACCTGAACAGCAGCGCCATGGATGATTCCCGGTTCAGGTCCGGCATTGATTCCCTAAGTATTTGTCTGTCAAAACTTTTTCGTGATAAATCCCATGCTACCTGGAAAAGGGAACTGACCCGTGCCAGGCGGGATGCAAAAAGATATTACCTGATCCGCCGCCAGGTCAGCTACCAGCAGTTGCAGGAACTGAAAGAGTTCCCGATCTTCAGGATGGGACAGTATAAAGGTGGATTGATTGCCATACAGAGCAATCGCCGGGTACATCCACACCAGATGCTGGCAGCGAGGACCATAGGCTACCTTAGTAAAGGTGAGAGCGGAAATGTAGTAGGGATTGAAGGAGCATATGATCATTACCTTTCCGGCGTCCGGGGAGTGCGTCTGATGCAGAAAACTGCAGGAAACCTCTGGATTCCCTTACGGGATGCCAATGAAGTTGACCCGAAGAACGGATACGATGTTATAACAACAATTGATGTTGACATTCAGGATGTTGCTGAGAACGCACTGTTAAAACAATTGTCCAGGCATAAGGCCCATCACGGATGTGCCGTCCTTATGGAAGTGGAGACAGGTTGCATCCGTGCAATTGCAAATCTGACAATTGATGAAAACGGGGGTTATAATGAGTCATATAATTATGCCATCGCAGAAAGTACTGAGCCCGGATCGACTTTCAAACTGGCTGCGCTTATAGCTGCACTCGAGGATGGTTTTGTAGAGCCGGGTGATACCATCGATACGGGCAAGGGATCCGTTAGATATTACGACCAGGTAATTAAGGACACCCGCAAGGGTGGACATGGACGAATTTCAGTGCAGGAAGCATTTGAGGTATCTTCAAACGTTGCCCTCTCAAAAATTATCTATGAAAATTACAAAGGAAAAGAAGAAGCTTTCATTGAGCGGCTCTACAGGATGCATCTTAATGAACCTCTGGGGATTGAAATAAGGGGAGAGGGCCAGCCTATGATAAAATACCCGGGAGATGAACTCTGGTCCGGCATCAGCCTCCCTATGATGTCTCACGGATACGAGGTAAGAATGACCCCACTGCAGGTGCTGAACCTGTTTAATGCCGTAGCCAATGACGGGTGCATGGTCAAACCCAGGATCGTTGAGAAGATACACTATTATGGAAGGACTGTTAGGCAGTTTGACACAGAAATCATAGATCCGTCGATCTGCTCAAAACAGACTCTTGAAAAAATACAGGCAATGCTGGAAGGGGTGGTTGAAAGAGGGACAGCAAAAAACCTCAGCAACGAGAATTTCAAGATTGCGGGGAAAACCGGGACTGCACAGATTGCAAATGAAAAATATGGATACAAAATAGATTCAAAGGTTAGCTATCAGGCTTCTTTTGCCGGATATTTTCCTGCAGAGAATCCGAAATATTCCTGCATTGTAGTGGTTAATTCTCCCTCCAGTGATGTATACTATGGCAACCTGGTAGCGGGACCGGTTTTTCGGGAGATCGCCAAAAAAGTATATGCGACAAGCATAGACCTTCAGGAGAGCCTTAATGTAAAAATGGCCAGGGCATCCTCCCTGACTACCACTACACCTTCTGAGAAACAGCATGATCCGCCGGCGGAAAAACCGGATCTGATTCCCTACTCCAAGAACGGTCATATGCAAGAGCTCAATTCTGTACTGGGCGCTCTGCAGATTCCATTCAAAGGAGAAGCTGAACAGGATTGGGTAATAACTAAAAAAGAGGAAGGTCATATTCAACTTGAACCGTTGACTGTGCACGAAAACCTGGTACCAAATGTTAAGGAGATGGGTGTATCAGACGCTGTCTACCTGCTCGAAAATGCAGGATTGAGAGTAACAGTCCAGGGAAGGGGAAAGGTGCTGGAACAATCCATTCCCCCAGGAAGCAGGTTTGAGAAAGGACAAAAAATAATTCTGACAATGAGTTTCAGCTGAACTGTGAAACAATTGAATGACATATTAAATGATGTAGGGGTTGTTCTCCAGACCGGTCCGGAGAACCCAACCATAACATCCCTTTGCTTTGATTCAAGGAAAGCCGGGAAAGGGTCAGCCTTTTTTGCAATCCCCGGAACACTGACAGACGGCCACCAATTTATCGATAAGGCAAGGGAATCAGGTGCACATATTATTGTATGTGAAAGAATGCCGGCTGAAAAAGCCGATCATGTTACCTATGTCCAGGTGAAAGACTCAGCTGAAACACTGGGACTTGCAGCAGCATCCTTTTATAATAATCCTTCAAAGAAAATTAAGGTAATAGGGGTAACCGGGACAAACGGCAAAACCACAATTGCCACCCTGCTGCACCGCGTTTTTACAGAAGCAGGACATTCCTCGGGATTGCTGTCTACTGTAAAATACCTCATCGGAAACACAGAAACCCTTGCTTCCCATACCACACCTGATCCGCTGCAGATAAACCAGCTGTTCGACGAAATGGTTGAAGCCGGCTGCCAATACTGTTTTATGGAAGTCAGTTCGCATGCCATCCATCAGAAACGCATAGCCGGGATACAATTTGCCGGAGGTATTTTTTCCAATATCACACACGAACATCTTGACTATCACAAAACTTTCAAAGAATATATTAAAACCAAGAAAGCCTTTTTCGATAATCTGCTACCAGACACATTTGCACTCGTGAACCGAGATGACAGGAATGGGAAAATAATGGTACAGAACTGCAGGGCGAATGTCAGCAGCTTTGGAATGGTCGGACCGGCTGATGTAAAAGGAAAGATCCTCGAAAGCCATATGGACGGGATGCAATTGATGATCAACGATACGGAGATATGGGTAAGGCTGGTGGGACAGTTCAATGCAAGCAACCTGCTCGCAGTGTATGGAGCTGCTCTTTTAAATGGAATTGAAAAGGATGAACTGCTAACCATACTAAGCAGACAGACTGCTGTGAGAGGACGATTTGAAACAGTACAATCCGGTGATGGCATTACAGCGATTGTTGATTATGCCCATACTCCGGATGCCCTGAAAAATGTTATGAGCACAATCATGCAGTTGCGAAATGGGAAATCCCAGCTGATAACAGTAGTAGGTGCGGGGGGAGACCGTGATACCTCAAAAAGACCTAAAATGGGACTTGTGGCAGCGGAGTTCAGCCAAAAGCTCATTCTTACATCGGACAACCCGAGGGATGAAAAACCCGAAGAGATCATACGGCAAATGATGATGGGAATCCCTGAGAAAAAGCAGAAAGGTGTGCTGTCAATACCCGATCGCCGGGAAGCCATTAAAACAGCAGTTATGCTGGCATCCAAAGGTGATATTATACTGGTTGCAGGGAAAGGACATGAAAGCTACCAGGAAATTGAAGGCAAGAGATACCATTTCAATGATATGGAAGTGCTGCAGGAATTATTAAAACCAAGTTAAAGTTCATGCTGATATACCTGTTTGAATATCTTGATCGTATCGGTTTCCCCGGAGCAGGGGTATTTCAGTACATTTCATTCCGCTCCGCCTCAGCTGTAATTACCTCGTTGATTATCTCGATGTTATTCGGTAAAAGTATTATTAACTACCTGAGAAGAAAACAGATAGGTGAGCGAATACGGGACCTTGGACTTGAGGGACAGGTTCAGAAGGAGGGCACACCCACAATGGGTGGCATCATCATACTGGCATCCATTCTGATACCCGTACTCCTTTTCGGGGATTTGGAAAACACCTATGTTCTGTTAATGATCCTTACAACAGTTTGGCTTGGACTGGTCGGTTTTACGGATGACTATATAAAGGTTTTCAGGAAAAATAAGAAAGGACTGACCGGGAAGTTCAAGATCCTGGGCCAGGTGGTGCTGGGGATTGTCGTGGGACTCACCCTGTATCTCGACCAGGATGTGATTGTCAGGGAAAAGATTCTGCTTGAAACAGGAGCGCCAAGAATGGAGGTCATTCAGGAAGAGGGCAACGAAGGAGCTACAAGCAGGTATGTGACAAGGGATGTAAAATCTACGACTACGACCATTCCCTTTGTGAAAAACAATGAATTCGACTATGCCGACCTGATCGGCTTTTTAGGAGACAAAGCCCCGAAATTCGCGTGGGTGGTACTGATCATAGCGGTGATCATTATCATAACTGCTGTCTCGAACGGGGCAAATGTGACGGATGGGCTCGATGGACTTGCAACAGGTACCTCCGCAATTATAGGGGTTACCCTGGGTGTGCTGGCCTATGTTGGCGGCAATATTTTTTATGCTGATTACCTCAACATCATGTATATCCCATTTTCGGGAGAGCTGGTAATCTTCATGAGTGCATTTATAGGCGCTATGATCGGCTTCCTCTGGTACAATTCTTATCCGGCCCAGGTTTTTATGGGAGATACGGGCAGTTTGGCCATAGGGGGGATTATTGCAGTGTTCGCGATCATGATCCGGAAGGAACTCCTTATACCAATTCTCTGCGGAGTATTCCTGATGGAAAGCCTTTCGGTGCTCATGCAGGTAGGATATTTTAAATATACCAGGAAGCGGTTCGGTGAAGGAAGAAGGATATTCCTTATGGCTCCTCTTCACCACCATTACCAGAAAAAGGGATACCCGGAAGCAAAAATTGTGACCCGCTTCTGGATCGTTGGTATCATGCTGGCAGTAATAACAATAGTGACACTAAAAATAAGATAATAATAAACCCAAATTCTCAATATGCTTATGACAAACAGAATCGTAATACTCGGTGGAGGTGAAAGTGGAACAGGTTCAGCAATCCTTGCTAAAAAGCAGGGTTATGAGGTATTTCTCTCCGACAATGGTCCCATAAAGGACAAGTACAAGGAAATGTTGTACAACTATGATATTCCCTGGGAGGAGAAAAAGCATACGGAAAAATTGATCCTCGATGCAGAAGAGATCATTAAAAGTCCCGGGATACCGGAACGTTCCCCAATCATACAGACAATACGCAAAAATGAGATCCGCATTATTTCGGAGATCGAGTTTGCCGGAAGGCATACCGTTGCCAAAAAGATCTGTATCACGGGGAGCAACGGGAAGACTACTACCACCTCCCTTATCCATCATATGCTGAAGAAGGCAGGAATGAATGCCGGGATCGCTGGCAATGTGGGGAAAAGCTTTGCACTACAGGTAGCCGAAGAAACATATGATTACTATGTCCTGGAGTTAAGCAGTTTTCAGCTCGACGGAATGTATGAATTTAAGGCCGATATTGCCATCCTGCTGAATATCACACCCGATCACCTTGACTGGTATGATGGCAATATGCAGGATTATGTGGATTCGAAATTCAGAATCACACAGAACCTTTCTGAAGATGAATTCTTTGTATTCTGTTCCGATGATGAGATCACCGTCCGGGAGATTGAAAGGATTGTCCTTAAGGCCAAGGAGCTTCCTTTTGCTCTCAGAAAGAAAAACAGGGAGGTTGCTTATATCGATGAGGATGATAACCTAAGGGTGGATTACAGCGACTCTTCCTTCATAATGCCGGCTGATGACCTAGCCCTGAGTGGCAAGCATAACAGATATAACAGTATGGCGGCGGGCATTACAGGGAAAGTATTAAATATTAGAAAAGAACTTATCCGTGAAAGTCTTATGGACTTCCAGGGGGTTGAACACCGCCTTGAGAAATCATTAAAGGTACACGGGATCCAGTTCATTAATGACAGTAAGGCAACCAATGTCAATTCTTCATGGTATGCACTTGAAAGTATGACCACACCGATAGTTTGGATCGCAGGAGGAGTTGACAAGGGGAATGACTATAAAGAACTTCACGACCTGGTTGAGGACAAGGTGCACACCCTGGTTTGCCTGGGTAAAGATAATTCCAAGCTGCAAAAGGCTTTTGGGAAGCGGGTGAAGAACATTTTAGAGGCAGACAGCATGGAGGATGCTGTAAACAAGGCTTATTATATGGCCAGCAAAGGGGATAGCGTACTTCTTTCCCCGGCCTGTGCAAGCTTTGACTTTTTCGAAAACTATGAGGATCGTGGATGGCAGTTTAAGGATGCGGTCAGGAAACTCTGATCAGGCAGGTAATTTGAGCACACCATATATATAAATAAGGAAAGTGTTGAGCATTCGAAAATATTTTGGAGGGGACCGGATCATCTGGGCGGTGATCATCGTGCTGTCTTTGTATTCACTGCTCGCAGTATACAGTACAGCCGGAATATTGGTTTACAGAAATCCGGGCAGCAGTCCCACATATTTCATTTTCCGCCATGCCATGTTCCTGATGGCCGGCTTCCTGCTGGTTTATATTACCCACCTGGTTCCCTATAAATATTTTTCCCGTCTGTCTCAGCTTATGGTTGTCATGGCCATACCACTTCTCATCATTACACTGTTTTTCGGTAAAAGTATCAATGAAGCCAACCGATGGCTCGAAGTACCCATCATCGGACTAACCTTTCAGCCCTCTGATTTCGCCAAACTGGCTCTGATCATGTACCTTGCCAGGCTTTTATCCCAGCGCCAGGATGAGATCAAGGATTTCTACAAATCTTTTCTTCCACTGATCATTCCTGTCGGAATCATCTGCCTGCTCATCCTTCCTGAAGACCTCTCAACTGCCATGATACTGCTTGGCACCAGCGTCATTCTAATGTACATCGGTCGAATTAATACTCAGCACCTTCTCTTACTCCTCCTGGGTGGGGCGATTATAATAGGATCCTATATCGGTATCTCAATGCTTATGGATAACCAGGGAAGGGTGGGTACCTGGAAAAACCGGATTGAGTCCTACCTGGATAAAGATTCTGAGAATTACCAGGTGGAACAGGCTAAAATTGCCGTAGCCCGAGGCGGATTCCTGGGCAAATTCCCGGGGAACAGTACACAGCGCAATGTTCTCCCTCACTCTTATTCTGATTTCATTTATGCCGTAATTATCGAGGAGTACGGCCTTCTGCTGGGCGGAATCCCCATCCTGCTCATGTACCTGATCCTGCTGTACCGGGCCGGGGTGCTGGTCCGCAAAAGTACGCGGACCTTTCCTGCCTTCCTGGCGGTTGGACTTACCATAGGACTCGTACTCCAGGCGATGGTGCATATGGCCGTTTCGGTGAACCTCTTCCCTGTGACGGGTCAGCCACTTCCGCTGGTGAGTATGGGTGGGACCTCCCTTATCCTAACAAGCCTGTCGCTGGGGATGATCCTTAGCGTAAGCAGGGGGATACAACAACAAAAGCTGCAAATGGAAGCGGGAGTTGCTGCTGAGGATATAATTACGGAAGGAGATATTGAGTAATGGAAAACAGGCTGGCAAATAAAAAGATCATAATCAGCGGAGGTGGTACCGGGGGACATGTATTCCCGGCAATTGCCATAGCCGATGCTCTGAGCCAGCAACTCGACAATCCGGAGATACTTTTTGTAGGGGCAAAAGGCAGAATGGAAATGGACAAGGTACCCGAAGCCGGGTACAATATCATCGGACTTCAGATCGAAGGCTTCAAACGAAAGCTTTCACTGGCAAATATTAAGGTCATCCTGAAACTGTTTACCAGCCTCAGGGCTGCTGGAAAGATATTAAGGGAGTTCTCTCCGGATGTAGTTGTGGGCGTTGGTGGTTATGCAAGTGGACCGGTTCTTCGTAAGGCAGCAGGAATGGGCATACCAACACTGATCCAGGAACAGAATTCCTATGCCGGTGTAACAAACCGCCTGCTTGCAAAAAGAGCTTTAAAGATATGTGTCGCCTATGAGGGCATGGAAAGATATTTTCCGGCTGACAAGCTGGTAATTACTGGAAACCCCGTACGAAATGAGATACGGAAGCTTGGAAGAGCCGAAGGTGCTGAGGGAAATCCTTCCGGACTGGAAGTTTCTCACAGTGAACCGGCAGCAGCTTCAGGCGAAAGGTCGGCAGCCAGGGCTTATCTTGGAATTGAGAGCGACGCTGATGTCATTCTGGTCCTGGGCGGCAGCCTGGGGGCCCGGACCATTAATCAGGCTGTGGAGAAGGGAATCGATCTCCTGCTTGAATCCGGAGTAGTCGTTATCTGGCAATGCGGAAAATACTATTATGAGGATTTGATGGCTGCAACAAAAGACCTGCCAGGAGACAGGATACTGCTCAAAGATTTCATAAGCAGAATGGACCAGGCCTACATGGCAGCTGATGCCATTATTGCAAGGGCCGGGGCACTTACAATCTCAGAGCTCTGCCTGGTCGGGAAACCGGCTATACTGGTGCCCTCACCAAATGTTGCTGAAGATCACCAGACGAAAAATGCTGAATCCCTCTCAGGGAAATCAGCGGCCATTTATATACCGGATGCGGAAGCCGGGGAAAGAATGATACCCGAGGCTCTCGATCTTCTGAAGGATAGAGAACGGATGCAGAAGCTTTCAATAAATATCTCTGGACTGGCAATATCAGATTCAGCAGAACGAATCGCAAATGAAGTAATAGAATTAATGCAGACATGAGCCGGGAAGAAATACATAGTGTTGAAAATATCTATCTGATCGGGATCGGGGGAATAGGTATGTCTGCCCTGGCCAGATATTTTCTCCTCCAGGGAAAGAGGGTAGCCGGGTATGACAGGGTATCTACCAGGCTCACAGACGACCTTATAAGGGAAGGTTCGGATATTCATTTTTCAGCAGATCTTGCATATATCAAAGAGAATTTTCCTGATCCCGGGAATCTTATTGTCATCTATACACCTGCGGTACCCAATGACCATTCTGAACTTGTATTCTTCCTCGAGGGGGGATACCGGGTCGTGAAAAGGGCAGAAATGCTTGGAATACTCAGCAGAGGGGAGAGGTGTATTGCAGTGGCAGGCACTCATGGTAAGACGACCATTTCTACAATGATCGCTCATCTCCTTAAGGTGTCCGGCATACCATGCAATGCATTTTTAGGTGGTATTTCCAAAAATTACCGTACCAATGCTATCCTTAACGGGAAAGGAGCCTGGATGGTCCTCGAAGCCGATGAATATGACCGGTCTTTTCTGCACCTGTTTCCCAGCATTGCCGTTGTATCCTCATGTGATCCTGATCACCTGGATATTTACGGTACTGCAGAAAAACTGGAAGAAGCCTTTTGTGATTTTGTCGGACAGGTGGATGCCGGGGGACAGGTTGTTTACAGAGGTGGACTAAAGCTTTCCTGCTTCGAGGACAACGGACCTGATAAACATACCTATTTACTCGAAGGAGATGCAGATTATTCTGCCAAAAATATAAGAAACCGTGGCGGATACTATCGTTTCGATGTAACTACCCCTGAGGGGATTATTCCTGACATTGACCTGGGTATACCCGGTATGATAAATATTGAAAATGCTCTTGCGGCAGTGAGTGTTGGTAAACTACTTGATGTAAGTGATGATCAAATCAGGGAGGCTATGAGCTCTTTCCTGGGCGTGAAGCGGCGTTTTGATGTACAGATCCAGCGGGATGACATGGTGTATATTGATGATTATGCCCATCATCCACGGGAACTGGAGGCTTGTATAAGCTCAGTCAGGGCTAATTTCCCCGGAAAAAAGATCACCGGCATATTCCAGCCGCATCTGTATTCGAGGACAAGGGATTTTGCAGATGGTTTTGCAGAAAGTCTGTCTGCCCTTGATGAACTCATATTGCTTGACATTTATCCCGCAAGGGAAAAGCCGATTGAAGGGGTAAGTTCAAAAATGATATTCGATAAAGTAGAAATTGAGAAAAAGATTCTGATAGAGAAGCAACAGCTGATAACCGTGATGAGTGAAAGAGAACCCGAGCTTTTGCTTACACTGGGGGCCGGAGATATAGATCAGCTTGTAGAACCAATTGTGGAGATGTATTCAAAGAAAAAGGTATAGTGAAACTTGTATTCAAAATATTGATGCTGTTGTTCCTGACTGCTTACTTTGTTGTAGTGCTGGGATTTGTAAGGAAACAATACGACGGAGTCCTGTGTAATGGCATGGAGATCGTAGTGAGAGACAGTCTTGAAAGGGTCCTTGTAACCTCAGCTGATGTGAAAAATCTTCTCCGGCTTGATCATCCGGAACCAGCAGGAATGCCTGTTTCGGAAATCGATATGGCCGGTATTGAGGAGTCCCTGAACGATTTTCCGGCCATTTCCAACGCACAGGTTTATGCAAATGTCCAGGGCAGGCTGATCGTTGAATTGTCACAAAGAAGTCCGGTTTTAAGGATAGAGGACAGAAACCACCAGCACTATTATCTTGATGCCGAGGGTTATGTAATACCCGCCAATTTTGATTACACACCTCATGTTCTTCACATAAACGGTGAAATACCAGGTAAATACCGGAAAGAAAAAAGGATAATGGTGACCGGTGCAAGCCCGGGCGAAAATGGCCACACTCTGATGGGGGATGTTTTGAAAATGGGCAGATACATTCATGAGCATCCATTTTGGAGGTCCCAGATTGAGCAGATATACGTGAGGAAGAATGGTGAGTTTGAACTGATTCCCAGGGTGGGTTCACAAATCATCTATTTCGGGAGTGCGGAGAGAATGGAAAATAAATTTTTTAAGCTAATAACCCTTTACCAGGAGGGATTTACTCACACAGGCTGGAATCAGTACGAGATAATTAATTTAAAATATACTAACCAGGTAATTTGTACTAAAAGATAATATCATGGCAAAAAAGGAACACCTTCTGGCAGCAATCGATATCGGGACAACCAAGATTGTAGCTATTGTAGGCAAACAGACAGAAAACAAAAAACTTGAAATCCTCGGAATGAGCAAATCCCCTTCCAAGGGCGTTAAGCGCGGAGTGGTTTTGAATATTGAGGAAACAGTTAATGCCATTGACTCGACCGTTACAGAGGTAAAAAAGCAAACAGGTATAAACTTCAAGGATGTTTTTGTGGGGATCGCCGGGCAGCATATTAAAAGTGTGAGGAACCGGGGGTATTTCAACAGGGATTCATACGATGATGAGATCACCAAGGTTGATATTCAGCGCCTGATCGATGATATGTACAAAATCCCCATACAGGCCGGGGAAGAGATTATTCATGTATTGCCACAGAATTTTATCGTGGATAGTGAAACCGGCGTAAAAAACCCGGTGGGGATGTCAGGTAAAAGACTGGAAGGTAATTTTCATATAGTGATTGGTCAAATCGCATCGGCAAAGAATATTTCCAAATGCATTAATCGTGTGGGACTGAATGTCGAGGAACTGATACTCGAGCCTCTGGCATCCTCTGAGGCAGTGCTGACTGAAGACGAAAAAGAAGCAGGTGTGGCCCTTGTGGATATAGGGGGAGGGACAACAGACATAGCTGTTTTTTACGATGACATAATAAGACATACGGCAGTGATTCCATTTGGCGGGAATGTAGTAACCAAAGATATTAAGGAGGGATGCTCTATTCTCAGCCGGCAGGCCGAGTCACTGAAAATCACCTTTGGTTCTGCACTGGGCGACCTGGCCCAGGAAGATAAGATAGTTACTATTCCTGGTATAAGTGGGCGGGATCCAAAGGAGATCTCATTTAAGAGCCTGGCCTATATTATCCAATCCAGGATGGAGGAGATCATCGATTCGGCAATGTTTGAAATCGAAAACTCCGGGGTCATTGATAAACTCAGCGCAGGAATCGTATTTACGGGTGGAGGAGCCCTTCTGAGACACCTTCCCCAGCTTGTGAAGTTTCGTACCGGTCTTGATGTCAGAATAGGTTATCCGGTTGAGCAGCTTGCAACTGAGAGTATCGAAGAAGTCAACCAGCCCATGTATTCAACCAGTGTGGGACTCCTCCTGAAGGGTTATGAAAATAAGCGAAAGCAATCCATAATGGAAAAGGAGGCGCTTCCACTGGAGATGGATGCAGAGGAACCTGGATGGGAGGAGGTTGAAAGCAGGCCGAAGATGAGTCTTTTCAGTAATCTGAAGGAAAGGATCAATGATATATTTGATGAGAATGACAGTACGATGTAATAATAAACCCAGATATCATGGCTGAAGAATTAATGAATTTCGAGCTGCCGGTTAACCAGTCCAGCATTATTAAAGTACTCGGCATCGGCGGGGGTGGCAGCAACGCTGTTAACCATATGTGGAAACAGGGGATCAAAGATGTTGATTTCGTAGTATGCAATACAGATGCCCAGGCTCTGTCAAATACACCCGTACCGGTCAAAATTCAACTGGGAGAATCCCTTACCGAAGGCCGTGGCGCAGGAAGCAAGCCGGATGTTGGGAGGCAGGCGGCTATTGAAAACCTGGAGGATGTGAAAGAAGTCCTGGAGAGCAATACAAAAATGGTATTTATTACTGCAGGTATGGGAGGAGGAACCGGTACAGGAGCAGCCCCGGTCATTGCAAAAGCAGCAAAGGAAATGGGCATTCTTACAGTTGCCATTGTAACGATTCCGTTCCGTTTCGAGGGACAACAGCGTATCAACCAGGCCATTGAGGGCATCAATCAGCTCAGGGGCCATGTTGACTCCCTCCTGGTTATCAATAATGAAAAACTCAGGGAGATCTATGGTGACCTTAAACTCTCCGAAGCTTTTGCAAAAGCGGATGATATACTCTCGATTGCTGCAAGGGGAATCGCAGAGATCATAACTGTTCCAGGCTATATAAATGTTGATTTTGCAGATGTTGAAACTGTTATGAAGGGGAGTGGTGTGGCAATTCTGGGGACCGGATTGGCCTCGGGTGAAGGACGAGCAGTTAAGGCCATGGATGCAGCTCTTGCATCACCCCTGCTAAATAACAATGAAATCAATGGTGCAGATAATATCCTGATTAATATAACTTCGGGTGAAAACGAAGTCAGCATGGATGAAATCGGTGAGATAACCGACTATATCAGCCATTCTGCAGCAAAGAATGCTCATATCATATGGGGAACCGGCCAGGATAAAAACCTGGGTGAACAAATATCAGTGACCATAATTGCTACAGGTTTCGAGGCTACAAGCATTCCGGAATTGTATATAAAGAAAGGAAAGGCTGACAAGGTAAAACTGTCTGAACCATCAGAGGTAAAAAAGATAGATCTGTCAGCGCAAGACGTAATTCCGGAGTATGATCCGGCCGACCGCTCAAATGTTCAGAGGACATTTGAATTTGACATCAGTGGGGGAGACCAGCAGCTTGATTTTTTCGTAAGTGATGCAAATGAGAAAAGCCCGGAGGCGAATGAAAAGAAATCAAAAGAACTTTCAGAGCGTGTTAAGAAACTTCGAAAATCGCATGAAAAGGTGAAAGAGCAGCTTTATAATAAAGCCAATGACAATGAATCAATCGATGAACTTGAGAATGAACCTGCATACGTAAGGAAAAAGATCAAGATCGATGACTCCAAACCCTCTTCGGAGTCGCGCATGTCAAAATACAGTCTCTCGGAAGACGAGGATAACAACTCGAAATTGAGGGAAGACAACGCCTACCTTCACGATAATGTAGACTAGAGATCCTGAGATTGCCTATACCGGTTCCATGCTTTCTCTTAACAGGATCATTGCTTGACCGGGGTTATGATCCCACAGAAATACAAAAACAGCCATACTGTTGTTATAAATGAGCTGTATTTTCGTTATTCTGGTATAGATGACCAGTGAACAGTTTCAAAATAGAGTCATTCCCTTGTCCTCCAGGATATTTCCAATGGCTGCCAGGATGCCGTTCAGGAAACAACTTATACACCATCCGAACCTGGAAGGGTTTATTTTCCTTACCGCAAGGAATCACTGTCTTGATCGTTTAAGGCGGAATATCCCCGAGCAGCCATACACTGAATATCAGGAAAGGATCCCTGAGAGGTCCGTTGATCAACATGAGCTGAAAGAAGTTTTTACATTCATCCGGTCCATTATTCATGAATTGCCTGAAAATCAGAAAAAGGCAATCTTGTTTTATGACTTCGACGGTTTGAAGTTTACAGAAATCTCTGAGATAACCGGTCTGAAAATTGAACACATCCGGGTTTTGTTATCACGTGCCAGGAAGTCCGTAAGGGAAAAACTGGCTAAAATATACAGCTATGAACAAGGAAAAACTAATAGCACTCCTTGAAAAGTATGAACAGGGATTGTGCTCTGAGGAGGAGGAGGACTTTCTGATTAATCATGCTGACTTTTCAGATGAGTCTGACGGTGCCTGGTTCAATTATCTGAAGCATCAGGAAAGAAGAGCCCCGGGAGATTTGGATCAGAGGATTTGGGATTCAATTAATTCTCTGGAGAGAGGGAAATACAGGCTCATCAAGCGCATATCCCTGGCCGCAGCCAGCGTTGCTTTACTTATCTCCATCCTGTTCAAAACTATTCCCTGGCAGCAAAGAGCGATGAGCTACGAAGAGAAGGCTGCTGTCCTGGAAGAAGCCCTGAGCATGTTGGAAGAGGGGAGGCAAGAGCCTGAAAGAAAAGTTATTTATGAAGACAATCTAATAATAATCTATACTGAGTAAATATCAAATCATGAAAAAATTAATCATTGCACTAACTACACTTTGTCTGTTAACAGCAGGCACTCTGGCCCAGGAAATGTACCCAAAGATTGATGAGGAAGCCGTATTTGAAACCAAACAAAGACTGCTTGATCTCCGCAGACGAATCATAAATGGAGAAGAATTTACCACTCTGGCAGTAATGTATTCGGAGGGACCGTCAGCCTCAAAGGGAGGAGAAATTGGATTTATGGGTAAGGGAGAACTTGACCCTGCCTATGCCAAGGCTGCATTCAGCCTGAAACAGGACGAAATATCCACCATAGTGGAATCATCCTACGGCTTTCACATTATCCAGCTTATTGAGAGACGTGATGACAGGGTGAATACACGACATATCCTTATGAAACCGAAAATCAACTCTCAAAGCACTCATGTTAAAGTAAAGGAAGGGGCGGATCCGCTCGTTATCATTGATGGGAGGGAATACGATGCCTACATACTCGACCTTATTGACCCGGATCGGATCGCGTCGGTTGATGTTCTCAAAGGCGAGTCTGCATTGGAAAAATACAATACTGAGGGGGTAATCATTGTAACAACGAAGAAGAAAACCAGAGCAAGATCATTGAATGACAGCCTTTCTTCCGGAGAAAACGACGGAATTCGGATAACAGGTACAGGTGCTATCAGATCGGGCAGTCCGGTTATCATCATTGATGGTAAAATAGAATCCAAAGAAGCCCTTAGGAAGCTTGACCTCGATATAATTAAATCCATTGAAGTAAGGAAGGACCCTGAATCAAAAAAAGAGTATGACACCGATTCAGGCGTAATTTTGGTAACTACCAAAAAGAAAAAGAAATAGCCGGGTAGCAAAAAGTCCTGGTGATGGAAATTACCAGGACCTTGTTTATTGACGTCCTCCCTTCCCTAAAGAGAAAGGGATTCCAATGGCTTCTATGAGGCCATGGTCAGTACTCCCTCACGGTTTCCTGCAAGTTCCTGTTGCCGACCGCTAATGCGGTTCGCTAGGCAGGCCAACTCCGTCCGCCC
>SDBV01001135.1_pt1 | contig 39652 bp, 68 predicted proteins | sample 2277081 | NCBI WGS metagenome assembly SDBV01 (sample SAMN10402039, study PRJNA504765) | marine sediment metagenome | isolation source: marine sediment core GS10_PC15, 223 cmbsf | place: Arctic Ocean: Southern Knipovich Ridge | collected 2010
TTACATTCCTTATTCAGGATGGCTGTTCTCTGCGCTGTTGTCAGAGTACTTGCGGTTATTCCGCTGAGAACCTTGAATTTCCATGTTGAAGATCCAGGATCTTCTGGGAATACTATGCCCATCCACGCAGCGTCTGGCCAATCCGAAGGCGTCTCATTGAACATGCAGACGGTTCTCTCAAAATTGGCTGCCGACAACAGATAAGCAATATCTGTGGTGGATACAGCGCTGTAAATACTGACATCGCTAGATGCCGTTATAAATAGCTTGATTCTCGATTCAATGGCAACTGCTGTCTGCAAAACCATCACAGCAGTTCGATCCGTGTTTATAAGGCCGTACCAATCATCATCGATCAAGCTGATTTCGTTCATGTCTTCAGCAGGGCCGTGGTTAGGCGTAGTTGTTGCGATTGTGATAACAGCTTGGGTTGCTCCACCGGTTACATCCTCATTATCCAATACCACTGGCACGCCAGCAACTGCTGCTGTAATTGCGATTGTTTTTACGCCATCAAATACGGCTGTAGCAACGCCGGCCTCGCCCTGAATACCGGCAGCAAATGCTGTCATTGTCGCGATGTGTGAAACTCCCCATGTTTCATTGATGGTTACGCCATCGACATCAACTGTTATAATATTTCCTGTGATGAGATCAACATCCAACACAAGACTTTGAACCTGTACGACATCACCATCCTTTACGCCTATTTTGATGACATCCGGTGATGGATTTTGACTAAACATTGCGTTAGCGGCCTTATATTCTTCATCTGTCGTAAGAAAATCAGCAGCGACGCCAGCAATATTCGAATAAGATCTAATTCTTTCCAATGGAAAAGCACCGTTGTCACCTAGAATAAGAGGAATCCCAAAACCAGCTTCGCTAACTCTTTTCGTGCCTCTAACTATATTGACGTTAACAATATCTGAGATAGGTCCTGTCATAATTAACTCCTTTACGTTAGTGTTACAATAAACGGCCCAACTGTTTTAGTATCTCCAAAGTTATCAATCTCGCCTTCAATTTCAATTGTCTCGATCCAACTCACTTGTTCAGTATCAACGTGCTTGTATCCTATTATAACATCCATTGAAAATCTTTGCTCGAAATTTGTATCAACGACCTCAGTTAATTTTAAAATGTTTTCAGTTCTATGAACAGCAATCCCGCCATCGTTATACAAAGATTGTCTAACCGACTCCTTACTCAGAGAATTCAAAACACTATTTATCAAATCAAAAGCAGTTGTACCATATGACTCTATGGTTACCATCATTGTGCGCTCACCGCTTATCGTAGCAAGACCTGCACCGTCTGGATTCGATACCTCATCAAACGAACCCAACATATTCTGAGTGCCTAATCTCAGCGTAACAAAAGGCTTTCCGGCCCTTGGAAAATCTTGATCCGACCACAAAACAGTTGCAGACACACCAATGACAGCATTCACCCAATTATAAATACCGCTTTCTATGCTTGCTTGGTTCATCTAAGCAACTCCGTCATGATTATTTTCCAGTGTGTTAAGTCGCCTTTCCAAGGCTCAACGGTCTGAACCTCATAATTTTTGGCATCATGCGTAATAAAATCAGCTTTCAAACCATTTGGCTCATCTGCCGTATGTAAAAAAGTTGCAGTATAGCCCTTCATTACATTTCTAGTTCTTTGTCCCGCTGACAATTCCTCAATTTCATCACCATTTAAAGGCTGTACGCTCATGGTGATATTTGATAGTGTTATCAATCCAGCGACCCACTTACCGTTAACCAAAGAACTCACCGCATATCTGTTCAGGACTACGGTTTCGCCAAAATTAGATATCAAACCAATTACGCTCATTTTTTAGTGTCTTTGCTCTTTTTAACCTTAACTGTCGCTGGTATAACGGGCTTCATATCTTTTTCCATTCTCTTGACAGTCTTGGTTTTTGGTTTTTGTTTTTCATTTTCAGGCTTCTCCCAGACGACTAATTCTCCCTTCAATAATCTGAGCTTAACTTCTGGATTTTCTCTAAGTTTTTCCCACACTTTCGCTTCAAAGATATTTTTGCCTGGTTGAAACGATACATCGGCGCGTTTGATAATATATCTTCTCTTATTTACTATTGTGTAGCTCATATCACACTCCTTCTATTTCAAATGAAATTTTGTTTTTAAGTAATCCACTATCTATCAGAGGCTGTGTTGATCCCTTTCTCGCACGGGTAGAGGGTTCATTTGCTGCAAAACCTCCGCCCTCTATAGTACTTTGCACTTGATCCTGATGGGCCAGCCCTAATTTTTTCAAAGCCGTTCTTGTCGAAATAGTTCCATCATAGATTTGATTCATCAATTTCTTGGTTAACCTCGTTAATTTTCTATTATTCTTTTCAAATGCCATTCTCATGAAAGGTCTAGATGGTATATTTCTTCTGGGCGATCCGAATTCGTTGATCATAGCAATATCAACGTAATTCACTTGACTAGAGTTCTGCCGCTTCTTCTTGCCGCCTCTATGAATTCCGGCGTCTGACAATATACCTATCTTAACTACACCTCTATTCATGAGCTTAATTTCTTTCTTTATGCGGTTCCATCCCCGATCTCTATCTATGACCTTGCTTTTTCCCATTAGCTTATTATCCCTGATTGGTCGAGCCCTGGCGTAATCACCATCGGGCCACCTGGAATTTCCTCTTGTAGCGACAAAAAGATTCCTCCGTATTTAGTCGTTGCCATCATCGCATCGCCTACGCTGCTACCACTACTAGAACCTGAAGTACTTCCGTAAGTCCTTTCAAGATCGCCTACTTTTTCCTTAGTTATTGGTCCAGATACGGCAGCACCACCGCTAGTAGATCCTTCAGGGTAGCTTATAGTCAGTCTGTGTGCTGTTAGATATTTAACGCCAGCATCCGTCTTTACTCCCCAAAAATCGGGATTAACGGAAAGCTCGGCATCGTTTATGAAATTTTGAATTAGTACGTTACTGAGGGTCGCAAATTCTGGGGCAATGCCTGTATCTGCGCCGACAATATCCGCTGGGCTTACAGACATATGCTCCTCCCTTTATTCGTCGTCCTTAGCGTCCTCTGTGGGTGCTTCGATTAGTTTTATTTGTTTTTTAAGAGCAGCTAAGACCTTAACTCTCTTCTCTCCCTTTTTCCATTTCTTGAGGAGATCATGAGTATAGGTCTCTTTAATCAATTCAAATGCGTCTGTGACGTTCATGCCCTTAAGAGTATCAAGGGTGTCGTCGGCTTCTTCTCCGACTTTTGTCTTTGTAGCTTCAACTTTTTTCACAATCAGCAATTGCTCATCTACGAGATCTTTCAATATCTTGTTGACCTTCTTAGGATCTTTTCTATCTGGATGCATCGCTGCGTTCCAAAGATCTTCATCAACGACATTAACACCTGGGAGAAGTTTTATAGTTGCTTCTTTTCCATCTTGCATGACCCCGATATTGTGGACCCTTGGCTGATCCCATCTTACAATTAAGTCTGCCATCTTACCTCCTAGTAAGTTTTTTGTTAAATGCCTTGTCCTAGATTCAAGCTCAAAGGCTTTTTGATTAGGACGCCGGCGAATTTCTCTCTGACATTGACTACGAACTCAAAACCAGACATCTGAACTGGTCTCTGTTCAAAATCAATAGGAATCGGCATCTTGATTTTCTTTGGATCTCTTTTGTATGCGATCATGATATCATTTGCATAGACATCGTTCTCGGCCGAGTCCATTTCAAGAACTGAGAAAATCTGAAGACCTGGATTATTGCCCAAGAGCCATTGCAAGATTGTTGTACTCGTATTCTGATTGAAAGGAGTTCTCGATATCAACTCATATTGTGCGATAGGCAGAAGAACTGTATCCGCTGATTCAACATTCTTGGTGTTTGTTCTGATCTGTGAAAGCAATGAACCAAAGTCTCTGATAATCTGCGCCGGAGTCTTATTAACCCATTGAGTGGTAGCACCAACGCCATCGGCTGTAACTGTAAACGTTGGAATATTGGCGTTATCCAAGAGACCGTTGATATTGTAGTCAGAATCACCATTCCAAACAACCTGATTCTCAAACTGAGCAACGGCTAATCTTGCTGATTCCGACATTTCTCTATCAAGCGGCAATCCAGCCATCTGAGCGGCTTCGATATCATCCAGAGTCCATGCGTAAGAACTTACCATTGTTCTGACCTCAGAACTATTCCTTGTTCTCTTGATATGCGATCTCGGAATGTCATTGGCAGCATTTGCAAGCCATTGAGCCATACCAACTTTTTCAACAGTGTAGTATGTAATGGTCTGAGTGCCATTGGGATAATTGAAATCTACGGGAAAGAGTGTGCGTTGCATCAACTCAGGAAATTCGATTTCCTCAGTTTCCCTTTCAACTGCTCTCAATTCTTCCTCAAAAAATATCTGAGTAGCATCATCCATTTTCTCTGCAACATGCGCTGGTAGAGCTGATTTTTTTAGCTTCATTTATTGCTCCTTTCGTTCCGAATCGAAACGTATTATGTAGTCAGTACCTGTACTACTCCACCGTCGGCCACTGTGCCGTCCTCCGTATATTTACAAAGAGCGGTATTGACGAGTGCTGCAGTGCTTGAATCCGCATCTGTGCGGAATTTACCGATATCATCATTTGAAATGCTTGCTATAGTTTCTGCTGCAACACCGCTGGCCTGAGTAGCTCCAGCCGCGACGACGATGCTTGAGACAACAAAATCCAAGCCATTAGTAACACCTGTTAGCGTAAGAACTCTAGACCCAGCGCCTGGGGTTGTACAAGTAAAGATTGAAGCATGATTCTGAATAGCAGTAGCCAATAGCGTCATAGTGTTATCATGAGTAGCTGCAAAAGTTACCTGAGCAATAGCAACATCGTCAATATTAAGATTGACTGTGTTTCCTGTTACGATATCAGCGTCAAAAGTAATTGTCTGAACTTGTTTTTTCCCGGTCCATCTGACATAAACTGGATCGGTTATGCCAACAGCCTCTTCGAGTTCAACCCAAATCCTGCCATGAAACATCATGGAAATAGCTTTGTTTGCTGCATAGAACGCATCGTCCTGAGTCATGTCAAAAACAGCAACGCCAAATAAGCCTGTTATTTGAGATCCTGAATCGGGGAGCTTAACTTCATCGTCATCTGTCCCCTTAATCAGAGCTCTTCCGAAAGCTACTTGATCATCACTGAACCTTGTAAGTAAATCTTTAGGACCTTGATCAGCGATCATGCCTGGAAACGAAGGTGACATTTCTGAATTATATGTTGTTTGTGGGGTCATGTTACGCTCCTTTATTTATGTGTCGATTAACTATTAGCTACGGGTAGCAACTCTTGCAGGGCATGGATTACGCCATTTTTCAGAGTCTTTCTTCATCCTCTTTGCTCGAGGATCGTCGTTGTCTACTTTCTCACCGTTAAGAATTGTTTTACCGTCCTTTTTGCCCTCTTCGTTCTCTTCGTCCAGTATCTCGATAACACCATCGTATCTTGCGTTGATATAATCATCTGTCTTGTCTTTTATGTCCTGATTTGGTGAGACTTTGACAATAACTTCCTTTTTGATTTCAACATCTGTCTTACCGTCGAACTTGGCGTCTTCGCCGAGGACTTCTTTTGCTTTGGTTTCAAGAGCAATACGGTCTTCCACTGATTTTCTCATTTCTTCTGGGGTAGCTTTTGACTCATCAAGCTCTTTGATCTTCTCATCTTTCTTAACGAGCTCATCTTTCTTAGAATCGATATCGGCTTGTAATTCATCAATCTTCTTTTGAAGATCATCGTTGCCATTGAGTTTTGCTTTCATTGCGTCATGCTCTTCAATCATACCACTTAACGCCTGTGCAGTTGCAACATCTTCTATTTCAAGTTCAACTTTTCCTAGTTTGATTTTTGCCATGACGTTATCTCCTTTTTTTATTTTGATAGCTGAGTCTTTCTTTTCATCATCTAACACTTTAGCATGTTTTTTTTCATGGGGCAATGCACTATTTTTCAAAACATCGTCACAGCGTTTAATCATCACTGCAATATTCCCACCGGCGACCTTAATTTTTTTAGACATTTCTTGTGCATCGATGCGCATGCCGTCCTCAAGTTTCATCTTAGCTTCCGGCCCAGCGCGGCCCATATCGACTATTGATAAATGATTGTATGCAATATTTTTCTGAAATGCATCGTATGGCTCTCCGAAATAGACTCCTGATTCATCGTGTAATTCACAGATATAACCACAAGACACTTCACGTTTATTATTTTTCATTATGTCATCAACGGCTTTTTCATCAGTGATTGTAGTACCTACTTTAACAAAATCATCGTGCTGTTGAGCCTTATCACCTGTAAAGCCTGTTTGAAATCTCGCAGTGTTATTAGAATCAAGGAATTCTGGAGGATGATCATTAGTGATTGGTACACCCTCTAAGGTTTTAAGGCTGTCGGGTTTGAAGACTTCCTCAGGTGTTCGCAACTCTCTCCTAACGGAACCGTCCATATTCATATATAGGAATACGCCTGTTCTGGTGGCAAGAGCATCTGCTTTTAAGTAACCTTGGGGAGTAATGACAGGACTTCTGAATTCGCCAGTGTCGATTCTGTGAACTATCTTTTTGAGCATGCTTCAATGATACAGCACAAATTGATTCTCGTCAAATTATTCTATGATTGGCCGTGATCTGCATCGACATCTAACGGCTTGACCTGGATCATCTCCATCGGGTGGACGTGGAGATCCTCGCCATGCATAAATGTTTCCGTTAATCGCTCGATGTGATGATCGCACTCTTTCGTCGCCGGAAGTAACCCATTGATATTTTTTTACGCCGGCATCAATTTGCCTATTCCTGTTAAGATTGCCATTGAATTTTTGTATCTGGTCCTGAGCAATTAGTTTTGCGCGATTGACTTCCTTTGGAAATGTTGCCGTGATTTCAGCCTGAACAGATTTTACAGTTGATCCACTTTGAGCACCTCTTAGAATTATTTCCTCGACGTCTGCGAATTCTGTTTGAGTCATTTTAGTTATCAGCGACACGTTGGTTTCGGTAAATGCTTTAACAGTCGGGCCTAGCCATGGCTCTGAGACTATTGGGTTTACATTCAAGATCTTATAGAATCTATCATAATAGGCTCTATTGACCCTATTTGTGGCCAGAGCAGCTCTTCCCGCCATTTCTGCCATTCTGCTTTCTGGATATGCTTCTGCGAATTGAACACGGGCATTAGCCATTACTCGGCCAGTATCATCAACATAGTCATCAATTCTAGCGTCTTTGAGAATTATGGGAACTTTAGTCATTACCGTTTCGCGGATGATCTTATGCTGAAATCTCACCATTTGATTCAATTCTTTGAAGTATTGGGCTTCGAGAACATTTGTTTGAGGTGGCAACGGTGCTATAGGTGCTTTCTTATTGCCTCTTAGCTGACGTGAGAGATCGAGGGGTGTTTCCTGATTCTGGTCCATGTGATCAACGTTCTCGGCCGCGCCTATGCATGCGAAAATGCTATTTTCTTCGCTTGCGCCACGATTCAAAGCTGCTTGTGCTGACTTTACGCAAGCTTTTTGTTTTGCTACAGACCAATTTTTAGCAACATTAGGTGGGTCGGCGATGGTCCAAGGCATATTATTCCTCGTCGTTGTCTATTTCGATAGGCTCTGGAGTCAAATCAGTATCTAAATCTATATGCGTATCTAATGAGAATTTACCTGATGGCCATCTGCTTTGCCTGACTTCATCAACACTTAATGCTCCACGATCAAGATATATTGCATCTGCTTCGGCTACTGATTTCTGAACTTCCGCTTGTTCTTTATCATCAAGCTGCCACAAAGCATTATATTGAATAGTATATGGAGGGATAACTCCACCATTGATTTGAAATAATACGATATCAATAACTTGTCTAAGTACCGGATCAAGCTTTGTCATCTGTTCGCTTTTCACCTTATCATACCAGTCAGTCTTTTCGCTATTTCCGGTAGCACCTAGACCGCTAGGGCTTTCTCCGAGTAATATCGTATGCGGAATATCCGTTGCTGCGACTATGCGATTATCGAGTTTTTTCAACAAATCTGCTAATCCACCTACGTTTGTGGTTGTCTTAGTATATTCTTCATTATCTTGAATGACTATGGCATTAACAATTGATTTGAGCAGCGTAATCAATCTAAGCCGTGTTCTTATAATACTTTCGCCCTCGTTACCTCGTTTTAGTATCTTATTGAGATCTTTAATTTTGAAAATTGCTTGCGTGAAATCAGTCAAAATTGTTGCCATCGAATCATAGCCAGTATTGAAATTTCTAAGTGCGTTATATGTCCGAAGAAGTACGCTCTGTCCCCAATAGTCATTTTTAGCTAATAATTTCCGTGGAAGATCAACGCCGTTGACAATTATGAGTCTTGATCTATGTATTTTCTTGTTAGTTTGATCTGCAGTTGAATCGACTATTTTGTAAAATTCAGGCAATCCGAAATTCGGGTCCCGGAGATCTGAAATTATGGTCGTACTATCTGCTTGCAGCATCGTGCTATCAAGTACAGTAAGAAATTTAACGCTTGAGGGAGCAAGTTTAGCACCATTACCTATAAAGCCTTTAAGCATTGCAGCACCGCCATACAGTCTTGCTAGTCTGAATTGCTCCTCAATTTTCTGATTTGTTTGTAATTTTTCTAAACTATCGATAGTTGCTTTAGCAAGAGATCCATCCTCATCACCTTCTATTTTAAGAGTATATCCTTGCCTCAACATTTCACGAGGCATAAGATCCACAATCTTTGCTGCAATATCGTCACATTGGTATAAATCTTCTAGTCGCTCCGTAGTAAAAAAGGATCTACTCGCAAACGCGGACATTCTTTTATCTCTGTCTTCAATGCCAAGCCCGGTTAAAATATTACCCCATCCATCGATATTAGATGTCATGTCATCTATTGCGTCATTAACTTTTTTGAGGTTAATTTTCTTTTTAGGCATTTATCCCCCTAGATTTCGCAAAGAGTTTTATATTGCTCCAGAACATCATCGTCTCTCATTTTCCAGAGTGCTTGACTAGTACAATCCACTCTATCATTAAAAGTTGTATTTGGAAAGGACGTTACCTCGTCGAGATAGTCCTCCACCCAAGGGTTTAAAGATGGATCTGGGACAAAGACATTCCCGCCTTCGACCAGATATGACGTGGCCTCGGCTCTACCATATTTTGAACCCCAATCAGGAGTAACTGGACATAAACCTTCAACATCATCTTCTAACATTTCCATAACTGCAGGGCCATTCGCCTTGTCTTCAACCCATATATTTTCGGACGCCGGCCATTTGGCTTTCATGGTGAGAATTGCTTTCATTGCTTTTTTGAAACCTACTTGTTCTCGCCATTCATCAAGAAGATAGCGATTCACTTTTCTCAGGCCCCAAACCTGACCACAAACGAAACTGAGATTTTTGCCTTCTTTGAAATTCATATCCCATGACTGCACGATCTTATCAAAGCCGTCGGGCAAGACCTGATATATTCTGAAATCCTTGCGCATATAGACATTGCCCTCTTTTTCAGACGGCATTTGTAAGATTTGGCCGAGATAAAACTTGCGGCCTGCTTTTTTGAGCCTGTCTAAATATGAGCGCGTGAATCGAGTTGGGAAAAATAAGCCGCTGGCTGAGTCTTTGCTAAATTTATACTTTTTTATGAGTTTGTCCGGCTTGACTATTGCGCCTTCTGTTTCGGCTGGTATGCAAATATGTGTATAATCATCTGGATACTTTTTAAGCAAATGGCCGGTTAAATCATCCTCATGTACTCTCTGCTGGACCACTATGCGGATACCGACTTCCTGATCGTCTAGCCGGGAATAAAGCGTCGTGTCGTAGTAGTTATTTGCGTGAGCAAGGGCATCGACCGATATAACATCCTTGGGGTTGAAAATATCATCAGGGATTATAACATCTGCACCAAAGCCGGTAATACTGCCCTTGACGCTTGTTGACAAGCGTGTGCCGCCCTCTTCATTGGCGTAATGACCTTTGACGTTCTGATCGGTCTTCATCGTGAATCTATCGCCCCAATAATTCTGATACCATTGGCTCTCGATTAGATCCCTTGTTTGACGACAGTGATGGGTTGATAAGCTGCTGGAATGCGATGTGCTTATAAATCTGATAAATGAATAGTCGATCCAAGCCCAGGCCGGAAGCATTACCGAGCAAAGATATGACTTAGTAGACCGGGGCGGCATGTTGATGATTAAGTCTTTAGTCTTTGGCAGTCTATTGCCTATGCGCTCAATTTCAGCTTGAAAAATATTGCAAAGATATTTTATGTGCCAGTTGTCTTTGAGTGGCGTTCTGGGCTCAAGCTGATTCCAAGCCACTCTGAAGAAATTATAATACGACGTTTCACAAGCACGCTTTACTTTTTCTTCTTGGATGAGACACACTTCTTCTTTGGCTTGCCGGATTGCGAGCCTTTGAACGTCTTCAGATATTTGTCCAGGGCTATCATTCTCTTGTCCAGTTTCTTGTCGTCGCTCTCTGCTATCATATCGGCTATCGGGTTCATTCCTGTCACTTTCACTTGATCCGGCACCTTGCCGTCTATTCGGTTCCAACACTCTTTTAGAGCTACGGTGTTGCCTTTCATCGCTAGCTTGATCGTCGATTGCATTAGAATTTCTGCCCATGTTCTTTGTGGCTTTTGTTTGTCGTCTTGACATACTTCCTTCAATCTATTTTTAAGCAGAGTGGTAAGTCTTGGGCCTGTCGGTCCACCTTTGGGATTGCCGCATTCGCCTGGTTTCCAAGGTGGTAATAAATTCTCATTGCCCGGATGTTTTTTATCTTTTTCCGGTGTCTTTTTCGGTGTCTTCGGCTTTTTAACTTTTTTTGTTTTTTTCTTTTTCTTTGGCATTATTAAATCTCCGTTGCCGTTCAGCGACCATTGCAGCTGCCATATTATAAGCTATCTTTGCTATCTCTTTATAATCATCACCATTATGCTTTTGCATTTCCCCTTTAGCGAAATAGTCTAAGAGCGTCATACCTTTTTTACGCGGCAATGAGAGCACCGCTTCACTTACAAATATTGGAAATGCTTGTCCGCCATCATCTAGCGGTGGATTATATCCTGGTCTTTTATTATCTTTTGCCATCTTTAACCTTCCTTTCTAATAGCTGCAGCGCATTGTTCTGGTGTCGGCCAATCACCAGGGGCATAAGCTCCTTTATAAATATCCTCACAGATCTTTGCACACCGCTCGCGTTCCTCTTTCTTTGCCTGTTTATCTACCAAATTAGTATTATTTGGCTCTACGATATATTCATCAAGCTTAGTGATTTCTTGTTTCATTTGCTTTTCAAACATATAAATATCACCTTTGAGCTTAGTCATGATCTGCATTACGCCTTTTGGAAATAGATCTTTAACAATGTCTATCCTGTTTTTGAGTTGTCTTGACAACGATACTGAGTCCATTTTTATTCCCAAATTATCACAGAATATTTTGACATCACCGAGCTGCTTAATTGTGTCATTTCTGTCTTGAATGACCTCATATCGATCACGGGCAACGCTTGAAAGTCTTAGATTTTCTTTTCTGAGTCTCTCATTCTCTTTTTTCACTTTGAACCAGTTGAACATATTGCCTCCTTAATTATCTGTTAAAGCGGTGAAATCGTTTTAGGTCGCATGCTATTACCTTCCAAGTTATTTTTTAATTTGTTTCGGTGCTTGAAAGTGCTTTTGAATCATGGCATTGACCTTTTTGTTGTCCATATATTTTAGCTCGTTTATAAATGCGTTGCCCCTGCTTATGCAGCTTTTAGCAATTTCCGCATTCTTCAAACTCACTGTTTTTAGATCTGCCAGCGATCCTTTCAATGCACTGAATTGAAACCATGCTCCCGTAAGAAACCAGATTGCAGCACACAGGCCAACTATTAGCCAAGTTACTTGTTGGATTTTCTCTCTCATAACCTACCTCCCCTATTTGGATTGTTGCGGTATTCATCTATCCGCTTGTTAAAGTAATCTTCGATATTCCTCAAGCATGTCTATAAGTTGCTTCATATTGCTAATCGGCGCGGATCTCGTAACTGTTTTTGTGCTGATGCCGACCCGCTTGCCATTAACGCGAAGGGCTACACGTTTTTTCATATTTTTTTTAGCCCGTCTGCGTTGAGCCCTATTCATAACAACCTCGCATATACCATTTTATCACCCTTTGAAATGAATCAAATGTCTTACAGATTTCAACACAATATTCTTCACTTTTCAGATAATTTGGATTTATCAATTCTGCAATTACGTCACCCTTCTCGACAATAATCCGCCCCATATCATTTCCCCTTTGATTTTTGATCCTTTATATTTTTCTGCATTATTTCCCTGTTGATTTTCGCAATCTTAGAATAGTCCTTGTCATAATCAACACCCTTTATGGAATTGAGTTGTCTAGTTTTACAGAGGTTGTCAGTTGTCCAGATTTCAAGATACGGTGCGGCGTGAGGTTCCCAAGTAAAAGGTATGATTCTGCCGGTCTGTGACTCTGGTTTATACTGAACAACCCTCTCAATAATTCTAACTTCTACGCATTCAAGCTCTTCTTCTCTGTTATCATGATACGTTATGTTGATCTTGAAACTGTCCGGCATGTCCGGATGCTCTTTGTTAATTGCTACCATTTTCCCTCCTATTTCATTTTCAAATTATATTAGGAGCCCACTGCTACGACAGCTGCCGCAGCTGACGCAGCCGGCACCAGGTAGAATGCGGGGTCTAATCCCCCTTTTAGTTTTAGTGGTTTTCTTCGGCATTACCGTTGGGCTCCAAATTCATTCTTTAATGTTCCACAAGCACTAACGCTTTAAACTCCCACCATACTTCAACTTGAGATCCACGCGCATCTTTATACCTAACATAATATTGACTTGGCCTTTCAGCATAGTGAGCAACTCCAATTATCACGCCACGCTCTTCAGACATTTTCATCTTTACTTCTTCAAAAAGTTCAAACTCTTTTCTTACTTTACCCATGACTTGCCTCCTTTTTTTCGTATTTTGAAGCTATTCTATCAGCTTCCGTTAATTCCAAACTACCTTTTAACTTACTGAGCAAGACCTTAAACGTCTCAAAATCATTCCTAATATGTCTATGAAAAAACCTCCCCTTTGATTCTGAGGCCATTAACGAATCATATAATGCCTGAGGGACTTTAAAATACTGATAGACTGGGCTCTGGACACCTTGTCCGGCGTCCGCCTTTCCATGTTTAATAAATTCTATTTCAAGCACCTGAGTTTTGGCATCATATCCGATTGATATAATATTTGAACTTTCGATTTCTGTACGTTTCATATTGCCCCTTTCTGTTATTCTAACATATAAGCCAAGGGCATTCTCCCCTGGTTCTCATTTGTTTCAATTTGCCCTTTTTCCGCTGCGCTAGTTGATTGATTTTAGGATATGATATCAATTTCACAAACTCTTTTTCGTTTTTTCCAAACCAGTATTCAAACTCTCCCAAATAATCACATGAGATTGTGCCGGCTGGCCCTGAATGTGCAGATTTTAAATTTCTAAATCCATCCTTTTTTTGCTTTGTCCAATGCTCGCCCACATAATTCCTATCTATATTCGTAGACATTATGGGATGAAAACACATGGGAAAGGCTTCGCATTTGATTCTAAGCTCTTCCGCCAATCTTGCATGCTCTCTAATTCTATAATATAAATCTTCCGGCGTATCATTGTGATTAAAAAGAACGTAGGATCTGAAATTTCTAAAACCTCTTTCGTACATCATTTGAACCGCTCGCTGAAAATGACCATCAGCTGACATGCTATCAAATGCAAAACGAATGGGGTCTATTGGCAAACCTTTCATGATGTCAGCCTTTTTCTCAGTGAGCAATCTGGTATCTAAACCTTGGTTGAAATCAATTTTTTTTATCTTTCCGCTTTCTAACAGACCTTGAAGTACCTCCGCATCTTTTTGCAAAATATCATTTTTCTTTGCTAGCCAATTGTTATCATAAAACAATACGGTTGTCGTCTCAGGGTGAATATCGCGAGCCCAATCCTGTTTAACATAAAATTTTGGTTCTAAACTTTTCACCATGCAGAATTCGCATTTTCTCACGCATCCCCTGCTAGTATAGGCAATAGAATACTCCGGCTTGTGTCTCAACATTGAATAATCAGGTGCATATTTCTCCGCCTCTGGATGCAAACCAATAAAAACCTCAACACCTTTTATTTTTTCGAAATGATAGGGTTGCAAGGTTGCGGAGACGCCACCGACTACTACCTTATTACACCGCTTCAACGCCTCTTTTGCCAAGGCTATCGCATTTGGTAAGTGAAAGGTGAAGCAAGTTGTTAGCCAGATTTCATCATATTCACCAGCTTTAGGCAGTAAATCAGAAAAAATCTTGCAACTGTCTCCCTTATCCTTGCGCCAAGCGGCCAGCTTCAAGAGTGAAACAGGATATAGTTGCGCTTTCGGAGTAGTGTCTATTAGAGCAATTCGCATCGTTTAAGAACTCCCCTCCCCATACCCACGGGATTGAGTATCTCGCCGTTTGCAAGCCATTCCATGACTTCCGCCCTGTGTTCTTTTGGCACTGTAATTTTGATATCGCCTTCTTCTTTCCCTGCCAGGTCTTCATTTTCCTTGTCTAGGTCGTCAAAATTTTCACGGTTATTTTCAAGATCAATGTCCACATATGGAATATCTATTTGATCCATGACATCCTCAATCTCTATCTGAGCAGCTTCGAGATAATCATGGAGGCTTGAGTCTGTTGTCTCTCCAAACACACTAGCCGCCATCAGGATTTTCTTTTTTGCATGCTTCTCGTTTCTTGCATATATCCATGCTACCGGTAATCCCTTGCCATCAATTGACCATCCATCATCCATCATGAGTTTTAGAATTTTAATTCTTTGGTGCGCGTCCAGAATATAATTAACTCCTTTATGTTTCCAGGCAAACACCGGAAAACTAAATCCCTCTTCAACTAAAGAGTTTTGAAGTTTGGCCGCCTTTTCCTTTGAAAGTCTTTTAAGATCGCCTTGAAATGGTACGAGCTCCCCAATAGGTATTATTGTAGCAGCCTCGCAAGTTATTTTTATTTTTTTAGACATCGATCGCCCCCTTAAATAATTCTCGCTCTGAGTGAATGATTTTTATCTAATTCTATTCCTCGTCTAAAGTGTCCGCTAAGATAGCCCATGATTATTGCCTTGCCTTCCTGATAAGTCCTATACCAGGCAACAAAGTATCCCTTATCTTTCAGTTGCCTCATCTTTTCGCGTTGGTCTTTGTTTGGAGACGTATCTGGGATCTTTGTCTCTATGTATGCCCCGCAATAGCCGGCTACTGGCTCAGCTATTACGAGGTCAGTCATACCTTTTCGAAGTCCCTCTTTTTTTAATTTCTTCGCTGTCCACATGCTTGTTCTCGCCCCGTTAGGAATTGCATACATAAGAATATTTGGAAAGAATAAGTCAAACCATTTAACGATTAGACACTGTAGCTGATGCTCATCGTCCCTGTTCTTCTTTCTCGTCGAAATCATCCGCCCTCGGCTCGTCGGTGTCATCTTCATCATCTTGTCCAGTTCCCTCTTGTTCGCTATTTTTATTATCATCTTCTTCCCCTTCACCTTTCTCAACACCATCTTGATCATGCAATTCTAGCTGTAAATCAGTATCGTCGCACTCATACCGTCTAACCTCTTCGCCGGTCTCAATATCAAAACACACTAGTTGTTTCGCATTGAAATCAAGATAAAAAGGCATTAGTCTTTCTACCATTTTCTCACCACGCTCCATGTACTGCAACTTCTCTTGCCTTAGCTCGCATCTCGCTTGTTACTTTTAATTCCATAACGCCTCCGTATTATTTAATCTTCAGAATATCCGAAGATTCATTTATATCAACTCTAACATCTGGCTCCTGGCAGTTATCGATCTCAGTGTAATAAATCATATTCTCGTTCTTGACTATTTTACTTCCTGCCGTGACGTAGTATCTTCCGTGTCTTTTGCCGGCGAGGATTCCACCATGGTGACCTCTAAGTCTTTTTTTTTATCACGGACTGCAATCTTTTCCCTAAACATGAGCACTGCAGTTGATCCCGATCCATCATGAACATCGGTTACTATATCACCTTTTTTAGACTTTAGAGTTATTGTTATCTTTCCCATCTTTGCCCCCATCAAGTGTTACTAAATTTGATTTTTGTGGCTTTTGATTGGCCATAACGATTTTAGTATAATTTTCGTCGTAATCGATCCCTTCTACTGCATGCGAGTTTCTGACCTTAAAGAGATTATCTTTTGTCCATATTTCAAAATAGGGTCTTGCATGCGGCCCCCAGCTATCTTTCTCAATCACTCCTTGTGTATTTTTTTTATAGCTAAACGCCTTGTCAACTAGCGTTACTCGAGCACATTCAAGGCTTTCACTTTCTCCATTCATGTACCAGATTTTAATTTTAAACGTGCTCGGTTTGTTTTCTTCGGTCATTTTTTTCTCCTTTTTTTGTTTTGCGTTAGATTTATTTCCCACTCAGATTCCAATCTTTTAAGAAATTCTCGACCGCTGAAGACGATTTCTCTGTGCAGATTTCATCTGCTTGCATGGCCGGAACTAAGCAAGCATATCTTTTTAAAGCGTCCGCGCATTCGGCATAGCGAAAAGAGCAAACGCCTAACACACGAACGCATTTGATCGACGCCTCACCGGAAGTTGTCATGCAATGATATTTTCCAACGACAATGCCGGAGACGAAAAGCGCAAACATCGTCAGTAATATAATAATTATCGAGATAATTTTTCCCATTATCAAAATCCTCGTCGATCAGCTAATTTCTTCACTATATTCTTTACACCATTGATGTTTTTCTGACGCTGTTTTTCCGTTATATCAGGCATGTCTAAGATGTCAGGCCTAGGAGGTTCATTCTTATTTACTACGGGTTTGAGTGAGACTGGCTTTTCAACCTTATTCAACCAATTGATTATGAATCTCCTGGTTTTCTTTCTGCCTGGTTGCGTTGATAGCCAAGCATCCATTTTCGCTAATTCACGATCAATTTCTATATGCTGGTAGGCTGGATTATCTTTGATGGATTTTAGCCATTCTTCGTCTGTGAGTTTTTTTGATATTTTCTTCTTAACTTCATTCTTATTTCTATCTTCATTTACATTTTCATTTGCATCTTCAGTCGGCATATTCAAATCAGATGCAATTGCATTGCATTTGTTATCCTTTTGTTTAGCTTTCTTCCATCTAACCGTTGCATTTGCAGATAAATTGCTTGATTTCACTTTCCTCTTATCCATCTCTATCATTAAGCGTTCATTAAAAAATCCATCATCAACCTCAACAAACTTACCCCTAATAATATTATGATTGCCTACAATTGAATTGAAAGATGTTTTGTCTATCATGCCACCATGTTGATGTTGAGCACACAGAAGCCTTACATATATTCCCACCTGTTCATTTGTCATAAACAAAGTTCCAGTCAAAAAATCGGAAGTATAAAATAACATTGCAGGATCTTTAGCCATGGTTACCTCCAACACATTCAGGTCGACACAGGAGGGGACAGACACACGCGAATGTAGATATCCCCCTAATGCTCTTCCCTATGCCGACCTGAATATTTTGGATTTTCGCGTGTATCATATTTAACCCTTATATCATAAATTCAAAAAAGTAAACAAAATTCTAACATCTACCCAGACCCTAATGTTCCCACATTGTTCCACCAACGCTTGAGCCAGCTTTTTTCTTTTTTAATTTCTTTTGATACAGAGTTTAGACGCGCTTCATGGAGGTTGCAATCGTTGTTCTTATTTTGTTTTTCAAGAGATAATTCAGATTCATCTCCATGCCGGCTTAGATAATCAGCATTAGTTAAATTATTGATATTTGAGCATCCTCTCTTACTATAAAGAACATTAAACCACATATATTTGCACTCGTTACAAAACACTTTTTTCTTTTCACTGTCATTTTTTTGCCGTTCTTCATTGTAAAATTCAATCATCCTCATCACCTCCGCGCTTGCAAATAACAAACTCCCTTAGCAAGCATTTTAAAACATAATCAGTTGGCCGTGTAAGTTTTATCTGGGTTCCCTCCCTTTCAGTCCTATAATCCTCAAACCACGTTTCAAATTCTGAAAAACTTATCTCTTTTTCTTTTAAAATTTTACATGCACGATGATAACCCCTTCTGTGCGCCTCGACTTCGATAGGCTTTTCGGGATACATTACACCTGGAATAAGTCTGTTTGGAATTTCTTTTTTGCAATTACTCATCCTCACCCCCACATTTCTTCCAGCTAATTTTCTCCCAACTACCAAGTCCTTTTTGATGACACCAAAGATAGCTAACAATTTCACCAACAACAAAAGATTTCTGTGTTTTTATACTCGCTCCATTATCCAACTCGTAGATGAAGCCCCATTTGATATTAGGCGTTGTAAATCCTCCAGCACTTGAATTGTCATAATGCTTGTTCACAACCTGAGCTCTGGAGCACTCACATTTTGTAGAGCATCCAGCCATAAGGATAAATAATAATATTAACGCTAGTTTCAATCTTCACCCCCTTCGATCACGCAACCACCAAACTCTTTTACTATACATTTTGCTATCACACACGCACTAGCTGTCCCGATATTATATTCGGCATTTATCCAACGCTTCAGCCTTTCCATCCCACCAATCACCTTGACAACCATAAGTACCATCGGACTTCAAATATATTCCGCCACCTGTATGTTTGTTGCGTATTGGTTTTGCTTTAGTTGGGCACCATTTTCCCCACTGTTTAAAAAAGAAAGGAACGCCTGCCTCGATAAGTATTTAATCTTAATTGTTACCGATTCGTTATCACCCGACTCTTGTAATATGGACTTGAGGTCATCTAAAAAAACATCTAAGCCATTGTCCTCAGTCCACATGAATTGTTTTGGAAAGCGGCTCGGTTGCATATGATATGTTTTTACTTTCTTCATACTTTGATCACCTTTACCGGCACGACTTCGTACAATGTTACGGTCGCATCTTCGCTATACGTTCTTAACTCTGACCTAGCTGTGTCAATCGCTTCTTTTTTTGTTGTAAAAAAGTCGGCTTCATTTTCAGCATCATAAAGTTCCTCTGCTTTTCCAATAATGTGGTTGCCTAGATTGCAATCCACATACCCTATTAAATATCGTCGATTAGACATTAGGTACTCCTTGGTCAATCTTCATTTTATTTTCGCGTCCATACCAACCTGCGCCAAAACCACACGCAAAACCAACAATTAACAAAAGCAATGATAAAAAATATCCCATTGTAGTCATCAGTCCTCCACTGGTTCATAAGTTGCTTCGAAGATGTCTGACTTCCAATGATTATTATGTTTTTCAGCTTTGCTACCCATCAATGCGCCTCTCCACATCCGAAAAACAAACACACCCCGTCCTTAAACACGCTGCCAACCGCATCAAAAAAACCACCGCCTCGATCTACAACAGCAACTACACCCGTCACCATCACCACCGGAACTATAAGTTTACGAATGACCGGGGCCTTCCTGAGTTTTGTCAACAAACCAAACTTCTTTGCACCGTAGACCGCAACACTAACTCCAGCGGCGATCAAAACTTCTATAGGGATCCGTGGCCCCTTCGGACCGCAGAAATCATCGTGATGCTCTAGTAGCTTGTCTAGTGGGCCGTCGGGATATGCTTTGTCGGAATAAAATACATCTATATGGTCTGTCCAGACTGAACCCGGCTTGATAGATACCGACATCTTATCAAGCGAATACGATCCGATTTTACTGATTGCAGATTGACACTGTGGCACGAACCGCGAATTGTATATATGATTACGAGTCTTTCGATTACAGATGTGCTTCAATATCTGACAAAACATATCTGCGTTGATTATTGTTCTTCCCATAATGTCCTTTCAAAGACGCCCCAGGCGGTGCTTAGGGGACATGAGCAACCGCCTGAGATAAACGTCTTATCTTATTATCTCCCTGTTATGGAAGTAGAGGTTTCTTGATAAACTCTAATTCCCCCGACCATCTTCTCTGCTGATTTTCCTACTGCGCGCACTTGCTTGCCGATCTTTGAAAGATCGAGGCAGAAATATTCTGAGTTGACAGCCTTGGGGTTGATGACCTGATATTTCCAAGTTTTAGTAACGCGAATACCTTTTGCTTTTGATGCCGTCTGATCTGGAACGATGACAGGAACTTCTTCGGCCTCTTCCATGATCATTTCAGCATCTTCTTTATTCCCTGCCTTTTCTTGTTCAACCGCTCTCGCTAGGACTTCGGCTTCATGTTTTTTCTGCGCTTCTAGTTGCCTCTTTTCAGCTTCGAGCCTGCGTAGACGATCTTGTTCTGTGGTGTAATTGCTCATTGATCTTTTCACTATGTCCTCTGCGTCAAGTACAGGATCAACGGATTTACTTTTCTGCTCGCGCGTCACCAGAACTGCTTCACGCTGTTTTTTTATGATGGGGTCAAAAGTTGCGTTGATTTCTTTTTTCATGCTAGAAACAACTTTTAAAAATTCTCCCGCTCGCGCGTAACCTTCATCATTTACGATCGTTAACTGTTTAGCCTTTTCCGTCAATCCTAGAGCTTGATTTTTTAATTTCTGGTAACAACTTTTAAAAATTCTGCTGCCTTCACTTTGTTGATCCATTTTATAATCCTTTCCAATTTGATAGGGCCAATGAGCCCCTAAATATTTTAATATCATTTCGGTCTTTGTATTGTTCTAATTTGTATGATCCGTTCCTGCGCAAGTACAGAGAATACCTATCATGTGGTTCATCAAAACACGCGGCGTATGCGGCTACTTGGAGCCGGTGCCAAGGCAACTTACCACCTGATTTTAAATCCACTATTGCTTTACGGCCAAACACGGGGCCACGTCTGTCTAGAGTTCCAACATAATTGTAAGTTGCGTTGAATACTATTTCCTCGCTTGCTTCCCACTCAGGCTTTACTTCTTTTAAAAACTTTTTGTAAGCTAACAGATAGTTGAAGTAATCATCTGGCACGATTTTCCAATCCAAGTCATCGTCATCTACGAAAATACTCGCCGCGTGAATATAATTTCCCCGCTCACATGACTCCTCAGTGAACCACTCATCATCAACAAGCCCGACGTTACCTAATATTGTTGTGACGTTTGGCACGCGATTGCCGTTGAGCCAATATGTATGATCCTTCTCTACAAATTTTATGCCGTATTTATTTCTCACCTGCTTCTCCCTGTGAATCTTTTCCCGTGTACCAGTCTGCCTGTGATTCCTTTTCCACGTCTAAATCTTTGGGTTTTGCACTGGCATCCTCTTTCGCAAGTCTAACAATAGCTAAATATTTTTCATTTCTTGACTTCCATTGAGCATTTTTTGGCTCTGCAATGGACTTGGTTAATGCCTGTTCATACCATTCCAGACTAGCCAAATTCAATTCTGACCATGTCTTGCCGTTGCAATTGCCAAACGGTACGATATTAAAATCGGTTTCAGTCTTTCTTTGCGGCTGTGGTACTGGCTTTTTTTCTTTTTCTTCTTCTTCTTCCGCAATATCTTGAGTAAATATATCGCTGGCAGCCGTTGCATTGAGTGTCGCAGCGACCAGAGCGCGTTTGCATGCCATTTTATAGACAGTGTTTTGATTGTCCCAGGGATCTTGCGGGATAATAAGAACGTCATACTTGCCACCGTCTTTGCCTTTCCGCTGTTCAATCACGCCTATGGCTTGCTCTGCCGCCGTTGCTTTGTTTGGATATACGCTGCGGGAACGATATTTCTTCTCTTTGCTATTACACGCTCCAAGTCCTTCTCCAACGACTTGCCCCGTTCCCATATGAACCAGTGTGCATTTCATTTTATATCCGATGAAATGATCGGATTCCCTGCTGCCTCTCATTTCATCGTAAGTCGGTGCGAGGCGAAATGTCATTATCAATTTTTCAGCACCGGCTTTAAACAAAGTTGGCTTGTTACCGCATCCAGGAATCACACCGTAGTGCTCATCCTTTTTCATGACTTGCTTCATAACGTGCTGAATTAAATTGACCTGATCCTTGACGGTCTGCACGCTCATCGGTGAGTTCATATCCTGCACTGTCATTTCTTGATTCTTTTTTCCCGGTGATGTGTTAATATCATTCATGCATCTATCCTCCATCATAACCTCCGTTATGCATCAGCGGCCTCGGTCTGACCCACCGGGGCCCGGTTGTTTTAGTCATCCTTTTTTGATTCATATTCTTGATCAACGTGCGCGATAAAATGCTTTGCAGCGTCTCTGAAAAAACGAGCGCGACTGACTCTCTCGCCCCAAAGTTTTTGCATTTTTTCGCGTGTCAATTTAATCTGACTATTTAACAATTCAGATATTTTAAACTGACATAAAATTTCTTTTAACTTCATTCGTTCACCTCCTCCCGCCATTATTTTCTAGTGCCAGACTATCTCGGTCATATCGCAAAACGTCCACACTCCATTGATTCTTTTTCCCCATGCGATTAGACGCTTGACTGCAATTGTTTCACGAGATGCTTTCGGTAAAAGTCTTTTGTTTATAGTGTCTTGCGATGATTTAACTTTGATTTTAGGTTGATTTCCATCATTTTTCATGCCGTCCCCTTTCCGTTTTATATATCAAATTTCAATACCTTTGTAAATACCTTTATCAATTATTTTCCAGATGTAGAGCGTAAGACCTTCCCTTATGCTTTACAAATTTTTACAAGTGTTTACAACGCTATCAGCTTACAATCGAGGTCTTCAAGATTTTTGTTAAAGCCTTTTATTGTTTCATTCAGATAATTACACTCTTTAGTTGAGGATAAATATTTACGTAATAAAGAAGATGTTATACCTCCAATTATCGTATGTCTGCTGAGTGAACTAAAAGCTTGAGCATTTGCAATTCTCTCCAATATTTTGTTAATATCGTGCAAAGATTCCCTCGCAAAATCCATGGTCAGTTCGTAATTATCTCCCTGTGATTCAATATTTTCTCTTACTTCACTTTCTAGACTCATTTTAATCTCATTTCCAATTCTCTCAGTTCTAAAACTGCCTCGCTTAGATTTTCAGCCTCAGTCACTATTTTATCAATCATTTCCTCGCTCATACTATCCCCCTTTTGTTAACAACAACAATGATTTGTCAGCTCCACAAGCCACGAGTCAAAATATTTTTCATGTTCGGGACTATCTTCTATAATATCTTTCGATTTCATATTTTTGGGACAGATATATATATGTATGCCACCCATTCCCCAATTTGCAGATTTCTTGATTATTTTCATGCCCTGAATTTTGGCACGACGCTTTGACGCTTGATAAGTACAAAAATTACATTGACCCATATTATTCTCCGTTTATTTTGTCGATTATATCCTCAGCATATTTAATTCTTTGATCTATCTCTTTTTGTGTTAATCGCTGTCTGATATCAACGATAAGATTTTCACACGCCTGGAGCAGATCCGGGGAGGCTTCAATTAGCTTTGCCGTAAAATGATTATCACCATCAACCTTTGGAACCGTTGCGATAACCGTAAATTTAGTTACATATCTTGATCCGTCCGTAAATCCTCTTCGTGATATGATCTCCCAACATTTTTCCGTATCCCTCTTTTCCCATTTTACATATTCAGGCATTATTTCCTCCTTCGTTTATCCAATTTTTCTAATTGTGATTCTAGCCAATCCATGAAATTCAATAATTTTGTTTCTTTAGCTATCAAAAACAAAAGATTCAAAACTTCTTTTCTAAGTTCAAACATTTGCCTCCTTTTTGTTTATGCTAGCGTTGATAACTTTGAAAATTCTACACGGTATTGAAACGTCAATGCCGCTAAATGCCTTGGCAAAACCATGATGAAAAAACCAAAACGTGCCGGGTTTTGTAGTTCCAACTCGCTTGAGTTTGGTTTTGTCAATTGCGTCGTCAAGGCTTCCTGAAAATGAGGCATAGCCCTTGCCTGAAAAGAATGATCCGCCACAACCATTCCATTTTCGTTATTTCCATAATTCACTTCTTTGCTAGACTCCATCGTCATTACAACAACAAGTACAATTATCTACATCGTGTCGAAAATTAAAATCGTTGTAAGAATCTTCAAAAGTTTGAAAAAGATCGATTCTATAATCAATGCAATCTTGACAAACTCCTTCTCTTTCCCATTTTTTTACTTTGTTTTTTAGTGTTTGTTTTTTCATTTTGATCTCCTTTGTTTACCGCCGATTTTCGGCGGCATTGCAAGGCCCCCAGCGGGGGCTATGCAATTATGATATCTCTGTGTGCTTGTATGCTTTAATTTGTCCGCAGTCTCCGTTGATTGTTGGCTCGCAATAAGTTGAGGCATAAACATCGTCCTCATATCCTTCTCTTGTCATCTTAGCTTCGCAATCTGCATTATCCTTGCCGTTAATCGTCGCAACATGTAGATTTGTGTCAATCTCATATACATACAGTTTCATTTTGATCTCCTTTGTTTTTAGGTTTTGTTAAGCAATACGTTCACTTGACCACTTCGCATAACAATCATCACACAGTATATATTGTGCATATTCTACGTCATCAACATGATTGCAATGTGCATCTTCAAAATTTAATTCTTTGTTGCATTCTTCACATTCTACTTTTTTGCATTTTTCTGTTGTCATTTTGATCTCCTTTGTTAGATTAATTTTTATCTTAAAATCTCGCGATGATGCTCGCTGTCTAGCAATAGATAGCAGTCGCTACTACAATCTTGATCTATATAGTACTCTATCCCATCATCATCATATATTGTTACGCCCGCGCCCCGGTTACTCTCACGTGCTACGCGTCTGATATAGTTAATGTTGTTACTGTTGATTGTGCGTACAGCCGAGCTGTCTTGTGAGTCGTAAGAGCATTTGATATTTAATTTCATTTTGATCTCCTTTGTTTTGGTTGTCGTTAACATAGTTACATAATATACTAATCAATACCTTTGTAAATACTTATTTGTATTGATTTTAAAATACTTTGACGCATTTAAACGCTTTCTAAGCGATTTCCAGCGAAAACGTGAGCGTTGCTATTGACTATTTGCTAGAGAGCGCCTATAGGCTTGTACAAGTAGTTGATATTATTAGAGTATTTTCATGATCGTATTATTACGCCAACTGATAATAAAAAAGACTTTATATATCAGCTACTTGTGGAATCAATACATAAGCTAATACTTTTTTGTATTTGCAGGTTATCGTCTCTAGGATCGCCTGTGAGCGTTTTTTAAGATTCAAAGCCCAGGAGGAGGCTTGAAGGGTTTTATGGGCAAAGAGACCCGGGTGCGTTCGCCTCGTAGTAAGTTCTTAAGGCTCAGGCAATAACGAGGCCACGTCGCGTGTCGTCTTTAACAATTTCGAATAGGTTTTGCGATAATGTGATATGAGATTGCCGACGGATATCTGAAGTCTAACATTTCCGGCCATAACGCCAAACGCTTCTTTGATCAATTCATTCTCCCTCAGTTCTGTGTCGTTCCGGGGGTCAGTGATCAAGAACGAATCGTTTTGTGACGAGCTCTCCATAGCTAAAAATCTTGGTAATACCAATCATCTGTCTCTTTAACTAAGTTTTTCTTGTCAAGCTGACATTCTTCATTCTCTTCTTCACAGTTAATAAATGCTTCGTTAGCTGCTTGATACAATAAAAAATAATCTTCACGGGATAGATCTGGATCCATTTCTGTTACTTCATTATCTATGAGCTCAACAATGGGGTCGAGGTCATAGGGATCAAGTTTTTGAACTTTTGTCTGTTGTTTCGCGCACCCTGTTAGCGTAATCAGTGCGGCGCTTATTAGTACGATCAATGCTTTTCTTTTGTTTATCATGATAGACCGGCCTCCTGATTCGCCATCTTTTGCGTAGAAAGTTAAAAGACTTATAGTCTCTTATTTGCTTGAGCACTGAAATCACTGCGTCGATAATACATCGTACAATAAAGCCTATTTTCATTTTTCAGCTTTCTTAATTGCAGATCTCAATGCAAAGGCACCGCTAACACCTAAGAATCCATATATTTTTTCAGCGATATGAGGATCTAACCATCCCAATAATTGTGCACATAGAGTTAGACCAGCTGCCGCACTTACGAAATAAAACTTTTTTCCATTGAACCATTCAATAATTTTTTTCACCTATCCCTCCTTCTGAGTTTATTGACCCACCAAGTACGATGTCGCCATTTAGATTTCTTTTTTTTACCATCCAGAATCTTTTCAGCTTCTAACATCGCTTTTTTCCCAAGAGATATTATATATTTTCGATATTGTTTTGCATACTTAAGAACCCTTGGAATATATTTACGAGTCTCTTTAAATGGTGGAATGCCACCATATTTTGAAACATTACCCCATCCTGCATTATATGCAGCTAGTGCAAATTGTAAATTTCCGTTAACTGCTTTATGTTTGAAACATCGAGCAAGATAATCAGCACCAGCATAAATCTGATTTTTAGGAGTATCTAATTTATAACCATATCCTGCAGCCGTTGCCGGCATTACTTGAGTAAGACCAAAAGCACCACAATATGATTTTGCTCTTGGATTTCCTGCAGATTCTTGCATAATAAGCCCACCCAAAATGGCGGGATCTAAATTATATTTTTCAGCGGCTTCCCGTATCCATTCACCATAAATAATATGAAACTTTTCCCATTTCATAATTCACCCTATTTCGATGTATGGTTATCATGTAAATGTTCCGGCAGTAAATAGTCTATTAGCTGATCAATTTTAGTATCAAGTCTTTTAAATTTAACTGCAAATTCATCACGAACAATCTGAACCTTTTTATCAGTATATTCCCTGAATTCTATTTTAGATTCCCAATGTGCGCTGACGATAGTAACAACTGATGTTAATACTATTATAGTTACGCCTAGCATCTTAGCAATCTTGAATGCTCTTGTTAGAGTATTGCCGTTTTGTTTACTGAGCATCATATTGAGCCTTTCAATAACTCAATTTATTATTATGAACCTCCAGCACATATGCACTTATCACTTGTGGCATCAGAGCAGCCTGTAAGTGTCGGTACACCATCATCCCATCCAAATACGCATGCAGAGGCACAAGTTGTCGTACAAGCCTGATTTCCGGAGGCAACCATTGCCCAGTTGAGATCATTGATGCTTGATGTAATAGCGCCGGTAAGAGTTACGAGCATAACTTCATCAATTGTCATAGCAAGATTCGATGCCCCACCTTCCTGCGTGTAGAATTTTAAGCCTGCGTCATCATCAGCCTGACCACCCGCTGTCCAGAAATCGGCGACCCGATAGTTCGAGATTCTCGATGCTTCCGCCGGTGTCCACGTGCTACCACTATCAGCCGAGGTCATCATCTGAAAAACGATATCCGAGGTCTGTCCAACTTCGCCCGTAGCACCATTGTTATCATTGCGAACTAAGAGAACATCCTGTATGGCCGCGCCGTTTGAAGCAATGATCGCCGTGCTTCCCGTCGTACTTGGGTTGATCTCAAGATTTTCTGCAGCAACATTAGTTGTTATATGTGCGCCAGAACCATCGTTTTGTAACGACAGCGTTGCTTGCGTATCAGACGAATTATCATTGATCATTGTCACAAGTGGCAATGCGCCAGCTTCAGCAATATCTCTTGAAACAGCCATGCCCTGGCCTGATGTGATATCTTGCTCTAAATTAAGAGGGACAACTCCTGTGACCGTTAACGAATAGCTAGTTGTGCTCGTTGCTTCGCTGTCGATGGAGACCGCTACATCGTCAACGACTTGTTGAACAATTGAAAGCGGGCTCTCACTATATATACCTTGATCATATCCAGATTCGATATGCATTCCATAATCATTGCTTGAAGCTCCCGTTACGGGAATTGCCGCATAGAATACGGATGTTTCCGAGGTTGCAGTTACTGCAGCACTGGAATTATAAGATCCCCCGTAAATATATGAAAATTCCAAATTAGCCATATTGCCGGTGGTCAAAGTCGATGAGTAATTATAAGTGCCGCCTGTATCGGCCGCTGCTCTTACTGCTGTATTCGTGACGACTGCAACTCCATCGGTTGCTGTTGTGGTATCGATTGTCGCATCTATATCGAGAACCTCTTGCGTGGTGAGCCTTGTCGTGTCACCCTCTAAGAGCAAGAACTCACCTGAACCAAACTGAAATCTTGAATCGCCGTTTGCATCCATTGCATATGTTGTGTCTGCAAGTGTCACGCTCCGGCCTTCGCCAGCGAAATATCCAGCATAACTCGCGCCGAACGCCGTATAGTCAGCCATCATATCAACAGTGATTCCGTGCATAATCGGTGCGCCACCGTCTCGCGTAATGCCGTCCCAATCAATCCAAACACCATCATGTTGCGCAGTCGCGCTCAATGCTAAAGTTGCGCCATCTGAGCCAAAGCCGACTTGGCGTCCAGCAACCGTCATTTCAGTCAATAATTGATAGTGCCCAAATGTTGTTGCCGTGTCACCGGTAGGCAACTCGAAATAAGTTCCATAGACTTGAGCATCGTCGCCATCCGCCGAAATTATGCCCGTAAAGACACCGGCGATTCCAGCAATGGTGGTTGCAGCGCCCGTGAGAGGATCTAATTGATTTGCATCAATCCTCACGCCAGCCCAGACGGAGCCTGCAACTAATGTCGCAGTGGGTTCTATGTCGACAATTGCTAATGTGCCAGTGCCTGCCGGATTGAGATCTATAAAGGCCCCGGCACCTGTCATATCCAACTCAACAGTCATGGAAAGATCGGTGATGCCTGAAGCCGCGCCTACGTCAGTCAAATTGAATCCGGTAGAAGTGACGGCGAAAGTTCCGTCCGCTGTAATAGAAATATTGGCAGCCGCGGCTGCTAAATCGACCGACGTTATGGCCATACCGCCGTCAGCACCCATTGTAAAACCAGTATAGTCAGTGGCGTTTGTCAAAAGTCTAAAGGCTTCTGCCGCGCCCGATGTGATCTCTGCCCGGCCAGTTATAATAACATCGTTGCCGGTCGGCGTTAAATAAACGTCATCGTTTGCCGCCAGCGTTATATGACCGTCATCCGTGGTTATAGAAAAGTCACCAGAACCGTCACCGCTCATGGCAAAAACAACCTCGTCATCACCTGTCTGCGCACCGTCAATCATAGTGAAATTGCCTGCATCTACTGTCGCCGAACCCATGTTGATATCATACGTAGACATTTCCAGATCGCCTGCCATAGCTATTCCCGGAAGTATAAGACTGCCGCTGCCAACCGTAATAAAACCATTCGTACCATCATTTCCGAATTGAATGTAGTTACTTAGATCAGCCGACATGATCGTAATAGCTGGATAAGACGCAAGCACATTGGCTGCGTCCGACCCGAGATCAGCAAATTCCATGACTACAAGCTGATTTGATTCTGCGCTTACACCCAGGACTAGGCTGTCTGGGGTTTGCAGTGTATCGTAATATAACTTAGAATCAGGCAGGTTTCCGAACCACAATTCAGTATTATCGAGATACCATTGATCCCGTCCTGTTCTGTCCACATTGATAAGTTGTGCGTCTACCGTTGCCGATAGCATTGTTACCGCTGCTACTAAAGCAAAGATGATTTTTCTAAATTTCATATTATTTTCTCCTTTCGCGTGATGTTGACGCGTTTTATTGTTCTAAGTATAACACTTTTCATTATTATATAAAATATTTATCCCTTTATCAGTTCAAATGCACTATGCAACGAGCTAATCCAGCTCCACCCGTTGATTGAATTAGATGCCCGATTTCCTGAAAATGCTTATCTGTAGCAAATGGTGACGTAGGCTCTGCCTCCGCTACTGCCACTCCAACAGTACCTCCGTCAGCATTCACCTGAGATCTTACAAAATCACCATGAGTTACTGCCGCTTCAAAATAAACTTCTACTATTCCATTCACTACAATCCAACATTCTGCGCCATCCGCTATTCCAGCTTCATATATTACACCAATATTATCTGGGATATCATCAGCTGATAAAATGAAAGCATCGTCATTGGCTTCAGCTGCTTGAGCTAAATAGCCTTTAATAGAAGCCCCACCTGTCTTATTTGTTAATCTAAGCGCAAGACCGCCTTCGTTGGTTACCCCCATTTTTCCACCTGGGAATATATATCCTATGTCGCTTTTTCCTGTCTCTGTCATAAACCTTCTTTACATTTCACACCAATCAAGTTATCATATTTGGTATGAAAAAATGTGCTGTTGAAAGTTGTAAAAATCCTTATTCTGCGAAGAGTTATTGTTCTACGCATTACTGTTATGCTCTTCGACATAATGGCAATCCTATTCCTCCAACAAGAAAAAAAGGAGGAATCTCTCCAGATGGATATTATCGAATTAAAATGGATGGGAAATCTTATAAAGTTCATCGATTGATTGTAGAGAAATCTCTTAGTCGAAAACTTCTTATATCTGAGCTTGTCCACCATATCAACGGAAACAAACTCGACAATCGAATTGAAAATCTTTTGATATGTAGTCGCTCTAAACATAGATATTATCATCGAAAACAATTTATCGTAAAAGGTAAAAAACAATGCATAAAATGTAAAAAATGGCTTCCAGTTAAAACACATTTTTATTTCAGCAAAACTGAAAATAGATGGTCTCGATCTTGCAAACCATGTAAAAAAGTTTATGATCATAAACGTCACTCCAATAAAAAATATTAATCGTCTATATTAAGAGCACGATACGTTTCGCGCCACAAGTCATCACCTAGGTCGAAACAAACCTCAAAATTGTCACCAAGTCCGAGAACTATATCTACATCTCCATTTAAAGCTAAACCTGTATTTACAAGATTGTCTTCATCCCGAAAAGTAAGAGTATTCGCTGCACTTGTGCCAAAAAATCGTATGCAAGTACCATCATTCGCCGCATCTGCAATAGATGGTGTTGAAATCAAAGAAACTGCGCCAGCATTACCTGCTACACGTTGAATCGTTCCAGTTGAAGGCACTGTCTCGGTAGCCAAGAAAGTTGCATCTGCTATCGGTGTGTTCACAGTATTGCCAAAGCTAATTACCGCTCCATTTGTGTTAATAATCATTCTATTTGTATTATTAGTGTAAAAGTGTATATCTCCATTTTGGCGATTAATGAGAGCAATATTATCATTACCGCTCGACATACTCCCGAGATACCAAAGCTGTGTATTGCCTCCAAAAGAATTATGCCCTGTAATAACTGAGTTTGAAAATTCAGCGGAATTCTCACTAGTTACTTGGAAATGACCACTTTCAAATCCGCCGACAGATCCCGGTAAAACACCTTTAACTTCCAATGTAGCATTGGGAGTTGAGGTTCCAATACCAACATCACCATCTTGTTTGATTGTCAAAGCAGTAGCTCTTAAAGTTGAACCAGCAGGCGCAACTTCAAATTCAATTCTTGTTGGAGTTGAGGCATCAGTCCAGTTACCGTCCGCGTAAGCTACTATTCCTCCACCGTCACTTGCGGCAGTCACTTTTTGTCCCGTAAAAAGATATCCCCCCAACTTGTCATTATTAACATTCACTGCACCATCATTTGATTCGACGGACACAAAGGCTCCGCCACCGGCCCCCGATGCTGCGGTATTTGTGAATCTGCCAATATTTGCTGTAGAATCAGTCACATGAAATTTTACTGCTGGCCGTGCACCTACCCCGACATTCACAGCAGGCATTAAAATCAAATCACCTGTTCCAGTACCGATCCATGAATCAGTTTTATCGTGCACCAAGCTAACCCATTCATCAGTTGCTTGATTTGCTGAATGAATAAATAAAGTTGGATTTATCTGTACAGTATGAGCAAAATCAAAAGCAATGTCTCCGATCTGAGCGATAAGTAAATTATTGCTATCGGAACTCACTCCCAAAAACAAAGTGTCTTCTGTTTGAGCGGTGTTATAGACCATGCCAGCATCCGGTGCGGCAGCTGTGTTTCCAAAATCAATCGAGATATCATCAGGAAGAAAAATTCCTCCATCTGCAGACAAAGTATTATTTGCTTCTACCTCGCCACAAATCACAAGATCATCGGCTGAATTCAATCCTTTGTCGGTGGTGCATCCTGTCCCGATAGTAAAATAATCACCCGCCGGACTTTGTAAACGAGTCGCCACCGAATCGTTATACATGAAATCCTGTCGAACCGATGACATCTGAGCCGACACATTAGATGCAAAAACTATCGTCAGAATTGACATTAACGCCAGATATTTGAGAAATTTTCTCATACTCACCCCTTATTTTTAATTACAAAGAAATTTTATGTCATCGCCCGCGTTATCCGTTGCCGCGTAAATTGCATCCAAGTCGTCTGTTGTTATCGATATGCTGTCATTCTGATTAAGCCTGATTCCTTCATTCGCTCCGCCCGCATTAGTCACGGTTACACCACCGATATATATCGGTCCGGTATTGCCGGGTAACGCTTGTAAAACGCAAGACGTTGACGCCAGGGCCGTTAATTGTGTTCTATCAGTTGCACCAGCATTTGGAATATCGACAACGCCATTTGTGAAAGTTACGCCAGAAGCCGGAACAATTGTCACAACAAGATTTCCAGAGCCGTCACAATTTAAAAACTCAATCTCGTTCGTGTTCGACGTGTCAACGCAACCAATTGATTGAATCGTTTGATGACTTAATGGTATAAAGGCCTTACTTGCGTACGCGACTGTTGCAAAAAGAATTATTGCCATTACCATAATAAGAATTTTTTTCATTTTACGCTCCTTTTTTATCATTAAAAATCGGCATCCGTATGTGTTGTTATCCATGCTGACCATTCCATTGTCGGAGTCCCGACATTCTCACCAGTAACTCTAAAAATTATTGTATTTCCAGATGTTATAAAAAGGGCATTAGATGAAACTCCATTCGTGCTTCGGAGGGTTGTTGAATCTTGACCTAAAATTATCGCTACCCCTGCAGTGATTCTAGCTACGCATGTTATTATCGCAGAATAATATCCCAAACCAGTACTACCTGGGGATACATTGACAGCTAAAACTTTAACTGAAAAAGAATAATTACGGTCAGTACCACTAAAAGTATGCAAATCAGCATTAGCTGGCCCCACAGTCGTTCCTGTATCAAAATATTCTGTCCCTAAATTATTTCCAGCTGTATCTTCCCATATAGCAAAGGTTTTAATTACTACAGTTGCACAATGAGGGAATGTCATAAAGGGGTTAGACGCAAGAACAACTACTCCGGTTCCAGTCCTATTCCCCAATGCTACGGCATCTTGAATTACAAGTTGGCCACCATCACCCGCAGCTACAGTATGCAAATGGCCTGCAACAGCTCCATCACCAGAATCTACATAATCTTTTGTTGCTAGGGTTGCGGCAGGATCTCCGCCGATTGTAGATACGCCTTGAACCTTGCCGGTAAATGCTCTTGTCCCAGCTATTAGTGAATATTGGGTGTGATCATCGTCTGCCAACCCCGTTAATGCCAGACCGTGATCAAGAGTGCCGCCTTCGGAGTTATTTTCGTGATCGTGAATAGGATCTGAAGCCCAAATATTACTCCATGTTAGTTGACCGCCCTCGGAATTGTCTGCATGCGTGTGAACTGCGAGGCCACCAAAAACAAAGAATCCACCACTGGCAACAACTTGATTCAGCAATGGAATTTCTAGCTCCGTACCCCTTCGTCTAAAGACTACTATTTCAAGTTCGTCCTGATTATCAGTCAATGAAGACTCGGCAACAATTGAATAGTTTCCGGCGGCTATAGCGCCATAAGCGGCTGAAGTCAGAACCGCGTTAGAATCTGTGAGAATGATAACCAAAACCTCGCCGTCGGCTAATGCCAAAGGACTGTCAGCAAGTGGGATAGAATTTATCCAAGCGTCCTCATTGTCTTTGAAAATAAATTGAAGATCTTGCGTGAATACTACGTTAGCGCCTGTCCACTGAACAGGTGCGGCACTTTTAAGCATGAGGGATAGAGATATATCAAGAGCTCTTTCACCCCACAAATCCCAGTCATAGGCTTGGTTGTAAAGCCAATTATGCCATTCCATCGGCGGACGTTCTGCCGGTTGCCAGCCTGCGGCTTTTTTGCTATCCGCTGGCTCATCTGTAACAGGCGCGGGCGCTATCCATTTAGGTTTATCTGGTTTTTCTAAACTCATAATTTACCTCAAAATAGTGATGCATATTTTCCGCCAACTGTTGGATCTGAAATCGTGCCATAACCTTTTCCTAGTGGACCACCTTGAAACGCAAACGCGTCGTCACTGTCATAATAAACTATTCTAATCAACTCTATGCCAGCCCCGACAACGCTCTGACAGATATTAAAAATCTCTGGGGCATAATCCTTTTTTACTCTTCTGATTTCCATATTGTCATACTCCACGTAACCCGCACCTGTTAAATCGGCTCCCCATGAAAGCGTTCCCGATACGGCCTGAAAAATAACATTGAACTCATACCAATCTGTTGAATTAACGCCCGTCCATAAAGTGCCTGAACCATTCCAAATCTGAGGAATGTTTGCGCCTAGTGAACCCATTCTAACATATCCACGAAGCCAATACCAATGATCGAATGTCAAAATGTTTTGCAACGCCGCAGGATCATTTGTGCCGTTGTACGCAACGCGCAAACTTTGCAAACCTTCTTGAGGCGTGACAATACTTTTAGTCAGTGTTGCGTTATTAACTGGAATCCAAGCGTCTGTGTTCAGCGCTTCCATATCGGCATCTTGAATTAAAAATTCGTCAGGAAATACCGGAATTTGATCGGTGACTATCTGAACTGCTGCGGGATAATAAGGAATTACTTGAAAATCACTTATCTGTGAATATGTTTTAAACGTGCTAATCAATTCCTCGCCCGTACCCTCGGAATTGTTGACCCCGATTTTACCAGCCAATACGACTCTATAGAATTCATCTTCTCTACCGCCGCGCAACTGTCCAACTATGTCTCCAAACTTATCAAGCTGAATGCCGGTTGCTTGATCCAACATTCTCAGAGCCGCAAGAGGCGCAAGATCATCTTCAAGATCCTGTATTTGCTCAGTAAGCATTGTCACAAGATTAGCCATGTTTGGCTTATTCTTGAACTGACTAAGAAATCTATCTATAGCATCCGCTGTATGATCTACAATTACTGCAATTGTCATAGTTCACCTATGGTATCGTAATATCTATTACTTGCCATGTTGATATTTGGTTGTCTGCTATTGGTAAGTTAACCGCTCCAACCGGAGGCGTAATCGTATCAACTAATAACGTTATGCCGATAACGCCCTCAACCAAATTGATCGGCGTATATAGTTCGTTCAGAATAACATCGTCGCCGACTGAGAAGTTAAGCTGTCCATATTCAACAATATTTTCCTTAACTGCCTCGTCGCCACCAACTGGATAATCTGCACCCTTTACAAGAGTCGCTTTAACATAAATTCTGACAGGCGTCGGCCTAGAGAATTTGATTGTCTGATTGAATCCCTGACTGTCAACGATAATCACTGTTGTTGATCCGAAAGGCTCTATCCCTATGGGCATGTTTGCCCATATAGAATCGGCGATATCGTTATCAGTTCCGCCCAACACGACGGCCTCAAACGACTTGGGCGGCCGCCCTGCACCGTCGATTACATTAGTTCTGTTTGAAAATACAGTTGCGCTAACCACGTCTTCAACTTGTAACAGCTTAGATCTTATAGCTTCTTCAGTTCCACTACCGGGAAAGGCCAATGATGCCTGTCTTCGAGTTCTAAGCTGTGCGTCTGTCTCGTCATCATTTCCTATTTCAGCATCTAAAGTATTCGTGCAGCTATCCCAGCCAGCAACGGGCGTTTCTATTACTGTGAGCGTTACAGCATTAGCAGCAAGAGGTCCCACAGACTCACCCTCGTAAGGAACGTCTATGTTAGGCAATAAGCCTAGTATTGTTTCTGTAATCGTTATTGAAACCGCTCCACCATCATCAAGCGTATTTCCTGGAGCTTCTGTAAGATCAACTTGAGGCTGCAATCCGTCGGCGCCTGCAAATGTGACAACAAATCCCGCTGCGTATGAACCGGCTACCGTTACGCCAGATAGTGCAATTAGATTATTCAAAGCTAGTTGAATTGCAGCCGCATTGTCATTCCATGCAATGCTAGCGGTTTCCTCTCCATCAAATATCAACGTAAACTGTCCACTCGTAGGAACGCCACTAAAAGTAATTGTCTGAACTTCATCCGTGCCCGCGCCTATTGTTGCCAATTCAGTGCTTCTAAATCTTGTCGCGGCTTCATTGAGGACAGATGCTACTTGTCCCGCTGCTAAAACCGTGCCCAACGTACCCTTACAGTTAACGGTTACGGTTGATCTAGTTTTACCTTTTACAGTGATTCCGGTTATTGTTACGACATTCTGAAGATTTACACCATCGGAAGTCTCGGGATATTGACTGTTATATACGTCTTCCTGGCCTTCCCATAGCAACGCAAATCTTTCAGACATGATAGCAAACAAACCGCCGAGAAACTCATCCGGTTGAAGGTTTACAGAGTCACCGTACTTTGCCTTGGCAGATAGCTCAAGTTCCGCTAATATCTCATCTAAAGTCTTGGCAACATAGCCACCGTCTGTAATTCCAAATGCCATAACTTCTCCTTAAGGTATTGACTCGCTAAAATCTAAAAGACCTTCATCGGTTAGAGCCTTGAAAGTAAGCGAAAAAAGTCGGTCTGTATTATCGTATTCGTAATTAAATTCTAGTAATTCAACAACGCCAGGCGTTTCAAGTATAGTTGTCTTGAAGGCCTCCGTCACATTGACGTAGTTCGGATTCTTTTTGAATATGTCCTGAAAGTACGGAACGCCTATGGTCTCATCCAAAAACCATTCACCGAGGGCTATTCGTAGTCTTATCTGTAAATGCTGGCGAATGGACTCAACGCCGGAATTGAACGTAAATTTATTATCTGTAATTGCTAAATCGCCAGTTGTATTGTCGATAACCAATCCGCTCATTTATTGCTCCAAAAACGTCTTCATCTTTGCCAACTGTGTAGCAAAGGGGTTAGTGGGATTAAGCAATGGCTGTAGCCCTATTCCAGTATTAACTTTTGCCGTTATCAAAGAATTTATTAAATCAGATAACAAACTGATCAATTCATTATTCTTATTCAATATCTGAATATGGCCGTTCGCCTTAATCCTTATCTCTGTTTTTGCTCCACCCGTTGAGTTCATGATTATTATATCACGATCGTTTGCTAAACTCACCGATTCATTGAATGGATACAGACCAGGGTAAGCTACGGCATCGGACAGATGATGCATTCTGAAATCGTCTGGATCAACTACACCACCACTTGTAAGCCATTTATCCATTGATCGATCCGCAAATGACAGTTCAACATAATCACCTTTTTGCAATGGCATTGCGATAATTGCATTGCCTGCTCTTGGAAATTTCACCGGAACATTAAAAATCTGTGGAAGATCTACGACGTCACCGGAATTGTATTTTTTCTTGAAAGCCGGCTGAACATCTACGCTCTGTTTATCTTTGTTGTAGCTTATAACCTGCGCCGGCATGCATATTCGCGTGTTGACAAGACCCGACCTGACTGCTTCATTCAAAACCTTTGCAGTAGTTGGCGTTGCCTCTTCGCTCTCTGGGCTTATCTCTTCATCTATGTAGTCTGGACCACTCATCTAAATGCCTCACAAACGCTTTCCCACGTTCCCTCATTGCTATCGCCTTGATGCACAACGGTTTTTAATTTAAAGAGACCGCTTATACTTTCGGCGTCGGCTTCTATCTTGACCTTGTTACCTGGTTTCAATTCGGGCTGTAGGAAAGAAGTGAAATTTATACCTTTTTTTGTCTTCGTCGGTCTCTTAATAAGGCCGGTTTCGAAATTGAGAAGTACAATGCCCTCGTTTGTTGTTTTAGTTCTCGGTATTATTTGAAGTGTTTCATTCTGAATAGACCACTCGTGGTCTGATTTTCTCAAGATATTTGTTAGTTCATCACGTATCAGGCCAGATAACGACAAGCCATTTGCATACTGAGTAGCTGGAAGATCAACAAACTCGCTTAACTGCAAGCCGAACTCGTTTGCTAGGTCTCTAATGACAAAATCGGATCTAACGCCAGGGCCGTAAGATCTCTCAATCTTGGCATTTCTATATCTATTTCCACCGTCCTTGGCCTCTATTTTAGTGATGATATCGCCGCGATTTTTACGATGAGTAACACGCTCTATGTTGCCAACAAAGATTACGGCTATTGTGCTGACGTAACCAGCTTCTAAAGATATTCTCATGCGCTCAGATTCCAAGAGGTTTCTATTGCTTGGATTTAGATTGTATACGCTTAATCTGAGACTGTTAGGGGTGCTTTCAACGGACTTCTGACAACTGAGAGACATCCTGAGCTTATCAACGATGATAGTCGTTCCTTGATCCGGGAGCATTGTCAATCTAACTTTTCTGTCAAATAGTCTTGCCACTATTCGCCCCCGTAATACAAGCCGTAATCTTTTCCAAGATCATCCCTTCCGGCTTCGCCTCCGAGGTCTTTTTTATCCCAAAGAAATAGAGGCCCTGGCGGAAATGGTGATGTTGCGTTGAATGCTCCTAAAAGATCGGCGTTCACATTGATTTTCAAACCACCGGCCAATAGATTCTCAGCGGAATCAAGAATGCTAAATATCCATTTTTCTGATCTAGTATTCCATCTCAACCTAAGAACGTATTGAACATCATCGAGTTCAGTTCTGATTTTAAAGTTGGCGTCCTCGGTGTCAATAGGGATTTCAAATAGTTCAGCCAAAGACCCTCCCCGCTTTATCTAATAATCCAGCAAACGCCGAGGGGCTTTTAACTACAGACGTCGCGGATGTTATAGAACTTGTAAATGTTGAATCGGGATTGATTATCGGGATAACATCTGTGACCTTTGATCCCTTATCTACTAAGGGAGATGCGAGATCTTTGACATCATCCGAGAACTGACCAACATTAACTTTTTTTGATTCAACGAATAGCAACTGAGACATCTTAGCCGTGAATATCACGGCGTCTTTATTGCTAGCAGTTCTTGGCGCTGTTATGGATTCCAAGAACATATTTTTATAAGTTTTATATCCTGTAGTTACAGTGAACTCTTGCTTATTATTTTGCAAGTCAAGCAATGAATTATACAGATCGACGGAGCGCCTCGTGTTTCCAAACAATGTTGACACAGTTCGGATGCCTGCAACTACGTTTTGAATCACGGGAAATGTCAAGGGATTGTCTGAGAGCACACCATCAAAGATTATCGACACGGGCTGAACCTCGACATGATCGGAAACAACGGATCCATTTTCAATGGGGTTTTTTGTGATTATAGCTTTGTTATCGTGGAACTCTCTTATTACCACGTCAATAGTTATATCTTGGGTGAAAGTAGTGCCAGCTACTTTTTTAGTTACAGTGATTCCCGCCTTGGCGGCATTCAAATTGAATATTAGATTAAATACGGTTCCCATATTATAAACTTCCTGGCGTTACAGTGTTGAGTGTTTTTCTGTTTTGTTCATCAAA
>SDBV01001136.1_pt1 | contig 39637 bp, 31 predicted proteins | sample 2277081 | NCBI WGS metagenome assembly SDBV01 (sample SAMN10402039, study PRJNA504765) | marine sediment metagenome | isolation source: marine sediment core GS10_PC15, 223 cmbsf | place: Arctic Ocean: Southern Knipovich Ridge | collected 2010
CTGTAAAAACAGGTTCCGATGTGTTTATTTGCGGTCACTACCGCGGTGAAATCGCCTTTAGCCGCTTCCTTGGTATCGGTCATAGCCCTTAGTATCCGAAACTTTCGGCAGTTGTCAATCTATTGCCCTAAAATCTTAGCGTATTTGCCCAGGCAGCTTTGTCTTAGATGCACTTAAAGCTACTCTTTTGTCCCGAACAATTCAAGCGTATTGCCAATGACAGGGAAAGGCTTGACTTCTATCTGCGGTTCATACGCGTTGCCGGTGACGACCACCTGAAGCACTGCCGGGCTAATCGCGGTAGCCAGCGACTCGATTATATTTTCTTTAATTGCCGATATTCGCGGACCCCGTACAGCAAGGGTCAAATCAAGCTTCTTGCTGGTCATATCCATCCACCCGGAACCTGCAAATGTCAAAGCCGCACCGGACAGCTCAAGAGTCTCGAAGTAAAAACGCCCGTCTTTGATATATGCGTCAAAACTCATCCGGTCGAACACATGGTCGCCCGGTTCAGTCAGCTTCAATAAGCTTAGCAGCCGTGCAACCAGCGAGACCTTACCAACCTGCATACCCTCTATATCAATTTTGCACGTACCAAAATAACTCGAAGTGTCATCGACCCTGCCGCTGATATTTACCCTGCCGCTCATACTGCCGGTGCTGAAGCAATTCGCGTCCGGACAGTTTTCCGGCAGTTTCGTCCCGTCAGCAAGAAACTTCCGCAGGTCGGCGCCCTCGAAACCGCTCTGAAGCTCGAAATAAGACTTTTTCCCGGGCTCTACCTCTATCCTGATTTGCCCGGCCATTCGACCGCCGTAAAAATTACCTACAAAACTGTCAGCTTTCCATACGTCTTTATCCTTATCGTAATCGAGTCTTGTTTTCAACCTGTAAATTCTCTTTTCCGCTATGGGAAAATTGTTGGCATCTATATCCACTAATGCCGCGACAATCCCTCCGGCGCCATCGTTTACGCTGCCGCTCATCTCGATGATGCCGTCCATCTTCACGCTCGGGCTGTTTCGGTCCTTTGCCCGGCTTGTGAGATTATCCAGCACAACCACATTCTTATTAACAGTAATCTTTCCGGTAATACCTTCCAGAACCAGACCCAGTACCTCCGGCCTGGCTGCGATACCCTGGCAGTCAACAGTCACCTCAAAATCGATATCATTTACTTCCACCTGCTTGTTTAATCTCGCGGTATATGCTATCTGCCCCGACGGATTGAGTTTTCTGACCGCATCCCGCATACGCTCTGGAATTAGATTTAGCAGCTCTTTATCGATTCGCACATCACTGCTGCTTAGAACCATTGCATACGTAAGGTCATTACCGTCTTCGGTCGGCTGGAATGTACCTTCCATCGAAACCGGCTGTCCTGCATAAATTCCCCTGAAACGTTTAAATTCTATGAGGTCCGGTTTAAATATCCCGTTTGCATTGATGTCCGTTATCGGCAGAGGCAGCATAGGAGGCCTCAGTATCGTATCTGTGAAATTCAAATCGGCGGCAAAATCAGCCTTGTTTACATCCTCCGTTTCATTGCTAATCAGTATCCTGCCTTTACCGCTGCCGGAAGGATTGAACTGTTCATAGAGGTTTCTTTCTCGTTGAGGCAGGGCGTTCGCTAATACATCATCAAGCGGGATATTGTTAACGTCTATGACCAGGTCGAATCTCGGTTTTGCTGTGTCTGTGTCAATGACCTTGCCGTTGATATTGATTTGGCTCGACAGCTTCTTCGCGTTCAGATTCGTGACCTTGATACTGTTATGGTCGAAGAATAAATTACCCGTTAGATTATCCATAGGATATGGAAACTTCCTGTAAGTGCTGTTAACATCCACCAGGTCAACATCCAGCCAGTACTGATTGCGTTTCTGTGGTTCACGATGCAGCGTGTAATCAAATTCAACGATACCATTCGGCTCAAAATCATCCCACAGTTTTTTTTGCACCGGCAAAAGCGCTTCGTACAAGTCCTCGTCCAGCACCATATTCCTGCTTCTTATCTCTACCTGACCCCTTGTACCCGAACCAAAATCGCTGAAGCCGCCACCGATTGTAAGATTCACATCACCGTGTCTGCCCGCAAGGTTGTTTATCTTTATAGCCTCGTCGGAAAAATCGATTGTCCCTTTGATGTTCTCAATGAAGTAGGGAAAAACGCTGTACAGGATAGAAACATCTTTGCAGGTGATGGTGCCTGTTAGTTTCGTCTTAGCCAATTCCTTAAGATTGCCCTCCGCCTGCAAATTCAAATCCACTGTTCCTGCCAGGCGATACTGCTCGAATACTCGAGCAATCGCCGAAGCAGCGCCAACATTTTTCAGCATCTGTGGCTTTTCCAGAATCATTCGAGCTGCAGTCCTGTCCTCAGTCACAAAATCTTGAATCCGAAGTTCGAGTGCGAATTTACCTGATTTGTCGTATTTATAGTCCGCGGCGATATCGTTTATCGACCAGGTCTGCTCAAGCCACGGCAAATCCTCGCTGCTGATGCTGCCGCCGAGCACAAGATGACCCGGCTCGTAAATACCAAAAATCCTGCTCAATTGTCGTTCATCCGTTCTGGCAGTAGCAAGCTCAAATTGATACGCGTTACGGACCTCTTTTGAATGCTCCAGGCTTACGTCTATCGGAATTTCAACAGTTGTCTTGATTTTATTTCCCGACCTTTTGGAGTATCTGATTTGACCGTTCTTGAGACGCACTGTTGGAAGCTTGCCGCCGCCTTTGCCTTTGGCAAGCTTCATCGTCTCAATGTTCCACCTGCCGCTGTCCATGTCCTGCTGCAGGTCAATATGAAAATCGTGAACACTGATTTTTTTGACCTGCGGTTTCAATAAAATCAGACTCCCCAGGCCGAAACGTATATACACCTTACGCGCCCAAAGGATAGTACTATCTTGCGGTAACTGTTCAGATGGTTTTATCTGCAGCCCGCGAATCAGCACCGAGCCGTTCAGACTGAAAGTCACCGAATCAGCCTTAACACGAGTATTGGTCAGCTCGGAAAGCTGATTGATTGCAATAAGTGGAAGGAACTTGCTCTCGGCAATATACGCAATCACGACTATCGCCGTCACTGCCGACACTATAATAACACGCCGCACAGCTTTTTTGTTGTCGCTTTTGGGCGTCATTGTTTTTGCGCGTTTGAAGAACATCTAAAATTAACCGCCTGCGGCGGAACTTCTTTAGATACAGATTTACACGGATTTACACTACTTAAAATTTATTTCTCTGTGGTCTCTGTGTTCTCTGTGGCTAAAAAAAATCTCTGTGGCTAATACAGATTCCTATACCATCAAGTTAAATATTAAGCCTTGGTTCTCTTTAAAGCTTTATCGGCAATATCATGGCGATAGCATGCACCTTCAAAACTGATTTTCTCAACAGCTTCATACGCACGCTTCTGGGCCTCGCCAACATCAGCCCCCACAGCCGTTACGCCCAACACTCTTCCTCCGTTAGTCACCAACTTACCGTCCTGCTCTTTTGTCCCCGCCTGGAATACGAAAACATCTTCCAGTGCATTAGCTTCATTGATACCCGTGATGACCTTGCCCTTTTCGTATTCACCCGGATAGCCGCCCGATGCCATCACCACGCACACCGCAGGCCGCGGGTCCCATCTTAGCGTTACCTCATCGAGCTTCTTGTCGCAGGCAGCCAGCATCACTTCCAGAAGGTCGCTCTTCAAGCGCATAAAGATAGGCTGAGTTTCCGGGTCGCCGAAGCGAACGTTAAATTCCAGCACACGTGGGCCTGCCGCCGTAACCATGATACCCGCGTACAAAACACCTTTATAAGGTGAACCGTGGCGATTCATCCCGTCAACCAGGGGCACAAGAATCTCACGGTTTATGTGGTCCATCAGCTTATCCGTGACCACAGGCGCTGGGCTGTACGCACCCATACCGCCGGTATTGGGACCGGTATCACCGTCGCCGATTGGTTTGTGGTCCTGGCTCGATTCCATTACGTAAATATTCCTGCCGTCAACAAATGCAAGTATTGAAGCTTCTTCTCCGAGCAGTTTATCTTCAACGACGATTCTCTTGCCGGCGTCGCCGAAAATGTTATCGACCATAATTTTTTCCGCTGCCAGTATCCCGTCGGAAGGGTCGTCGCAGACAAACACACCTTTGCCCGCTGCAAGACCCGCCGCTTTTATCACCACCGCTTCATCGCGCGATGCAATAAACGTCTTGGCGTCATCGAACCTGTCGAATACACGTCCCTCCGCCGTCGAGATTGAACACGAACGCATAAGCTGTTTAGCGAACGCCTTGTCTGCTTCGAGCTTCGCCGCTTCTTTGCACGGGCCGAACGCCTTTATACCTGCCGCTTCAAACGCATCGACCGCGCCGTCAGCCAGAGGTCCTTCAGGACCTGCGACCATCATACCTATCTTTTTCTCTTTTGCAAAATCGACGAGCTTGTCAATTTCACCAACGCCTATGGGGACGTTCTCGCCGCATTGTGCCGTCCCGGGATTGCCCGGTGCGGTGTAAAGTTTCGACAGGTTCTTAGATTGCGAAAGCTTCCAGGCAATCGCGTGTTCACGTCCTCCATTACCGAGCAAAAGCACATTCATTTCAGTCCCTTCCCTTAAACTTGAGATACAAATCAAAACCTGAATCTTCTTGTTATTTAGCTGCGCGATTGTAATTCGCGCATCGGAAATTGGCAAAGAAAATCTCAATGCGGATTATCTCGGCAGCGAATTCCAAAAGTTGTAGATACAGCACCTTCGCTTAACATGCTGAACCTGCTATGGACAGCTACCATTTCAGGCTCCGAAGCAGTCCAATATGATTCGCTGGAAACCCCCCAAAAATAAAAAAAACAGGACTGAGATGCGGAGGGAGAGGAAAGCGAGATAAATCCCAGCCCTGTTGTTTACTAACTGGATTTTAACACATATATACCAGCGCGTCTAATAAATTTTTGCAATATTTTTTACTTATTTAGCTTTTATCCGCAGAGGATAAAACCAAACCGAAACTCGCTTTCTCTTACCCAGCCGCGGGCTTGTAACACCGCTACAAGCCCTGTAAACCGCCCTGTTGCTGTAATCTGACCAAAATATACGCCTGAAATGGAGGGATATATACTGACAGACAACATTCTTGAACTGATTGGAAACACGCCGCTGCTGCAGCTAAAAGGCGAGCCCATCTTCGCCAAAGCCGAATTTCTAAATACCGGCTCAGGCGAAACCTTACAGGGAGTAGGGAAATTCCTTAGTGAACACAAGACGGATGCAAAAATAATCGCTGTCGAGCCGAAAAATGTTTCCGCTCTTTTGGGCCGCGAACCGGGCCTGCACCAGATTCAGGGAATTGGCTCTAAGTATAAAAGAGCAAATCCCGATTGTAGGAAAAGCCGCAACATAATCGATACAATCCTCACATCTCCAAACATCTTATTTGAAGAATTACACACTCGGATCAGGGATTTTTCTCGAAAATGCGCGTAAAAAAATAGGCTGAGGTCAGGAGGGAGGAAAGAGGAATTTGAAAAACCCCAGCCCGTAGCTTAATTGTCTCTTCTAATATTATTTACGCTTCTTTGTGCATAAACGCTCAAAATGACCAGCGGCGCCATAATCACTTAAATAGCCCCCCGAGGGATGGTCCTCCACCTTTGTTCCCTGGAGTACAACATAAGCATTTTAACATACTCCCGATAGGTTTGCAACTTATTTTTCATCTGGTCCGAAGCTTTCTGACCCGCCGCATTTTGCCTGAAAGGCGTTTTTCACAGCGGCAGAACCGCATGGGAAAACCGGCATTTCATAGAACAGATACAAAAATCGGCAGTATGTCTTACAAAGGCCGCCATACGATTTGAAAATGTGTTTTTAAGGAGAAAAGAATGATTCGCCGGACAAGTGTTTTTCTCGCCGCGGGCCTGGTTATTGCCCTGATTATTATCGCTGTCAGCTATGCCGGTTCGGGCTGCTGCCCATTAGCCGACAAGCCGAAAGAAGAAAAATCGGCGTCTGAGAAATCGCCCGATTTTACACTAACTAATTACGACGGTAAGCAAATCAGCCTCGCTGACTTTGAAGGAAAGATTGTAGTGCTCGAGTGGTTAAACTATGACTGCCCCTTCGTAAAGTACCACTACGAAAAGACGCTCACAATGGCAAATCTCGCCAAAAAGTACGCCGAAAAAGATGTGGTCTGGCTGGCTATCAACAGCACTAATTATGCGACTGCCGAAGCCAACAAGGCCTTTGCCGAAAAGCACTCCCTGCCTTACGCAATACTCGATGACCACACAGGCCGGGTAGGCCATGCTTACAAGGCTACGCGTACGCCTGAATTGTTCGTCATCGACAAGAAAGGCGGGATTGCATATCACGGTGCTATCGACAACGCGCCTTTCGGTAAGCTCAACGATGGACACCAAGAAAAAATTAACTACGTGGACAAAGCCCTTGCCGAGTTGATGCAGGACAAAGAAGTATCCACACCGAAAACGAAACCTTACGGCTGTACCGTTAAATACGCAAAATAAAACGCGGGTTAACTGTCCCGGCAGGAACTTGGATATGACAACTGCTGTAAAACTTATTGTTATTATACTGGCGGCGGTGATGATGCTCACTGCCGCCTCCTGCCGCTGCAAAACCTGCCCGGCGCAAAATCAGCCTGAACAAAAAAGCATTCAGCAAGGCGATGCGAATATGACTGACAAAGTGATAAAGACCGACAAGGAGTGGAAAGAACTCCTTACCGCCCAACAGTACCGCATAACACGAAAGTGCGGCACAGAGTTGCCTTTTACAGGAAGGTATTACAAGTTCAAAGGCCTTGGTAAATACCTCTGTGTCGCATGCGGAAATGAACTGTTCGATTCAGACACAAAATATGACTCCGGCACCGGCTGGCCGAGTTTCTACGAACCCGCCGACCCCAATAATATTAATGAACATGAAGACACAAGTTTGATGATGACTCGGACTGAAGTGTGCTGCAGTCGCTGTGATGCTCATCTTGGCCATGTCTTCGACGATGGCCCGGCGCCAACAGGCTTACGATACTGCATAAACTCCGTCGCCCTGCAATTCGTCGCCCACTAACGACAAATAGCTGGGCCGACAGTTGACTTGACCCATCCTTTAGGCTATCTTAACCTGCTTAAAATCAGTAACATGCGCTTTTACAGGACGGGTCAATGCTCAAACGAACACACACGTTAGGCAAACTGCGGATTGAAAATGTCGGTCAAAAGGTAACTCTCGCCGGCTGGGTACACTCTTATCGCGACCACGGCGGCCTGGTCTTTATCGACCTGCGAGACCGCTCAGGCCTTTGCCAACTCGTTTTTAATCCCGACACTCAGCCCGAAGCTCATGCCCAGGCACGTACCCTTCGCGATGAATGGGTCATTGCCGCATGCGGTACGGTTCAGCCTCGAACCGAAGGCATGGAAAATCCCAAGCTGCCTACCGGACAAATCGAAGTAGCAGTCGAACAGCTCGAAATTCTTAACATCGCAAAAACACCACCGTTCGAAATCAGCAGTGCCCATAAAACGAACGAAGAGATTCGCCTGACGAACCGATACATTGACCTTCGCAGACCTGAGGTCCAGGAGCGAATGAAAGTCAGGTCCACTGTCAGCAAAATTACCCGCGATTATTTTGACTCACTCGGTTTCTGGGATGTCGAAACACCCATGCTTGCAAAAAGCACACCTGAAGGCGCAAGGGATTTCCTCGTTCCAAGCCGCCTTCTCAAAGATTGTTTTTACGCACTGCCGCAATCGCCCCAGCTCTTCAAGCAGATGCTTATGGTCAGCGGTATCGACAAGTATTATCAGATTGTGCGTTGCTTCCGGGATGAAGACCCCCGCGCAGACAGACAGGCTGAGTTCACTCAAATCGATGTCGAAATGAGCTTCGTCGATACAGACGATGTGATAGCGGTCCATGAAAACCTCGTTGCCAAAATCTGGAAAGAGATTCTCAACGTCGATGTGAAAACACCTATACGCCGAATGTCATACAAAGAAGCCGTGAACAACTACGGAATAGACCGGCCAGATTTACGATTCGACATGAAACTCAAAGACATCACCGACATCGCCGCCAAAAGTACCTTCAGGGTCTTTACCAGTACCATTGAAAAAGGAGGTGTGGTCAAAGGCCTCTGTGCAGCCGGCGGAGGAAAGTATTCCAGAAGCGACATTGAAAAAACAATGACCGAATTTGTCGCCGATTATGGAGCGAAAGGACTGGCCTGGTTCAAAACCAAAACCGAAGACGGCAAGCTTTCACTCGCAAGCAGCATCGCCAAATTCTTCTCGCCCGAACAACTCCAGCAAATCATCGAGATATTCGATGCAAAAGAAAATGACTTGTTGCTCTTTATTGCAGATACCGAAGAAATTGCCAACAAAGCACTAGCGCCGCTGCGATGCCGGTTGGCAAGTGAGTTGAAACTATACGACCCGGACGCATTTGAATTTGTCTGGATAGTGGACTTCCCCCTGTTTGAGTGGAACGAAGGTGAAAAGCGTTACGATTCATTGCATCATCCATTCACAGCCCCGGTTCCTGAGGACCTGGAAAAACTCGACACCGACCCCGCCAACATTCGCTCCCAGGCCTATGACATCGTTGTAAACGGTTCGGAAATCGGCGGCGGAAGTATTCGTATTCATCAGCCGCAGATACAGGCTAAGGTCTTCAAGCTGCTGAACATTTCTGATAAGCAGGCAAAGGACAGGTTCGGTTTCTTTCTCAAGGCGTTGGAATATGGCGCACCCCCGCACGGCGGCATCGCTCTTGGCCTTGACCGGCTCATTATGCTGCTGACCGGCACGGATAATATAAGAGACGTCATTCCGTTCCCCAAAACTCAAAGAGGCCAGTGTCTGCTTACCGGCGCACCAAGCCCCGTTGACCAGAAGCAGCTCGACGAACTCAACCTGCGAACACAGAAGCACCTGCACGCTGTGGAAAATAAGGATAGTCAATAACATACAGTCTGACTGCTTAAGATGACTTTATGCCCAGAACCGTAACCAAAATATGGCATAGTATTCTGGTGTTCCTGCACCTGTCACCGCTCTCGCTCGCCGAGAAGTGCAGGCTCACTTTCGGCGGGGCGGTCGTGCTCGTACTCATCATTGCATTACTGATTCCATACATATGGATGGGGCAGTTAACAAAGAACGCTTTCCTTAATGCCGGCCGTGCACGCTCGGACTATCTGCTTAAACATCATTTCAAACTGGATAGCGACAGACTCTCAACTTTGCCTCCTTTGGACAATTCCGGTGCGCCTGTTGACCCCAATACCAATGACATCCTCTGGGTACATCTTAAAGACTTGGAGCCAGTTAAAATTAGAACCATGCTTAGCAAACCTCAGCGAGGGCTTTTAAAAGATTTGATGAAACAGGAACAGGAAGACGGCGTTATTTTTGTTCAGCAGAATAACGTTACTTACTACGACTACATCCGTATGTTTCGTGCTCAGGAATCCTGTTTGAGTTGCCACAATCCTCAAGGCCCGGCATACCCATTCAGCCAAAATGAAATTATTGGAGCAGCCGTTATTTCTCGTCCTGCAACCGGCTTAAGTGTAATCCGGGTCGGGAACTGGATCTGGACAATTGCTGCCGGCCTGATTGGATTAGTCGGAGCTGTCATCGCCTTTTACTGGATAACACAACGAGTTATTCTGAGGCCAATCAGGCAGCTTCGAGGTATGGTCAACAATGTTGCCGAGGGAAACCTCGATATAAGAAGCTCAATTAATACAGGGGATGAGTACGAAAAACTTGCCGATGCATTCAATCACATGCTTGACAACCTGCAGGATATTCAACAAAAACTGCGAGGCGCCAACAAACAGCTCGACCAGAAAATAGCTCAGCTTTCCGAGCGAAACATCGAGCTGTTTAAAGCCAATAAAATCAAAGGCGAGTTCCTCGCTAACATGTCTCACGAGTTCAGGACACCGCTTAATTCCATAATAGGATTTGCTGAGATACTGAAGGAAAAGGCAGGCCGCTCCGACAAGAACAAGTCACTACGATACGCCGACAATATCATCACTGCCGGAAAAAGCCTCTTAAATATGATTAACGACCTGCTGGATTTGGCCAAGACCGAAGCCGGAAAAATGAGACTGCATATCGATAGATTCCCAATCACACAATTGCTTAACGAACTCGTCGCTTCATTCTCGGTCATGACCAGGAACAAAAAGATAAAGGTCAAACTTGCCGTCGAAGATAATATCCCCGAACTGAACACTGATATCGGTAAGGTTCGCCAGATACTATATAATTTCGTCAGCAACGCCGTCAAATTCACTCCCGAGCGTGGACGAATCGGAATAAACGCTTCGATGCTCGATGAGAAAATACTTCGAATCGCCATTACCGATACCGGTTGCGGAGTCGCACCGCAGGACCAGGAAAGAATCTTTGAAAAGTTCCGACAAGCCGATGGCTCTATAACCAGAGGTTCCACTGGAACAGGACTCGGCCTGACTTTAAGCAAAGAACTGTCCATTCTATTGGCTGGAGCCGTCGGACTCCAAAGCAAGCCGGATGAAGGCTCCACGTTCTGGCTGGATATTCCAGTAACAATCACCGCCGAATCTGATGAGTCCGAACAGCCCAAATCCTGATATTGACCTGCCGTGCGTTTTGTCTATAATTGTCTTTTTAATAAGGCTTTATTATGAGCGATAGATTTATCAGAGCTATATTTCCGGGTTCGTTCGACCCGATAACGAACGGCCATCTTGACGTAATCAAGAGGGCAATAAAATTATTCGATGAGCTTATTGTCGCTGTCGGCAGAAGCCCCATCAAAAACCCCCTCTTTACACCCGAAGAACGCGTCGAAATGATTGCTGAACTTGTAAAAGATATACCGAGAGTCTCGGTCGAGAGTTTTGACTGCCTTACCGTTGAATATGCCGCCAGAAAGAAGGCCGATGTCATTCTTCGAGGCCTTAGAAGTCTGACCGACGTCCAGTATGAGTTTCAGCTTGCAATGACAAACCGCGCCGTGTCAGGAATTGACACCGTCTTTGTCATGACTTCTGAGCAGTATGGTTTTACGACTTCGACAATGATAAGAGAAGTTGCCGCGCTCGGAGGCGACGTATCAAAACTGATTCCCATCGCCATTTACGAGAAATTGCAGCTCAAGCTTGCCAACCGAACTAAACCGTAACAGATAGACGAACACCGACTCGATTAGCCCGCGGACCTGCCTGCCCTCCGTAGTTTCAACGAAGGATGGGTGCCTGGGGATTCTTGTGTCTTTTAGATTTGTTTAGCAGTCGCCGGTTTATCGCGGCGAAGCGCAGACGGACACGGCGACTATTATTTGTCATTCCCGCGACCTGTCCGCCGTCATGTCTCGCCCAATCTCGTGTGTTCTTGATGGCGGTATATTGGCCATTTACGTTTGTTTTTGACGGCGGTATAATAATCGACCGTTAGCAATTGTTAAAATGGTGCGGTGATATTAACCAGTTAGGGAGATTTGGATTATGAATCAAAGGCAAAAGATTATTTTGAGATTAATGAGAAACATTATTATAGCTCTCGCAAGTGCAGTTTGGTTAATCCCTTTTTATATATCTGCCGAGTTTGCCCTAACTTTTTTAGAAATACAAGAAAAATTTCTTATTGAAAAGGAATATGGAAATGGAGCTTGTTCTTTTTCATATATGGAGATTAGCATAGGATTTTTTATCATAATGGCAATTTTGCTTGCGGTTACAGTGATTAGTTGGGCTTTTGTGGCGGCAAACAAACTCTGGCCTATTAAAGGTAATTCAAAAGACGAGCAAAAAAGTGAATAAATAGACAATTGTTAAAATGGTGCGGTGATGTTGAGAAGAAAAACTAAACAAAACTAAACTCCACTAAACTTTAGCTTAGGACGGTTTATTACGGTGTTTAGTTTAGTAGCCCCTTTGTAATTTTATTTTGGAAACAACTATAAACAACTTGAAACACCCACCTATTTTTATGCGGAAAGTTTTAGTCGTTAAAAATTACATTTAATCAGTGTTAATCTGCCTGCCCGCCGTAGCCTTGGCGTAGGCGGGTGTCTATCTGTGTCTAAATTTTGCTGTTAGTCGTTAATAGATCACTTATAATCAGTGTAACCTGCGAAATCAGCGTCTAATAATGTCGTTAGTTTTCAGTCGTTAATAAATGGTAAATAATATTTTCTCTGTGAACTCTGTGCCCTCTGTGGCTGTAATCAGTCGTTAATATTTAGTTTTAAAAATCAGCGTAATCTGCGAAATCAGCGTCTAATAATGCCGTTAGTCTTTAAAAATTACTTTAAATCAGTGATAATCTGCCTGCCCGCCGTAGCCTTGGCGTAGGCGGGTGTCTATCTGTGTCTAAATTTTGCTGTTAGTCGTTAATATATCACTTATAATCAGTGTAAATCAGTGTTAATCTGTGTCTAAAATTAGTCTTTAGTCGTTGATAAATAAAAAACAAGTCGCCGAAAGGTTGTATTCCGAAGTGTATACCATTTACGTCGATAGTTTCTTCTGGGCCTCGCATTCTGTGCCCATGCCCGACGGCAAAGACGAGCCGGTCCACAGCCACAATTTCTGTGCCACCGCAAAAGTGACCGCTGGCAAACTGGACGACAACGCTATGGTCGCCGATTTCTGCCGACTCAAACAGTTGCTCGATAAGATTACAGCCGATATTGCTGCAAGCGGCAATATCGGTCGCATCGATTATTTTCGAGAAAAAGGCCAAACTACCGAAGTGCTGTCAGAGTACATATTCAAAAGCCTCCGGACAGTACTGCCGCAGGGCATTAGCCTTGCCGCCGTTACTGTGACCGAGGAACCAGGCTGCAGGGCCGAATATGCCCAATAATCTTTTCCTCCTCCAGCCGAACGCAGAATTTGACGATTATATAAAGGTAGTACAGATACGAACTTGCGGCGAAGTTGACGTTTTAGGAAGCAGGATAGGCTTAACTGTGATATAATAGAATAAGCATCCGAAAGTAATAATATGTTATGCCAGGCATGTAAAAAATCTGAAGCGACCATACATCTGACCGAAATCAGCAACGGCAAACGTGCCGAGATGCACCTTTGCCAGACCTGTGCCGTCGAGCAGGGTATCGCCGCTAAAGGGCAGATGTCACTCAATGAGCTTCTAAGCGGTCTACTTGCCGCCGCTCCACCGGACGACCAGAACTACGCCGACCTCGAAGCTGACACCGTCTGTCCGGCCTGCGGAGAAACACTCGACCAGTTCCGAAAGGAGGCACTTTTGGGCTGTCCGGACGACTATGAAGTGTTCGAAAAGGTATTGGCTCCCTTGATTGAAAAAGCCCACGATGGGGCGACTACTCATACAGGCAAAGTGCCCAAAAGAGCGCCGGCTGATACCGTTAAAAAGAGCAAAAAGCTTTCGCTCAAACAGCAGCTTGACGCAGCCGTAAAATCCGAAGACTACGAAACAGCCGCAAAACTCAGAGACAAAATCTCCGAACTGGAGAAATAATCCGCGCGATACGAAATATGAAACTGACCGACATAAGCAACGACGTAAATGAATGGTTCAGCGGCGCCGACCCCGATGCCGATGTCGTGATTTCCAGCAGGATTCGACTCGCACGTAACCTCGCCGGATACAAGTTCCTTACTCGATGCTCAAATGAAGAAAAGACCGAAATCCTCGATAAGCTAAAAGAGGTCCTCATGTCACTCGACCTCGGCGACAAGGTCTTTTACATCAGCGTCGATAAAGCCCCCGTCCTTGACCGCAATTTCCTCGTCGAGAGGCATCTCATCAGCCGCAACCATGCCTTCGGCAAAGGGCCGCGCGGCGTCGTCGTTGCCAATCGAGAGTTCTTCACTGCCATGGTTAACGAAGAAGACCACCTCCGCCTGCAGGTCTTAAAAGGCGGTTTACAGCTTACCGATTGCTTTAAACAAGTCAACCGTATTGACGACATGATAGAAAAGCACGTCGAGTATGCGTTCAGTCCGAAGTACGGCTACCTTACCGCCTGTCCGACAAATCTCGGAACCGGAATCAGAATTTCCGTAATGCTTCACTTGCCTGCCCTGAAAATGACAGGCCAGATTGAAAAGTTCTTAAATGCCGCCAAAAGCCTCGGTCTCGCTGTCCGCGGTCTTTTCGGAGAGGGAAGCGAAGCTACCGGAGATTTCTATCAGCTTTCAAACCAGGTCACACTCGGAATCAGCGAGAAGGAAATAGTCAAAAAGTTTGAAAAGACCATCATCCCCCAAATTGTTGAGTACGAACACGAAGCCAGAAAAAAACTCCTCCGGACTCACAGCGGTATGCTCGATGACAAAATAGCCCGCGCAATGGCGCTGCTCAGAAACGCACACCTTATCAGCTCGCAGGAAGCCCTTTTGCTTCTCAGTCACCTGCGGCTCGGCATCAACATGCACGACCATCTCGGAGCCTCCACGCCCGGCATCGACAGTATCTACTCGCTCGGCGGCGGCAAGGGCGACGATTCAAACGCCGTATCAATCCGAACCATAAACCGGCTCTTCATGCTGACCTTGCCGGCGCACCTGCAGATGAACCACGGCAAATCTCTCGAACCTTCTGACCGAGACGCTCTGCGTGCAAAAATCATCCGCTCGGCCCTCGGCCACCAGTCATAAAACTCTCTTAGCCCCCACGCCTGGTTTTGCACCAGCCGAAAGCGGAGCATGCTAAATTAAATTGCTCTAACTGCCAAAATGGCATAATACGTCCGGGGACTAACTGCCGTCAATATCGATATAATCCCGTAACATGTTGTAAAAAAAGGCTTTATATCTGTCGGCCTGGCAGGGCGGGGCATTTGGCACGGCCTTTGCAATCTTAAAACTCGGATGAAATATAACCTCTAAAATGTGGATGAAATATAACCTCCAAAACTTGGACAAAATATAATCTCCTTCAGGCGAAAGGATGCTAAAGATGGCAAAGATAATTGGAATTGACTTGGGAACGACAAATTCGGTCGTCGCCGTCATGGAAGGCTCTGCACCAAAGGTGCTCGTCAACTCCAGCGGCTCAAGACTAACAGCAAGTGTAGTTGGCTTCACGGATAAGGGCGAAAGGCTTGTCGGGCAGATAGCGAAGCACCAGCAGGTCACAAATCCCGAACATACGGTCTTCTCTATAAAGCGATTCATGGGTAGAAGACACAGCGAGGTCTCCAGCGAAGAAAAGATTGTTCCGTATAAGATAACAGGAGGCTCTGAAGAGCTGGTAAAAGTCAGCGTGCGGGACAAGGAATACACCCCGCCGGAAATCTCCGCTATGATTCTTCAGGATTTGAAAAAGACTGCCGAAGACTACCTCGGCGAAAAAGTCACACAGGCCGTAATCACCGTACCCGCTTATTTCAACGACGCACAGCGGCAGGCAACCAAGGACGCCGGTAAAATCGCCGGCCTGGAAGTCTCGCGTATTATCAACGAGCCCACCGCCGCGGCACTTGCTTATGGACTCGAAAGAAAGACCAATGAGAAAATCGCTGTCTTCGACTTCGGAGGCGGAACCTTCGATATCTCAATCCTTGATATCGGCGACAATGTCTTTGAAGTCCTCAGCACTAACGGCGACACCCATCTCGGTGGCGACGACCTTGACGAAGTCTTGATGAACTATCTTGCCGACGAATTCAAGAAGACCGAGGGCATCGACCTGCGACAGGACCCGATGGCCCATCAGAGACTCAAAGAAGCCGCCGAAAAAACCAAGTGTGAATTGAGTACTCAGCTCGAATCCACGGTAAACCTGCCGTTTATCACCGCCGATGCCGCAGGACCAAAGCACCTGCAGATTACAATTTCGCGAAGCAAATTCGAGCAGCTTGCCGAGTCGATTCTCGAAAGATTGAAAACACCCTGCGAAAAAGCACTCACAGATGCAAAACTTGCCCAGGGTGATATCGCCGAAGTCCTTCTGGTCGGCGGTTCCATACGAATACCAAAGGTCCAGGAAATCGTCAAAGCCATATTCGGCAAAGAGCCGAACAGGAGCATCAATCCCGATGAAGTCGTCGCACTCGGTGCAGCCATTCAGGGCGCTATACTGGCAGGGGACGCAGGAGTAAAAGATATCCTGCTGCTCGACGTCACGCCTCTTTCACTCGGTGTTGAAACCTTAGGCGGTGTTATGACTAAACTCATCGAACGCAATACTACCATTCCGACAAGCAGGAAAGAAATTTTCTCTACCGCCGCCGATAGCCAGACCAGCGTTGATATTCACGTATTGCAGGGCGAGCGCGAATTCGCTAATGACAACCGCACCCTCGGACGGTTCCATCTTACAGGTCTTCCGACCGCCCCGCGAGGTGTTCCGCAGATTGAGGTGGCTTTCGATATCGATGCAAACGGTATCCTTAACGTATCCGCCAAGGACCTGGCAACGAGCAAGCAGCAGTCAATCGAAATCAAATCCAGCTCAGGCCTGAGTGACTCCGAAGTCGATAAGATGACCAAGGACGCTGAATCCCACGCCGAAGAGGATAAGAAACGCCGTGAAGTCATCGACTTGAAGAACCAGGCCGACCAGCTTGTTTACGGTACGGAAAAAACACTCAAAGAGCACGGCGAGAAGGTCTCAGCCGAAACTCGGGGCAATATTGAAAACGCCCTGAATAACTTAAAAGAAGCTGCTAAAGGTGAAGACGCAGATGCTATAAATAAGGCAATCGAAAACCTCAGCACGGCAAGCCAGGAGCTTGGCAAGGTCCTTTACGAAGAGGCTGCCAAAAAACAGGCTGCCCAGCCAGGCCCGGAAAAGGCCGCTGGGCAGGAACAGGCCCCGCCGCCTGAAGGTGAAGTTAAACGCAAAAAAGATGACGATGTAATTGATGCTGAGTTCGAAGCGAAGGATGAGTAACAAAAAGTGTCGTAGTATGTTATGTATTAAACGCTTTTGAGGACACAAGTCGTGAGTAATCGTAGAGAAGATGTGAACGCATTGCTCACCCGATCGCAAAAAGATGTAGGTGCTATAGAAAGTGCATACAAGAAATGCCTACACAATCAATCCATATCCCACGAACTCAAGATCGATATAAAGAATCTTTGTGGAAATCTTCGGTCTGTCCTTGATTATATCGCTCGTGACATGCGTGAGAAACATTGCTCAGGATCAGATCCTAATTCAAGATTCTACTTTCCAATTCTGCCAGATATTACCCAGTTTAAGACTCAAACTGAGAGATGGTTTCCAGGTATCCTGGCCTCGTGTCCAGACTTGTGGAACTACCTCGAAAGTGTACAGCCTTATCATGATAAATTCTCGTGGCTTGGTAAGTTTAACTACATCAACAACGAAAACAAACACGAAAGTCTTGTAGAGCAGACTCGAAAGGAAATGCAAAGGGTCAATGTTTCATTCGGCGCGGGAAGAGTCAGTTGGGATCCCAATTCTGTGAGATTCGGTTCAGGCGTATATATTGGCGGTGTTCCCATAAATCCACAAACCCAAATGCCAGTTCCGAATGCTTCTCAGAAAGTAGAGCGAATAACGTGGGTTGATTTTCAATTCGATGGTATCAATGAATCCGCCCTTGGTCTTTTAAAGAAAACTATCAATGGCATCTCGAAAATCGTCCAAGACATTTACACATGGCTATGAATAATTGAGTAATAGGGACTGAAATAATAGGTACAGCCACCTATTTTCTTGATATTGAAATAATAGCAGCATAAAATCAGGGAAAAGCCGTGCCATCGGTATCGTTTTATATATTGTTATGTTGCGCGTTCAATTCACAGAGAACTCTGAATGAATATATTCCTTAAAATTGCCAAAGATAATCTTTTGAAGGCTAGGCGAGTGAAGAATGCCGACCAACGAGCAATATCAAAGCGAAATGAGTATGCAGTCACTGTGGTAATTTGCTCAGCTTGTGCGGTTGAATGTCATACGAATGTGCTTATTTCATTGGCATTGTTCCGAAAGAAAACAGCCAAGGGCAGAAAGCAGCTTGGTCTTCTTATTAAGAGACATTTAAAAGTTTCTATAAGGGATAAACTGAATGATGTCTCAAGTATCTGCTCGATACCAAAGAACCTCAAGAAACATCTAAGAGATCTATTTCAGGAGAGGAATAGGGTAATTCATGCCGCACCTGAATATAGTGAGGCCAGATATATTCCTGATGAGATGTTTAAAGAGGGCGAGGTCGCAGATGTACAAAGTTTTATGGAGAGTTTACCGACACGGCCTTCTTTAGCTTTGCTAAGTTTTCCCTTAGATTATACAGACATTGCTGAAAAAGCATTCAAAACTGCATCTGATTATATTGCACAAACATCACCAGAGGAATACTTTAGGCATCTAGCCTAACCAGCTAATATGCCTCCAATTTCCGGCAAAGACAAGGGGTTTTTGATTGAATCCCGGCGCGCCGGGATTGACTATTTAACGACGTTTAAATTGCCTATGGCGGAATAGAGCAGGGGAGCATTAGAGACCTTCCGCCTGTTGAGTAGCTATACTTCATGGACGAGATAGGAAAGGGCTGTAAGCTTTGGCTTCCGGCCCTTTTTATTTCATCAGTTCAGGCCAATAAAAAACAAGACCGGCCCGTGGAGGAAAAGGTTGGAGAAAATGCGGAAGGAGTGGGACAGCCACGCTTTTACTGTTTGGTTTAGGTGCGTTGATGTTAAGAAGGAAACGCTAAAATATAGTGTCTTGATTATCCAGCCACAGCGATATACAATCTTACCAAGTCATTTTGGGGTTATTTTATAAGGAAATAGAAATGGATAAATTTAAATCTGTTGATGACATTTTGGAATTTGCAATTGCCGGAGAAGTAGCAGCAAATCAGTTTTATATGGAGTTGACTGGCAAAATGAAAAATCCGGCGATGGCTAAAGTCTTTGAAGATTTCGCCAAAGAAGAGTTGGGGCACAAGTCCAAGCTGGAAGCCATAAAACAGGGTGAAATGTTAGAACCAACGGAAAAGGTTGCCGAGGTTAAGATTGCTGATTATCTTGTGGATACTGAGCCTAAGCCGGATATGGATTACAAGGACGCTCTTGTCTTAGCAATGAAAAAAGAGAAGGCCGCTTACAGGCTTTATCTTGACCTGGCGGCTGTAGCCGAGGCCGAAGAACTTACGAATATGTTCCTGTATATCGCTCAGGAAGAGGCTAAACATAAATTGCGTTTTGAGATTGAATATGATGAGGTTGTGCTAAAGGAAAATTAAACCTTCCACGCTCTTGCTGCTCGGCCTCGGTGCGGTGATGGTGAGAAGAAATGAATTTAAGAAAAAACCCCTGTACAAGTAGGACAAGCGTATTCTAATTTCTTTTCTCTTAAGTTGTTTGAAACACTCGTCTTCTCTTCTACAGGGGCAAAATTAAATCGGTCGTGGTTCTTTCGTTCTCCTCCGAAGCCTAAATATTCTTAGAAAACGATTTCCCAAAAAACCAAGTTTATTATACATCTATCAGAGCAGGTCTCTCATCAGGATATTCCTGATTTTGGTGGAAGAAATAGCTTAGCAAGTATTCATCTGAGAACCGGCGTGGCCGGTTTAAGGCTTGTTGGGAGTTACTATCGGGATTGAGAAGAAAACGCAGTTAAGCCAGCCCACAGAATCTCTGAAAGTAGCTCTCAGGTGGGTTTTACGCTCGTAGAATCGACGATCTCCCTTCGACCGGTATAAAACATAAGATCGGGCCTTAAAAATCCCGTAGGGTTTCAAGAGTCAGTCGGTTGCAAAACATAAGCAACTTAGTTAAAATGCTGTGGTTCTCATCAGTGCCAAGTGAGCAGAAACGTTCGAGATCAGAGATGTATTATGAACAAGAAGATGAAGATCACAACGATTGTTATCCTGCTACTCATTGGTGTTGGAGTCATTGCCCTGAGTGCAATCCCGAAGATATATCGTGCTATGGATGCATCCTACCAGAAGGCGACTGACCCTATACTGGTCAAGCACATTGAGCAAATTGCGGCCACGGAAACATACACAGTGGATGCCACGCATTCAGCGGCCCTTTTTCAGGTAAAGCACTTTGGTATTAGCTTCGTCTCCGGCCGCTTTACTGATCTTTCAGGTACGATTGGGGTGGATAGAGAGAATCTTAACAACAGTTCGGTGGAGATAGTAATCCGCACTGCCAGTGTGAATACGGATCTTAAGGAACGTGATGAGCATCTGCGCAACGCAGATTTCTTAGACGTTAAGAAGTACCCAACCATGAGCTTTAAGAGTTCGCAAGTCAGGAAAATAAATGATAATTTAGGCGAAATAACCGGCTCCTTCACCCTGCACGGAGTGACAAAGACTATCACCACCACGGTCACATTCCTTGGTGAGGTCGACGTTCCGTGGGGTCAGCATCGTGCTGGATTTGAGACTTCCTTCAATATCAAGCGGAGCGACTATGGTATGGACAAGCTCCTCGGGCCTGCGGGGGATAATATCCAGATCATTCTCTTCGTCGAAGCCATGCGCATAGATAACTCTGAGAAAAAGGTCAGTGATTGAACAGATTCTTAATATGGACACCCCTCAGTGCCACTTTACGCTCGTAGAATCGCCGAACCAGCTACGCTTTTACTACTCGGCCCCGGTGTCTTGCTGTTAAAAAGGAAAGCCAATTCATTCTCTCAGCTTGATTAAAGTCTTATTTGCCGCCTTGAAGTTATACAGCCATATCTAAATCCCTTCATGCCTTCATGGTGAATAAATCCGTATTTTTTGCTGAAAAAGTGGGATTTTTGCTTGACTACTGTTTAAAATATGGTATAATACCAGCGGTGTTTACTGAACAGTTAACATAGGCAAGTCAAAAATGACCGGTTACTCTAAAACCATGAATCGGCTTATTTTATATTCTAAGTTCTCTGTGGGCTCTGTGACCTCTGTGGCTAAATATAAATCCGTGTTACCTGTCCTGAGCGTAGTCGAAGGAATCCGTGTTAATCTGGGAAATCTGTGGTTCAATTACAAATATAACTTATTTGAAAAAACAAACCCAATTTTTCCGCGTTTCCAGCCCAAAAACGGCTTTTTGCCAAAAACAAACCCAAATCAAACCCAATTTTTCGACTTAAAAATGAATAATCTTGTCAATCAGCGTTATCTGCGAAATCTGCGTCTAACAAAGCCGTTAGTCTTTAATAAATTACATATAATCAGTGTTAATCTGTGTCTATCTGTGGCTAACAATTACTTTCCAATACAGAACTGGCTGAAGATATTATCAAGGATTTTCTCATCGATGTGTTCCTGCTCGAGGTTCGACAGCGACTGGCAGGAGCCGCGAATTATCATCGCCGCTACCTCATCATTTGCATCGCTAAGTGAGTTGATTGCCTGGCTGATATTTTCGATTGCCTCAGTAACCGATTCTTTATGTCTCGCCGTCAGTGCTACCCCAGCAGCACGGGCTTCATATGATCCGCCGCCTGATACGGCCTGTGATGTAATTTGGTTATCAATAAGTTTAGTGAGCGAACCTATACCGGAACCCGTGATGTTGCTTACCGGCAGGAATTCGTCGCCGAAAACCTCTCTGAGTCTTGCTGTCTGCTCACTCAGCCTGACACCATCCAGCAAGTCGCTTTTCGTCGCAACAGATATAACAGTCTCAGCATTAATCAATTCACGGACAGCGATATCTTCATTAATTTCTTCTTTAGTCACATCCACACAAAAAAGCACGACATCAGCATTACTCAGCGCTTCGACCGCCGCTTCCTGCGATAGCTTGTCTATCTGGCTTTGGGCTTGCAGAATCAATCCAGCGCAGTCGAACAATACACAACGGTTGTGTTTCAGTTCCAGTATTCCTGTAAGAACGTCGCGTGTCGTCTTACTCTCGTCGGAGACGATACTCCGTTGTCGGCCCAGCAGCTTGTTTAGAAGCGAGCTCTTACCCGCATTGGGTGCTCCTGCTATACCAACCGCCGGCAAATCCATCACCGCTTCAAAACTTATACCGCCGCTCAGAAGCTGTTCGAGTTTCTCCTTCGCCGCTTCGAGCTTCTTTACCGCATCGGGCCTGCTGATAAACTCGATATCTTCTTCGCTGAAGTCCATCCCCGCTTCCAGAAGGCTAAGGCAATCTAACAAATCCTTCGATACAGCAGCGGTCGTCTCAGTCAGCCTGCCCGAAAGCAGTTTCTCCGCAGCAGCCAATTGCAGCCGATTGCTGCATGTGATTACCTTATTCACCGCCTCCGCCGCCGCCAAATCCATCCTGCCGTTCAGATATGCCCGAGCCGTAAACTCACCAGCCTGGGCCATCCTGACCCCGCTCGAAAGGAACAGCCGCAACACTTGTTCGGTCAGCGCAGAATTGGACCAGAAATGAATTTCGGCCAGGTCTTCTGCCGTATATGAATGTCCTGAGGTAAACAAATAGACCGTCGCATCGACTCCGAAATCCTCAGCCGCTCGCAGCCTGCCGCAGGTGATTGCTCTTTGGTCCGGTTGTACCTTCGGCGAAAAAACCTGATTGATTTTCTCGATAGTACAGGGGCCGCTGAGCCGAACTATAACCCCCTTATCCGATGTGGGCGAACTCACCGCAACAATCGTATCACTCAGTTCGTACATTACACACTGTACCTGCTTCTATATATATGCCAGTCCCGCGATACGCCATACGCGATACGATTAATACTTAATAAACGGCTTCGGCTTTTTCTTTTTCACCTTACCGCCGGTCTTGCTGGTCACCTCGACCAGGCCGTGCGATTCGGATTCTTCTTTTTCGCGGATATGTTTTCTGATAATGTTCTGTTCAATCGCCCCGGCAAAGGAGCTTGCCATGATATACAGGCTGACGCCGCTCGGCGCGCTGTAAAGCATAATGGGAAATAACACCAGCATCATTACCTTCATCATCTTCTGCTGCTGTGCCGCTTCCGGCGTTGCCGCAGGCTGCTGAGGCATCGTCTTCTGCTGCAGGTGAAATGCCACGCCCATAAGTAAAGGCAGCAGGTTAAGCGAGCTTATCTTCCATCCTAACAGCGGCAGCGTAATCGGAGACCAGGTAATCAGGGCATCCGGCACCGACAAATCGGTAATCCAGAACGGCAGGAAAGCGGCGCCCCTCAAATCGATACTCGAATTGACGGAACTCCACAAAGCTATCCACAAAGGCATCTGGGCCATCATTGGAAGCATACCGAAAAACGCATCAGCAGGTGAGACGCCGCGAGATTTTTGAAATTCGCTTATACGCTTCTGCATCTCCGTGCGGTTCTTCGCGTATTTCTTCTTTATTTCCTGAACCTCGGGCGAACTGAGTATCTTGGTGAACCTGCTCATACGCACCTGGCCGGCTTTGGTTACCGGATGCAGGACCAGCCGAACGATGAAGACCAGGATGATAATGACAATACCGTAATTCGGTATCCCGCTGTACAGGACATTCATCAGCCACATGATGAAAAACGCCAAAGGCCGAATAACGCTCGTCGGGCAGATGCAGCATGTCATAAAGTCAATGACGTGGACAAAAGCCATCCTCTTGTAATAATCATTATTGTCGAACAGCCTTTTGTCCTTGGGGCCGAGATACACTTCGAATTTGTATTCGACCTTGCTCTGTTCCATTCCTGCCGGCGCAAGACTTTTGGCGGCAATCTTAAATTTTACACCTATATTCTCGTCACCGCTTGATGATTTTATATCCGCATCAGGATTATAAAATCGCGCCGACTTTTCCGAAATCCACTTGCTGTATTGCTCGCCGCTGGCTGGTACCGGAACCGCTATTGCCGCAAAATACTTGTTCGATACTGCCGCCCACAGGAACTGACCGTTAGTAATATTCAGCCTTAAATCCTCGGCAGTTTCGGCTTTACGGGCCTTGCGCAAATCTATCAGCGTACTCTGGATATTGCCTTGGCTGTTGACAAACGCTGCTATGGCCTTTCGCATGTCTGTCCTGACGCCTTCACGGCCGACACCCAAAGGCCCGTTTATGTTAAACCCGACCTTCTGCTCTTTGGGCGATAGATTCTCAACCGATATCTGACAGTGCATTACATAAGTGTTTGGAAGGATATCGAATACCTTCGTTAGCTTTAATACCGGTTTATCAGAACCGGCATCTTTTATCACGGCCACAAAAGTCGCCTTCTCACACCCGTCCGGTGTCTTTTCCACTCCCACGCATTGCCAGTTCAGCTTATCCAGCGGCAGTTGAATTCCGTATTCAGAAAACACCAGAGCGCCGCTTGCCATTGAGTATTCTTGGCGCCCATCGGCATATTCCACGGGCGACAGCAGTACAAATGGTTTCGGATTCTTCGGGTTCCGGTCATCGAAACCGTTGCCCTGGCCGTTGCTGAAAGTTACTTTCCTTATACCTGCGCCCTTGCTCGTTACTTCAATCTGCAGCTTGAAGTTTGTTTCAATCTCAGGGTCTTCGGTGTTGGGGTCGTCGGCGCCTATGATAAATGTCTGCTCAGTTGCGTTATCAACGCTGAACCGGATTTTTTTCGATGGCTCTGCAGGAGCGAGACTTGCCGCCTCTGGCGCCTGTTCAGTAATCTCATTTGCCTCCGCAGCGACTTCTATCTGTGGTTCATTTGCCGCCGCGGTTTGTTGGAGAAGAATCATAGGCCCGTCCTGCGCCGAAGCCTTCGAGAAAAAACCCGACTCCGCCACAAGATAACCACACCACAGAAGGTAACCTGCCGACAGGAAAATTAAAAGGCGTCTGAATTTCATTAATCATTAATCCTTAATCAATAATCAATCACTTTACCTTCCGTCACGCAGACGCTCGGCATTGAAGTTGTCCAGTTTATCGACCGCTTTTATTTTCTCTATTGTTTTCTCGAAGTCGTATTCCAGCCGGACAAAATTCACCTCATTTTCTTCTATATAAACATAGCTTGCCCGGTTGTTCTTGTCTCTCGGCTGACCTACCGAACCAATATTTATGATAGCCTTTTCGTCGCTGACTATCGGGTACCGCTCGCCCAGCTCCTCAGGTAGATAAAAGTCCGGCTCATCCAGAAAAACACCCGGCAGGTGAGTATGCCCGACGAAACATACGTGTTGAACCTTGTCGAACAGGGCTTTTATCTTTATCGGGTTGGTGTACACATCATCCGGGAAAATATATTCGTTAATCGGCTTGCGGGGACTGGCATGGAGAAAATCGATATTCACCTCTTCGCCTGCAAGCTCCGCCTTCAGGCTGCGACGCATCGGCAAATGACCCAGAAAGTTCCATCGCTTCTCACGGGCTGACTGCTCTTGTTCAGTCTCCAGAACTTCGCGAGTCCAGAAGGTCGCCTGCTCTGCAGCGTAGTTGAAATTCGTCGGCTCATAGAACGCCGCATAGTCGTGATTACCTAACACGCACCATTTTGTCTTTTCAACTATCAAATCCAGGCAGGGCTTCGGGTCCGGACCATACCCGATTACATCACCAAGGCAGAAAATTGTTTTTATGCCCCGCCTCTCGATGTCCGCAAGCACCGCAATCAACGCTTCTATATTCGAATGAATATCGCTTATTATCGCAAACATCAGATATCCTGTCTTAACACACCCAATTACATCGCAATGAACCGAAATTGATAGCAGAAATCGCGACAAAATGCCAGAATATTTATAAGCTCCGCCTACATACCTTTCCCTGCCCCGATTAACTGCTGGTTAGTCAGGCATTGATTTTTGACAGTCTCTCTGGTAGCATTTGGATGAAGATTGCCACACGGCCCGATATGAAAGCATTTGCCACTGTTGTGGGGAATTTGGCGGACATTGTGGTTCATATCACAGAATGGCCTCTTATTTTGAGGCGGCGGAAACCAGATGGCGACCGAGCATGAAAAAAACAAAAAGCAGCTCATTGAAGAGTTGCAGGCCAGCGAGCATTTTCTCGCGTGCGTCTTCGATACTATCCAGGATGGAATCAGCGTTCTCGACGCCGACCTGACCGTTCGCAGCGTCAACAGCACGATGAAAAAATGGTACGAGGCAAACCTCCCCCTCGAAGGCAGGAAGTGCTATCAATGCTATCATAACAAAGATGTGCCCTGCGACCCTTGTCCGACTATTCGCTGTATGCAGTCTGGCCAGACCGAGTGCGAAATCGTCCCGGGACTGCCGGGTTCTCCCGCCGAATGGGTGGAACTGTACAGTTACCCGATCAAGGACTCTGACTCCGGCCGAGTAACGGGTGTGGTCGAGTTCGTCCGCGACATCACCGAACGCAAGCAGGCTGAACAAGAACGCTTGGCACATCTGCAATTCCTTAAAAGCCTGGGCAAAATTAACAGGGCCATTCAATCTGCGGGGAATATCGATCAGATGATGACCGACGTCCTCGACACTGTCCTGTCCATATTCGACTGCGATAGAGCCTGGTTATTCTATCCTTGCGACCCCAACGCTCCATCCTGGCGGGTCCCCATGGAACGCACCAAGCCCCAATATCCCGGAGCCATGGCCTTGGGAGTTGAGATAACTATGCAGCAGGACGTTGCACAGGTCCTGCGAACAGTCCTGAAAGTCTCCGGCCCCGTGAAATTCGGCCCGGAGTCCGAATATCCTTTGCCGGCACAGGCCGCAGAGCGATTCACCTACCAGTCCCAGATTGCTATGGCGCTCTATCCAAAGCTGCACCAGCCCTGGGTGTTTGGACTACATCAGTGCTCATACCCACGAGTATGGACCCCTGAGGAAGAAAGACTGTTTCAGGCAATTGGCAGAAGAATTGCCGACGCCCTCACCAGTCTGTTAATATTTCGCGACCTCCAGCAGTCCGAGCAACGTTTCAGGGCAACATTTGAGCAGTCGATAGACGCAATCGTGCTTGTCAATCCTGATACAGGGCAAATTGAGGAATTCAATGACAAAGCTTGCCAGAACCTCGATTATACACGACAGGAATTCGGGAAGCTCAAATTAAGTGATATTGAAGCTGTCGAATCGCCTGAGGAAATCGCCAAACATATGGACAAAATAGCAAAACAGGGAATGGATATCTTTGAAACAAAACATCGGACAAAAAGTGGCGAGATAAGAAATGTGCTTATCAGTACGAAGATAATTTCCATACGCGGCAGAATACTTTTGCAGGGAATATTCAGAGATATTACAGACCAAAAGCAGGCAAAGGAAAAACTCCATGAATATCAAACGAAGCTTAAATCGATGGCCGCGACGTCACTCCTGAATGAAGAACGCCAAAGACGACGTATTGCTCACGGACTACACGATAATATAGGCCAGAAACTCGCCGTCGCCAAGCTTGACTTGCTCTCTTCAATTCAGGACGGTACAGGCACCGATACCGCCGAATCAGTTAAAAAGGTCTGCTCAGAAATTGATACAATGATTGAGAGCGTACGCTCTCTGACGTTTGAACTCAGCAACCCGGTACTCAGTGAGCTTGGCCTCGAAGCCGCCATCGAAAGGCATCTCAACAGGGAAATACTCGATAAGCATGGGATAAAATTCCAACTGAATAAGTGCCGAAGACTTGCCCAACTGGATGAAGACATGAGCATGTGCCTGTTTCGCAGCGTGCGCGAGTTACTCAATAATGTTATCAAGCATTCCAACGCGAAAAATGTGTCCGTTTCTCTGGATAAAGCTGACGGCAATATCACGATAAGAGTCAATGATGATGGAGTTGGTTTCGACCCAGTCATGGTCACTTCGAAAATAAACGCCGGAAGCGCCTTCGGACTATTCAGCGTTCGAGAACAACTTGAAAGCTTCGCAGGCGAGCTAAAGGTTGAATCCAGCCCCGGCCATGGAAGCAGCTTCACAATTACCGTACCATTGGAGCAAAGGTCAAAATAATACTCTTTGATGACCAAAAGCTTCAATTCACAAACCCCAACAAACAATACTTGTCAGGGCATTTACTGTTGCTATAATGGGCCCACAGCCGAGGCGGATGTTAATTTGAAAGGTTGCAAATGATCGAACTTAACCTGCTTGAAACACATGCCCTCGTAAAACGGTACTCCGGCAGGGCGGTAGTCGACCAAGTTAACATCTCAATTGAGCAGCGCAGCATCGTTGGTTTGCTCGGAAGAAACGGCGCCGGAAAAACCACCAGCTTCAGAATGATTATTGGTATGATTACTCCGGACGAGGGGACAGTTACTTTCGACGGCAACGATATCACGAAACTGCCCATGTACAAAAGGGCACGCCTCGGCATCGGATATCTCTCACAGGAACCGAGCATATTCCAGAGACTCAGCGTCCGTGACAACCTCTGTGCAATTCTCGAAACAATGTCAATCACAAAAGCAGAACGCGACCGCCGCGCCGACATGCTAATCGAACGCTTCGACCTTTCAGAAGTTGCCGGCAGCCAGGGAAGGTTTCTCTCAGGCGGTGAACGCAGAAAACTCGAAATCGCCCGTGCCATGGTCACCGAGCCTTCATTGATATTGCTCGACGAACCTTTCAGCGGCGTTGACCCAATCACCGTTGAAGAACTCCAGCACGAAATAAAAAGGCTCGAAGCCTCCGGTGTCAGCATCCTTATTACCGACCACAACGTCGAACGTACCCTCGAGGTGGTCGACAAAGCATATATCATCGACCACGGTAAGGTAATCGGTTCCGGGCCGCCTGCCGATATCATCAAGAATGAGGCAATCAGAAAGTCCTATCTCGGCAACACATTCGACGGTGACGAATTCGACAACTGAGGCGAACACAACATGGCCCAGTCCATAGAACCCGAAAAATGTAAAATCACCCACTACCCGGAAAAAGTCCTTACCGGTAAGGCCAAGCTCGTAGAGCAAATCAACGACGATATCCGAAAGCTCGTTGACAAAATGACTGACATAATGCTCGACCATAAAGGAGTTGGACTTGCCGCTCCACAGGCCGGTATTGGGCTCCGCTTATTCATCATCTCACTCGGCGGAACCAGGGAAAACGTCCGGGTTTACATAAACCCCGTGGTCGTACCCCATGGACAGCTTCAGGCAAATGAAGAAGGCTGCCTTTCCATACCCCAGGTATACACGAAAATAAAAAGATACTCTCAAGCCACTGTCACAGCGACCGACCTGGACGGTCGTGAATTCACCGAAGAAGCCGACGGACTCTACGCAAGGGTCCTGCAGCATGAATTCGACCATATCGAGGGCGTTACCATCGCCGACCGTATGGGCTCAGCGGCGAGAATCGTCCACAGACGCCAGCTAAAAAAACTCTTGGCTAATCAGGGCAAATCTGCTAAAATATAGTCCTTCGAGAGAGTGTTAATTCCTGCACTTTTCGCAGGTCTCTTCGATGTTTGAATATCTGTTGAGCGTCTGATATGAAAATCGTTTACTTTGGCAGTGGCGATTTCGGACTTGACTGTCTGAACGCCCTGCGGGACTCAAAACACGGTCTTGAGTTCATTCTGACCCAGCCGGCTCGTGCCGCTGGAAGAGGAAAAAGAACCACTCCAACCGCCGTCGCCCGATGGGCACAGCAAAACGGCGCTCCCTGCTTTGAAACCGACGATGCTTCACAGCCTGCTGTAATAGACAAAATCCGCCAGGTGAACCCTGATTTAATTCTCGTTATCGCGTTCGGCCAGAAAATCTGCGACGAGCTGTTGGAATTGCCCCCCAGGGGAATGATTAATGTCCACAGCTCATTGCTGCCAAAATACCGCGGAGCCGCTCCGATAAATTGGGCTATCATTAACGGTGAGACAGAAACAGGTATAACCATCGCCACAGTCACAAAACAGTGGGACGCCGGCGCCATTGTCGTCCAGGCCAAAACAAAAATAGAACCCGACGAAACCGCCGACCAGCTAAGTTCCCGCCTCGCAGCCCTCGCTGCGCCTGTCCTCATTGAGACAATAGACAAAATTGAAAACGGCACTGCCGTCTATACTGAACAGGACCATTCTAAAGCCACACGCGCTCCAAAACTCAAAAAATCCGATGGCTACATCGATTTCAATGCGCCGGCACAACAGGTCCGAAACGCCATACGAGGACTCTGGCCTTGGCCCGGTGCTTCTGCCGACTTTATATCAAGGGCAACCGGCAAAACATGCAGAGTCACATTCGCGATGGCCGCTCCGGCTGATGGCGCCGCTCCAAAAGAACTTTCGGCCGGAACCCTCGACGAGAATCTCAACGTCGTTTGTGCCGACGGTTCACTGAAAATAACAAGGATAAAACCCGCAGGAAAACAGACCATGACCTTCAAGGCCTTTGTTAACGGCCACAGGGTCGCGCCCGACGACCGGTTTATAAAGATTGAACAATGAAGCACGAAAAGCACAGCACCAATTCAGCTCGACTCATTGCCGCGAAGGCTTTGAATCAGTTTGACGCTGCGCAAAAACAACACACCAAATCCGGATCATACGCCGCTGATATGCTCGCCTCTATGATAGGCCAAACCAACCAGCGACCACGGGCGACCGACCTGGTAATGGGAACAGTAAGGAACCATCGCGCGATTGACCTCGTCCTCGGTTCGATTGCTGACACTCCGGCAAAGAGAATCTCTCCGGTCATCGTCAATATTGTACGTGTTGGCTTATATGAACTCATCTACCGCCCCGAAACGCCTGCATATTCAATAATAAACGACGCCGCAGAAACCGTAAAGTCCGTTGCCGGACAAAAGCAGGTCGGCTTCGTCAACGCCGTACTCAGAAAAACCGCTTCGAGAATAAAAAACCGCTCCGCCACCATCTCCGATGAAAACGTTCGCTCAACTCTGCCGAATCAAAACGGCACCGGCTGTCACTTCGACCGTCTATTCCTGCCGGACCTCGAAACTCAACCTGTTGATTATTTCAGCGCCGCATTTTCTATTCCGAGATGGCTGATTATCGATTGGTTAAAACAATACGGCCTTGAAAAGACACATCGCATCTGCATCGCTTCAAACCGCAGAAGCAGCATTTACCTCAGGCCTAACACAATCAAGACTACTGCTTACGGTCTCGCGGAATTGCTCAGCGCCGCCGACATTGCATTCCAGATAACTGATGACGACCAGATGCTCAAACTCAAACACCCAGGCAACATCACTTCTTTACCCGGTTTTGAACAAGGCCTGTTCACTGTTCAGGATTTCGCCGCTGCCAAAGTGGTCCCCGCTCTGAAGCCACGACTCGGCTGGCGAATCCTCGACCTCTGCGCCGCACCAGGAACGAAAACAACACAATTAGCAGAGCTTACTAAAGATAATGCTCATATATTCGCTACCGACATTGACCCGAAGCGACTCGAAAAAGTAAAACAGAACACCGACCGCCTCGGGCTTACCAGTATCACTATTATCGACTACAACGACCTCAAAAGCTTCACGCACCAACATGGTCTCTTCGACGCTGTACTGCTCGATGTCCCCTGTTCTAATACTGCTGTCCTGGCCAAACGACCTGAAGTCAGACTCAGGATAAAATCTAAAACCGTTGAAACTCTGATCCAGACCCAGTCACAGCTTTTGAAGACCGCCGCAGGCCTGCTCAAATCTGGTGGCAAACTCTGCTACAGCACATGCAGCATTCTCCAGCAGGAAAACAAAGAACAAATCGCCGCGTTTGGCGCTGAATTCACGAATTTCAGATTACTGAACGAGGAACTTACCTTACCTGCTGCCGACGATTTCGACCACGACGGCGGATACTTCGCAATCCTCAAAAAAACCTCCTGAAACTGTTTTGGCCAATTTTTTGGCCTAAATGCAGATTATCACACCTCCTTAAAATGCCGATAATAAGAGTATTGAGGCTGACAACGCCGATTCTGTGGTTTTGTACGAATATAGGTTTTTATCTCATTGATGGGAGAGCAGAAATATGAAAGTCGCTACATCACCCCAAATCATAATCAGTGCTATGAAAGAGCATGAGCTGGTAATCACCCAGTTATACAATGTCTACTCACAAAGGCTTCCCGACTACAGAGAATTCTGGCAGGGACTGTCCGATGGTGAAGTTCAACACGCCGAAATAATCGACGCATTGTTCGACCACGTCAAGGACAGACCCGATGCGTTTGTTGTCGAAAGGTTCCCAATACCCGCTATCGAGCATTCTATAAAATATATCAAACAACTCATAGAAAGGGCAAAGCAGCCGGGCCTTGATATGATAGACGCATTATCAATGGCAATGGACATCGAACAATCACAGATCGAAAACAAATACTTCGAGGTTTTTCAAGGCGATAGCTCTGAAACAAAACGAGCTTTAGATATGGTTGCCCAGGACGACCGGGAACACCTGGAAACAGTAAAACTACTCTGGCAAAAACTAAGATAAAGCCTCTACCCCCGCGATTTCGACCACGACGGCGGATACTTCGCAATCCTCACAAAAACCTCCTGAAACCAATTTGTAGGAAATTTTGGTTTTTGTCATTCTGAATCCCGATTTATCAGGATGAAGACAAATCGTTGTTATTTGCCCAAAGCCGACTTCGGGGGCAATCTAATTAATCACTAATCATTCCCCTTGATTTCCTGTCACGTTTAATATAGAATACTCGTAATATCGGAGCGAATCTTTCTAACGAGGCGGACATGAGGGTATTATTACCGCTTATTATAGTAATTCTTACCGCACACGCTTTCCCTGCAACCATCTACGTCGACGCTAATGCTGCAGGAGCAAATAATGGCTCAAGCTGGGCAGACGCCTATGGAGATCTTCAGGATGCACTGGATGTGGCTGACCCCTGCGATGAAATATGGGTGGCGGCCGGGACATATAAACCGACTTCTGATTACGGATTGTGGATAGGCGACCGCGGCAAGCATTTCCGTATGATAAATGGAGTCGCTATTTATGGCGGCTTTGTGGGCAACGAGCCGAACACATTCGACATAAACGACCGTAATTTGGCTACCAACGAAACCATCCTCAGCGGCGATTTACTCGGTAACGACACGCCCGGCCTTGACCCCTGCGATTTAATCAACGAACCAAACCGAACGGACAACTGCTACCATATCTTTTATCATTCAGACGGTTTGGCTCTTGACCCTAACGCTATTCTGGACGGTTTTACCATCACCGCCGGAAATGCTAACGGTTCCTGGCCACACGGAAACGGTGGCGGGATGTTTAACAACAACAGCAGCCCGACAGTAACTAACTGCAACTTTACCAACAACTCTGCTGACTGGGGCGGTGGCGGGATGCTTAACACATTTAGCAGCCCGACAGTGACCAACTGCACCTTTAGCGGCAACTCGACTGGCCGCGAGGGCGGCGGGATGTATAACAGCATCAGCAGCCCGATAGTGACTAACTGCACCTTCACCGGCAACTCGGCTGACGAGCACGGCGGCGGGATGTATAACGACTCCGGCAGCCCGATAGTGAGCAACTGTATCCTTTGGGACAATACCGCTGCCGATGGAAATGAAATAGCTTTAGCCGATTCATCGACAATAGATGTGAATTACTGCGATGTTCAGGGCGGACAAGCTGGGATATATAACGATGGAGGCACAATCAACTGGGGCTGCGGTAATATTGATGTTGACCCGCTGTTTGTTGACCAGGGAGATTATCATTTGCAGTCAGAAGGCTGGCGGTGGGATAGCGAGCGTGAGCTCTGGACGTGGGACGATGTCACGAGCAGATGTATCGACGCCGGCAATCCGGGTTCACTGCTTGCTGACGAGCCTCTTACAATTGCCGATGACCCTGACAACCAGTGGGGTCATAACCTGCGTATAAATATGGGAGCCTACGGCGGTACGTCGGAAGCCTCGATGCCTCCGTATGATTGGGCCTTGCTCTGCGATATTAATAACGACGGCACAGTCGATTTTACCGACCTTGCCTGGTTCGCCTCCCTCTGGCCGCAATCAGGCGACGAACTCTTCGCTGACTTCAACCGTGATACAATCGCCGATACCAAAGACCTGGAACTGCTGACAAACGACTGGCTAAACACAACTACATGGCACTAAACCTGCATATCCAATTCAAAATTGAAAGTTCAAAATTAACAATTTACTATTCCCTGTACGATTTTTAGAACTCAAATCCACAGCTTTTCCACATAAACAACTTACGTTGTGCAAAAGCTGTTAAGAACAAATTTTTTTCACTCATAACCTGAGTACCTGCAAACATTTTCAAAGCGTGGAAAAGAAAATCTCACAATCCCGATTGATTTGTTTTGGCGTCCCTAAATAATAGCATTAATCGTACTGAAAAAGAGGAAGGAATCTTAAAACTCACAGCTACGGATAGCGCTAATGCAAAGCACGGTCACGGAAGATACAATCACGGCCATCGGCGAGCATCTTGCTCAGCGTGTTGGCCCGCAGAAGTACAGGATTTGGTTCAGGCACTCGACCAGGCTGGCCATTGCTGACGGCTACCTCAAGGTCGGTGTACCGAACCTGTTTATCGCAAGCTGGATTGAGAACCATTTTAGTAACGAATTAAATCAGGCCGCCCGGGCTGTTCTCGGAACGAACACGAAAGTGACTTTCGTCATTGACCCTGAACTGTCGGGCAGGCAGAAGAAGACGCAGCTTGATTACCAGGCTCAACTGGTCTCAAAGGCACAGGACAGGAAGCGTCCCGTTCCGGCAAAGATAATCGCCGGACAAAAGCTGCTCAAGCTCAGCCTCGACCACTTCGTCGTTGGCTCGAGCAACGAGTTAGCCTATAACGCCGCCCGCGCAGTAGTCAACGACCAGAAGAGCCCGTTTAATCCGCTATTTATTCACGGAGGATATGGCGTCGGCAAAACCCATCTGCTGCAAGGGATTTGCAATGCGGTGGCGCAGCGCCGACCCGGAACTGGATGGCTCTATCTCTCTGCGGAGGATTTTGCCAATCAGTTTGTGCTGGCCTTGAAGACGAGAAAGCTGGAGGCTTTTCGACGCCGCTTGCGGCAAACGGAATTGCTCGCTATCGACGACATTCACTTCTTGGCCAGCAAACCGTCAACACAGGAGGAATTCCTCCACACGTTCAACGCCATCGACCTCGCCGGCAAGCAGGTCGTCCTCGTCTCCGACGCTCACCCCAAGATGATAGGCCAGCTCTCCGACAAGCTCGTCAACCGTTTCATCTCAGGAATGGTCGTAAAGGTCAACACACCCGACCTCGAAGTCCGTAGAGAAATCTGCCGCCGATACGCTCTCAACACCAAAAAGCACATCCCAGAAGCCGTCATCAAGTACATCGCCGATAATATCCGAACAAACGTACGCGAACTCGAAGGTGCTCTCGTAAAAGTCATCGCCTACTCGTCCCTGCAGAACAAACGCCTCGACCTGCACATGGCCAAAGAAATCCTCGCCGAGCACCTCGCCCGCACCGACCCAATCGTACACATATCCGACATCGAATCCACCGTCGCAACCTTCTTCGGCCTGACTCCAGCCGACATACATTCATCGAAGAAGGACCGTACTATTTCCACTGCCCGGCACTTCAGCATGTACCTCGCCAGAAAACACACAAAAATGTCTTCACCTGAGGTAGGGCGGTTCATGGGCGGCAAGAACCATGCCACCGTACTGCTCGCGTGCAAGAAGGTAGATAGCCTCATTGCCCGAAATGCCGAAATCCGCTGGCAGAGCCAAACTGGAAATAAAATCTCAAAAGCACGAACAATTATCGCAAAATTGCAGAACGCAATTTCCAGCAGATAACGTGAAATTTATCCCGTAGATGGAATTCGAAGTGCAAGCTTAAGTCCGTTTGGACCGACCGTTGATTAAGTCGCCATGGATATCAGGATGCTCGTGACCAAAAGGGCCATTACCAGTATCGCTACACGTACTACACGGCGAGGTTTAGACTTCACCTGGACGTAATGCCAGACCGATAACCATACTACCCCCACGATAAATATGCGCAATAGAAATGGAAAAAACCCGTCTGACATACTTGAAGTATATCCTATCTTGACATCCTGTGTCAAGTGAAAATGTCCCATATTAACGTCATTAAGCCCTAATTTTCCTCATATTTAAGTTGTCCCCACGATTTCCGACCCGAAAACATTAAAGTTTGCATTAACCCACTGCCGAGAAGGGCGAAAGTAGGCGCCTTTTTATAGGCGTCTTTTAATAGTTGGGTTAATTAGGAGATTTAAGGATGAATGCTTTGACAATGGTAAAGAAATGGATTGGCGAGATTGTCGAAATTGCCCTGCTGCTCGTGGCGCTTGGCATCACAATCGAGATTCTCTTCGGTGCCACGGTACCGTTCTTTGGTGGCGTCGTCACGAATCTCACCGCCCTGATTAGCAACCTCGGCGAGAATGGCCTGGTCGGCCTTATTGCTCTTGCTGTTATCTTGTGGCTCTTTCACAGGCAAAGAACTGCCATCGAAGGGCATCACCAGGGATAACAAATCTTTCCGTCGCGGTTGTTGATTTACTGCGATGCGGTCCGACACCTCTACAGGTACGCCGGGCCGAGACGGGGGTGCTGTAGTCTATTCGGGGTCGGTAAATCACCGGCCTCTTTTTTTTATGCGCTCAACGCTTAAGTCTTACCAGTTAGCAGAGACCAGAAGCTAAACGGCAATTCGAACACGCAGTCCCTTTTCCCGAATCCTTGCCCTTTAAGCAACTGCGGTATAAACTAATTATCTCTTATGTTTTTGTGAGGTTAAAACTTATGTCTAAAAAGATTCGCTGGGGAATAATCAGCACAGGCGGTATTGCTCATGCATTCGCAAAAAGTCTTGCACCTGTTGCCGATGCTGAAATTGCCGCCGTCGCCTCACGCACAAAAGATAAAGCCGACGCCTTTGCGCACGAATTCAACGCCAAACGCTCTTACGGCTCATATGAACAACTCGCACAAGACCCGGACATTGACATCATTTACATCGGGACCCCGCATTCATTTCATATGGACAACACGATAATGTCCTTAACCGCCGGAAAGTCGGTCCTGTGCGAAAAACCACTCGCTATCAACGCGGCACAGGCCCGCCGAATGATACAGACCGCCGGGGATATGAACCTCTTTCTAATGGAAGCTATGTGGACGCGCTTCAACCCGACAATCGCTCAGGTTCGAAACTGGCTCAATGACGGCCGTATCGGCGACGTGAAATTACTCTGTGCCGACTTTGGTATAAGAAGGGACTGGGATCCGGCAGGGCGGATGCTTAACCCCCAACTCGGCGGCGGCGCATTGCTTGACCTCGGCGTATATCCGGTCTCTTTCGCTTCGATGGTCTTTGGACAAAAGCCTTCCAAAATCACGGGCCTTACACAATTTACTAATACAGGAGTCGACCAACTTTCTTCAATGACACTTTCTTATGACAGCGGACAGCTCGCCGTACTTTTATGCGCCTCAAATGTCCAGACACCAACGCAGGCATACATCATAGGAACCAAAGGCACAATTCTCGTTCATGGCCCGTTCTTTTGCACTACAAAAGCAACCTGCACCATCGGCGACAGTCAACCTGAGACATTTGAACATCCCTGGCAGAACGGCAGGACCGGCTACACTTATCAAGCCGAGGCCGTCATGGAATGTCTCAGAAAAGGCCAAACGCAATCCGACCTCATGCTGCTTTCTGAGTCGCTGGAAATTATGGAAGTAATGGACGAGCTTAGACGGCAGTGGAACTTCAAATACCCCTGCCAGTAACAACTGATATGTTATTCTAACAAGCCCGACACTTCTGTTCTTTTTTATCACCGTAATCTGCGATTAACCAGCTTCCCGATTCCGCCGATAAACACTTCATAAAACCCTATTCCTGATACAGGAGAAGTGCTAAAATACAGATGGTTCTTGAAAACGAAACGAGACAGGCCCAAATGACAAAAAAATGCCCATTCTGCGCAGAAGAAATCCAGGCCGAGGCCATAAAATGTCGCTTCTGCAATGAGTTCCTCTCCGAGCCTCCGCGACGCAAGGCCAAATGGTATCATTCTAACAGCACCGTATTAGTTTCTTTTCTCTGCCTTGGTCCGCTCGCCTTGCCGCTTGTCTGGCTCAATCCACGTTACAACCCAGCCGTTAAAGCAATCCTGACCGTAATCATACTCGTTGTGACTGTCGCGCTGTGCTACGGCGTGGTAGGCATGTACAACAACCTCTTTGAACAGATAAAAGCCCTCGGCCTCTAATCCACCAACCAGCACTTGCCCGCCGATTTATCCGTCGTAGCGTCAGCGAAGTCGGAAACCTTGCGAAGATGTAAGCGCAGGTGGAATTAGCGTTTAATAATCCATAGTTGCTTTTTGCCTCAACTTTTGTAATCTTACGTAACATAAGAGCATAAATGCACCCGCCTACTCCGCCGAAGTAGCTTCGGCTACGAAGGCCGGAAGGCTACGTTGGGCAGGCATAAAGCATAAGTGCAAGCGGGGCCGTCCGCCTTCGTCACTCGTCTTCGCAAGGCTACGCCGCAGCGAGAGGCTTCGGCGAGACAAGGCAGGCCAGGATAGTTTCTTTTCTTAGGATTGTTAAATGCCATTTAAGACATTTGGTCTAAAAGACCCGCTGGTTCAGGGAATACTGGCGACAGGTTACACGGCCCCCACGGAAATACAGTTGCAGGCAATACCGGCGGCAATTAAGGGCAGCGATATCATCGGCTGCGCCCAGACGGGCACTGGCAAGACGGCGGCGTTTGTCCTGCCGATACTGGATCGTCTCAGCCACGAGCGAGCAGGGCGCAAGCGGACCGTCAGGTCATTGATACTCACTCCCACGCGCGAACTGGCCGTGCAGATCGAAAGATCGATACTCGGCTACGGGCGGTTCACGGACCTCAAGGCCCTGGCGGTTTACGGTGGCGTCGCCATCAACAAGCAGATAGGAACGCTGGCCAACGGCGTCGATATCGTGGTCGCCACGCCCGGAAGGCTGATCGACCATATCCAACGCAAAACGATCGAACTGAGTAGCGTCGAGGTGCTCGTGCTGGACGAGGCCGACAGGATGCTCGATATGGGCTTCGTCAACGACGTGCGGCGGATCGTGGGCAGGCTTCCGAAGGAACGCCAGACGCTGCTGTTTTCGGCGACGATATCGCCGGAGGTTAAGACACTGGCGGCTGACATGCTGAAATCGCCGAAGGTGATACAGATAGGCCGGCCCCGCAATCCTATCGACACTATCACGCAGCATATCTACGCAGTCGAGAAGGCGTTGAAAATGGACCTTCTGCTGCACATGATCGAGGACTGGCGGATGTTCAGCGTCTTGGTCTTCTCGCGAACCAAACACGGGGCGGACAAGATCAGCCGACGGCTCAAACGCGCCGGAGTCGTCGCGGTCTCGATACATTCGGGCCGTACCCAGAACCAGAGGCAGCGGGCACTCGACGGCTTTCGCATGGGCAAATATCAGGTCATGGTCGCCACCGATATCGCCGCCCGCGGAATCGACGTCGAGGGAATATCACACGTTATCAATTACGACGTGCCCACTCACGCAGAGGATTACGTCCATCGGATAGGTCGGACAGGCCGAGCGGAGGCCACCGGCGACGCAATCACATTCGTTTCGGGCGAAGAGGAAAAGTACCTGCGCGAGGTCGGCAAGTTCATAGGACGCAAACTCACCGCGCAGAAGTGCAAGGGCTTCTCATACGTCAAGTCCCCGCCGCCCGAGCCGAAGACCGCCAAAAGC
>SDBV01001137.1_pt1 | contig 39625 bp, 27 predicted proteins | sample 2277081 | NCBI WGS metagenome assembly SDBV01 (sample SAMN10402039, study PRJNA504765) | marine sediment metagenome | isolation source: marine sediment core GS10_PC15, 223 cmbsf | place: Arctic Ocean: Southern Knipovich Ridge | collected 2010
ATTCCGTGGTAATGGCGAGCTTTGAGGCTGACTCAAGGCCTATAGGAAGACACGCGGCTATTCTGCTGCTCTGCTTGGGACCTAACGAGTCCATCATCAGAATCGGGAATGATACCTTGAACTGGGGATCTATAGTCAGAACCTGGACTGCTAAGTCTTCCGTCGCCCAGCCCTTCGAGACGTCGTCAATACTGGGAATACCCCGAGCAGTGCCTTCGCCAGTGTAGTACCTTAATGTATGAAACACATAAATATACGACCCTTCAACCCAACAATGCACCTCTGCAAAGCCCGAGGCGTCCGGAACTCTACTTAGAGGGACGATCGGATTGGCTTGATATTTGTGCCAGTTGATTGCGTCAAAGCTCCAGGCGTAGCCAAGGGACTCAATTTTCGGGGCCTTCGTTCCGCCGTATATACAGTGGAAGATACCTTCATGATACCTGGCAGCAGCTTCCGAGAAGCCGCCATCGTCCCAGGCACCCCAGTCACCCGGCGTCATAACCGGGTTGCCCTCATATTTTGTCCAGGGACCTTCGGGTTTGGGAGCAGTGGCTATAGCGAATGGCCCTTGATCCTCGACCGAGACAGGACTCTCGACAAACATAATGAATGTATCACCAATCTTGGTCACACTGCCTGGATAGAAGCCGCCATCCTCTTCCCACGTCATTAGAGGGTTACCTTCATACCTTTTCCAGGGTCCGAGCGGACTCTTTGCTGTAGCTAAGCCTAATTGCTTAAGGGACGACCAATACCACATATAGTAGGTTGCATCGCCTTCCCGAATGTCATAGGCGCCTTCTTTCATAACAGCGGCACACGCTGTCTTCCGAGCGTCCCACTCGCCTTCTTCGCCAATGTCCAGTACAGGATTGCCTTCGTACTTTTTCCAGGGACCAAGAGGATTCGAGGCAGTAGCTACGCAAATCCGATAGTTGCCGCCAGGCCAGCGTTCACGGTCATGGCTTTTTGCATGATAGTACCAGTACCAGGTACCGTCGTGGTCCTTCAGGACGTCGCCAGACTCCAGCATCCTACTGTCAGGAGCGGAACGATCAGCGCTTGGTGAGATAGCCGGACTGGGACCGAGAATGTGGATCAAGGGTCTCTCGGCGAAGATGTTGTTCTTCGGCGCCACATTCTTGGCACTGGCCACTGGAGCAAATGAACAAAGCAATAATGCACCAATGACAGTTACCAACATGTGAGAGTTCTTAAAATTCTTCATGATACTTACTCCTTCTAAAGTGCCTGTACGGTGTTCCGCTGTTATTTTGCCGGTTCCACGTTCGTTATCTTGACAACTATAGGGTTGGGCCATTTGTGGTTGTTGTAGATGCGCTGTGCGCGAACGACCGAGATGTGCAGACCGTCTTTGCCCTGGGTCCATCGGGCCATGCCGTCCACCGTAGGTTTGTACTCGACAACCCGGCCGGTTTGGCCCAGGACAGATACGGTGGTGGCGTCGGTGGCCTTGACACTCTTAATCGTGAACTCTTTTCTGTCGCTTCTTTTCCAATTGGGTATCTTGGTGAGAAAAGCGTAGACCGCGTTCTCGTTGCTTGCTTTGGTGAACCATACATCGCCTTCACGAATGACGTGCCAGGGCCGAATCTCGTAAACGGCCTCCCGGTTGATAAACATCCATGCGGCAAGTTCCCGTATCCGACGAGTCTGTTCGAAGGGAATCTCGCCATCCGGGGTCGGTCCGATACTAAGCAGGAAGTTGCCGCCTTTGGCGCGAATCTCGATGAGCATTTCGATCAGCTTTGTGCCCGATTTATGCTCGTCATTGGTGGGTTTGAATTGCCACTGGGTACCGAGGGTGAAACACGATTCCCAGGGGCCGGGCATAGGCTGATCGGGTATTTTCTGTTCAGGCGTTTGCATTTCTCCCCGGGTAATCACGAGCTTGGGCTGCAACCCCCATGCGGTTTCCTTGGCATCCAGGCTGTCGGACGCGTCGATGAACAGCATGTCGATCTTGCCGTAATTGCTCATCAGTTCGCGAATCTGGACGCGGTTGTAGTCGCGCAGTTCCGGATTGTTCGATGGTTTCGCGTAATCGCGAACCCGGGCGATGTCGTGACCTTGACTGTGCAGGAAAAGGCCATCTTCCTCGCAGAAGTAAATGCCGACCGCCAAACCCTGCTCGCGGAAGGCGTCGACTACCTGGCGGGTGATGTCCCGACCGTAAGGTGTGTTCATGATGTTGAACTCGGTGGACTTCGTATCGAACATGCAGAAGCCGCTGATGGCCTTGGTGTCGAACACGACGTACTTGAACCCGGCGAGTTTGGCCAGCCGTGCCCAGTCCTCCGGATCAAATTTCCTTGGATAGAATGACTGGGGCAGTTCGTTGATGAACCGGTCGAGGTAGTCATCCGAAGCGCCGACCACCGTATGGCCGATAACGGTACCGAGCTGAGAGTCCATACTCCAGTTGATGAACATGCCGAGCGCCTGGTCCATGAACCATTCCTCACCCTCGGGGTCGTTACCGCGAGAGGCCTCTTGAGTAGGACGGGGAGGCGGTGTGAACACCAACTGTTTCTGCCGTTCTGCGTCACTGCCCTGCTGCGGTCCGGCGACGGACATCCGCGCCGTCTGAGCACACGATGCAGCGAGTAGTGCGACAACTAGAAGCAAGACGACTTTCTCTGACTTGTGCATGTTCAAAACTCCTTTTATTTTGCCGGTTCCACGTTCGTTATCTTGACAACTATAGGGTTGGGCCATTTGTGGTTGTTGTAGATGCGCTGTGCGCGAACGACCGAGATGTGCAGACCGTCTTTGCCCTGGGTCAATCGGGCCATGCCGTCCACCGTAGGTTTGTACTCGACAACTCGGCCGGTTTGGCCCAGGACAGATACGGTGGTGGCGTCGGTGGCCTTGACACTCTTGATCGTGAACTCTTTTCTGTCGCCTCTTTTCCAATTGGGTATCTTGGTGAGAAAAGCGTAGACCGCGTTCTCGTTGCTTGCTTTGGTGAACCATACATCGCCTTCACGAATGACGTGCCATGGCCGAATCTCGTAAACGGCCTCATGATTGACGAACATCCATGCGGCGAGTTCCCGCATGCGACGGGTCTGTTCGAAAGGAATGTCGCCATCAGGGGTAGGCCCGACATTGAGCAGAAAGTTGCCGCCTTTGGCACGAATCTCGATAAGCATTTCGATCAGCTTCGTGCCCGATTTATACTCTTCATTAGTGGGTTTAAAATGCCACTGAGTACCGAGGGTGAAACACGATTCCCAGGGGCCGGGCATAGGCTGATCCGGTATTTTCTGTTCAGGCGTTTGCATTTCTCCCCGGGTAATCACGAGCCTGGGCTGCAACCCCCATGCGGTTTCCTTGGCATCCTGGCTGTCGGACGCGTCAATGAAGAGCATGTCGATATCACCGTAATTGCTCATCAGTTCGCGAATCTGGACGCGGTTGTAGTCGCGCAGTTCCGGATTGTTCGATGGTTTCGCGTAATCGCGAACCCGGGCGATGTCATGACCTTGACTGTGCAGGAAGAGGGCATCCTCCTCGCAGAAGTAAATGCCGATCGCCAGGTCCTGCTCGCGGAACGCATCGACTACCTGGCGGGTGATGTCCCGTCCGTAAGGTGTGTTCATCACGTTGAAATCCGTGGACTTCGTGTCGAACATACAGAACCCGCTCATGTGTTTAGCAGTGAATACGACGTACTTGAACCCGGCCAGTTTGGCAATCCGCGCCCAGTCTTCCGGATCGAATTTCCTGGGATAGAACGTTTTGGGCAGTTCGTTGATAAACCGGTCGAGGTAGTCATCCGAAGCGCCGACCATCGAATGGCTGATGACCGTGCCGAGCTGAGAATCTACACCCCAGTGGATGAACATGCCGAGCGCCAGGTCCTTAAACCATTCCTGACGCTCAGGGTCGTTACCCTGCTGGCCGAGACGCGCAGTTGCGCCGGATTTCGACGCCACGTTCTTGGCACTGGCCACTGGAGCAAATGAACAAAGCAATAATGCACCAATGACAATTACCAACATGTGAGAGTTCTTAAAATTCTTCATGATACTTACTTCTTTCTAAAGTGTCTGTACGGTAATTCGCTGTTATTTTGCCGCTTCGACCGTCAGTTCTCTGAAAATGATTTGTATTTTTACCGTCAATATCTGGTCGATAAAAAATACGCGGACAAATAAAAAACGGAGAGGGCGGGATTCGAACCCGCGGTACCCCAAAAGGGTACACTGGTTTTCGAAACCAGCTCGATAGACCACTCCGACACCTCTCCATGTCCCCGATGGTCTGCCGGGGGTGTTATACAGGGTTCTGGACCCGGCTACAATCAAACGATATTGACCGTGCCCAATCCCCTCTCCAGCCCGGCCCGGCCACTCTACATTCCGCGAGCCGATATTGCAAGAAGATAAGGCGCATTTTAAGCAGACAGCCCCCCCGAAACGAATCAGATGGCCTTCCAGTTGAGTTGCAGACGGAGTATCGAGGCGACCGGAAAGGTGACGACGAACCAGATGTGCATCGCCTGTCACAGCCATCCCTGCCGCTGTTCCTGCCGCTGTCCCTGTCGCTGTTCCTGTCGGGCATCATAGCCTTTACGTACCTTTTATGCAATAACGACGATGATTATTGGACGTTTGGCCGCGTCATACGGGGTAAAATTGCCCCTTGAAGTGCATTGGCCATGCTGGTAAAGTCTGCGTTGCCCTTTCAGTGGTTGTGGGCAAGTGTCGATAAAACTCTGTTAGCAATCCACAGGTCAAAGGCGGCAGGCGGCGGGCGGCGGGCGGCAGATTACCAGACAAAAAAACGAAGGCTCAATATACCGTGATAAACGAATCACAAGGCGTAACAAGCGATAAGCCCCAGAAGGACCTGTACAGGCGGGCCGTCAAGGGCGGCTTTTGGGTGATAGCGCTGAGGATTGTTGTCCAGGTATTGGCGGTCGTCAGGCTGTTGGTGCTGGCCGACGTCCTGGGGGCAACCAAATGGGGCCTGCTCGCTATTGCCATGCTCACCGTCTCGATCGTGAATATATTTACCCAGACCGGTTTCCGCAACGCCCTGATCCAGAATCAGGATGATACACGACGTTACCTGGATACCGCCTGGACGGTGGGACTTGTCCGCGGGTTCACCATCTATGCAATCCTGTTTTTCGCTGCTCCTTATGCCGCGGTTTTTTTTGACGGTTCCGGGCAGTTTAAGCGGCATCACCTGGTCAAACCTGCCGAGTTGATCCTCGAACTCCGCCAGGGCCAGGCCCCTTTGTCGCGGTATATTGTGCAGAATTTTTCGGCTGGGCTGCAGCAGTCTCTGGATCAGTACGAATCGGGTGATGACAATACCGAAGAAATCACGACCATGCTGGTCGATGAGCTTAACCTGCTGATTTCATCACAGGATATTTACAGTCCCGAACGATTTGCCCATGTCAGGCTTTCAAAATACACACAGGGGCTGCTCGAAGGCGAACAACAGAAAGATATGCCAAAGGTGAATCGTCGTCTCCTTCAGGACGCCTATCCGGACAATATCAGTGAGACGGTGCTTGATTTGGTAACGACAGCAATGTTGATCCGTATGCTCGGGCTGGTATTCATATTCGGGTCCCTGGCAAATATCGGTACGGTTTATTTTCGAAAAGAACTCCAGTACAACAAGCGTTTTTATCTTACCGCAAGCTCTTCGCTGGCGCAGATTGCCCTGACGATTACGCTGGCATATTTAATGCGCAGTGTATGGGCACTGGTCTGGGGCAAGCTGCTGGGGGCCTCTCTGGGGTGTGCGTTCGGTTATATATTTCATCCATACAGACCCAGGCTCTCGTTTGACCGGGCAAAGGCGGCGAAGATGTGGCGCTTCGGCAGATGGATATTTCTGGCGGGCATATTGGCCTTCTTCCTGACCCAGGGTGACGACCTGTTCGTCGGTAAATTCCTCGGCCCGGCGATGCTCGGGCTTTACCTGATGGGATACAAACTGTCCCAAGTGCCGGCCACAGAGATTACCGTGGTGATATCCGAAGTGACATTCCCGGTTTATTCCAAATTACAGGGCGATATTCCAAGGCTCAAAGACGCCTACCTGAAGATACTGCAGTTCACCGCTTTCCTGACAGTCCCGCTGGCGGGCATGATCTTCGTATTCGCCCCGGATTTCGTAACATTGTTTATGAAGGCCGAGTGGCAGCCGATTATTCCCGTGATGCAGATACTGGCGGTCAAGGGGCTGCTGCACTCGCTTCACGCGACCATCGGTCCGATTTATCATGCGACCGGAAAGCCGTGGATCAGCATCCCGATCAAGATCGCCCGCCTTATAATGCTGGTATCGCTTATATATCCGCTGACCGCGCGATGGGGGATCGTAGGCACATCCGTGGCGGTTCTGGCTATCGCGTTAGTCATTCAGCCGGTCGGCTATTGCATTGTTATGAAGATTCTACACTGTCGCCTTCGGGACATACTCAGACAGATTGTTTTCCCGCTGGGCGCAACACTTGTGATGCTGGCGGCAATCGCCCTGGTCAGGCAAACTTTGTTCACGCGGTACAGCTATGGAGCGTTTTTCACCCTGGCCTGTTCGGGCGCCGGTTGCTATCTTGCGGTGATTTACGCATGTGAAAGGTTTTTCGGTTATTCAATCCGGCAGGTTATTATAGAGATTATCTCCAATGTCATGGCAAAAAAGCCCGCCCCGACTCTTCAGAAAACTCAGTGAGAGCCATATTCATGCTTGATATTCTCGGCCTTTATTCGTACGCTATTGGCAGGCAATACACACATTTGATGCGGGAATATATGGAATTCTTCCGAACGAGAGACATGGCCCTGTCGGCTGACGTGCTGTCGCAGCCATTGGTATTCGGGTTTCCAGAAGAACTTATAACCGAGGTAATTAAAGGTCTTAACTGTCATGAGCAATAGCAACGATAACAGCAACGATAGCAGTATGGATAGCAGTATGGATAACAGCAACGATATCATCGCAGTTCAGGGAACGAACGTGAGGCAGGAGCCGGTTATGGTCATGCAGGAGCGATGGGACTATCTCATTGTTCTGGACGCGTGCCGGTACGACTATTTCGAGAAGGTCTGGCGTAATTACTTTGAAACGGGCCGACTGTCCCGTCGAAGTTCTATTGGGGCGGCGACCCTCGAATGGAGGGACAAATCCTTCACCGGGTTCTATGATGACGTGGTCTATGTGTCAGCGAATCCGTACATCAACTCGGTCAAGGCAATCGGGGGGTTTCTGGGGAGCGAGCATTTCCATAAGGTCTATGATGTATGGCAGAGGCACTGGGACGAAGAGTTCGGCACGGTCAGGCCCGGGGTTGTAACGCGGGCTGCTCTGGGTGTTCTTAAAAAACACAAAGACAAAAGGCTTATTATTCACTATCTGCAGCCGCATGCGCCATACCTGAGTCTTGAAGGTAAGACTGCCGGATTTCCGATTCCGAATATGGAAACAGATAGTGTAATCTGGGGTATACGAGGCCTCCGGGCAGATTCGAAATTTCAGAGAAAAGCGCTGCGATGGCTGCTGCCTTTGTTCAAGAAAAATCATATTCTGGGAGACCATCCCGAATGGTTTTTGAGACAATTCCTGCGAATGAATCCCAAAACACCAATGGATGCTGTCAGGCGACAACACGGCAGGAAGGGTCTCGTACGGGCATATCGGGCCAACCTGGAACTCGTCATGATACAAGTCGCCAGACTTGTCGAACACCTCTCCGGAAGGATAGTGATTACCGCCGACCACGGGGAACAGCTGGGCGAAGGCAGGTGCTACACACACCCGGGAGGCTCGGACAGTCCATATCTTCGAGATGTGCCCTGGCTGGAGATAGAAAGATCCGCAGAAGATTGCCAATTGCCTGCCGAGATGTCGGGAAATGCCGAGCTGGGCCGAGCCGATGGACAGGGGGATGGGAGTATTATCCGCGACGGAGACACCCGAGGGGACCAGGAGAAGATAGAAGCCAGACTGCGGGCACTGGGCTACGTGGATTAGGGATGTGTAAGCACCGGGACAGTACGCAATGAAAAAAAGGGTTCTGATAATCGGTATCGACGGCGGCACGTGGGGGATTCTAAGACCCGCCATGGACCGTGGGTATATGCCCTGTCTTAAGCAATGGGTTGACCACGGCTGCAGTGGCACACTGGAATCGACGATACCAGCGATCACACCGGCGGCGTGGGGCAGTTTTCAAACCGGGGCCAATCCCGGCAAAACAGGCATCTATGACTTTGCATACTGGGACAGGGAGAGCAGAAAAGTCCTTTGCATAAGCGCCGGACCACTGCAAAACACTCTGTGGGAGGTTGCCGGCAAGGCCGGAAATCGCATAGCCACTGTCAATGTGCCCGTAACCTATCCACCCAAGCCGATCAATGGTTATATGATCACTGGGATAATGACGCCGAGTCTTGGGAGTAATTTCACACATCCGCCCGAATTGAAGGGGCAGTTGCTCCAGGCAGTGCCGGGTTACCACATATTTAATCTTATCAAGACCAAACGTCTCAGGGCACGCCACAGGGCACGGGCCTTTGTCAGGCAGATGAACGAGATAATCGACAATCGAACAGCGGCGGCGCAATTCCTGATCGACAAGGAGCCTCTGGACCTGATGATGGTGCATTTTCAGGCGACCGATGTCCTTCAGCATGTTATGTGGGGCTACATGGAACAGGGCCATCCGCTTTATAACCCGAAATTGCGAGATTTTATCCTGTCTGAATTCTACAGTCGGCTGGATGACAAGCTTCGTCAGTTGCGCAGCGGGTTCGAGGAGAAATCGGGCGGCGATTGCCTTACGATGGTTGTCTCCGATCACGGCTTTCAGGCACATCACAAGCGGATAAATTTTGGCAACTGGCTTGTTGAGCAGGGCTTTTTGCATATCGTTCCTGAAAAAAGAAGTTTTGGCATGCTGCGTGACATATTGCGAAGGACAGACGTCTTCGGTATGCGATATCTGTTGGCCAAAAGCAAATTTGGTCGAAAGATTAACCGTCAAGTAAATATGCCGTCGTATTCTTTTGACTTCGACAAAAGCACGGTTTTCTCTTTCAGTCGCGGGAGCGATGGATTTGTCTTTCTGCTCGAAGAGGATCGCGATAAACGCAGCCGGACGGAGGCGGAGTTGAGGAGAAGGCTGCTTTCGCTGACCGACACTGCTACCGGGACGAAGATTGTCAGCAGGATATATGCCGCCGAGGAGATCTACCACGGCCACAGGCTGGGGCGGATGCCCGACCTGATAGTAGCGCCCTGCCGGGGCTATTCCTTTACCGGCAATTACACTCCCGATGCGCGGGGGTTGTTTAGCCCTATCAGGAGGGATAAGGATTTCCACGTTGGCATGCACCACAGCGAGGGCGTTTTTGTCGCTGTCGGGCCCGGTGTAAAGGAGGACACGCCGATTACCGGTGCGCGACTCATTGACATCGCCCCGACGGTGCTGGCGTATATGAATGTGCCGGTGCCCGAAGAAATGGACGGAACGGTCCTGAAGGACATCTTCAGCACGGCCCCGGAGGTGGTGTATCAGCGTCTTGAAAGTGGCGAAGGCGGCCCCGGCGGCCCCGGCGGCCCCGGCAACCCCGCCGAACACAACTATTCCAAACAGGACCTGAAGAATATAGAGCAACGGCTCCGTGAACTGGGCTATATCGAATAGGGGCCGGGTGGCGGATAATCCCGAAAGAGGAAACAATCCATGAAAATAGCCTTCATAGTGAGTGGTTTTCCAAGTCTTTCAGAGACGTTCATCTTAAATCAGATCACCGGCCTGCTGGATATGGGCCACGATGTCAGGATTTACGCCCGCCTGGGCCTGGGGGGAGATGTCGTCCCTGCCGACGTCGAAAAGTATCGGCTGGACCAGCGCGTCAACTACCCAGTCACCATACCACGCAATAAGATATTGGCAAGGCTCCGGGTTCTGATGCTGCTGCTGCCCGCCTTGATTAAAAGTCCCAGCAGGACCTTTCGGGTCGTCAGGAATCTTGTTCGCCGCAAAGGTGGATTTTCCTATAGACTATTCTTCCTGGCCATGGATTTTTTGCGTGAACGGTACGATATAATTCAGTGCCACTTTGGGCCGAACGGTAATATCGGTGCATCACTAAAACAAATAGGGATTGACGCCAGAGTCATTACCACCTTTCACGGGCACGACGTTACGTCCTACGTACGGCTGCATGGGGCGGACATCTATCAGGACTTGTTTCACTGTGGTGATTTGTTTATATATAACAGTGAGGCTACAAAAGAGAAAATCCTGCAACTCGGCTGTCCGTCTGACAAGATGAAAAAAATACCAATGGGCATCCATTCGGAGAAGATTACCTTTGCCGAGAGGGTTTTGCCGCCGGACGGTGTGGTGAACATACTCAGTGTCGGACGACTGGTCGAAATGAAGGGCAGGGAATACGCCATAAGGGCCGTCGCGAAGATATGTGAAAATTATCCCAATATCCGATACACGATAGCCGGTGACGGCGAACTCAGAGATTCGCTCCAGGGACTCATTGACCAACTCGGGGCCTTCGATTCGATCAAGCTCCTGGGGTGGGTCAGCGACCGGCAGCTCGACAGCCTCTACAGCTCTGCCCACATATTCCTGCACCCGAGCGTTCAATCGAGTGACGGCAACATGGAGGGCCAGGGCGTCGTTCTCGTGGAAGCACAGGCCTACGGCCTGCCCATTATCGCGACGTGCCACAATGCGTTTACCGAGACCGTCCTGGACGGGGAATCCGGTTTTCTCGTCCCCGAAAGAGACGTCGACGCCATTGCCGAGAGGCTGAGCTATCTAATTGACAACCCGCATACCTGGCCTGCGATCGGCAGGGCCGGAAGGCAATATGTATGTGAAAAGTATGATATTGCAATGCTGAACCGCAGATTGGCCGACATATATGAGCAACTGCTCAAACAATCTGGGCCCGAACAACCGGAGCCCGACAGACAATGCACAGACCGTGTCTGAACGTTGCCGCGCGATGTGTCGATTATAGGTGTGCCGACGATATCTTACGCACAAGATAAACTGAGGGATTATTGAAAATGAAGGCATTGATAACAGGCGGAGCGGGTTTTATCGGGTCGCACATGGCAGAGGAGCTTTTGCGGGCCGGCCATCAGGTCGTCGTAATCGACGATCTGAGCACGGGCAGTATGGATAATATCGTCCGGGCGGCGGAGAACCCGAATTTTAGTTTCGTATATGACAACGTCCGCAACGCCGAGACAATGCATGTGCTGATTGAGCAGTGCGATGCGGTCTTTCACCTGGCCGCGGCGGTCGGGGTACAGTTGATCGTGGACAGGCCGGTGCACACCATCGAAACCAATATCCACGGCAGCGAAGTCGTCCTGGAGATCGCCAACAAGTTCAGAAAAAAAGTCCTGCTCGCTTCGACCAGCGAGGTCTATGGCAAGAGTGAGAACATACCATTCCACGAAGACGACGACACGATACTGGGCAGCACGAGATTTTCGCGATGGTCCTACGCGTGCAGCAAGGCGATTGACGAATTTCTCGGGCTGGCCTATTACGAACAATACGGCCTGCCGGTCGTCATCGCAAGATTCTTCAACACAGTCGGCCCGCGACAGACCGGCCGATACGGCATGGTGATACCGCGATTTGTCGAAAAGGCACTGAAAAACGAACCGGTAGAGATATACGGCACGGGCAAACAGAAGCGATGTTTTGCGTATGTCTGCGACGTTGTCAATGCGGCAATCGCACTTATGGACTGCCCCGAAGCGCCTGGCAGGGTATATAACATAGGCTCAGCCGAGGAGATCAGCATCGAGCAACTGGCCGAGAAGATTATCAAAATGACCGGCAGCAAAAGCCAGAAGGTATTTTTGTCATACGAGCAGGCCTACGGAAAGCCCTTCGACGATATGCTCAGACGCGTGCCGTCCCTGGAACGAATCAGGCAGACCGTCGGCTATGAACCAAAGATGTCACTGGACGAAATACTGAGGATTGTAATAGATGATTTCAGATGCAGGCTGGCTCCATAGATGGATGGGGGCATTTCAGCTATAAATACTGAAAAGCCTAACGGGTAAAACAGATGAAGGATGCGGCTGGGTACTTGAATACATCTGAATGTGAGATTGCTTAATGAAAATAACAGGCAAATTGAAATCTTTGGCTGGCAGGTATATTCCTGACCGGGTTGCCGCAACTTTGACAATTATAAAGCATTATGGCAACAGGTTTACGTGTCCGTGCTGCAAGGGCAGATTTCGCAAGTTGCTTCCTTATGGAAGATCCGCAAGACCTGATGCCAAGTGTCCCAAGTGTGGCTCACTGGAGAGACATAGACTGATATGGCTTTATCTGAAGGACCGAACCAGGCTTTTTGATGATGAACTGTCTTTACTGCATTTTGCCCCTGAACAGCTTTTTCAGAAGATATTCTGCTCGCTTGGCAATCTCAGCTATGTCAGCGCCGATCTGCATGATCGCAATGCCATGCTCAAAATGGACATCACTGACATATTCTTCAAGGACAACGTCTTCGATATGATCTTGTGCAGTCACGTTCTTGAGCATGTCCGGGATGATCGAAAAGCAATGAGCGAAATGTTCCGTGTCTTGAAGCCAGGTGGTCTCTTGGTCGCTGTGGTTCCGATAGACCGCGAGCAGACATTGGAGGATCCTTCTGTCACATCACCCGAAGAAAGGAAACGCCTGTTTGGCCTGGAGGACCATGTAAGACGGTATGGCCGAGATTTTGTCGAAAGACTTCAGCAGGCGGGGTTCAGCGTCAAAGTGATAGATTATGTTGCCGAATTGGGTCCCGAATTGAAGGACAAGTATGCGTTGGTAAACATGAGTATTCATTGTTGCGTCAAGCCCAGGAGCGATTGTGGATTGCGTGCTACCGAGAGTAATCAAAGACATAAAAAAGCAAACAGGACCTCTGACCCATAAACGATGAATCCGAGTAACGACAAACAATCATATACCGTTAGCGTCGTTATCCCAGCCTATAACGTGGAAAAATATATAGGCAGGGCAATCGACAGTGTGCTGGCCCAGACCCGTCGGCCTGATGAGATTATCGTTGTTGACGATGGTTCGACCGACAACACCGCCGAAGTAATCAGGTCATACGGTTCAAAAGTCCACTGCATCCGTCAGGAAAACGGCGGCGCAAGCGTCGCTCGCAACACCGGCATTGAAGAGGCAAAAAGCGAATGGATAGCCTTTCTCGACGCCGACGACGAATGGCTGCCGGATAAACTAAGTATGCAGATTGAATGCCTCGCAAAGAACCAGGGTCTTTTGTGGTGTGGCGGCAACTATCTGATTAGGGATGCCGGCGATTCCAGTTGTAGAGAAGCCTGTGTCGAGCGCGAAGTGTGGCGGAGCTTTGCCGGAGATAAAGATTACATGGAGAATTACTTCGATGCTTTACTCCGCGACATATGCATATTGACAAGTACTGTCGTAGTCGCCAGGAATTTCCTCAAAGAGGTTGGCATGTTCAGGTTGGGTCAGATGTGGGCTCAGGATACGGATTTGTTTTGGCGAATGGCGTACCGTCAACCCAAACTCGGATATCTGATTCAGCCGATAGCCGTTTATTCGCGTGACTTGCCGACAAGCATAACCATGTTGAACAAAGGTCGAATCCAGCAGAGGTGTGATTTGGTCGAAAGGCACCTCAAGATGGCCGCCGAGCACGGCATGAGCGAATCATTTCGTCCCTGCGCACTGAAACTGCTGACCCGGTGGCTGAGAGGGTACCTGGATCAGCCCAATGTTGAAATTTTGCAGATACTGGATCGCTTCGACGACATTCTGCCGCGAAACTTAAAGATCGAGACGCGTATGCGGATTGCATCGCCACGGCTGGCCGGTTGCCTTTTCAAGTGTTATTTCGCAGCCAAAAAACTGATTCTGCCGGGCAAAGGTAAAAAATGAGAATTGCTTTCTTAGTCCCAAATTTTCCCGGGTTGTCCGAGACATTCATTCTGAATCAGATAACCGGGCTGCTTGACCTCGGACATGATGTTCGAATATTCGCTACCCTTGTTTCTCAATCGCCCCAGATTCACAACGCCGTAAACGAATATGATTTGCTTTCGAGGACGCGGTACAGGGCAGGAATACCACGAAACAAAATGCTCTGTCGTTTAAAGACATTCTTCCTTGTGCTTATAAATTTTTGCAGAGCTCCCCGTATCGTATTTAGGGCACTGCGATTGTTGCTCACATGGGAATACGGTTTTCTATATGAGTACCTGTACTTTCTTTTTCAATTCCTCAATGAACGAGTTGACATCATTCAATGCCACTACGGTGCCTGCGGGAATATCGGTGCATTCCTCAAGCGTGTGGGCGTTGACGCGAAAGTCGTGACAATGTTTCACGGCGTTGATATTCGCAGGGGAGTTATGCAAGGTGGCGCAATATACAGAAATCTGTTTGAGTTCGGTGATCGACTGCTGGCAATTTCCGAGTACAATTACAGCAATCTGATAGACTTTGGCGCCGACAGAGACCGTGTCATCCGACACCCGGTCGGCATTGATCTGAGCTGTTTTCCTGTTCGCAAATACGAAGGTTCGGGAACCAGGCGTACAGTCACAGTGCTTTCAGTCGCACGGCTTGTTGAAGAAAAGGGTCTTGAATTCGGAATCAAAGCGGTTCATATGCTGAGGCAAAGACAACCCAGCCTTTCCTTGCGATACAACATCGTCGGAGGGGGGGCTCTGGAAGGGAGGCTCAGGGATCTGATAGGTGAATTGGGCCTGGAGGACGTAGTTTTTCTGCTCGGCCCCCAGACACAAAGCGAAGTGATCCGGAATCTGATGGAGGCCGATCTGTATCTGATGCCCAGCATTGCTGAGGCATTGCCTGTCGTCTTGATGGAGGCGCATGCCGCCGGACTGCCATGTATTGCGACACGCGTGGGCAGCACCGATGAAATCGTTCTGGATGGCAAAAGCGGTTTTCTCGTGCCGCCGCAAGAGGCGGGTGCTTTGACAGATAAGCTTGAGTACCTCGTGGAGAATCGGCAGCAATGGCCCGCCATGGGGCAAGTGGGTCGAAGGCATGTGAAGGATAATTACGACATAAGTGTTCTCAACAGGAAACTGGAGAGAATCTTCGAAGAACTTCTGGATGGGCACTGAGACAATTTTATTTACTACCGGATTCGTTGAGGAGAAGGCTGTAAAGGTTCCCGGTGATAAAGTGAGCCGCCGCATTTCAACAAGGAGGCCTTGAAAGCGGAGTTTCTTGACAGTTCAAGGTGAATGACATACAATTATGGTAACCGTTCACAGTCAGAAACTGTGCGTTAAAACGCGCCCTGCGTGCTAAAATGTTACGATACATAGTAACTGAGTATCTGAGCCGACGAGAATGGGCCGCGACCGAGCTCGTCGGAGGCGGCTCAGATGCGGACAATCGCAAAAATGCTTTCTGAAAAATGCTTAAAACTGCTTCAATTGGCTATAATGTTGAATTACTGTGAACGGTAACAATTATTGACGTTTGATTATTGTACGGATTGTGGAGGGTTATGGTGGTTTTCTGCTTGACAAATCGGGCCGGAGCGGTTTAGATAATTACGACTTGTTGATGGCGAGGAATTGTGTCAAATTGGGATGGACTTGGGGAAACAAAAAATGGATGTGAGAAACAACACATCAACTCGGATTGCAAATGATGTTGCGGGCAAGAGGAATGTCCAAAAAAAGGTGCCCGATCTCTTTAGTTCTTCCCAATCATTGCAAAACAAGTTTTCTATGGAATTCAGAAAATGGAAGGAAGTAATTCTTTTCTGTTTTATTCTCAATGTTTTGGCTTATGGAACGTATATTACAAATATTACTTATGCGGTGGATGACTATGGCCATATATTTACGAAAATAAATCATATCGCTCAGGGCCGGTGGTTTGCCGGTTTTCTTTATAATGTAGTGTTACAAAAATCTTTTATGCCCACGTTGTCTCCGCTTATCAGTATTTCATGTTATCTTTTAACGGGCATTGGTTTATGTGAGCTTTGGAAGATTAAGAAGGGTTCACGCCTGTTGCTGATTTCTTTATGGTGCCTGCATCCCTATCTTTTGGATCAGAACAATTTCAGAATCGCAACTGTTATTATTGCATTAGTATATTTGATGACAATTTCTACATTATTAATAGTAAAAAAGGGGAAAGTTGGTTTTATTTTTGCGGTTATATTATTTTATCTGGCCTTATCGACATACCAAGTTGCTTTAGGGTTTGCCATTTCGGCAATGATGATGCAGGTGTTGCTGCTTTCTTACCGAGGGCGATTTTCAAAAAGATCTCTTCTCTTGTGTCGAAAATATCTTTTGCTTTACTGCAGTATGCTCCTTATTTCAGTTATTTCGTATTTAGTTATAACCAGGTTCATTTTTTTCTTTGCCGGTGTTACAGTAAACTCCAGAGTTGAAACTGGCTTCATGAGCAGTATTAGTCAACTGTATCCGAAGATCTGCTGGGTAGTAAAAATGTTGACGGTCAGGATTTTGCCGATAAGAGAATATGTACTACCCTTAACGGGGAAATTAATCATATTGCTTGTTTATATTGCGGCAATATTTTCTGTGTTAAGAAGATCACCTAAGTGGCTCCCTTCTCTTCTGTCATTCACATGGATCATCCTGATACCGCTTGGAGCAATCTCGTTTATTCTTCCGCTATCCATATCATACTTGCCTTGGCGTACATGCACGGGTCTGGTCGTTTTTTTTGTGGGAATGTTTGCTTTGACACAGAAGTCCTGCTCAAAGCCAGTACGAAGAACAGGATTTCTGGCGGGTATCTTTCTTGTTATATATTTCATTTTAATCGGCAATACGATATGGTATAAACAATATTTGCTCAACCAAAAAGATATTTTCGTTGCAAACAGGATTATTTCAAAAATTCAAACTCTGGAAGGCTATAGTCCCGGAATGGAATTGGCAATTCTCGGGAAATATCAAAATGAAAACAATATGAGGTCGAGGCCACCGGGGAGATGGGCTCGTTTAACGGAGGACATCAGGCATATAAGCTCAGCGAGATATTCCCTTAACGTAAGTGCTTTTTCAAAAGATTGGAGTAAATATTCTTTTTTGTTGAAGTATTTAGAAGTAGAATTGGTCAGGTGTAGTAGAGATAATTTGAAAAAAGCTGCGGTTTTATCTGAAGACTGTAAAGCATGGCCGGACCCGTCATCGGTTTTTATTCGGGATGGAATCGTTGTGGTTGTCCTTTCAACTGTGGCGTCGAACTAACTGGAGGATGATATATGATCCCTGATGAAGCATTGAAGAAAATCTCTCAGCGATTCAAGCTTTCCGCCCCTGTGTACGTCACACGCCCCAGGATGCCTGAATTATCGGCTTATAGCCGATGTCTTGAGCAAATCTGGGACTCGCGATGGCTGACAAATGACGGGCAGTTTCATCGGGAATTTGAGCGGAGATTGAAGGAATATCTTGGGGTCGAACATTTGAATCTCTTTGTCAACGGCACGATCGGCCTTTTGGTTGCACTTCAGGCGTTGCGAATCAACAGCGGCGAGGTAATCACTACGCCGTTTACATTTGCGGCCACATCCCATGTTCTCCATTGGAATGGGATAAGGCCGGTTTACTGTGATATTGAGGATAAGACCTTCAATATCGATGCATCGAAGATCGAGCGGCTGATCGGCTCGGATACGAAGGGGATATTAGCCGTTCACGTTTACGGCAATCCCTGTGACGTCGAGGCCATTCAGGCGATTGCCGACAGGCATGGCCTTAATGTGATCTACGATGCCGCCCATGCTTTTGGGGTGCGAATCGGCGATAAATCCATAATGGAATACGGCGATATCTCGGCTATGAGTTTTCATGCGACAAAGCTGTTCAACTCGATCGAAGGCGGCGCTCTGGTTTCCAAGTCCGAAAAACAGAGGACTCGCATTCAGTTTCTGCGTAACTTCGGCATCGCCGATGCGGAAACCGTTATCGGCCCCGGCATTAACGGTAAGATGAATGAATTCCAGGCGAGCTTCGGATTGCTTGGGCTGGATCTTGTGGACGAGGAAATAGAGGACAGGCGGACTTTGACATATTTGTACCACCGATTGCTTTCTGATGTGCCCGGCATTACGTATCTTGAGGACATGCCGGGCGTGCGCCATAATTACAGTTATATGCCGATACTGGTCGATCCGGAGACTTTCGGAATCAGCCGTGACGCACTATCGGAAATTCTCAGGGAATGCAATGTTTATTCGCGGAAGTATTTTTATCCCCTGTGCAGCAACTATCCATGCTATTCCGCTCTGCCATCATCGGCTCCCGAGAATTTGCCGGTTGCAAATCGCATCGCCGATCATATACTGTGCCTGCCCCTTTACGGCGAGCTTGACGAAGATATTGTCGAGAATGTCTGCAGGATTATCGGCGTAATTGGACACGAAATGTGATAATCGACATGAGGAGATGTACATGAATGCCCGTGAAACACTACCATCGGATGCAAACGGTAGGTCACCTGAATTCAGTGTTGTCATTACATGCCACTTCGAAGAACAAAGCATTGATGAGTTTTACAACAGGCTTGCGGCGGCGATGGATTCCCTCGAACGCACTTATGAAATCGTATTCGTAAATGACGGCAGTACAGATAAGACATTTGAGAAACTCAAAATGATATTTGATAAAGACCCGCATGTAACGACAATTATCGACTTGTTCAAGAATGCCGGTCAGGCCGCCGCAATTACTGCCGGTATCACTCATACAAAAGGCAGGCATCTTGTCCTGATGGACAGTGATCTCCAGTTGCATCCTGAGGAAATCGGACTGCTGGTCAATGAGTTCGATAAAGGAATAGACATTGTAAGCGGGTGCCGAAAGAACCGGAGAGACTCGCTTTTCCGCAAGTTGCCCTCCTGGGTTGCAAACAGGGTAATGCGAAAAGTCTCGGGGCATGAAATAACGGATTTTGGTTGCACGTTTAAGATATATAACGGCGATCTGATTCGCGCATTTGAATTCGGCCCTTTTAAGAAATTCCAGACCGCATACGTTTACTCGCGAGCACAAAAAGCGGTGGAGATACCGATAACCCACAATAAACGAAAATACGGCAAGAGCGGATGGACATTCAAGAAACTGTTCGCTTTTCAAATGGACAACATCGTAGGAATGTCCCGAAGGCCATTTCAACTCCTTTCGTTGCTGTGTATTATTGGTGCCGGCCTGTTTCTCGCGCGCATCCTCTCAGCATGGTTATTGCCTTTTTCCATATTGCCACAAATCACCCCCGGCATGATCCTGAATGTTCTTCTCCTTCACCTGCTGGCTACCGTTGCGATTCTTTCGGTAATTGGCGAATATGTGATCAGAAACTTCACTTCATTCCAGAATTATCCCATTTACATAATACGACATATTTCCCAAAAACCCCTGCCAAATCAAAAGGAGGGGGTGTGAAACACCCCTTTTGTGCCCGCGAGAAAAGGGCAAAGATAATGCGTGCTTACAAGCCGCGCAGGATGTAATGAAAACTCGAATTAACATAGGAGTAAAAAAATGGCATTCATGACGGAAGAAGAACTCGCCGCTGTCGGATTCAAATATGTGGGGAAAAATGTTAAAATCTCTAAGAAGGCTTCCATCTACAACGCGCAGAATATATCGATTGATGACCATACGCGAATCGACGATTTTGCAATTCTCTCTGCGGGCCAGGGCGGTATCCAAATTGGCAAATACATTCATATAGGATGCTACAGTTCGCTTATAGGGCAAGGGGCCATTATCATGGAAGATTTTTCAGGTATGGGGGGGCGTGTATCTGTCTACTCTATTGAGGAAGATCTGCTCGGTGAGCACATGTGCCATCCCACAATACCCGACGAGTGCAGAGATGTTCGAGCCACAGACATCATCTTCAAAGAACATTCAGTTGCATGTGCTGCCAGTTGTATTATTGGAAGGGTTATTGTAGGCAAAGCAGTTGTTATCGGGGCAATGTCTCTCGTGAAGGAAGACTGCGAGGACTTTGGAATATATGTCGGGATACCGGCCAAAAAAGTAAAAGAAAGAAGCAGAGGGTTTATAGAGCTCAGAAAGAAATATCTGCCTGATGTTTGAATTTTATTATTGCAGAACAGCCGGTTTTCCGTAAAGACAATATTACTTCGCGTCAACATGCGGCCGAACCACCACGAAATTGCCCGACGAAGACCTGAAAACCTCTTCAAACTCATGATCGTATAAATCGCTGCGCAAACTCCGACCTCTCGATACGATATAGATGTCCTTGCCCGAAAGCGACTTCAGTATTTCCTCTTTCGTCATCACATTATCATGACCGTAAACATTCTTGACAAGTCGCCTTCGTCGTTCAAAATCAGCCGCATCGTATCCGTGTCTCAATCGAAGCTTATCCATCGTTACGCCATAGCCGGTTCTCGCCTTGCCGTCGGGTAAGTCAATGCCGATCAGCAGTCGTCTCTGGCCGAAAATAGGAATTCTCATATCCGAGTCAATAAAAACCGCCTCGGTGGATGTATGGCCTCTTATCCAGGCATACAACTGCTGTTCTTCTTTCTTGACCAACGCAATATCCCGCCCTGTCTCAACAAATCCTGCTTTTTTCTTATAAAAAAAGATAACGGGATTGCCGAGTCTGTTCAGTTTTTCCGCTATTTCGACACACGAAGGCCACAAAAACAAACACAGCACCAGAAGAACAAAGATTCTCTTCATACGATGCCTCAGATCATAAATAGCCACGCCCCCTAAAACACCAAGCATAAGTGCTGAAAGTATCAGAAACTTGTACTCAACGTCACCGGGGACATGCACCAGAAGAAAACAGCCCATCGTCGCCGCAATAACACTCGCGACAAGCGTCAGCATCACCTGATTCGCGCGTTGAAAAAGATATTTTGAACTAATCAAAATAACCGCCAGCAGAGGCAACATGGGTACAAGATAATTCACCAGGTTTCTGAAGAAATAGCAAGGCCTGAAAAGTTCAATCCCTGAACTCACCCCTGAACTCACCGACAGTGAATACGGAACGAGAACTGCAAGAGCAGCCACCGACGCCAGGACCATTAGTACCGATGCTCTGACTGCGCCACCATCCGGGCGTCTGCCTCGAAGAACAAGTTGCGAGGCACAGATCGCCAATACGCAGGCAGGAATCGCTGGTACCATGGGCGGATAGAAAAAGCCGCAACACATCACGGACACCGGTACGGCAAACATCCACCGCAACGAGCCTCTGGTCTCAAACAACTTCATTACGGAAAAAACAAATGCCAGAAAACACACCATGCCCAGGGGCGCACCGTTGGCATTGGGAAATTTCATCAGGGCGGGTATGGCGCGTGACTCCGCCCAGGAAGAGTGCAGCAGACCCAGCAACAGATAGATAGTTGTACGTGAAAATATCGTTGTGCCGAAAACCGCAACAACAGATGAAAAAATGTTCGCCTTCTCATCGCGCACGACCATCTGTGATATCTTGTAGGCGAGCAACATAACCAGGCCGAGTGACATGACATTGATGAGTGCAAAGGCGGTAAATGGTGTAACATTCAAGACATACGATATCTGCGCTGCCAGCCAGGGGAAGCCCCACGGTGAGCGGAGTGGTTCACCGGCAAACAAGGGATCCATCGGCGGTACACAGCCATTTAAAATCTGGTAAACAATGCTCCCTCGAAAAAACCCATGTACCGAATACACCCTAAAATAAGGGTTCAATGTATAAATAGTCGCGACCAGCGACATGCACACCAGAATAACCCATATAGGCCGTAATCGACTCTCCGAGAAAACAAGCCTGTATAAAACTACGACCAGCCCAAAACCCATAGAGACCATCAGGGTCAGCCTGAAGAAAACACCGTCGCCTACTTGCTGATAATGCTCGACAGGGTACTTTTGCTGATACTGGATCAGGTTCCGAAGCGTCTCCGGGCCTTTGCCATCATAAATGGCCTTGATGACTACATGGCCGAAGCACTCATAGACTATCCACCCAACAATCAATGCCCCCACAAAAACCAGGGCCGTAACAGTCAGAAAGCGAGCATTTTTTGGACATACCTCGGTCCTGTTTATCAAATCTTGTCCCATGTAATGTCCTTGATTCACTCAAACACATCGGTAATTTATTTGCGTATGCCGCACAAAAGCCCGAGTTTGACAGTGAATTGTATACATGCAGATGGCAATAGTCAACTGCTTGCCCCGCCCAGCCGTTCCAGGGCTGGGTCGCCGGCGGCGATACGTTCTGGCATCGATACGTTCTGATGCCACTTGTACCGGCCAAACAACGGCACAAAAAAAGCCCCCTGCATAATGCAGAGGACTTTTTTGTTTTCTGTAGCAGTTTTTTTTTCAGGACTACCAGGTCTCGGAACCCTAATTGTCGTCGTTCACCAACATGGAATCTGTGCCGGTCCGCGGCTGCAGATTTCCTACGACCGCGGTGGGCTCATAGATGTCAGTAGCCACGTCACCCTGCCTGATGGGATTTTCGTTGTTAGGTAGTGATGCCAACTGCCTGGTATAGATGTTGTCATGCCTGACGCCCACATCCGAGGTCTTTTCGTAGCTGGCATGTCCATCGCCAAAGGTCACGTTCTGTCCTTCCCGTCCGTGGGGATAGGCATTGGCTGCCTGTATCTGGTATTTCTGGAAGGCAGGGTTGCTATAGTACGGCCCTATCTTCGCGACGTGCTCAGTAAAGTTGTCAGCCGTGACGTCTCCAAGATCGACGAACGTGAGCTTCGGGTCCATCCAGGGATTCTTGTCGGCCATTGCAGCGAACGCAGCCGAGGCCGACCCGCTGGCGGCATACTTGCTGTAGGGCATGTGGTAACTGTAGCTGACGTAGGCCTTGGGTGTAGCACTAAAGTCCCACAACTCCACCAGGTCAGCCCCAACGAGGTTCGTGCCATCATACGCAGTCTGTCCGCCGCCGCCGCAGACGAAGCTCTTGGGGCTTACGTCCGCTTCTCTAACCAGCAGATACAGGCTCGAACTGACCGTAATAACGTACGACTGAGTAGGGTCATTCCAGTTTTCGTTAGAGTTCTGCCAGCCTGACATGCCAGCCGCCCATGTTATCTGTGTCCCGGCCACCGGCACACTTGAACACTGCCTTGCCCACTGGTCCTCATATTCGTTTGCATATACGGCCTGAGCGGTGCCCAATCCCTTCAGGTTGGTGGCACAAACCACCCGTATGGCGATCTTTTTGACCTTATTCAAGGCCGGCATCAAGATCGCCAACAGCATCGCTATGATCGCGATCACGACCAATAGCTCAATCAATGTAAACCCTCTCTTCTTCATGCTACATCTCCTTTCTCATTAAAGCTCGCTCATCATGCCGCCTCCGGCCTTCCAACAACAGTATTAGTGCTGCCGTTACGTCCCAACACAGGACGCCTATTGCATACGCAGGTGAGTGAGCTTCTCCACTTTATATTTCCAGCCGTAAGGCGGCAATCCCATTTTAATCGCATATTCCGCGACGAAATCGCTACAAAATAATGGCACACCCGCCGCGGGCTATTTACGCCCGGCACATCGCCGAACACATGAGGAGTGGAGAAGTTGAAAGGCCAAACTGCCCATGAAGTAATATTATGATGGCCGACACATATAATAATCCAAAACTCACCCTATCCCTTCAGCCACTCCCATCCACTCATCATAATATCGGCATTAAGACCCACTGTCAAGAGTTTTACGAAAAAAAAGTGATTTACTGCCATCCGGTGTACATAAAATACGCGATATCGGGCGGAATCTGCCCTGCCGGGCCTAAGGTGCCATGTCGGGCAACTACCTCGGATTGCCGTACTGGTTGGAAAAAGCGGGAAAAATATGGCTGTCGGGTCCGATAAAACCACGCAACAGGGCGGACGAGGGGCTGTAGGAAAGTTTTTTTGCGAACTCGGCTAAATTTCCCCAAATACGCTAATTTATCCAAATTAACATTGCCGATAACAAAGCAAGGATGTTTAATTGACTAAGTTAACGGAGATTGTATTATGGAAGCCACTTTGGTCGAACAGAGGAAGGATATTCGTTCGGAGTTGTCTTGGCCGGTCAGCATTTGGCTGCCCGAGGCCAATCGGTTCTTTAATGGCAGGAGCAGGAATGTCAGCAAGGGTGGCGCCTATCTTACCATGCCGATGACTGCGCCGGTAAGGCCCGGACACGAGGTGGAGATTAATTTCCCCCGGACTATGTCTCTGGCAAAGCAGAAAGGCCAGTACGCACGGATCAAGAGCGCAAAGATTCTGCGTGTTGACAGAAAGGAAATGCTCGAGGGCGCTTGCATAGGTATGGCCGTCCAATTTAGCGACTAACAGAAGCGTAACAGAAGCGTAACAGAAGCGTAACAGAAGCGTAACAGACGCGACCCTGCGCCCTTGTGACGTGGGCTTATCACATACTGGCCGACATCGTAACCGATGTCGGCCTCTTTTATTCGCCGACGAAAGTGTTGCGCCGCCGCCCACCGGTGGGGGCATAATCAACCTTAATCATTCGGTATCCATGCTGCCAGAGATTTTTTGACTGAGTCGTACTTCGTCTCGCCGGCCAGGTTCTTCCATTCCATTTCGTCCCTGCTATGGTCGTACAATTCCTCCGTACCGTCGCGGTAACGGATGTACCGCCATCGTCGGCTCCGCACGGAATGATTGCCCCTGCCGGATGTCGTCAGGGACGGACGGTCCCATTGAGTGGCCGGGTCTATCAGCAGGGGCCTGAGGCTCATCCCTTCCAGCACCTTCTTGGGCCTCAGTCCGCAGATGTCAACCAGGGTCGGATAAATATCCAGCAGATTTACCGGACTGTCACATCGAGTATTCGGTTTTGTAAGACCCGGCACGACGAACATCAACGGACAATGCGTCGCCTCCTCCCAGAGAGAATCTTTTTGCCAATGCAGTTTCTCGCCGAGGTGCCACCCGTGATCGGCCCAGAAGACGATAATGGTATTGTCCGCGTACTGGCTCTTGTCCAGCGTATCGAGCACCTTACCGACGCAATCGTCCGTAAAACTGATGGCCGCCAGATACCCCTGGACCGCCTTTGCCCACTGACCGGATTTGATTACAATGGCATGCTTCTGTCGTCTGATAGCTATCTCCTTACCCATCGGCGGCACGTCGTCCAGATCGTCCTCTTTGACGTTGGGCAGCGTGATCTTGTCCAGCGGGTACATGTCGAAATATTTCCTCGGCACATAAAACGGCGTGTGTGGCTTGAAGTTTCCGTATGCCAGGAAAAACGGCTTGTCATACGTTTTGCCCAGTTGTTTGCATACCCAGTCGGCCACCTGCCAGTCGGCCATCTGGTCGTTATCGACATCCACCGGACCCCAGTCGAAGTACAACGTCTTCGGGATACCGTTGAGCGGACGATTTGGCGGCAGCAGATCGTAAAACCTTTGTTTCTTTTTGGACGGGAAGTATTCCTGCCACGACGGCGGGTCAGGAAAGCGATCGTGAAACATCTTGCCGCTGCCGGAGACGTGATAACCGTTCGCCATGAAATGCTGCGGCAGCGTGACAGCATTCCTCAGCACCGGCGACTTACGCCACGGCTGCGAATTATAATATATGCCGGACGTACTTGGACGGATCCCCGTCATCAGTGCCGCACGCGAAGGATTACACACTGGCGCCGCGCAATGTGCGTTGGTAAACAACACTCCGCGACTGGCAAGCCTGTCGATGTTCGGGGTCTTTACGTCCGGATTCCCGCCCATGCAACCGATCCAGTCGTTCAGGTCGTCGATTCCTATAAACAACACGTTGAGCCCGTCCGATGGTTTGCCTGTCGGTTGCTTGGCGCATCCGCCAAACATCAGGGACAACGCTCCAAAGCCCGCCGCCCTGAGAAACTCGCGACGGTCACATCTATGTTCAGCCATTTTTCATTCTTTCAACTTGTCCCAACAGGCCCGGGATCATGATCGGGTACATGAGGAATGGAGAAGTCGAAAGGCCAAACTGCCCATGAAGTAATATTATGACGGCCGACACGTATAATAATCCGAAACTTGCCTCATCCCTTCAGCCACTTCCATCCATTCATCACGGTATCGGCATTAAGACCCACTGTCAAGAGTTTTACGGAAAAAAGGTGATTTACTGCCATCCGGTGCGCATAAAATACGCGATATCGGGTGGAATCTGCCCTGCTGGCGGCAGGCCCAAAGCTGGAATACGGCAAAAAAAGCCATGGACTGCCGATTGCTATACTGTCGGCACAATGGTCAGCAGCTTCCAGGCGGCCAGCAGCAGCAGGACTATAAAGATGGCACGGACAATGTTCTGCGGCAGCTTGTGCATGAGCCATCCGCCGCAATAACCGCCGAGAAAGGCAGTGGGAATGATAAAGGCGGCTATGCGGAGTGATTCGAGGATACTAAAGCCGTGCTGGCTGAGTGTGAGATTCTTGTAGATCGCCCCGACCAAAGCCACGCAGATGATGGTCGCCGACGAGTTACTCATAGCCCGACGGATGGGGATATTCATCAATATCTGCTGCATCGGTGTAATGACAGAGCCTGCGCCGATACCAAGAAGTCCCGAGGTGATGCCGGCACAGACACCCGTAACGGCTGAGCGGACCGGAGTGATTCGCGTCCTGGTCGGGTCGATCATTTCGTCGTCCACCCCACGAATGACGCGGTGAAATCGAAAACCGTTATACATGGCAACATAAATGAGATAGCAGCCGAAGATGCGTGACAGCAGATACCCCTGAGAACCCTGAAAACAGGACAGATTGCTCAGGGCTACGCCGATCAACACGGCGACCATTGCCACCGGGATGAGATGTCGCAGCACAGCCGGGACTATGGATTTGGCACGAAGGTGGGCCAGCAGCGAAGACATGGCAACAAAAACGATACAGATCATTGCCGCGGCCTGATAAAGGTGCTGTTTTTCCGTCCCGAAGCAGAACACCATCGCCGGGATCATGACCATTGCCCCTCCGATGCCTATCAGGCCGCCTACCAGGCCCATCACAAAACCGATTGCAAGCAGTATCGAGTAATCCACAAGGCAGCTCTATCCGAACAGTTCGCCAAACTTCTTTTCGATGTCGTCGTTTTCGCACAACGTCTGGCCGATAAGCACCGCGCCGACACCGATGGAGATCAGTTTTTCGACGTCATCCCGCGTTTTGATGCCGCTCTCGGCGACCAGGTGCGTCCTGTCTTCCACCATATCGGCAAGCCGAACCGTCGTGTTCAGGTCAACCTTCATGGTAGTAAGGTCACGATTGTTTATACCCAGGACGCTGTAATGTTTTTTAGGAAAGTCCATCATACTGCGTACAGCCAGCAGCGAGTCAGCATCGTGTACTTCCAGCAGGACCGTAAGGGTGAGCTGACTGGCGAGTATCATCAGGTCGGTCAGTTCAGCGGGCCTGAGCGCCTCGGCAATCAGCAGGATAGCGTCGGCACCAGCCAGGCGGGATTCATAGACCTGGTATGGGTCGATGATAAAGTCTTTGCGGAGCACAGGCAGCGTGACAGCCTGCTTGACCAGGGCGATATATTCCAGCCTGCCCTGGAAGTACTTCTCGTCGGTGAGCACACTGACAGCGTCGGCGCCGCATTTTTGATAGGTCTGTGCGATCTTGACGGGATCGAAATCCGGGCGAATCAGCCCCGCCGACGGTGACGCCTTTTTGATCTCGGCGATGACGTTGACGCCCCTTTTGTTCGGGCCGGTCACGGCATTGTGGAAATTGCGGCATTTATCGAGATCGACAACCTGCCGTTTCAGCGTTTCCAGTGGCCGCTGTGCCTTTCGCCGTTCAACTTCGATGCGTTTGTCGGCGATGATCCTGTCGAGTATGTTGGCCACTGCTTTAACCCGCTACTTGCACAAATATCATCCGAATATGTTCGAGTGTACCGTCCAGAAGCTTCTGCTCTTCTTCGTTCAGGTTACCTTTGGTGCACTCCTGCAAAACTCCCAGCATGTCGATGTTGTATCTGGCAACAGTCAGGTCAGGCTCTTTGTCCCCGTCTTCGGTCTTGATAAGTCCCATAGCGTAATAGGCCTGCGTTGCCAGCATACTGATCAGCCCGCTAACCTCGGCCGGCGGCAACGGGGGCATTTGACTGTCATCCTGTTTCTGTTCGGCACCCTGTTCGGCCTTCTGTTCGGCCTTCTGTTCGGCCTTCTGTTCGGCCTTCTGTTCGGCCTTCTGTTCGGCCTTCTGTTCGGCCTTCTGTTCAGCCTTCTGTTCGGCCTTCTGTTCGGCCTTCTCTTCAGCCTTCTGTTCAGCCTTCTGTTCGCCGGCGAGCTGTTCTTTCTCCTGTTGGGCCTGTTTTTTCCAGTCTTCATCGACGATTATCTTTTTTTCTTCGTCCTGTGCCATGCCTGGGTCCTCTCTTTACTTTCGAAAATTTTTCAACGTCCGGGCCACATCGCGTTTCTGTTGTTGTTGCTGCAATTTCTGGCGCTTATCGTATTGTCTCTTTCCTTTTGCCAGCGCCAGTTCGACCTTGGCAAGCCCGCGTTCGTTAAAATATATCCGCAACGGCACCAGAGTAAAGCCTCTCTGGGCAAGTTTGCCGGTTATTTTCCGGATTTGTGTCTTGTGCAGCAGCAGTTTTCGGTTCCGGATCGGGTCATGATTGTTGTAGGATGCCTGTGCATACGGCGCGATCTTACAGCCGACGAGCCAGCATTCATTCCTGATGATGCGTGCATACGAGCCGTCAAGGTCGCCGCCCCGGTTGCGGAGCGACTTTACCTCGGTACCCAGAAGCGCGATGCCCGCCTGGACCTTTTCGACCAGTTCGTAGTCGTGGTAGGCCTTCTTGTTCCTGACCTGTGGACCGGCGTGGTCGCCGGATTTTTCAGTTTTCTTTGCCATTACACTACCCGGTATGCAAGGTACCTTTTATACTGATCACGATTGAAATTTACCGTTTGTGCGTGGCTAAATAGCTTTACAATAATACTTTACGATATTACTCGCGGGAATTTACTACCCTTAAGGGTATAACGCCCCGTTCCTGACTTTATCTGCTGGCAGCGCAGAACTGTCCCATCAGCATCATTGCATCGTTGGTCTTTTCGGCTGAGCCGTCCATCTTAGCGAAGGCATCGACCAGTTTCAACAGTTCCGGGTCGGCGGGTTTGTCCCCGTAATGATGACCGACGTTTACGATCCCCGCGTCCAGGCCGAACTCCATGGCCTTTGCGACGTACGCCCGGCAGATTCCAACCTTCCTGGCGGGCAGATCGCGACAGCAATTGCTCACGCCCAGCGAGCAGTGTACGCCCTTCATGGTCGGGTCGCTTTTGATTTTCCTGATCGTCTCAAAGGCTCGGTACGTGTATCCCGCCACGCCCGGCTCCATCGGCATATCTATCGCCAGCGGAAAGACCGTCGAGTCGAAGAATATATCCCCCGGCCCAAAACCGTGTTCGACCGCCTTGCCGAACAGCGTCTTTGCCATGCCGCACAACTCTTCTATGGAGTGGCCCCCCCCTCCTCCTCCCGACCTGGCGGATTGGCCCTGGTCGATAAGCAGCCCGATGAACGCAAAGTCGTAATCCTTTTTCAGCGGCATCATTTCGTCGGCGGTATAGACCTTGATCGAGTTGATCAACGGCGGCCTGACCGACTGCTCCGCGTTGTTGTACCACTCCTTGAGTCCGGCGATAAGCACTTTATCGTCACTGCTGTCCACGCACGCCGGCACGCCTTTTCCCCATTTGCGAACAAGCCTGACATATTCCACCATCAACTGTGTCGCCAGGGCCGGATCCTTCTCGCCGAAGGCATCGACGTTGATTGCTATATAGTCGGCCCCATCGTCGGCCTGGCCCTCGATTAAGCCTTTCATGTAGTCCAGCGATTCGCTTTGTTTTGTGTACGCATCGGCCCCCAGTTGGCACAACTGCTCCATCACCATGCCAGTTTTCGGGATTGAGGCGTGAATCGACTCACCTATCGAGATTATTGCGTTTCCCACAAGAAATCCTTTCCATATCCAACTTCGACAATTGCCCACAGTATGCCATCAACGACCGCCCACCACTTATCGCGATGGCCTGACGGGCGATGCGTACCAAGCCTGAACAGCATGGAACCTGCATGTGTATGACGGCCAGACTGCGCGAAGATTGGCTGTCTTTATGATCCCGGCGAGTTTTTCGATGTATGCACGCCGTCATCAAACCTGGGACAACCGTCAGCTCAGCATTTTCCGTGTTTTCGAAGATGCGGGAACCGATGAGAAGATACCGGTCCCATTTCATATCTACCATAGGCGCGGGCCTTAGTAGATTGATTTCATCTTCCAGCCTTTGACAGTGGCTTTTATGTCCCCATCTCTGCTGAACAAGCTTATGCCTGTATTTTCCTTATCGTGATTCTGCATGTAAATCGCCGCTTGTCGGTCGTTGACAAATACCTCGACCATGCCCTTGTCGAGGAAGATACGAAGATTCAGGTCTTCATTTTTCTTAAGCTCGAACGGAGGGCTAATCTCGCCCATTGTCAGAACCTTGCTCTCCGGCTTGAAAGTGATCGGAAAGCCATTGCCATCCTTATCGCAGAATACGCTGACGCCATATTCTTTGGCTTTTGTTGGTCGGATTGTGACGCTCAACTCAACGCTGTCACCGGAAATTTTCTTGAGCATACGGCTGCTATTGCTTTTGACGATGATGTTGCCTTCACTCTTCCTGGCATGACGAAGTTTCTTAAGTTCCCGCAGTGGTTTGATGCGCAACACCCCATCGGCAGGCAGGCTAAGTTCGCGCGGCAGTGACTGGATAGCCGTCTGGCGGCTATTGGCTGCCTTCACGTTGCACCAGGCCCACATCACACGGCGGCCGTCCGGAGTCAGCAACGATTCCGGAGCGAAGAAGTCCCATTCCCTCCAGTTCATCATGGCGTGAAACTCGGGAAGATACTTCTCGTCCTTGAAGTCGCCAAGGTAATAACGGCAACCAAGCCCGTGACTGATGCAAAGAAGCATCCATTTGTCACCTATCTTGAACATATTGGCGCAAGAGACGTCCTCATTTTTATCCACCCCAATGTCCGGCATGTCATCGTGCAGCAACAGGTCGAGATACTCCCAGTCTTTGAGATTCGAGGATTTCATCAGGAGGGGTGGGCGGCCGCCGGATATTGCATAATAGGTGTCATCCATCAACCAACAGTCAGGATCCCACATACGTGCTTTGACCGGCTTTCCGGATTTATCCAGGGGCTTAACCGCAATTGGCTTGGTCCATTCATCCAGGTTATCATCAAGGGCAAAAGCCACGTGATTGTTTCCGGATCCCTGCCCATGGTAGATCATTGCAGGTTGGCCTTCCTTGGTAAAGAATCCTGTACCACTGAACATCCCGTGACCCGTAGTGGGCTTGGCAAGTACGGTTGGGTGCCACTTCCAGGTGACCATGTCTTTGCTGGATACGTGAGCGAACGCATAGCCGCTCCTGTTCTTGTAAATATAATGCAGGTGATAGCGGCCTTTGTAGAAATAAGCGGGGTTGGGATCGCCTGGCATACCGACACCAGGGCCGCCTGGATGGGTAAGATGATATGTTAACCACTCAGCCGGCACAATTTTCGGCATAGCCGGTGTTTCCTTTACAAATGGGACCGGACGAATGTTGGTCAGCTTGATTTTCTTTTCAGCGTCATCGTAAACCACATCGCCATCGGCACCGATAATGGTAACCTGGGGCTTTGGGTTCCCCGGGCCGCCGTCGTATTTACCCTCTCGAGTTCCTGTATAAGAAAAAAGCACCAGGTCCCCATTCTTCGCATAGTCATACTTTCTCACGTCAACAACCAGGTATTCGCCGCCGTAGGTGTCCAGTTGCACGTCTTTGCACTGTATAGGCGTCACGCCACCCGGATGGGCGATAAACTTAGTTGTCGTATCCAGCAGCGCTTTGAACTCGCCTTCAACGTATATCGAGGTGATAGCCGCCTCAGAATCGTCAATGATAAATATGCCCTCATCGAGTATGAAGTCGCCGACATTCATCGACCCGCCGGTGATTAGGTATTGGCAAGTTACATCATCAATGCAAAGATGTGTGCAGATGACTGTCCCGCCGGTCTGACGGACCATGCTACTGTGGCGGTCCGGGCGAAATCTGCCGATCTTCAGCGTCCGGCCCGATGGAATAACAAGGGCCGAATTCTCATAAACCCGGACTTCAAATTCGTTATCGATATCCACATCCAGGATCACCGTAACGCCGGCCGGAGCAAGGATCTTCTTTCCAATCAGGACTCTTTTATCTTTCGTGTCGTCGGGACACCTCCCTGCGGTGGATCCGCCCCACTCAAGTCTCGCTCCGTCGCGCCCAGCCTCCCAAATGGAAGCGTCGCTCCAGAGACCGCTTCGCTTCGAGCTGATGGACGCCGTTCCCTCAGCAGCATACGAATAGCTGCCAACAAGAATCGTCAAGCCAAGTACAAACATAAATACGAACCGCATTACCGCTGATCTCTTTCTTAACATACTTTTGCACATTTTCATTTTTCCCTTACCTTTCATTTCAAATATAATCCATCCATCTTAATGTCGGCGCAGTGGTGTCACATGCCAAAGTTGGTCAGCTTAATTTTCTTTCCAGCGTCATCGTAAACGAGGTCGGCCTTGGCGCCGATTACCGTAACTTGAAGTCCCGGTTTTTCAGGGCCGCTCCCGGTATACGAAAAGAGCACCAGGTCACCGTTGGCCGCATAGTCATACCGGGTCACGTCCACAATCAGCTTCTCGCCGTCGAGCTGTACATCTTTGCACTGCACGGGCGCTATCCCGTTTTTGTGGGCGATAAATTTGGTTGTCGTGCCCGCGCCGCTTCGGAACGCGTTCGCAACGGATATCGAGGCAATCGCCGCCGAAGAGTCGTCGATAATAAGCGAGCCCTCGCCAAGGTTGAAATTGTTAACTTTCACCGTCCCACCGGTGATGAAGTATTGGCAGGTCACGTCATCGATGTTAAGATTACCGATGATAGAGGTCCCGCCGGTTTGCCGGACGACGCAGTTGGAGCGGTCGGGGCGGAAGTTAGCAATCTTGAACGTGATGGGCGATGGGATGATAAGCGTCGAGTTCTTATAGATCCGAAGTTGGAATATTTCGTCGATATCCGTGTCCACGGTCACCGTAACGCCGTCCTTGACAAAGGGCCCGCCTCCGATCATGACCCTTCCGTGATTCTTGCTTGAGGGAATCTTGCCATCGGGGATGCCATCCATTTTCCAAACGTCCCAGATGGAACCGTCGCTCCAATTGCCATCGCGGATAGCGGTAATGTATCCAGTCCCTGGCGCAACAAGATGCTGTTCGGGATGAGTGGGCTGAAGCTTGCCGTTGATACGAACATTGGTAAGTTCAATATTATCTACGTATTGAATCGCCGTAGCGGTAGCCGCTTTATCGACAGTAATGTTTTTCAGGAACACATCCTTGGTGTTGTGTGCGCCCTCGACGCCCAAAACGGATATGGCGGCTCCTGATGCCTCTTTAACGGTCACGTCCTCGATGTTGATATTGTGGAACTCGGTCGGGAAATTGCCGCCCCGATAGCCATGGTAGTTGTTTCGCAAATTGAGCACATAGCCATTTCCTATCTTGAGGTTTTTTACGTAGATGTCTTTAATAAATCCGCCTCTGTCGAGGTTGGACTTTAGATACAACGCCCTTCCATTATACTCGCAGTCGTACACGAAAACGTTCTCCACACCGCCGGACATCTCGCTTCCGATAGCCAGACCTTTCCAATCCGTCATATTGCGGATAATAATGTTTTTCGAAGGTCTTCCCACACGCCAGGCATCCTGGTCACGGCCGGCTTTAACACAAAGACTATCGTCCCTTGTGTTGAACCCACAGTTTTCGATCAGCACATCCGTACATGAATCGGCATCGCACCCGTCATTGTTGGGGTTGCTGCCGTCCACCACCGTCACGTTCCGGACAGTAGCATTGGTGCAGTATGTCAGATGAATGCACCACCACGGATAATCTTTTATGTCAAAGCCTTCGATTAGAACGTTCTTACAATCGACCGGCTGGATCAAGCTTGGCTTGCCGTAAAAGATTCTTTTCTCGACGGGAACGAAATCGTCGCCCGTGCGGGCGCCCACCACGCGCAGCTTCTCGTTGGACATTGTTCCGGGCTTGCTTTTGTCCGGCCACTTGGCCCATGTGTTTTTGGCCTGCCCGTCAAGTGTCCCTGAGCCTGTAACCGCAATGTTCGTCTTCTTGTAGGCGTAGATTAAAGGCGAATAGCTGTAACATTCCGTGCCTTCCCACCTCACGAAAACGTGGGGAAGATAGTCGTCAAAGTTTGTTCCGAACTTGATTGTAGCCCCTTCTGAGATGTGCAGGTTGACGTTATTGTCCAGGTGGATGGGGCCATTGGTGAGAAATATGCCCTTCGGGACGACGACGCGTCCGCCGCCGGCCCTGGTGCAGGCCGCGATTGCCTTCTTAAAAGCCGGGTTGCAGTCGGTAACACCGTCTCCGACTGCGCCATAGTTAGTGATGACGAAATCCTCATCTCTAAACGTCGGCGGCACGATCCGGGCCAGAATCTCTGGCATCAGGTCCCAGCCGGTCTTGGCCGGAGCCACATAGACCTTGACGCACCACAATAGAAGAGCGAGTGTCAGGACTGTGTACGCTGCATTTCTGGCCACTGTTGTTTTGTTCATTGGTTTCCCCTTTTTCCTTTCTGTTCTGTGAAATTCCCTGTACGAACATGGTTACTCATCAAATGTTATTTTCCAGTTCACCGTTTTGGTCACCGAGGGTGTCATGCGGACTGCAACCACCCGCCCGAGATTCTTCGTCTCGACGTTCTCGTTGCCGGCCTCGGCGGTCTTTATGCGAAAACCTTCCGGGACATGGACTATCATCGCGTAGGGATCGCCTTTCACAACCGAGCTCTTGCCGGACAATATCTTCTTCTTGTTGTTCCATCTAACGTCCACCAGATCTACACCTCCCTGTGAGATGTGGCGGCTGGTCGAGATGAGCCACGGATGAGCCCGCACCTCCCGAATCGCGAAAACTTGGACCCCGTTGTTCTTGCCCTGCGCCGGAACCGTGAACGTTCCCGTCGCCATGCCCAGAAACTTCTGACTCCAGAATTCGTAGATCATGTGCTCCCGGCCCGCCGGAAGACCCAGATCCGAGAACTTGATCTCGGTTTCGGGCAGCTCGGCGCGATTCCAGTTGAAACGGGCCAGGACATTCCAGTGCTCGAAAGGCCGGTCTATCTCAAGCAGCCACCAGGAACACACGTCGAGGCTCTTGTCGGCCTCGATAGCAAGGGGCCCGCCCTTGGCAGCTCCGCTGCGCTTGATATCGGTGCGTTTCGTCGTAACGAGATTGTCGCTACGGGCCGAATCAACGTCGTAAAGTTGGCCCGGGACTGTGAACATAACGGGCGAACTCCGTTTGACTCCTTCGAGGTTCTTGTCGTCCCGGTACACCTCGGCCCTGTCACTGAGCATGAGTATCCCTCCGCCCATCGAGACTATCGTCGGTCGGACGATCGTGTCCCACGGCGCGTTCTTTACGGCGAAGGTCTGCATGGTAATGTCGCCGGCGTCCTGTCTGGGCAGAATGTCGCAGTGGTCGGGATCGCTGCGCCATACGACTCCGTTCCATGAATTGTATTGCTGTAAGGTGGACGGCCCAAAACCGTCGCTGCTCAACCGGCATCCGTCAGCGATACCGATCGACTCGGGCAAAATGCCGTAACATGACAGAATGAAAGTTTCACGGCTCAGCTCGTCACGAATCGCCCGGAAATATTTGCGATATACCTCGTCCGGTGTCGTGTTCATCTCTTCGAAATGATCCAGAGCGCGGTGATACCAACTGTAGAGCATGTGCCGAAGTCCATCTAACTTGACGTACTGAAAACCCTGCCTCTTGAACCCGCGATACGTCGGCCGAATGAACTGGTCGAGCGCTTCCTCATTGGCCGCGTTTATCCCGTACCGTTTGTGCCTGCCGGGCTTCTTCAACACGTTGCCTGACGCATCGTGCACAAACCAGTCGGGATGCTCGTCTGCAACACGATCGGCTTGTTCGTCGATGGTCGCATAGACCCATATCCCCGCTTCAAAACCGCCGGACCGTATCTTCTTGACCGCGTGTTCCGGACCGCCCGGGAACTTATCGTTCCATGTGAGCCACCCTTCCGGTATGCTCCACGCGGTCTGGTACGTGTCGTCGATCTGGATGTAGCGATATCCGAAATCGCCCAACCCCTTCGAGGCCATCACATCCACTATCGCGTCCAGCTCTTTTTCATTAAAGGCGCTCCCGTACGCGCTCCAGGAACACCAGCCTGTTACGGAATCTTTCCAGGGTTTGTATGTCCAGGGTTGGTAGTGTTTGAGGTTTTTGTATTTCTGGTAGAACAGCGGACGGAAAACTATCTCCAGGTCCCGTCCGCGGCTTTCCCATGAAAAGGCAATACGGCCCTTCTCCTGAACTGCCGGCTTGATACGCGTTCGACCGTCCGCGGGTCCGACAAGGACCCAGTCCCAATGGCGGTCATAGACGGCATTGTTCCGCAGGTTGTGGCTCAGCCCAACACTGTTGCGGACGTACGAGAACCGTTTTTGCGCCGCAGAGCGCGTTTCGGCCGGAAACGCCTCGTCACTGCCGGTCACAGCGCCGCGCAAGACCAGCTCGACGCCATCTTGCGGCTTGGCCAGGACAAACTTCAGACGCTGCTCGACTTTGTCGCCCAATACCTCCGTCGATTCCATATTCACCGCAAGCCGCCGGGCTCCGCCCCCGATCTTCCGCGCCTTAATCGTGGCATTCAGTATCTCCGTACCGTTATATCGGAGGGACAACGTCCCTTTGCCGGCATTCCACTCGACCTCAGCCGGAGTGTTCATGGGTGGACCTTCCGAAGCAGCCCACGACATGCCAGCCAGAGCGACGACCAGGCTGACTGCGTACAATACCCTTGAACGCATCATTTTTTCCTCATTCTGTTCTACCGGTTGGCTGTTAGAATATTCGTAATACTTTAGCCGTGTGAAGCAATGCGGCCAATCCCGATTTATTGGGATTCGATAATACTAACCGTGTCATGCCTGCGCGGGCAGGCATCCATTCTTCCATCTTGGTGCGTTGGGATGTTAAAATGAACCCCTGCCTTCGCAGGGGCAGCTTCGATAAGATAATTAACCGAGTATCTGAGCCGACGAGAATGGGCCGCGACCGAGCTCGTCGGAGTCGGCTCAGATACGGACAATCGCAAAAAGCTTTCTGAAAACTACTTAAAACTACTCCATTTGGCTAAAATGTTACGAATATTCTCACTCTCATATAGGCGAATCAATCCTGGCCTCGTTCCTTTTCGCGAGCTTTTTCAATCAAACATGCTCAGGTCATGGCCGAAAGTTTGTCAGCTTGATCTTTTTGCCGGCATCGTCGTACACGATGTCAGCCTTGGCCCCGATTACAGTAACCTGAGGTCCCGGTTTCTCCGCTCCGCCGTCGAATTTACCGGTCCGGGTCCCGGTATACGAAACAAGCGTGAGGTCGCCGTTCGTCGCATAGTCATATTCGGACACGTCCACTATCAGGTGTTGGCCGAGATAACCGGTGAGTTTGACGTCTTTGCACCGTATAGGCGTCACGCCTCCTGCGTGTGCCGCAAAGGTGATTGTAGTTCCGCTGCCCGCTTGAAAAACGTCCGTAGCTAATATCGAGGTTATGGTGGCCGCCGAATCGTCTATGATAAGCGAGCCTTCGTCGAGGCCCAGAGTGCCGACCCGTATATATCCGCCGGTTATCAGGTATTGGCAACTCACATCGTCAATGCGAAGGTATGGACTGATAAGGTTTCCACCGGTCTGCCGGACGGTGCAATTAGTGCGATCCGGCCGTAATGAGCCTATTTTTAATGTACGGCCGGACGGGATAACGAGTGCGGACTTCTCGTATATGCGAACTTCATACGTGTCGTCGATATCCATATCGAGGATCACCGTTACGCCGGCGGGGGCAGCCTCCTTTTTACCTATCAGGACTCTTCTGTCTTTCGTGCCGTCGGGAAGCCTCCCGGCCGGTGCACCATTCCATATTGTACCTCCACCGTCCCGGCCGGTATTCCAGATGGCAGCGTCACTCCATTTGCCGCTGCGAATCGGGGAGATTGAAGGCGTCCCGTCGATCTTCTTTTGCGCAAGCGGAATCGGTTTGGGATGAGTGGGTTGCAGCTTACCATTAACGTAAACATTATCGAGTACGACATTCTCGGCGTATTGAATCTCCGTTACAGGTTCGGCAGCTTTTTCAACGGTGCAGTTTTTGATGAAAATATTCTTGACAGGCGCGCCTTCGACTCCCGCAACGAATATTGCTCCGCTGTCAGCCTCCTTAATAGTAACGTTCTCAACGAATATGTCGCGGAAATCCGCCGGATAGTTTCCACCTCGATATCCATGATAGTTGTTTCGCAATCGGAGGATTGGGCCTTTGCCGATCTTAATATCCTTGACATATATGTCCCTGATAAATCCGCCGCGGTCAAGGTTGGACTTCAGATACACCGCGGCACCACGTTCCATACTGCAGTTCTGGAGAAAGACGTTCTGTACACCACCAGACATCTCGCTTCCGATAGCCAGGCCATGCCAATCGGTCATATTGCGGATAATAATGTTTTGCGAAGGTTTGCCCACACGCCAGCCATCCTGGTCTCGGCCGGCCTTGATACAGATGCTGTCGTCCCCCGTGTTGAACCCGCAGTTTTCAATCAGCACATCCGTACATGAATCAGCATCGCACCCGTCGTTGTTGGGGTTCGGGCCGCCATCCACCACCGTCACATTCCGGACAGTGACATTGGTGCAGTAGGTCAGATGTACGCACCAAAACGGATAATCTTTCAGCTTCAGGCCTTCAATAAGCACATTTTTACAGTCGAATGGCATGATGAGGCTCGGCTTACCGTAAAAGATTCTTTTCTCCACAGGAACACCTTCGGCTCCCATCTTGCGCAGGTCCATGTTGATGATTGTGCCGGGTTTTGTCTTTGATTGCCACGTGACCCATGACGATTTTGCCTGCCCGTCAAGTGTCCCTGAACCGGTGACGGCGATATTGATCTTCTTGTATGCGTAGATTAGAGGTGAATAGCTGTAACACTCGGTGCCTGCCCACCTCACCAAAACGTGGGGAAGATAATCGTCAAAGTTTGTGCCGAACTTGATTGTGGCCCCTTCTGAGATGTGCAGGTTGACGTTATTGTCCAGATGGATGGGACCATCGGTGAGAAATGTGCCTTTCGGGACTACGGCGCGTCCGCCGCCGGCCCTGGTGCAGGCCGCGATCGCCTTCTTAAAAGCCGGGTTGCAGTCGGTAACACCGTCTCCGACAGCGCCATAGTTAGTGATAACGAAATCCTCATCTCTAAACGTCGGCGGCACGATCCGGGCCAGAATCTCGGGCATCAGGTCCCAGCCGGTCTTGGCCGGAGCCACATTGACCAAA
>SDBV01001138.1_pt1 | contig 39585 bp, 33 predicted proteins | sample 2277081 | NCBI WGS metagenome assembly SDBV01 (sample SAMN10402039, study PRJNA504765) | marine sediment metagenome | isolation source: marine sediment core GS10_PC15, 223 cmbsf | place: Arctic Ocean: Southern Knipovich Ridge | collected 2010
ACGCACGGTGCCACGCCCGATCGTGATCGCTGTAGCGACGTCGACGGGATCAGACCGCATCAAGACGAGATCGGCGGTTTCGATCGCGACATCTGTGCCCGCTCCGATCGCGATGCCGAGGTCTGCTTGTGCAAGCGCCGGCGCGTCGTTCACGCCGTCGCCGACCATCGCGACGGTGCGCCCTCGGTCTTGGAGGTCGGAGACGACCGACGCCTTGTCGCCGGGCTGCACCTCGGCGATGACGTTGTCGATGCCGAGTTCGTCCGCGATGCGCTGGGCCGTTGCTTCATTGTCGCCGGTGAGCATGACGACTTCGGCGCCGAGTTCGCGAAGCGCTACGACGGCTGCCGCCGCGGTCGGGCGCGGCTGGTCGGCGATGCCGATCACCGCCACGGCGCGTCCGTCGATCGCGACGAAGATCGCCGTGCGTCCGGTCGACGCAAGTTCGTTCTGCGCTCCACTCAGCTCCAAGACGTCGACCGATTCGTCACGCATGAGCTGCGGATTGCCCACGATCACCGTGCGACCCTCGACGGTTGCGATCGCGCCTTTGCCCGCGACCGACCGAAAGCCCGTCGCCCGAATCGAATCGACGTCGCGAGCATCGGCGTAGTCGACAACGGCCTGGGCAAGCGGATGCTCAGACTCCCGCTCGACAGCGGCAACCAGACGCAGAAGATCGGTCGATTCGACGTCGTCGACGGTATCGAAGTCGGTGACTTCGGGCCGGCCCATCGTGAGCGTGCCGGTCTTGTCCATCACCACCGTGTCGAGGTGAGCGCAAGCCTCGATCGCCATCGCGTTCTTGAACAAGATTCCTCGCTTCGCGCCGAGGCTCGTACCGACCATGATCGCCGTCGGAGTCGCCAGCCCGAGCGCGTCGGGGCACGTGATCACGACGACGGTGACCGCAAACAGTACCGCCGCCCCGAACCCGCGATTCGACGCTATTGCCCATACCGTGAACGTGAGACTGCCGACGACGATCGCAACGAGCACCAGCCAGAACGCCGCCCGGTCGGCGAGACGTTGTCCGGGCGCCTTGGAGTTCTGCGCTTCCTGGACGAGCTTGACGATCTGGGCGAGGGCGGTGTCCGAACCGACCTTCGTCGCCCGCAACCGGATCGTGCCCGTCTTGTTGATCGTGGCCCCGACCACCACGTCACCGGGTTGCTTGTGAACCGGCAGGCTCTCGCCCGTCACCATCGACTCGTCCATGTCGGTCACGCCGTCGACGACCTCGCCGTCGACGGGGACCTTCGCTCCCGGACGCACGCGCAGGATGTCGCCGACGACGAGTTCGGATGTCGGTACTTCGACGATGTCATCGCCTCGCACGACCTCGGCCATCGGCGGTGCGAGGTTGAGCAGCGTGCGCACGGCCTCCGAGGCGCCGCCGCGTGCGCGCATCTCCAACCAGTGTCCCAACAGGACGAACGTCGCCAACATCGTGGCGGCCTCGTAGAAGACATCGCCGCCGCCCGTGATCGTCACGATGAGCGAATACAGCCAGCCGGCCGATATCCCGAGAGCGACGAGCACCATCATGTCGAGCGTGCGAGCGCGGAGCGCCCGCCATGCTCCCGCAAAGAAGATCGAGCACGAGTAGAAGATGACAGGAAGGCTCCAGGCAAGACCCCAGATGTCGGCACGGATCCCGAACGGCACCGGCACGTGGAATCCGAGCACATCTCGCCCGAGCGGCGACCAGAGCACGATCGGGATCGAACAGACGAACGCAACAATGAATCGGTTGCGCATCGCGGCTGCGTGCTTGGCCATCGACATCGTGGCGTGTCCGCCGCCCTCATGCATTTCGTCGGGCGTCGCCTCGTCGAATTCCGTGAGCTCACAGAGGTGGTCGGGTGTCGACTCGCCGGCACAGTGGTAACCGCACTTGCGGACGAGTTCTACGATTTCGTCTTCGGAAATCTCGGCGGGATCGAAAACGACGGTCGCCGTCTCGTTCACCGGATTCGCCTCAACGGCGCGAATTCCAGGCTGTCGGCCGAGTGAGGCCTCCACGACCGCCTTCTCGCTGGCTCGCAGCGTCGCATCGATATCGAGGACGACCGTTTTCGTGTCGGTCGCCGTCACCGCGCCTGAGCGAATGCCGGGCTCGCTACCGCTACTCATATCTCGTACCACTGGTCCATGAAGAACTCCAAGAAATTCGATACGACGCTGCGATCCAGAACCGATGCTGCCATGCCATAGATCGGCGCCATGCCGCCCGACTTGCCGGGGTTGACTACGACGAATTCGACGGCTTCGGTCAGATTGTCGACGAAACGGTCGGCTATGCCCGGTTGGGTGTGGCGAAGTGTCGTGCACAGGTGCACGGCCGGCGGCTTGTGCAGGCCGTTCAGACTCCAGCCACGCTTCGTCATGAAGTCCATGATCTCATAGATGTCTAGATCGTCGGATCGGATCGCGACGACGAAGAGCGGGTCGCCGATCACTTCGACGTGATCGATCTCGCCGATCGCAGACTTGATCTTCGCTGCCGTTTCGAGGATTGCCCCGACGTTGGCGAGATAACCTTCGCGTCCGATCGACACCATTGCGGCCCATGCGGTCGCGCTCAACGCGCCGGGGCGGCTGCCCGCGAAGGTCGGCGAGCAGTAGATACCGCCCGGCCAGTCGGTGAGCGTGAAGTATTGGTAGTGGCGCAGGTCTTTGTTTCGATATAGCACGACCGACGTGCCCTTGGCCCCGTATCCGAATTTGTGCGTGTCGGCCGACATCGACGTGACACCCGGGAGCCGGAAGTCGAAGTCTGGGACATCGTATCCGAGTTCGCGCGCCCACGGCAGGATGAACCCGCCGAGGCAGCCGTCTGTATGAAATCCGATTCCACGCTCGCGGGCGAGTTCGGACAATTCTTCGATCGGATCGATCAGTCCGTGCGGGAAGCTCGGCGACGAACCGACGACGACGACCGTGTTGTCATCGATCGCGTCCGCCGTCGCGGCGACATCGGCGCGGCCGTCGTCGCCGACCGGGACATGGCGCATCTCGATGCAGAAATACTGCGCAGCCTTGTCGAACGCGGCGTGCACGGTCGAAGGCACGACCATGTTCGGTTCGGTGATCCCCTTCGTCGCCTCGGCGTGGTCGCGGTAGGTCTTCATCGCGAGTTGGATGCTTTCGGTCCCGCCCGACGACAGCGTCCCGCACACGTCGTCGGCGCCGTTCAACCCGGCGCCGAGCATGTTTGCCGTCATCGAGATGATCTCTGACTCGTACTTGAGCACCGACGGCCAGACGTCGACATGTAGCGGATTCGACTGCGAATTGAGTCTGTAGACCTCACTGAGGAACTCGATGTGGTTTTTGTCACCGTGGTACACCGCACCCGACGCGTAGCCGTCGCGCCACTTCACATCTTCCGAGCGATCGATCTCACGCATCTCGGCGAGGATGTCGTCGCGCGACACTCCGGCGTCAGGAATCTCCTGGTGGATCGGCAGGTCATACGGATGAAGTGAGCGCGTAAGCTCATCAAGAGGGTTAGAGTCTGTCTGCTGGGCCTCGGGTCGGTCGGTTTCCATGTCACTGTCCATTCAGTCGAAACATCTTCCCGTTGAGGCGGGCGTACATCTTGCGGTTGTTCTTGTAGATCCCGATGAACTCGTCGAATATCGCGTCGTAGACGGCCTTGTTGTCGGGATTCGGCTCGTAAGTGTGCTTGATCGCCACACGCTGCGACACGTCGGCGAGGTCAGCGAGCCCGAGCGCGCTCGCCGCGAGAAACGCCGCCCCGCGTACGTTCGCGAGAACCGGGTCGACCATCTGGCAGATGCGGCGCCCGAGAATGTCTGCGTGGATCTGCGACCAAACGTCGGAATTCGCCCCGCCCCCGATGAAATGCAAAGGGTCCAGTTCACGCTTGCACATTTTCTCGACGATACTCAACAACCAGCGCTCTTGGAACACGACGCCCTCGTAGATCGATCGGATCAAATTCGCCCGGGTGGTGTTGAGCGTGATGTTCATGAACGCCCCGCGCACGGTCTCGTCGTCGACGGGTGAACGCTCGCCGTTGAGCCAAGGCGTGAAGATGACACCGTCGTTGCCGGGCGGCACCGACTCGACCGACGCGTCGAACGCCGAATAGATGTTGTCGACGCGGTCGCCGCCGAAGATCCCGTCGTTGTCATAGAGGATGTTCTCTTCGAAAAACTCGAGACACTTGCCTGCCGTACCTGTCCCGTTCGCGACAAAATACTTACCGGGAACCGCCGACGGGATCGACGCCATGTTGTGCAACACGTCGGATTTCTTGAACGGGACGTGACAACTCACCCACGATGAAGTGCCTATGTAGACGTGGCCCGCGTAGTCGGCGATCGCGCCGGATCCGACTGCGGCCGATTGCATGTCGCCGGTGCCGGTCACGACTCGCACTGATCTTGGCAGCCCGAGTTCGTCGGCAACCTCAGCCGTAATCTGGCCGATCACGCTTGCCGGCGCCAACAGTTCCGGAAACTTCGCCACGTCGACCTGTGCGATCGCCATCAGCACCGGGTCGTATGCGATCGCGTTTATGTATCGGTTGTCGGTGATGAAGTGCGCGACGATCGAGTCCCAAGAGGCGCTGAAACGCCCCGTGAAACGCATCGTGAGGTAGTCGACAGGCTCGAGGAATTTGTACGTGGCCCGGTAGACATCGGGGCGCTCGTTCTTGATGAAGTGGATGTGACCGAGCGGGTCTTTGCCGGACGCCCCGGGCGCTCCCCCACTTCGCCGCAACCACGCCTGAAGTTTCTTCGGCGAATACCCCTGAACTCGAACCGGGCCGCCTATCACGTCACGGATGTAGGGAGCGCCGCGGGCGTCCATCCAGATGATGCCGTCCATCAGGTGCTCGCCGTTCTCGTCGACGGCGACGGTGCCCGCCCACTGTGACGTGACGGCAATCGCGACGATGTCGTCGACCGACACGAGCCCTTGGTCGAGCATTCGTTTGAATCCGGTCGTAATCGCATACCACCAGTCGTCTGGATTCTGTTCGGCGCCACCGCCGTCGAACAGCGTCAACCCAACCTCGACAAAATCGTGCGCGACGACATCGCCTTCGGTCGACACCAGGGCAACTTTCGGCCCGCCCGTTCCAAGATCAGCTGCGAGTACATATTTTGCCGCTATGGCGAGCCCTTTTCGTCGCTTGAAATTGCTTCGGACGATTCGGGCCGCTCGTTGAGTCAATCCGAATGTTCACGCTCGGTATCGATCAGCCTTGCATTCCGTCGCCATACCATCTGAGCGCCCCGCTCGATGTGTCTCGGGCACGCGTTGGCCGTCTACGGCCGCTATGTGCAATAATTGGCTGCTACGGCAGATTCGCGAGCCGAACGACTTCGAGGGACAAATGCGACGTGCACCCAAAACCATCTGGCTGGTCGCGATCGCCGCGATCTCGTTGGCAGCGTGTTCCGGCCAGTCGTCGCAGCCCACAAGCGGCGACCCCGAATCGGTCACCACGACGGGCTCGACCGACGACACGCAGTACTTCACATGGCAAGCGGCCTCGGACGGCGCCAACGTCGCCTACACCACGGTCTTGGACTCCAAATCGAATCAGTCGCTCGTCGTCGCCCGCGACGCCGAGACCGGTGACGTGACCGACAAGTTCGGATTCGGCGGACTTGCCGCGGGCATTCTCGGCGCCGCAGACGGAACGGTCCATGTCGCGCGGGGCACCGACGCCACGATCGATGTATACGCGAAGGGTCCGACCGGCTACGACAAGCAAACCACCTGGACTGTGACGGTGCCGGGCGAGACGGGTGCCGTCATGATCGACGGCCTCGCTCGTACCGCCGACGGCATTTTCCTCACGACGGCGCACGTCGGGAACCCATTCACGCCGACGTGGGTCGGCGTAGTCGCGCTCGACTCGAACGGCAAGGTCGTCGGCTCGTGGAAGATCCCCGACACAATTCCGAACGCGTACGTAATCCCGATAGATGTCGCCGACACATCCGGCGACGGCGTGTTCGTGCTGGCGTTGCCATGCGCCGACGGCCTCTGCGGTTCGTCCGTCGGGCCGAACGGATACCTCTACAAACTCGATGTCTCTGCTGCGGGAGCAATCGAACTCTCGACAGAATGGCAGTCGCCGGAAATTGTCGGATCGTCCCAACTGGCCGCAGTCGACGACACGCACGTGATCTCGGCGTCATTCAGCCTCGGCGACGACGCGGCGTTGCCGCCACGCAGCGGTGGATTGAGCGTCACCGCCGACCAAGGCGGCCCAGCCAACCAGGCGATCGAGTTCGAACTCACCGCGACCCAGTTGGTGCAGGTCGGGACGTTGACGGGCACCGAATCGCCAAGCTACGTGGCGCTCAACCGTAGAGGACCGAACCCCGGGGCGTATCTCGTCGAACATGCGGCGTACCCGTCGAACAAGATCGTGATCGAACGATTCAGCTCATCGGGCACGGACTGGACCCGAGTAGGCAGCACATGGCAGGCGTCGTGGGGGCCGTCGGGGCCCTGACGGGGCTCGGTCGAGTTGGCCGCGTAAGCTGAATCGCGATGGCTGATCGCACGCTACGTACCCCAGACTCACCGACGGCCGCAGTCTCTCGACGTATGCGGCGCACGCGCCAAACCGATACGCCCGCCGAGCTTTCGTTGCGCCGCACACTGCATGGGCGGGGGCTTCGGTACCGAATCGACCGCCCCGCGGTTCGGGGTATTCGAAGCCGCCCCGACATCGTGTTCGCACCGGCCCGCGTTGCCGTATACGTAGACGGCTGTTTCTGGCATGGATGCCCCGATCACGGCACTGCGCCGAAGCGTAACCGCGAGTGGTGGCAGACCAAGCTCAACGCGAACAAGGCCCGCGACGAACGAGCCACCCGAGACCTGACGGCAGCAGGGTGGCACGTGATCAGGATCTGGGAACACGAAGATCCCGAGGCCGCCGCCGATTTCGTTGCCGACATTGTGGAGCGGCGACGACGGTCTGATCGCCTGAGCCGGCGGTGTTGACGGTCGCGGGACTCTTCGCCGGCGTCGGCGGTTTCGAGACCGGGTTCGAACAGGCCGGCCTCTCGACAGCCCTCTTTTGCGAAATCGACGCCCCAGCGTCCGCAGTCCTGAAACGCCATTGGCCCGACGTTCCACTCATCGGCGACGTCCGCGATATCACATGCCTGCCGGACGTCGATGTCATCACAGCCGGATTCCCTTGCCAAGACCTGAGCCAGGCGGGGCGAACAGCCGGCATCGGAGGTTCGCGCTCAAGCCTCGTCGGCGAGGTCTTCCGCCCGATCGGAGGTCGGCGTTGCCCGGACTGGCTCGTCCTCGAAAACGTCCCGTTCATGTTGCGCCTCGACCGTGGCCAGGCGATGAAGTACCTGACCGACGAACTTGCGGATCGCGGATTGCGGTGGGCATACCGCGTCGTCGACACGCTCAACTTCGGTCTGCCCCAGCGGCGCCGGCGCGTAATTCTCGTAGCGTCCATGGTCCACGATCCATGCACGGTACTTTTCGCCGACAACGCCCCGCCAACCGCCGGCGGGGATCACCAACCGGAATCGACATCGTTGTGTGGCTTTTACTGGACAGAAGGCACCCGCGGTCTCGGCTGGGCAGTCGACGCAGTTCCGACCGTGAAGGGAGGCTCGAGCGTTGGAATCCCGTCGCCTCCAGCAATCTGGGATCGTCTCGACGGATCGATCTCGACCCCCGACATCCGCGACATAGAGCGGCTGCAAGGATTTCCGGCAGGCTGGACGGCCGACTGCGAAATAGACATCTCAGATCGTCCGCCAAGGGCAAGGCGAAACGGGCCGCGTTGGCGTCTTGTCGGAAATGCGGTGAGCGTCCCCGTCGCACGCTGGATCGGCTCGCGACTCCTCAAACCTGGGGCGTCGCAGTGCGCTACCGAACCATTGCCGGGCGGGGCGAAATGGCCGGATGCAGCATGGGGCGGCGCGTCCGGAATCTGGCGATGTGATGCCTCGGATCGTCCGATAATCGAACCGCGATCATCGCTCCGCTACTTCTTCGAGTACCCCCGCGAGCCGTTGTCGCACCGAGCAACGTCGGGGTTCCTGCGCCGAGCGCAGAACTCGACGCTGAAGTTCGAACCCGGTTTCCTCGATGATGTCGACGCTCACCTCGACCGGCTCGAGAACCCGCTGGCAGCCGTCTAGGCCAACAATGCAGGTAACAACCCAGACACGACGACGCACTCGGGCATTCGACGTGGCTTCTGGCCACCCCATCCTCGAGCGGCAGCCAGAGTGCGGTGCTGTGCCGCTTCGTGCTCACGCGACGGTGCACTGGGCCACAACGCGATCCCAGTAGCCGTCGTCGAATCCAGGCCAGCCGACATCGATAACTGGTGCGAACGTCTCGGCCCGATCGACAAGTTCCGTCGCCCTATCACCCGTGAACTCCGTCTCGGTCGCGCCGGACAGAAGTGCATCGAGCACCCCTGCCTCAGGCGTGTCGCTGGATCGAAGCAAGGCCATCCATTCGGCGTGGTCCGACCAGCGCACGCGTCCGGCGCCGACGAGACGCCCCAGCAGCTCAGCGTAACGAATGGCATGCATCACCGGATACGTAACGAATGCCTCGCCATCGCTAGCGTCGTCGGCCGGTGGCAGAGCGGCGACTATCGACGACGCTACGACATCGGCTGGCGTGCCCATCTCTGCGACATCCCAGCGGGGCGCCAAGCCAAGCGCGACGGACGCGCGCAGGATGAGCACGAGGGTGTCATGTGGGTTGATCCACTCACTCGACAGGTCGGGCAATACCCGTCCGAGGCGTATTGTTCGGACCGGTAGACCGAGCGCACGCGCACAGTCGAGCTGACGTTCTGCCACCCACTTCGACTGAGCATATCCGGTCGTCTCAGGTGCGACGTCGCCAGTCTCGCGGCCGGCAACGTCGGTACTCGAGACATACACCATTGGGAGGCCCCCGAAGTCGATAGCGAGGCGGGCGACCTCTGCGGTGCCCACCACGTTGGCATCGCGTAGACCGCGATATGACTTCACACGATTCACCTCGGCGCCGACGTGGATGACGAAGTCCACGTGTTCGCGGAGGAGATCGACGTCAGCCTGCGAAAGCCCGAGTCGGTGCGCTCTGAGGTCCCCTTTCAGGTCCACGAACTGCGCCCCGTTCCCGCCTGTGCCTGATGTCTCGACGATACCGACGCCGGGGTGCCGGGATAGTCCAAAGACGTAGTCGGTGCTCGCCTGCTCCAGGAGGTGCCGAACAACGGCCCCACCGACGAAACCCGAGGCGCCGGTGACAAAAAATCCTCGCGGGCCACCCGCCGTCCGTGGGTCGGGACACTGCCCATGAGCGCGGGGCCGCTGGAAGTCGACTGCACATTCGCGTTCCCAGTCGACACCCACCCGACCAGCGTCGCCTTCGTGGTCGATCGCGGCGGCAAATACGGCGGGCGTCGACTCATTTCCCAAGCCGCCTTCGGCAAGCTCTGTCGCGAAGGTATCTTCGATCATGCTCACCAGCTCGACTGCGCCGAGGGAGTCGCCGCCGAGTTCGAAAAAATCGTCGTCGCGGCCCACACGGTCGAACTCGAGGAGGTCGGCGAACATGGCAGCAATCCGCCGCTCGGTTTCGGTTCGAGGCGAGACGAAACGCGAAGAAATGTCGGATCGGCCCAGGCGACGCGGGGACAGAGAGGCGGCGTCGATCTTGCCGTTCGGTGTGCGCGGCAATCTGTCGAGTTCGACGATCTGAGCCGGGACCATGTAGACGGGCAGCGTGTCAGCAAGACGCGTGCGCAACTCGCCGACCGTCGCATGGGCTTTCTCGCCGAAGACAACGTACGCGACAAGACGTGCTCCCGACCCCTTTCCTTCGTGCCGCTGCACGACCACTTCGCTGACGTCGTCAATGGCGAGAAATGCCGCCTCGACCTCGCCGGCCTCGATCCGGTAGCCGTGGATGGCGATCTGGCGGTCGGCGCGCCCGGCAAACTCGATGATCCCGTCGTCGAGTACGACCCCCCGGTCGCCCGTTCGGTACAGTCGACTGCCGGCGCCGCCGTCACCAAAAGGGTCGGGAATGAAGTGTGCGTCGGTGAGTTCGGGTCGTTGCAAGTACCCGAGCCCAACACCGGCGCCACCGATGCAGATCTCGCCCTCGACGCCGACCGAGCGCGGCTCGAGATCCGGACCGACGATCGCGACGTGCATGTTCCCGGTTGGGCCGCCGATCGACGGGATCGACCACCGACCCGTCAGCCCCGTCGCGGACGTCTCAGCAATGGTCGCCCAGACCGTGCACTCGGTCGGTCCATACAGATTCAGGAAGCGGAACGGAAGATGCAACGGCGGACGCCGAACGAGCCGGTCGCCGCCGGTACACACGAGGCGGAGTTCGCTGCCGACCCACCACTCGTCGGTGCGTGCGAGCAACATGTTGACGACCGCAGTGACGAGAAAGACCGTCGTGACCCGGTCATCACGAAGCCAGTCGAGCATGGCCCGCAGCCGCGTCTCCACCGTCGCAGGCGCGACGCAAACAGTCGACCCGGCGGGCGCGAGCGGTGGCCAGATCCCGGCGACGCTGACATCGAACGCTACGTTCACCGCCCAGCCGTGGCGGTCGAGTTCGGATAGCCCAAAGTCACGCCTGTGAGTCGCGAGGAAGTTGACGAGATTCGCGTGGCTGAGCACTGCACCTTTCGGCTTGCCGGTCGACCCGGACGTGTAGATCACGTAGGCGGGCTGGTCAGCGCCCAGGACCGGGTCGACCCCCGCCCGGCGGGCACCCGTGCCCGCCGCCTCGGCCGCCTGGATCGAGAGTGCGTTGGTGCGGCGGCCGAGCCGTGCGCGCAGCGATTCAGGGACCGTCTCTTCGTCGAAGAGGATCGCCCGCGGCGCCGCATCGTCGAGAATGAAGTCGACGCGATCGGGCGGGTAGTCCGTGGCCACGGGCACATAGGCCGCGCCCGCACGCCACGCGGCAAGAAAAGCGGTGACCGCCCGTGCCGACCTCGCTCCGACGAAGGCGATGCGCGCATCGGCGGCCGGTGCGCCCGGCTCGAGGATCCACGCTGCAACTGCCGCCGACCGATCGACCAGCTCGGCATACGTGAGCTGATCTCGGCCGTCCTGTATGGCGACGGCGCGCGGTGTTCGCCGTGCCGTGGCGAGTACCTGGTCGCGCGCCGACACGAATGCGACCGGCCATCGAGGACCAAAGACTACCGCAGGTTCATGACCCATTTGCATACAGCATATTCACCGGCACGGCCAGATCGCGACGAACGATCGGTGCAGGCAAAGTCGACTCGCAGCAATAACCCTGACCGATATGGGCGTGACCCCTCTGCGGACTTCCACGAATACACCATGTATTACACGCCGATCGGCCTTTGGTGGACGGTAGACGGTCGACTCGTTCATCATCAATCGTCGCCGCCGGCGGTGACGAAACATGGGCCTTGCGCAAATGGAATGTGACGGACCTGATCGCCGGCAAGACGTACACTGCAAACGCGAACGGCGGCTAGGGACCGGAGACACCATGCGAGTTGAAACCCACATGACAAACCATCGGCAATCTCAGGTGAGAAAAATGAGGATGCGGATAGTCGCAGCCATCGTCGCGGTCGCTGCCATCGCATCGGCGTGCGCAAACGGACCCTCCGACTCGGCAGTACGGCGGGTCGAGGCTGTGGGTGATTCGGCGGGGATCACGGTCGAGATCGTAAACAGTTCGGGAAGAGACGACAGTGACGTTTACGTCATGATCACGGCCGGCGAAGAGCCGCAAGAGGCGAGCATCGAATTCGACAAAGGCATATCGATCGAACAGCTCAAAGCCCGATCGGGCAACGACACGCCGACATTCCAATTGCAACGAGCGGTCGCGGGCGAGATCTGGATCTCCTACGACGAGGCGGTGTCCATCACGCCGGCCCCGCCGAGCATCGAGCTTTCCAAGGTGCGGTTTCAAGCGGCCGAACTCACATACGGCATACCGAATTCGGGCGCGAACCTCACCGCCGTTGCCTACTTCGCGATCCCGATGGATCTCGCCGGGCTCGACGCCCGTGGCAACGTACTCAGCTCGGTCGGTTTCGCCTGCAACACCGACGTCATCGACAAAGAGCTGAAAAAGGCGGGCGCCGATTTCGAAAGAGTCGAGAAGAAGACCTCGAGCGGCGGTCTTGCCCGAATCATTGCGCCGGCAACCAACGACGACGGCTTCCCGAGCCTCGAGGACTATGTCAAGTCGATGGCCGGACAGACGATCACTACCAACAACACGTTCGGCCTGCCCAACGTGCCGGCAGAACCGTACGAGTACAGCGGAACTTTCGGGCCGGACGGCACTATAACGATGACCGGAACAATCGCACCAGGTACCCACGGCGAGCCACTCGTCATTGAGGGATCGTCATTGCCCGAAGCCATCTACACACAAAACGGTAAGTACACGGTGGGCGGAAAACCCGGCACGGTCGGTGACAACGACGTCTATTCGTCAATCTATGCCGACATTGTTGCCGGATTCAACTACGGCTTCTGGGGCGGTAGATACGGCGACAACTCCAACGACTTCAAAGGCGCCGCACCATTTGCGGCCGCTCGGAGCGACGACTTGCCGTACTACAGCACCTATGCGTCGGTACTCGACAAGTACTCCAACGCCTACGGGGCGCCGTTCAGTGACCGCTTCGGCCAACCCGCCGTATTCGTCCCACTTGACAACGCTGCGAAACTGCGTTTGGAAGTCCTCCCAGACGAGAGCCCGGCGGGTTGCGCTGAAAATCCACCGACGACCACAACTACCACAACCATACCGAGGACGTATTCGGCGACGCTTGCCCCATCGGGGATACGCGGAGTTGCCACGGCCACGGCTGAGGGGCTCAGTCTTTCGCCGGGCAACTGCATACAAATCTCCGACGCATTCGACGGGCTCAACCCCGAAACCTACAACGGAGTCTGGGAGGTAGGCGGTTTCGCCGACGTGACGAACGCGTTTTCACTCGAAAATCCGCAGAATCCACCAGACGGGACTGCGACCGGGTCGCTCAAAGTGACGAGTCCAACGCCGCCGTGCAAGGCGTAACGAGAATCCACCAAACCGACACCTCAGACGATCACGATCGCTGCTACCGCCCCGCCGGTCATTATCACGGCCATCGCGTCATTGACGCGGAGGCGCAGGGGCGGACGTACGCCTGCGCGCGGCCCACCCCTTGCGTCCATCGCTTCGGCGAGTTCCTTCGCTCGGCGGATCGCGGAGATCATCGCCGTGACGAGCGCATCATGCGTTTGGCGAATCGTTCCGCGCAGGTCAATTGCGGCTTCCGGCTTTCTGATCTTGCGAGCGGCATAGAGAACGCGCATCTCGTCGATGAGCAGAGGAAAACATCGCACGCCGAGCGCGATCATCACGACGAGTTCGTCGACCGGAAACCTGACGAGACGCAACGGCGACATCAAGAGGCCCAGCGCCGGGCCGACATCTGACATCCGTGTCGTCCAGCCGAGCAGCATCGCAGCGAGAATCACCACGACCGATACGAGCGTGAGGCGCAGCCAATCGAGCAGGCCGCCGACTGCGATAGTCGTGCCGCCGATCTGGATGTCCGGCTCGCCACCGGCGATGATCGTAAAGATCACGCCGAACAACATCAAGCCCCAAAAAGCCGGCGGAAGCTTCGGCAATGCACCGAATGGGATGCGCCCCGCCCATGCTGCCACCGCGATCAACGCCGCGCTGAAGCCGATCGCTTGCCAGCTCGGCCTGTATGCGAGCCCGACGCCGAGCGCGAGGACGCAAATGATCTTCGTCCCCGGCCATATGCGATGCAACGGCGACTCGCGTGACAGGTACCGCATGAGGTTGATCTCGATCGGCCGGCCTTTCACATCGCCTCCGCGATGAGACGCTCGGCCGGGCCGTCGGCGATCACATGTCCTTCTTCGAGCCAGATCGCTCGGTTTGCGAGCGGGCCGAGATCTTCTAGGTCGTGCGACACGATAACGGTCGCGATTATCGACTCCTCTTGTAGCTCTGTCAGAACCCGGACGAGTGTCGCTCGCGCTTGCACGTCGAGCCCGGCGAGCGGCTCGTCGAGCACGAGAAGATCCGGTTTTCGTGCGAGCAGGCCGGCAAGCGCGACGCGGCGCATCTCTCCCCCGCTCAGGTCGTCGATTCGCTTCGGCTTGTAGACAGACGGGTCGAGCGCTACGCGTTCGAGACTCTCATCGACATCTATGTCTTCGGCCCCGAAGCCGACGTCTTCGCCGACAGTCGGCCGGAACAGTTGAAGGCGCGAATGCTGAAACGCGATCGTGACATCCATGTACGACTCGATCTTACCGACCGTCGGCTTGATCAGGTCCGCAAGCAGCCACGCGAACGTCGACTTTCCCGACCCGTTCGGACCCATCACGAGAATGTGCTCACGGGGCACGATTCCAAGGTCGACGTCGCGCAACGCCCAATGCGCCCACGGCGTGCGATGTGCATACTCGAAGCCGACGCCGAGGAACCTGATCATCCGAACGCTCCGTCGAGCACCACGTCGGGCGGGCCCGCCGCCGCGATGCGTCCGTCTTCGATCAAATAGACGATATCGGCCGCTGCGACTTCTTCTCGACGGTGAGTGACGTGAACAACCGTGACATCGTCGTCGACGGGAAGTGCGGCGAGAAGAGCGGAGACCTCGCGGCGTCCGTCGCGATCGAGCATCGATGTCGCCTCGTCAGACAGCAGGAGTGCGGGGCGGTGCGCAAGCGCTGCGGCGATCGCGAGGCGCTGGAGCTGACCACCGGACAGCGTCGCGGTCTCACGATCGGCCATTCCGGAGAGACCGACATGGGTCAACAGGGCCTCGATATCAGTCTGCGCAGCTCGGGCTTCGTCGAGGCCCCAGATCATGTCGTCTTTGATATGCACGCCGAGCACTTGGCTCTCCGGGCGCTGAAATATCTGTGCCGTGCCACCGACCTGACCGCGGCCTGCCGACCCGGGGCGTTCGACGGCGCCGCTCGTCGGATCGGCGCCGGCGATGATCTTGAGCAACGACGACTTGCCCGATCCGTTCGCCCCAACAATTCCGACGAACTGGCCAGCCTCGATACGGAGGTCGATTTGATCGAGAGCGTCGCGATCGGCGCCCGCATAACGCAACGACACATCGGCCAGTTCGACGGGCAGAGGCCCAGGATCACCGTGCGCCCCGGTCTCGGTCGCATCGACCGGATCGCCGAGCGACTCGCCGAGACGCCGCATCGACGGCTCACCTATGAACTGCGCCGCGACACCCAACGAGGCGCCGAACGCGAACGCAAAGGCCGGCAACGTGATGTACCAGTTCTGGGCGGCCGCCTCGGCCGCGACCGTCACCCAATCGCCAACACCGTCGCCACCGAAGAATCGGACGATGTTCGAAATGGATCGTCCGCTGATCGAGATCTGTTCGACGAGGAGTTCGCGAGTTCGACTGAACAGGAGGAGCAGCCCGTATGTCATCGAGGCCATGACCGCCCCAATCGTCACGGCGGCAACAACGATCGTCGGCGTGTCACGCCAGCGATGCTTCGCCGCCCCGCCGATGATCAGGCCCAACAAAGCGAGGACGAGTTGCTGAATTGCACCCAACGGCCCGACGACGAGCAGCACCAACACGCTCGCAACGCCGCCGGCCGCGAAGACGGCGCGGGGGCGGCGACGATACGCGAGCGCAGCGTAGGGCGTTGCGGCCGCTGCCAGGATCAGGCCGCCGAGCGCGGGTATGAATGCTCCAATCACGCTCAACGCGACAGAGAGATCGGCGAGTACGGCCGCTTCGGCAAGTTCGCCGGTCGTCAGACGCGAGCGCCGCCTATGGCCGGACGCGGTCGTGATCATCGGACGCGCGGGGCGTGTCGGGCGATCCGCGTTTTGGTCGTGTCCCAACCGCCCAGATAGCGGGGCCGCTCGAAGTCGGCTGCGCCGAGCTCGCCCAGGCCTTCGATCTCAGCTTTGATCGCGTCGAGCCGCGTCGTTCTCGTGTCGTCACTGGCGCCCGATCCGGTCTCGCCGGGTTTGGGCTGGCTACGTGCCGGGAGCCAGATCAGCGCAACTGCCGCACCGAGAACCGATGCCCCGACGGCGACCCACATTGCGAGGTCTTGTCCGGATACGAATGCAGCGCTCGCACCCTCACGAATCCTGTCGCCATCGGCGCCTCCAACGGATTCGGCAACTTCGATCGCACCGGCTATCGACGATTCGATCGCCTCGCGGACCTGTTCGGAAATCTGTGATCGCGTCTCGGCGGGTAGCGCCGCAATGTCTGCTTGAAGCGTCGAAGTGTATTGAGACGAAAGCATCGATCCCATCACGGCGATGCCGATCGCCCCTCCGATCTCACGGGTCGTGTCATTCATCGCCGATCCCATACCGGCCTTTTCCACCGGAACAGAGCCCATGACCGAGTTCGTTGCCGGCGTCATCGCAATGCCCATCCCCATGCCCATCACCGCCAATGTGATGCCGACGAACCAGTACGGCGTGTCGACGTGCCATTGGGTCGCCATGACGAACGACCCTGCCACCGCGACGAAGCCCGCCGTGACTATTGCTTTCGTCCCAAAACGTTGGTCGAGCGGGGCGCTCGGTATCGCGAAGACCGTGAGACCGACCGAAACCGGAAGGGTCGCCAGGCCCGCGTCGAACGGCGAGTATCCGAGCACGTTCTGGAAGTACTGGGTTGCAAGGTACATCGCACCCATCAGTCCGAAGAAGACGAGCGTGAGCGACAGATTCGCAGCGGTGAAGCGCATGTTCGTGAACAGTCCGACATCGAGCATCGGTTGCTCGCAACGGCGCTCCCAGAATACGAACAAGACGAGGACGGCGATGCCGCCAACGAACGGACCGACGATCCAGAGCGATGTCCACCCTTGGTCGGGCCCCTGGATGACGGCGTAGAGGATTGCCACGAGCCCGACCATCGACATGACGGCGCCGACGTAGTCGATCGGCGGTTTCGACGGAGTCTTCGAGGTCGGCACAAGAAAAAATGCCGCTGCGATCACGACCACACAGATCGGAACATTGACCAAAAAGACCGATCCCCACCAGAAGTGTTCGACGAGGGCCCCGCCGATGATCGGGCCGAGCGCGACGGCGACGCCGATGACTGCCGACCAGATCGCAATCGCAATCTCTCGCTCTTTTTCGTCTCGGAACACATTGGTGAGAATCGACAGCGTCGCCGGCATGATCGCGGCGCACCGATACCCATGATCCCGCGGTAAGCAATCAGCATCTGTGGATCACCGCTCCACGCGGACAGGCCCGAGAACAGGCCGAAGACAACCAACCCGGCAACGAGGATTCCGCGACGTCCAAAACGGTCACCGACGGTACCCGCAGTCAGCAACAGACCGGCAAATACGATCGTGTAGGCGTCGGTTATCCATTGGAGCTGGGTGTTCGTCGCGTCGAGGTCGACCTGAATCGTCGGCAACGCAACGTTGAGGATGGTGTTGTCGATGCTGACGATGAACAGGCTCAGGCTCAGAACCGCAAGCGTCCAGTAGCGGCGCTTGCGGATGGTCTCAGGTGTGAACCACTTCGTGGTGATGCGCCGGCCTCCGATCGGGACGACCGGAAGGTTACAGCGATCCAAGGATGTCTGCGATGAGCGCTTTCATCGCGAACAGTTGCTCTGAGCTGATCGCGAATCGTCGCCGTTGTTCTTTCCCAGCGGCCAAGCTCACAATGGAAGAACTCGGGTAGCCCCATCGAGTTCGCCGAGTGTCAGAGCGCGTCGAGAACCGAACGGAAACCATTTTTCATGTCTTCAGCGAGTTTGTCGATCCTTCTATCAATGCCGTCGAACCGGTTGTCGATGCCGTCGAACCGGTTGTCGATGCCGTCGAACCGGTCGCCAATTGCCGCGAACTGATTCATCATCGCCGACTCCATCGTTTTCGTCTTCGCAGTGTTCGAACGCACTTCGTCTCGAAGCCCATCGACGGACGAACACAATCTGTCATGAGACGAACGCAACTCGTCATGAGACGAACGCAACTCGTCATGAGACGAACGCAACTGAAGAACGGCTATCTCAAGGTTGGTGATGCGCCCCGCTAGGTCGATTTCTTCGCGGGCAATCTCTCGCATACGGTCTTCGAACCGGGCTTCCATGTCTCACAGCGTACAACGGGTCTCCGACAAAAACCGCTCGACAGCGCTCCGCGCAGGCCCCTTCGGACTTCAACGCGACCGGATCATCGCCCCGCCGCCGCTGCTATTGCGGCGTCTGCATATTCGGGAACACAGATGAGGAGGTCGGGCAGATACGGATCGAGGCGGTTGTATTCGAGCGCGCTGCCGTCGAGACGCGAGGTGTGGAGTCCGCACGCGCGGGCGACGGCGACGGGCGCCGCAGAGTCCCATTCGTACTGCCCACCCGAATGCGCATAGATCTCAGCCTTGCCCCGCACGACGGCCATGGCCTTCGCGCCCGCTGAGCCCATCGGAACCTGCTCGGCGTCGAGCGCCGCGGCAATCGCGGCGGCACTGCGCGTCGGGCGGGTTCGGCTCACGACGAGTCGCGGGCGACTCGAGCGACTCGATTCGGCCGCGCCGTCCGTCACGATCGGTGTCGCCACCGTGAGGTTCAATGCCGGAAGCGCGACGGCGCCGGCAATCAGGTCGCCGTGGCGCCAGAGCGCCACGTGCACCGCCCAGTCGCTGCGACTCAGGTCGCCGAACTCACGCGTCCCGTCGAGCGGGTCGACGATCCAAACACGCTCGGCGCTCAGCCGCGACTTGTCGTCGACTGCCTCTTCGGACAGCACTGCATCGTCTGGGCGGAGCCGGCCGAGACGCTCGATGATCAGCTCGTTTGCGTCGTTGTCACCGCGCCCTCGCAGCTCTAGCGTCGAAAGGTCTCCGCGTCGGGCCTGTGCTCGCAAACAGCGAAGCAGCACAGCAGCAGCCGTCGCGACTTCAGCCGCTACAACGTGGTCGGTGTCGCCGACAGGGCGTTGAACCGTCACGGAGCGAGGTTCACGATCGCTTCGCGGGTATGGAGCGACGTTGGTATGCGCATTGCCCTCCCAGGCATCGACGAGTCTCGCGTTGGCGCCTCGCTACACGATAGAGCACACCAACGCCTACGATCGGTGGATGGATCGTACCTGGCGCGGCGCCCGCGTGCTCATCACCGGCGCCTCGAGCGGAATCGGCGCGGAGACCGTGAACGCGGCGGCGCGTCGCGGTGCGCGCCTTGCGATCAGCGCACGACGCAAAGATGCACTCGAGAGCGTTGCACATAGTTGCAGCGCAGCCGACATCGCGATCCTTCCGGCGGACATCGCCGACCTCGACGCGGCGTCGGCGCTCGCCGATTCGGCGCTCGAAACGTTGGGTGGAATCGACATCGTCGTGAACGCCGCAGGTGCGCCGTGCAGAACCCACGTCACTCGCCTCGACCCGACGACCGTCGAAGAATCGATGCGCGTCAACTACCTCGGGCCCGTCGCGCTCACCCTCGGACTCCTACCTGCGATGCTCGATCAACGACGAGGCGATATCGTGAACGTCGGCTCGGTCGCGGGGCGGATACCGCCGCCCCGCGAAGCCGCCTACTCAGCGGCGAAACATGCACTCGTCGCATTCTCGGAGTCCGCCGCTGCCGATCTCGCCGACACCGGAGTGAAGGTCCATATGGTCACACCGGGCGTAATCGATACTCCGCTGTGGGATCGCAACGACCAGGAAGCGTCGGCATATCGAGGCGCCAAACTCCCGGCGTCCGCCGTCGCCGACGCGATCATCGCGCTCGTCGAGTCGGGCCGGTTCGAGGCCTACGTGCCGGGCCGCTTCCGGCTGGTCAACGCGATCCGTCCGCTGCTCGGTGGACGGTTCATCACGTCGAGCGCTCGCTACGACCGCAAGCGTGTTCCCGAGGCATACGAGTAACGACGGGGCACACACGACCGACAGATCACTCGATTTCGTCCACGCCGTCGACAAAATCCGTCACACGGTCGACAAATCGCTGCGGCGCCTCAAGATGCGCCGTGTGGCCCACGCCCGCGAAGACCTCGTGTGCGGCGTCAGGCAATACGGCCTGCATTTGCCGTCCGATTTCGGTGAACTTCGTGTCGAGCGCTCCGGTGACAATCAAGACCGGCGCCTCGAGCCGGGCAAGCTCGGGCCAGAGATCCGCCTGGACGCCCGTGCCGAAACAACGTAGCGCCTCAGCGAGAGCTTCGGGATCATGGCCCCGCCGGACGGCGTTGAGGCGCCTTCTTCCGTCCGGCGCCAGCGCACTGAGGGTATCGAACATCGGCAACGCCTCCCAATGACTCATGAACGCGTCGATTCCACGTTCGACGAGCATTCGTGCCAAACCCTCATCGGCAATGCGACGATCGTGCCTGTCGCGTTCGCCCCGAAGCCCGGGCGTCCCGGACACAACGGTCAACGACGCCACGAGATCTGGGCGCGCCAGCGCGACATGCAACGCGATCCGCGCACCCATCGAATATCCAAGGAGGTGAACCCGCCCGTCTTCGACCGGGCCATCGGTTGCGATGATCGTCGCTATCCGTTCGGCCTCGTCACACAGCCCTCCACCCGGGGCGGGCTGTCCCGCGTGGCCGGCAAGGTCGACGGCAAGAACCGGCCGGGGCGCAACCAAATCCCCGAACGAATCGAACGTCGAAGCATCATGGCTGAACCCATGAATACACACAATCGGCCGATCTGGCATCCGATCAGCGTAGCTAGTGACATAGACTCCCGCGATGTCGAACAATCTCGACGCGAACCTGACCTGCATGGAAGTGTTCGTCGACGCGCTCGCTGCCGGCGGGCTACGCCAAGCCGTGATCTCGCCCGGTTCGCGCTCAACCCCGATCACCCTCGCGCTCGTCGCCCATCCAGACATCGAATGCATACCGGTCGTCGACGAGCGATCGGCGGCGTTCATCGCGCTCGGCGCAGCAAAGGCGACCGGTCGTCCCGCTGCGGTCGTGTGCACATCGGGAACAGCAGCGGCAAACTTCCATCCAGCCGTCATCGAGGCCGACCTGGCGCGGGTCGCGTTGGTCGCGCTCACCGCCGACCGTCCGCCCGAACTCCACGGTCGGGGCGCGCCGCAAACTGTCCGTCAAGACTCGATGTATGGCCCGGCAGTGCGTCAATTCACGAATGCGGGCGTGCCGGATCTGTCGGAAAGCGTCGTGGCCTGGTACTCGCATCTCGGATCTCGGGCCGCGGACTCCGCAAGCCGCCCGATCCCGGGGCCGGTCCACGTCAACTTTGCGTTCCGCGAACCACTCGCCACACGCCTGGCACGTCCGGCAGACACAGCCGAGCGCCGAGCGGTCGTCGTACACACGCCAACACGACAATCCGTGTTGGCGGACCATGACCTACCGATCGAACTGGCCGATACAGAACGCGGACTGATCGTCTGCGGATGGTCGACTCGCACAATCGATGATCGACTCGGTGACGCGGTCGCGGCGCTTGCCGCGGCCACCGGCTGGCCCGTCGTCGCCGACACAACGGGCGCGGTCAGATTCGGCACGTCGGCGTCGCGGCACTGTGTCGACGGCGTGGACCTGATCGCGCGGCACAAAACGTCGGCTCGCCGGCTCTCTCCCGATCTCGTCATCAGGGTGGGCGGCTGGCCGATCTCAAGACCGATCGGACGGCTCATCTCGTCGGCACAACGCCACGTACTCATAGCTCCGGACGGGTGGTCTGACCCGAACGACTCGGTCACCGACATCGTGCGATCCGAACCCGACACGTTTCTTAGCGCGCTCGCCGACCATCGGCGACACCCGCCGGCTTCGGACTGGCGTCGCGACTGGACCATCGCCGAAAAGGCCGTAGAGATTGCACTCTCCGGAGCGTTTGACGAAACACCCGAACTCGACGAGTGCCGGCTAGCGCGCGAGGTCGTCGCGCGCTCACTCGGCAAGGCGGTATTCTGCCTTGCGTCGAGTATGGCGCTGCGTGACGCCGACGCGTTCGCTCAATCGGGCTCGGAACGACTCGAAGTCGTATCGAACCGAGGCGCAAATGGCATCGACGGTTTCGTCTCGACGTGCATCGGCGCCGGCTGGTCGACTGGCAAGCCGGTGATCGCACTTTGCGGAGACGTCGCCCTCGCCCATGACGGCCTGGCGCTCCATATCTCGACCCAACGCCAGATCAACGTCACATTCGTCGTACCGAATAACATGGGCGGCGCGATCTTTTCGTTTCTTCCTCAAGCCGAACTCGGGCTCGGAGACGTGTTCGACGAGTATTTCACCGTCTCGACACGGCCTGGACCGGACGTGATCGCGGCCGGCAGCGGCGCGGACCACCGGGTTGCTGCGTCGCCCGACGAACTGGCGGCCGCAATCGAGAGATGCCTGGCTCATGACGGCCCCGATGTAGTTGAGGTGCCAAGCGATACTGAACGCAGTGTGGCCGTCCACAGCGAAATCGTGGCGAACACGGCCCTCGCACTCGAAGCAATCGAATGGCCGTCCTGAGTGAACGTCGCGGGCTCGAACCATGTCGTGGCGCGCGGTGAGACCTTCTTGGACGTCGGTATCGAACATCGGTGGATGAACCTGAATTTTGAGTGAGTAGGCTGAGTCGATGGCACGAATAAGGGCGCCTCAAATGAAACGCGATCAGATCGCAGGTTTGATCGCGATCGTCGTGACGGCTGTCGCCAACGTCCCGTGGCTCGGTTGGATCTCCTCGGCCGATTCACTCTTTCCGAGCGCCGAGTCCGCGAGGCTCGAATCTCGACAAATCCCGATCAGCTTTATCTGGAGCGGGCCGGGAACCGACGCAAGTGGTTCCGAACCAGCACTCGCCGTGCTTGCGTTGGCAGTGACGGCCGCCCTTGTGATCGCCATGTTCTTGCACCCGCTGCCGAGAAGGATCGTGTTCGGGGCATGCGGTGTCGTGGCGATCGCAATCGTCGTAACGCTTTACCTACAGCTCAGCAGCGTCGCGAGCGACTTGGATCTGAGCGCTTCGGCGTTCTCATTCCTCGGCATCGGTGCGTTCGTGTTTGCCGCGGGCGGCGTCATCTCGATCGTCGCAGCTGCCGTCGGGGCGGGCACGACAACAGTGGATCGTCACGCCAACGTTCCGGCCGGTTCTGCGTTCGAAACAGCACCCCCGCCCATCGTGGCGCCGAACGCCGTAGCCTACTCGAACGCACCGACCCAGTATCAGCCGCCACAACCGGCCCAACCCGCCCCGGCCGACCCATACGCCCAACCCGCCCCGGCCGACCCATACGCCCAACCTCCACCAGTCGACCCATACGCTGGCTCGGCGTGGAGCGATCAGGCGCCAACGCCTTACGAGCCGGATGAGCGGCGCGAGGATCGCCCCGACGGTGAGGCGTCCTAACTAGACCAGGCCCCGCGAGCGTGAACGTGCCAATGATCCACAATCTGGCGCTGTTCGCGATCGAATTGCCAATCGACGCCCATCTCCGCGTATCGGTCTTGCGCCACGCGACGAAGCCGCTCTGCCATCGCCGCGGCGTCCGCAGTCGACGGCTTTCCGTGGTGATTCCACACGACCATTGGGACGTCACAGGATTCGCAGTCCGCTATCCAACAGAGATCGTCCGAAAAAAAGCGGGTCGTCATCGTTGCGGCTTCGCACAGGTCGCAATCCACGTCGGGCACCGGTTGAGCGGGGGCAAGCGTGTCGAGACCGGCCCGTAGCTCCGCGACATAGGACGAGACCTCCTCGACGGCATCGTCGGCCGAAGCCGCCTCGAGAATCCGGCGGACGACCGATGTGCCGACGACCACTCCGTCCGCTGCCTCGCAGGCCTGCTTTGCCTGTTCGACGTTCGAAACACCAACACCGATCAAGACCGCCTTGTCGGTGAGCGATTTCGCCCGCGTAGCGAGAGCGCCGGCAGTAGAGGCAAGCAAGCGGCGCTCGCCCGTGACCCCCATTGTTCCGACGGCATAGAGGAAACCGCCCGTCACCGCAGCGTTCGCGACGATCCGTTCGTCTGGCGACGTCGGCGCAGCGAACATCACCGCTTCGATACCTGAGCCGGCCGCGGCTTCGAGCCATTCATCGGCTTCTTCGAGCGGCAGGTCTGGGATGATTCCGGCGCACATGCCTGCATCGGCAGCCATCTGAGCGAAGCGTCGCCAGCCGGCGTGTCCGACGACGTTCGCGTAGGTCATGAATCCGACCGGCAGGGCGTCTGCGACGCTACTCGCTGCTTCGATGATCTCAGGCGGGTTCGCGCCGGCATCGAGCGCCGCTTGTGAGGCAGCTTGGATTACCGGGCCGTCCATGATCGGATCGCTGAACGGTATCCCGAGTTCAACGGCGTCGGCGCCGGCGACGGCAACGGCTTCGATCAGTCGAGTGGTCGTCGAGGTGTCGGGCAATCCACCCGTTATATAGACGACCAGCGACGGTCGACCGACTCGACGGTTCTCGGCAAGCGTCTCGCTGAGCCGCATCAAGTGAGTCCGAGCCGGTCTGAGACCTGGTCGACGTCTTTGTCGCCCCGACCCGATAAGCAGACGAGAATCGTGTCGTCGGCGCCGAGCGTCGCTGCGACATCGGGAATTCGTGCGATCGCGTGGGCGCTCTCGAGCGCCGGTACGATTCCTTCACATTCCGAGAGCAGCCGGAACGCTGCCACAGCTTCGTCATCGGTGCAGGTCATGTACTCGACACGGCCCGAGGCTGCGAGAGCGGCGTGCTCGGGGCCGACCCCCGGATAGTCGAGCCCGGCCGAGATCGACTCGGCTTCGAGTATCTGGCCGAACTCGTCCTGGAGCAACATCGTCTTCGTTCCGTGCAGAACGCCCGGCACGCCTCGTGACAGCGAGGCGCCGTGCTTTCCGGTGTCGAGGCCGAGACCCGCCGCTTCCACCCCGACGAGGCGCACGTCGGTGTCGATGAACTCCGCGAACGCCCCGATTGCATTCGAGCCGCCGCCGACGCATGCGATGACGGCGTCGGGATCGCGACCGATGCGTTCGAGACACTGCGCTCTCGCCTCGATACTGATCACGCGTTGGAGTTCGCGCACCATCGCTGGGAACGGATGCGGCCCGACGACGGAGCCGATGATGTAGTGCGTGTCTTCAACAGTCGCGACCCAGTCGCGGAGCGCCTCGTTTGTCGCGTCTTTGAGTGTCCTGCTGCCCGATTCGACAGATACGACCTGCGCACCGAGAAGTCGCATTCGCACTACATTGAGCGCCTGTCGCTCGACGTCACGCGCACCCATGAAGACCGTACAGTCGAGGCCGAACAACGCAGCAGCGGTCGCGGTCGCGACGCCATGCTGACCCGCCCCGGTCTCGGCGATCACACGTCTTTTGCCCATCCGAACGGCAAGTAACGCTTGGCCGAGCGTGTTGTTGATCTTGTGGCTGCCTGTGTGGTTCAGGTCTTCTCGTTTGAGCAGGATGCGCGGGCCCCCGATCCGCTCACGCAACCTGTACGCCTCGGTGAGCGCGGACGGGCGGCCGACATAGTCATGCAACAAGGCGTCGAGGCGACTTCGGTATTGCGGATCGGTCCACGCCTCATTGAACGCCGTTTCGAGTTCGGTCAGCGCGGGAACGAGAGTTTCGGGCACGAACAGCCCGCCAAAGTCGCCGAAGCGCCCCGATCCGAGAAGGCGTGTCCTGTTCACGGTGCAGACCTCGCTCGTTCGATGAACGCTTCGATCAACTTCGGATCTTTCTGCCCCGGAGCGCGCTCGACACCCGACGATACGTCAACTCCGAACGGCGCCATGACCCTGATCGCGTCGACGACGTTGTCGGGGTCGAGACCGCCCGCGACGATTACGGGCGCGTCGGCGGTTGCTTTCTGCCAGGCGACGGGGCGCCCGGTTCCGCCGGCGACTCCCGGAACGTGCGTGTCGATCAAGATCGCGTCGGCGCCGTCCGATTCGAATGCGGACCAGACGTGGTCGTGTACCTGCACATGCCGCGCCCGCAGAATGACCAGGTCTCCCGTAGCGTCGCGCAACTCTGCGATCAAGGCGGGTGGTTCGTCCCCGTGCAACTGCACGCCCGACACTCCGGTCACGCGTACGAGTTCGGCGAGGGCGCCGATCGTGTGGTCGACGGTAACCGCGATCGTCAGAATTCCGTGCGCCTCTGCGGCCGCTACGACGCCTCGGGCTTGGTCGAACGTCACGTCCCGTGATGAACCGTCGTGAAACACCACTCCGACGGCGTCGGCGCCTGCATCGGCCGCAACATGAACGTGGTCGGGCGACGACAAACCACATATCTTGATCCATACGCGCCCGTCGGCGCGACCGGCGATCATTTTGCCCCCCGCAGTGCTGCGACGAAACCGGCCGGATCGTGAGCACGCATGAGTGCTTCGCCACAGAGCACGCCGTCATAGTCGGATGCACGCGCACGCTCGGCGTCGGCAGCCGTGGAGATCCCACTCTCGGCGATCCGTTTGATCCCCGGCGGCACCGCTGCCGCGATGTCGTCCCAGGCGCCTTTGTCGACTTCGAGCGTCTTCAGGTTGCGAGCGTTGACTCCCAGAACACCGCCCCACCCCAGAGCGTCGAGCGCAGCGTCGAGTTCGCCAGCCGCGTGGACCTCGACGAGCGGAGTCATGGCGAGTTCGCGAACGTGCTCGGCCATTTCGACGATCTCGGCGCGATCGAGGGCAGCAACGATCAACAAGACGATGTCCGCGCCGACCGAACGCGCCTCGTCGATCTGATAGTGATCGACGGTGAAATCTTTGCGCAAAACCGGCAGATCGACGGTTTCGCGCACCGCTACGAGGTCGGCAAGCGACCCGCCGAAATACTTCTCGTCGGTAAGTACCGAAATCGCGCCCGCCCCGCCCCGCTCGTATGTCTGCGCCTGGTCGGACGCGTTCACATCAGACGCGATCCGCCCAACCGACGGCGACGCCCTCTTCACCTCGGCGACCACGACGAACTCGCCCCAGTCGATCGATCGGGGCGGATCGGCCGCAGTGACGTCCGGACTAGGCATCATCGCCCGCGCCGACGCGACCTCTTCACGCTTGAAGCTGCAAATTTCGACCAAGACATTCGACATCCCGTGAATCGTACGCGTCGGCGGCGCCGAACTCTCGTGGCGATTCGGCACCCTCGCGCATGATCGGTGCGCTCGTACCGAACCGATCCCGAATGAGCCGAAATTCGGCCTCCGCGACGCCGATTCGGCATGTTCTTACCGATCTCGCTCTTGTGGGGCGGTAATCTAGCTGTTAGGCTGCAAACATGTACGAACGTACCGATATCTGGGCCAACATCGCCACCGAAGTGAAATCGCGACGCAAGAAACTCCGACTCACTCAAGCTGATCTCGCTGCGCTCGCCGGCGTCTCGACAAAACATATCTATGAAATCGAACACCACAAACGCAGCGTCCAGCTCGACAAGTTGCTCGACGTCCTCGAGGTGCTCGGCTCGACCCTCGAAGTCGCCCGGTTCGACGACGCCTGATGATCGACCTCGATGCGATGCGTCTCGTCGACACCGCCAATGTGTACGTCGACGGAACCCGCGCCGGAACGCTGACGCGACGCGACGGCTCAACCGCGTTCGACTACGTGCCCCATTACGCCGGACTACCCGTCGCCACCACGATCCCAGTTTCAGACGTTCCCGTCATGACACACGGCAATTTCCTGCCGCCGTTTTTCGCCGGGCTGCTTCCCGAAGGACATCGTCTGGGGGCGGTCAAACGCCTTGCGGGCACGTCGAGCGACGATGAATTCACTCTGCTGCTACTCGTCGGCGACGACACGATCGGCAACGTCCAAATCGTGCCCGCCGATTCGGCGCCCGGTTGGACTACCGACACAGGACCGCACCTCGACCCGGCTGCAACCGATATCTCGTTCGCGGAATTGTTCGAGCGCGTTGTCGGTCGAGGCATCGACCTCGCTGCCCTGCCGGGCGTCCAAGACAAGATCTCGGGCGACATGATGACGCTACCCGTGACGTCGGGCCGATGGGTCTTGAAGATCGAAGTGCCAGAATGGCCCGAACTCGTGGCGAACGAGGCGTTCTTTCTCGAACGCGCGGCCGATGCCGGGCTCCGAACGGTGATGTGGAAAACCATCAGCGGCCGCGACCGACGCCCCGGACTGCTCGTCGAGCGATTCGATCGTTACGAGTCAGCCGGGCAATACCACCGACTCGCTGTCGAAGACGCTTGCCAGGTGCTCGACCTCGTCCCCGGCGACAAGTACCGCGTTGATCTCACGGACGCGATCCGAGCACTCGCACAAACATGCCGCTCGAGCATCGTGGCAGCGCACACGTTCTTCCAAGCTGCGGTCTTCGCCTACCTGTCCGGCAACGGCGACCTGCACGCCAAGAACCTGTCGATCATGCGAGACCGTTCCGGCGAATGGGTGGCCGCCCCGAACTACGACATCCCGTCGTCATTGCCCTACGGCGACTACACGATGGCATTGCCCGTCTTCGGGAAACTGCGGACCGAGCTTTCGGCGCGCCTGCTGATCGAGGTGGCGCAAACGGTTGGCGTCACGGATCGCGCGGCGGTCCAGACCATGCGACGCCTAGTCGACGCCGCCGAAGGTTGGGACGAACTCATCGCAACTCGACTGGTGATGGATCCGAGCCGCAAACGCCTTCTGCTGAAAACCAGTCGATACCGGCAGCACAAATTGGCTGACCAACTGGGCTGACACGCCGCCGACTAGCCAGTCGGCAGCGTGACGGTGAATGTCGTCCCGACGCCGACCTCACTCGACACAGTGACCTCTCCGCCGAGCGCTGCCGTCAGTTGGGAAACGATTGCAAGGCCGAGGCCGGTGCCCGACTTACGAGCGTCTCGGTAGCGCCCCGCCATGTAGAGACGTTCGAAGACGTGCGGCAAATCGTCGGCCGCGATCCCGTCTCCGGTGTCCGAGACGTCGATTTGCACCCGTCGCGAATCTGGACGCGACCACCGTAGCGAGACCGTCCGCCCCGATGGAACGTATCGAAGCGCATTCTCCAAGAGATTGCGGACGAGCTGCTCGACGCGATCGGGATCCGTAGCGAACACGGGTATCTGCTCACCACCCGCGTCCAATCCCAGTCCTACCTCGGCGAATCTGTGCTCGTAGGCAGCCGCAAGTTCACTGAGCACGATACCGAGGTCGACGGCTTCGTAACGGAGTGCGAACTCATGCGCCTCGAGCCTCGCGAGGTCGAGCAGGTCTTCGACAAGGCGCCCGAGCCGATCGGTTTCACCTCCGATCACATTGGCGGCACGTTTGGCGCCGTTTCCGGAGACCGCTCCGTCGGCGATCGCCTCGGCATATCCCTTGATCGACGTCAGCGGCGTACGAAGGTCGTGGCTGACGAGCATGAGAAACGACCGCTCCGACGTACGAGCGCGTTGCAGCTCATCGGCCATCGAGTTGAAGGCGTGAGCGAGTTCTCCGATCTCATCGCGGCGGCTGTCGTCGACACGCGACGAGTAGTCCCCCTTCGAAACGGCGGCTACAGCGGCCGTGAGCGATACCACCGGACGTGTCAGCCACTTCGCGAGCAGGATCGACACGAACGCAGCGATGACGAGTGCGACCACTCCGGCGATCGCGAGCGACGCCGCCGCAGCCAGGTCGGTCGACTCGATCGGCGCGGCGATCACGACGACGACGTCGGCGTCGGCGAAACTCGTGAGGTCGGCCGCCCACGCGTAGTCCTTGCCTTCAAAAGTCGCCGTCCCAGTTTGGGTCAGGCCGGCGGCGAGCGCTGCGACATCGACGTCGGCAACGTTCACGACATCTTGGTCGGTCGGCCCGGACGGCCCTCGGGCAAGCGCCGGGCCGAGCAATCCGGATTCGGTCACCTCGTAAACGCCGGCGGCTTCGCCTTGGAACAGGCCGGCGAACACCGCTCGGACAAGCCCGGCCAACTGTCGCGACTCCGTCGGCCTGTCGGCAAAACGGCCTTGGGGCTGGCGATTCGCCCCACGGCGCAAGACCTCGTCGATGTCGGCGATGCCCCCGGCAAGTTGCTCCGCCTGTCTCTGTACGTCCATGGTCGTCGTCTCTGTGACCGATCGACGAATCAGCGTCACGGCTACGGCGCCACTCAGAACGAGCGCGGCGGCGGTGATCGCGACTATCACGGCGACGACTCGCCACGTGAGCGGACGGCGCCCCGCCCGCTCGTCGCCGGGCGCCCCCTCAGGCAGCTCAGGCATCGGCGAGTTGGTATCCGACGCCCCACACCGTGCGTATCTCGACGATGACGTCGAGTTTTTTGCGGAGCTGACGGATGTGCACGTCGACCGTCCGGGTTTCACCGGCCCACTCGTAGCCCCAGACGTGGCGCAGGATCTGTTCTCTCGTCATGACGAGCCCCTTGTTCTCGGCGAGGAACCAGAGCAGGTCGAACTCTTTGGCCGTGAGCGTCGCGGTGTCGTGCCCGTCAGATCGGACCTCGCGACGGCCCGAGTCGATGATCGTGCCGCCGACGTCGATTGTGTTCTCGTCTGCGGGGCGGTCGACGCGCCGCAAGATCGCCTTGACTCGTGCGATCAGTTCGCGGGGCGAGAACGGCTTTGTCATGTAGTCGTCGGCGCCGAGTTCGAGCCCGAGCACTTTGTCGATCTCGGCGTCGCGCGCCGTGAGGAACAGAATGGGTAGCCGATGTCCGCGGCGTCGCAGTTCGCGACAGACCTCGAATCCGTCGATCCCGCCGAGCATCACGTCGATGATTGCGAGACGTGGTTGTACCCGGTCGACCTCGACAAGAGCTGCTTCGCCGCTGCTCGCCCGGACGGGCTTGAACTGTTCTTCGGACAGGTACAAACAGATCAGGTCTGCGATCGGATCTTCGTCTTCGCATACGAGGATGGTTCCCTTTTGCATGTTCTGCTCCAACGACGACTGACGACTCCAGCACAGTCTCGTTCACCTCTGTGAGCGGAGCATCATGACATGTTTCGAAAAGTGTAAAGCGTCGCTCGTCTCATCAATCGACATGCGAAACATGCCGAAAGAATACATATCGCATCAACCATCAAAATGGCCTGTACGGGTTAAGTTTAATAGGTCGCAATACCTATAGATGTGAGTCAGTTCGTGCCGATAGGAATAGTAATGACGCTGCCAGGCGAATAGATAGCGCGGCGGCGGACACGCGTCGCAAAACGTGCGCGTGCAGAAGAACAGGCTTGAGCGCTACTAGATGACGCGTTCGGGGCCGGCGTACATGCATCGGAGGCTCGTGAGCGCCGAACGGAGCGAAGCTGTTGGCACCGGTAGTACCAAGGTGCACGCGATCCACTCCTCCGCGGGATTTTCGCTCATGGAAGTGATGGCCGTAGTGGCAGCTCTCGCAATCTTGATGGCGATAAGTTTCCCTCCACTGTTCGCCTACACAAAGTCGATCGGGTTCAAGAACGCGGTCAACGAGGTTCGTGAAGACCTCAACTCTGCCCACGAAGACGCTATGTCCGAAGCAACAGCGTCTCAAGTCTACGGAATCTCATTCAACACCGGAGCGTACGAGGGCGGCACGTACGACATTTTCCAGACGAATCCAGACCCGAACAATGTCGTGCGGACGGTGCAGCTCGGATCCGGCGTCTACATCGACTCGGCGTCATGCACAGGCGGCACACCTCCAACAACCGAAACCGACTGCTACTTCTACGCAAAAGGCACCGCCACTCCGGGCACGATCGTCATATGCCAAAACTCTTGCGCCCGCCAAGAACAGCTCACGATCGTCGCACTGTCAGGACGAGTCGATGAGACGTAGACGCTACGAACGCGCTCTGAGCGACGATTCGGGTTTCACCCTCATCGAGATCGTCGTTGCGTTCGGGCTACTCGCACTCGCATCGACCGCGATGGTCGCAATGCTGATGGCCGGCTTGCGGGGCGTGGCGATCATCAAATCCGAAGCAATCGCGAAACTCGAAGCCGAACAAACGCTCGAGAAAATGCGAGCGCTGCCGTTCTATGTCGATCGTCTCACAAACACCTCAGACGTCGACCTACTCGACCTCTACTTCCCCAACGCTACCGGCGCCGTTTACGACAGCGCGACCAAAATCTACACCTACACGATCACGACTGACGCCCAAGACCTCGATGGAACCATCACGACGGTGTCGCAATTCATCCCCGTGGACACATCGGTAGAACCCATCACCGTAGATGCGTCGTATGACAGCTCGTCGGCTGAGACCGACACACCCCCATCTCGGCTGCTCAGCGTCTCGATCACAGTCGCCTGGACGGTAACCGGCGTTTCGCGTTCATTTGAAATCGAGTCGACGGTCGGCTCGAAAGACTTCGTCGGGTTCATCGGACGTTCCGAGTCACAAGTCAGCGGCCTGGTGGTCGAAACAGGCCGCACCGACGGCGTGAACACCGTCGCTCTAACGATGAAGGCCGGCACTGCCGGCGCATCGGGCTTCCTCGGCGACACCGTGACCGCAAACTCGTCGATGATCGCCGCAAAGGGATCTACCGTGAGCACAGACGCCACAGAGTGCCCAGATTTGGTCGGGGCGTCTGGCGGCTCGACGGCGCCGCCGACTGCGTCCGAAGGGCCGAGCGGCACCATTTTGGCGAGTTCGTTGTTGTTCCCCCCCTGCGATGGCTCAGCTGACGGAATCGATCTCCCGGACACAAAGAGAACGCTTACCGACGCGGACGTAACGGGCAGTCTGCCTCTAGCCAACGCCGAAGGTACGTTGTATCCAGATGGCGCGGGCGCAAACCCGCTCGGACTGTTCGGCGATGTCGTGTACGACGCCAACCGCGAACTCGACGTGAACGAGCCCGTCGTCAGCCTCTCAAACGACGGCGCCACGGCATCGTCGTTTGGCGCCGAGGTGATAACCACGTCAACAACCTACGAGGCTACGGCAGACATGGCCGCGTTTGCCTGGGTCGAGATCATGCCGACCGCGTTTGCGCCGAACGGGATCGTCCAGCTCAAACTGACCGCCGCGAATGTCTCATGCGAATCGGCAAAAACCGTCGCCGCCTCGACGGCGAGCGGCTCGTTCACCGGCAAGGTGCGCTACTGGGACGACGACGCTCCATTGGTCAACGGCGAGAAGTACGTAGAACTCACCATAAGCGACGCGAACAGTTCCGACCCGCTCGCGGCATTGACTTTGAGTTCGATTGTCGTAAACAGGGTCGACGAGGTCGACATAGCGCTGTCTGACTACATCGCCTCATGGTCTTCACTCACATCGGCCACGACTGCGAACAGCATCGTAGAAGACCCCGAAGGCGCGGGCGACGACGAAGGCGTCGTGACGACTTCGAGCTTGAGCGGGATCATCCAGGTCGCTACAACCGGAACCACGTCGATCGGTGACGACACCACCGACATCGGCATTTCGTTCGGGGCGCTTTCATGTTCGGCGAGGTATGAATTATGACTTCACGCCGAATTCGAACTCACGACGACGACACCGATCACGGTTTCACCCTCGTCGAGGTCATCGCGGCGATCGCCTTTTTCGCTCTGTTGATGGCGACGATCTTCCCGATCGTGTATGCGATGACTAGAACGCTCGCAAAGGGCCAGGCCGACATAGCAGCCACAAGCGACGCGAGATCCACTTTGAACCGGATGACGCGTGAGCTGCGCGAAGCTGACAAGGTACAACTCGCATCATCGCCCGACGGTACGGAATGGATTCGGATCACCGTCGACTTCAACGCTGACGGCACGACAAACGATCCATCGACAACATCCGACGAAGAAACCATCGAATATGTCTACGACTCGGCGGCTCAAACGATGTCGATCTCGACACCCCTCACGAATCCCGCCGTCACCGCTGTTCTTGCCGAAAACATCACGTCAGCGTCATTCACGCTGCTCAGCTCGAACATCAACTACGACTGGAGCGGCGACGGCGTGACGACGTGGCAAGAAGTCGACGCCGCGGTCGCAAACGGAATCAGCGGAGTGGGCGACAACGACGGCGTGCTCGACACCTCCGAACTCGACTACATCGACATCGTCAAGATCACGATGACCGTAGCGACCGACAATGAGTTAGGAGGCGAGCAAACCCTTGAAGCAACCGTCAAACTCAGAAACTACACGGCGCCCTGATCGTATAGAGCGCCGGCTCGCAAACGAACGTGGCGCCGCGATGGTGACCGTGGTCCTCGTCATCGCGCTGCTCGCGGTGGTCTCGATTGCGTTCACGACGGCAGTCATCACCGGCCTCGACAACTCGTCGGGGAATCGTCGTTCGTCGCGATTCACCGCCGAAGCAGACGCCGGCATCGACCACACGATCCGCAAACTCGGCGAACTGTCGGTCGGTGAACTCAACCAGTGCACAAACGGGATACCGTTGACTTCGACGCCGACCGTGCCCGGGGATGCCAACTACAACCAGTGCACCACCGTCGGCTCGTTCGGGTCTGACGAGGACTACATCACGGTGATCACACCTACGGACGGCAAAGCCCAACTTGCCCCTCCCACCGTTGTCGAGGGCTTTTACACAATCGTCTCGCAAGTATTCGACAAATCCGACGATTTCGTACGCAGAGTCGACCAAACCGTCAAAGTGAGCCTTCTTCAAATGCCGACCGGCATATTTGCCCACAACATCGACGGCGGCGGCACGCCGAGCTTCAGCTCGGTTTCGATGTTCACAGATGGCTACGTCAAGGGCCGGAAATTCATGACTTTCGAGGACACTGCAGATCTCTTCTACAAAGCGGATGACGGTTCCGACATCGGCGCGGGTGTACACGCCGTCGGCGCCATCTACGAGAAGACGAATGGGACCGACCCAATTCATCCACCATTTCTCAACTGCGACTATCCCTACGACGAAGACGCCAACGGCGGCGACACCACCACGTTCCCAGCCTGCACGCCGTCCCTGAACTTCGCCGTCCCATCAGATTCCCTCTTCACGATCGAGGATCTCTACGAAGTCGTCGACCCCGACGCGCCCGCACTCGATGAGGACACCTACGCCCAGCTCAAGGAGCGAGCTATCTCGCAAGGCACGTACTGGGGGCAGTTGAGCGGACCCGAGACGATCAACGCCAACGACCCCAAGTTGCCCGCCGACCCAGACCCGGACGCCGTCTACTACCTCGAATATCCGAGCCAACAAGCGAACAACAGGGTCAGTTGGAAACCGACCCCGATCGGCCTGTGCGAAGTCAATGACAGCGGAGACATCGTCACGCCCGTCGCCGACCGCAAAAACGGGACCATCGTTGTCCGCAACGGGGGGCTCAAGATCAACGCCGGCACAACAATCTACGGCGCCATATTTGTCCCGGAAGGGGAGTTTTCAGGACAGGGCACGTCGCAAATAACCGGAACCCTGTGGGCCGACACGATCGGGTCCATCGGTACCATCGGCTTCGAACTCAACGATTGCTGGCTCGACAACATGCCGTCCGTGTTCACGGTGCCGACGCTTCTCCACTATCAGATCGTCGACAGGTAAAGCCAGGCTGCGATCAGTAGATCTCGGGGATAAAAGTTTGTTCGTCCATCGGCGGGCGGATGTATCCACCGTCAGATCGGTCGACGTGGGGCAGCTCGATCTCGGTCGGCGTGAGATCTCGATAGTCGATCTGGCTCAAGAGATGATGAATGCAGTTGAGCCGCGCGGAACGTTTCACATCGGCATTGACCACCCACCAAGGGGCCTGCTTGATGTCGGTGTAGCGAAACATGTCGTCTTTCGCCTTCGAATACTCCTGCCAGCGGCTGCGAGCCTCGACGTCCATCGGCGAAAGTTTCCACCGCTTCGTCGGATTGCGAATGCGCGCTTCGAACCGCCTCTCTTGTTCGTCGTCGCCAACCGAGAACCAGTACTTGATCAGCAGTATCCCTGAGCGGACGATCATGCGTTCGAACTCCGGACAAGTTCGCATGAACTCGCGATACTGCGTGTCGGTACAAAAGCCCATCACGTGCTCAACGCCGGCTCTGTTGTACCAACTTCGATCGAACAAAACCATCTCGCCAGAGGCCGGCAAATGGGGAACGTACCGCTGGAAATACCATTGGGCCTTCTCGCGCTCAGTCGGTACGCCGAGCGCCACGATCCGCACGACGCGGGGATTCAACGTCTGCGTGATGCGTTTGATCACACCGCCCTTGCCGGCAGCGTCGCGTCCTTCGAAAATGACAACGACTCTGAGTCCTTGGTCTTTGATCCACTCCTGAAGCTTGACGAGTTCGATCTGGAGCCGCGTGAGTTCCGCTTCGTATACTTTTCTGCGTATTTTTGCCATCTCGGCCCGTTCGCATGCTCACAATATCGTCCAGGAGTTGCATCGGCCGAGCGGGCGATCCTGTTGAGCGATCCGATCGGACCGTCTGAGCGAGCGACGACCCACCTGGGTTCGCGCGCCCCTACTCTTGGCTCGCGCAATCTGATCGAGGAGTAGACGTGAAAGCTTGGCGAGTTCACGAGTTCGGCGACTACCGCGACGTACTCAAATGGGAAGATACCGATATGCCAGTCGCCGGCGGCCCGACGTCGATCATCCGAGTCGATGCCGCCGCCGTCAACTTCCCCGACCTCCTCTTTATCTCCGGGACGTACCAGATCAAGCCGCCGCTACCGTTCACACCGGGTCTCGAAGCGGTCGGAACAGTCGTCGAAACGACGTCCGAATCGAAATTCGAAGTCGGTGACCGTGTCGTCACGAACGGAATCGGGGCGTTTGCCGAATACCAGCTCGCGATCGACCAGATGACGGCCCCGGCGCCCCAAGGAATGCCCGATCGAGACGCGGCGGCATACCGAATAGTGTCACTCACCGTTCACCTCGCGTTGGTGCGGCGCGCCAAACTCCAATACGGCGAGTGGCTCGTTGTCCACGGAGGTTCCGGCGGCGTCGGAACCGCTGCAATTCAGATCGGCAAAGCGCTCGGCGCACACGTCATCGCGACGACCCACGGTGAAGATCACGCTCAGGTCTGCCGCGACAGCGGCGCCGACCATGTGCTCGACTACCGCGACGACGACATCGTCACCGCTGTCAAGGATTTCACGTCTGGGCGGGGCGCCGATGTGATAATCGACCCGGTCGGCGGCGATGCCTTCGAAGCGTCCACGCACTGCATCGCGTTCGAAGGGCGCATCGTCATCATCGGATTCGCGAGCGGCACGATCGGGTCGGTAAAGACGAGCCTCATCCTCAATAAGAACATCGACGTCCTCGGCATGTACGCAACGAACTATGAGCTGTTACACCCAGACATACTCGAGACGGCCCAGAACGGTATCGACACGATGTACGCTCGAGGAGACATCCGCCCCGTCATCTCGCACGAACTCGACATGGCGCAGCTTCCGGATGCACTCGACGCACTCACACATCACGAGAACTACGGCAAGATCGTCCTGACCAACAAATGAGCCACCGGATAGTTGGCTCGAACACGGAGTCGAGCGGCGAACGCTGGCGTCAGTTCGCCGCGGGCGCCGTTGGCAATGTACTCGAATGGTACGACTTTGCGGTCTTCGGGTATCTCGCGCCCGTGCTAGCAAGGGTCTTTTTTTCGGACAACACCAACCCGGCAGTCGCGTTGACCGCTACATTTGCGGTATTTGCAGTCGGTTTTGCGGCGCGGCCGCTCGGCGGGTTCGTGTTCTCGGCATTCGGCGATAGCGTTGGACGCCGCCGCATTTTGAACGCGTCGATCATCGTTATGGCCATACCAACTGTGCTCATTGGATTCTTGCCAACCTTCGACCAAGTCGGACTTGCCGCACCGGCGCTGCTCGTTGCTCTGAGAATCGTTCAGGGCATGGCAGTTGGGGCCGAGTTCGGCGGAGCGATGACCTTCATCGCCGAGCATTCTCCCGACATGCGGCGGGCACGGAACCTCGGTCTCATCATATCAGTGATCATGTTCGCCATGCTCCTCGGATCGGCAGTCAGCTTGGCCCTCACTGGACTCATGCGACAGGCGAGTCTCGACTCCTGGGGCTGGCGAATCGCTTTTTGGTTGAGCGGCCCCATGGCGGTTGTCTTTGCGTTGATCCGTCGGTGGATGCATGAGACGCCCGCATTCGAACGGCTACGCGAGCACCATGAGGTCACCAAACGCCCGCTTCGCGAGACACTCCGTAAGCATTGGCGACTGATCCTAAAGGGCCTACCCATGTATTTCATGGCCGAGGCGACGTTTTATGCGATCAGCGTCTACGTCGCCACGTACCTGTCGAGATACACGGGAATGTCGGACGCTGACGCCCTGTTGGTGACGAGTGTCGGTCTGGTCGCGTTCGCCGTTACGTACCCAATTGCTGGTTTGGCGTGTGATCGCTTCGGTCGCAAGCCCGTGCTGTATGCCTCGATTGCGGCCACGATCATTACTCCATACTTTGTGTTCCGTTTCCTTTTCGCGGGGAATCTTGGCCTCTCGATCGTTGGTCAGCTCATACTCGGCGCTGCCATTCTCCCGGGAAGTCTCGCTGCGATCATTCTTGTCCTGGAATCGTTCGCGACCCGGGTCAGATTCGCTGGCTTCTCGACCGTACACAACCTTGGTACGGCCGCGTTCGGTGGCACAGCGCCTTTCGTCGTGACTTTCCTCATCACGGCGACGGGTAACCGACTCAGCGCTGCATGGTTTCTGATCGGATGCGGCGTCATCACCCTGCCATTCGTGCATATGTTCATCGACGGCGCCAGGCGAGAGCTGACATAGTGAAGCTCCTCGCCGAGAGCGGCGATTATTTCGCCTGGGAAATTCCGGTAGTTTTCGGTACATGAATCAATCGAGTAGAGGTCGCGAATTCGAATCAGAAATGGCCGGCGGAGGTCTGTACGGAGAGCACAGTGCGCCCCAAGCGAGCGCGAGCGGACCGGCCATGCGCTTGCTACGTGAAGCGGCCGCCAATGTCCCACTCTCCGACAACACGCCTACCGTGCTCGCCGACTTCGGATGCGCAGACGGGTCGAACTCGATGATGCCGATGGCAACCGCTATCGAGGCGCTCCGCGCCCGGTCTCGCCCGGCGGTAGAAATCGCGGTCGTTCACACAGACATTGTGAGCAACGATTTCAATGCTCTATTCCGGCGGATCGAAACACCAGTTGACAGCTATCTCGGCGAACCGGGTGTATACGGATTCGCGTCGGCTCGAACTCTATATGGACCGGCGCTTCCGACCGCGTCCCTCACCTTGGGCTGGTCGTCGATCACGCTCCAATGGTTGAGCTCGCCACCGGTCCCGCTCAAAAGCAACGTTTGGTGCCTGCTTGCCGACGCCGACGAGCAGGAGGCCTGGCGAAAACAGAGCAAGATCGACTGGCACGATTTCCTGGTGGAACGGTCACGCGAATTGGTATCCGGCGGCGAACTCGTACTTGTCGGTATCGTGTTGGACGACAACGGCACGCTCGGCACGGTTCCGCTGCAACAGACGCAAAATGAAGCGTTACTAGCGGGAGTTTCCTGGCTATCGGTTTTTGGCCTCTGAGCTGGGCTTCCGAAGAAATTTGAAAAAGGGTCTCTGGCCAGCGCGTTTGTAACCCGGCAGTGCTCGCGAAAGTTGCCGCGAT
>SDBV01001139.1_pt1 | contig 39568 bp, 37 predicted proteins | sample 2277081 | NCBI WGS metagenome assembly SDBV01 (sample SAMN10402039, study PRJNA504765) | marine sediment metagenome | isolation source: marine sediment core GS10_PC15, 223 cmbsf | place: Arctic Ocean: Southern Knipovich Ridge | collected 2010
ACCATTTGTATTGTTATTTTTTTTTCTATCATAATCCGTCCAAATTATCGAGTATCTATCTATGTTGTCATGTCAAATCAATTTTTCCCTATAAACCTTCCGTGTTTACTTATCTATTCCTGCAAACGCTGAAGATAAAAAATTGATTCTGCTTGCTGAATTGGATGGTAAACGATCCAGGCCAGAACCTACAATAGAACCAATGGAAATACCACAAGAGAGAACAATAACTTTACCGGATGGTCGTACCATTAAAGTTTCGCCTGATGATGGAACAAGGAGTGGAGGAAGAAGAGGGGGAGGAGATGGAGGTGCCAGAAGAGGATCAGGATCCGGCTCCTGATCACCCCAAAGTAATTCAATTTGATTACTTATTAAATTACCCTGAGTTGGAAAAGCATAAATATGAACGGTATCTGGCTAATCTATATATAGCTATTGATGCGGTAATAGCAAATTCAATGCGTTCGATTTTAACAGCATTGGGAATAATATTTGGCGTGGCTGCAGTAATTGCCATGTTGGCTATTGGTAACGGCGCCCAGGAAGAAATTCTTGAACAGATAAAACTGGTTGGTGTAAACAATATCATTATCAAGCCTATTGTTGAGCAAACAGAAGAGAACCTCGAAGAAACGGATGCGGCCAATGAAAAGACAAAATATTCCCCCGGACTCACTTTACGTGACGTTGAAGGCCTGATAAATATTGTGCCGGGAATTTCAAAGATAAGCCCCGAAATATTACTGGAGACATACCTGATAAAAAGTGGGATCAGGAGATCTGCAAAACTGGTGGGGGTACAACCTCAATATTTTGAACTAACCAATTTTAATCTTTCAAGTGGAAAGATGTTTAGCGGAAAAAATCTTGAACGTGGTGATCCGGTATGCATTATTGGTCAATCTATTCAAACAAAATTCTTTCCTACTGAAGATCCGATAGGAAAATCAATCAAAGTAGGTAGCCAATGGTTGAAGGTGATAGGTGTACTCGAAGCGAGGTTAATTTCCGAAAAAAGTATATCAAATTTGGGTATCCGTGACTATAACATGGATGTTTATGCTCCCCTCCAAACGGTTCTCATACGGTATATCAACCGGGACCTTATTACCCCAAGCAAGATCGTACAAGGAAGTGCGAGGAGCAGGGGCAGGGGTTTTTTTATCATCAGTGGAGTTGGGGGAGCAGGCTCTGATGAACAGGCAAAGCTGGCTGTAAATTACCATCAGTTGGACCGGCTTGTTATCCAGGTAGGTGATACAGAATTACTTACACCCATTGCCGAAATATTGTCACGATACCTGTCCAGACGGCATTACGATGTAGTGGATTTTGAGGTCACGATCCCCGAATTACTACTAAAACAACAGCAACGTACCAAACAGATATTTAATATCGTTTTAGGGGCAATAGCAGGTATTTCATTGCTTGTAGGGGGGATTGGGATTATGAACATTATGTTGGCTTCAGTACTTGAAAGGATCAAAGAAATTGGATTGCGGCTCTCCATTGGAGCGAAAAAACAGGATATAGTTCTTCAATTTTTATTTGAAGCAGTTATGATAAGTATTTCCGGAGGAATTATTGGTGTGATTCTTGGAATTTCAATGGCTGTCATTGTTTCGGAATTTGCAGATATCCCAACCATTATTCTTCCTTCTTCTATCTTCCTTTCGTTTGGCGTAGCGGCTACTGTAGGATTAGTATTTGGAATTGCTCCTGCCCAGAAAGCTGCCAATCAAAACCCCATAGAATCATTAAGATATGAATAGAAAGTATTTAGTTGTTTTCTTCCTGATATTAGGATCATTTATAAATAGCACAGCACAGAACAATACTTACACACTTTTCGAAATTATACAAATGACCCGAACCCAGTCTCCGGCCTGGTTAAGGGCTGAAACCAGGAAGGAGAACAACTACTGGCAATACAAGACTTACCTGTCAAATTATAGCCCGCAGCTCGCCCTTTCGGGTGCACTTCCTAATTACCAACGGAATTTTTTGCCAATTACACAGCCCGATGGAAGTATTGAATACAAAGCCATCTCACAAAATAATGTGGATTTGACCCTGGGACTTTCCCAATCCATTGGCGTTACCGGAGGAACAATATTCGCCTCCACATCCATGAACAGGTATGACGATTTTGTAAATGATTTTACTCAATACAGTGGACAACCGATCAATATTGGATTTGTACAGCCTATTTTACAATTCAATCAACTTTCGTGGAACCGGAAAATTAATCCTTTGGAGTATGAAGCTTCGCAAAAAAATTATTTTGAAGATCTTGAATTTATGTCAGTTAACGCCACCCAGATCTATTTTAACCTGATGTTGGCCCAAATCGATATGCAAATCGCACAACTCAACGTTGCCAACAATGATACAATCTATAAAATTGCGCAGGGAAGGTACCAGTTGGGGAAAATTGCAGAAAATGAATTGTTGCAACTTGAGTTAAATCTTGTAAATTCTAACCTTGCCATATCACAGGCCGAAGTGGATTTACTCAATGCATCACTTAATTTAAAAACCTATGTTGGCATACCCTCCGATGCACAAATTGTTCTTACCCTTCCCGAGGAAATACCACAATTTGATGTGGATGAAAATGTGGCGCTGTCAGAAGCAAAGAAAAACAGGCCGGACCCTGTGGATTTTAGGCGTAGGGTGCTGGTTGCAGAACAGGAGCTCGCTCGTGCGAAAGGGACTACAGGGGTTCAATTTGATCTCTTTGCTCAATACGGATTGAGTAATCGGGGCCAAACTATTAGTGAGGTTTACGAGGATCCACAGAACTCACAACTGGTTCGTTTACAGATGAATGTACCGATTATCGATTGGGGCAGGGCACGATCGAGAAAGAAGACAGCGGAGGCCAACCTGAAGCTGACTGAATACCAGGTGGCACAGGATGAGCTTACATTCGAACAAGAAGTATATACCCAGGTTAGAAATTTCACCATGTTGCGAAAACAGGTCGTAGCCAGGAAAAAATCGGATGAAATAGCTCAGCAAGCCTACAATATTTCCTATCAGCTTTATCTTATCGGAAAAATATCAATTACCGACCTCAACCAGTCACTGGCATCAAAGGACCAGGCAAAACAAGGGTATATACAGTCATTACGTGATTTTTGGACTGCCTACTTCCAGCTTCGCCAACTTACACTCTATGATTTCGAAAACAATTCACTTCTGGCAAAAGATATTGATCCCGGTAAATAGATTTTCTTTTTAGTTGTTGCGTGTTGTTGTAAATTGGCTGAGATAATACCAAGCCTATAAAAACCCCCGGCTCCATATTGTTTGCTGTTGTAATAATGTCAGTTGTTGCGGTACATCCTGCTCATTGCCAGGATAAAACCGGAGCTACCGATCTGAAAACCAAAGTGGGGAAAAAAGACGCTCCAAAACAAAAGAAGTTACGTTTTATTGTCAAAAACAATAGCAAGAATATTCTTTATGGCAACAAATGTTTTTTGGATGTTCAACATTCCATGGGGTTTGAGTATCTGATCCAGCCGAAAGGCCAACCCCTCAACCGCAATGAAGTTTCAAGAAACTTACACAACTTTGGAGTAAAATTTTTGCTACTATTCAGAAATGCACCTTTTTGGACGATACGGCTGAATAAACGAAAAAAGGAATGCAGAAGATTATCCGCAGACTTTGTAGGATGACTATTTTCCCGGTCTTTTTCAATGTTATTGCGAAGAAGAACCAAGATTATCCTTGAATTCACCAAAGAAGCTCCCATATCTTTTCGAGGTAAATTCATTGTTTTTGAATGTTTTTGCATAATGAACAAGGATTAACGATTGAAGAATGTTGAAGTTATACTTCTGAAATCAAAAATCGGTGTTCGATATTCGATATTCATTTTTAGGAAGGTAAAACCATTCTAGCCCTATTTTGCCATACAAGTTCGAGGTAAATTTGTTGTTTTTGAATAATGAACAAGGATTAACGATTGAAGAATGTTGAAGTTGTACTTCTGAAATCAAAAATCGGTGTTCGATATTCGATATTCATGGCTGGATCATTCATTTTTAGGTGTCTCGAGCACAAAACACATGATTTTTAGTTGATTATTTTCCCAGGTATGTAAAAGGTGTTAAGGCTTTCATCTCCTCTTTTGTTTCCTCTGGCACATCAAGATGGTCTATAAACCTGGTGAGCGCTTCCCTGGTTATTTTTTCATTGGTACGGGTAAGACTCTTGAGCGCTTCGAAGGGGTTGGGGTATTTTTCCCTCCTGAGGATATTTTGGATACCTTCTGCTATAATGGCCCAATTTGCGTCGAGATCAGCCCGGATCGCATCTTCATTGAGTTCAAGTTTGGAAATTCCCTTTTTTAGCGAATTAAATGCGATGATCGTATGTGCAAAAGGTACACCAATGTTTCGTAAAACCGTTGAATCGGTTAAATCCCGCTGCAACCTGGAGATTGGCAGTTTACCTGCCAGATGTTCAAGTATGGCATTAGCAAAACCCAGGTTGCCCTCGGCATTTTCGAAATCAATGGGATTTACCTTGTGTGGCATCGCTGATGAACCAATTTCATTTTTATTGATTTTTTGGTTGAAATAATTCATGCTGATATATTGCCATATATCCCTGCTGAAATCGATGAGAATTGAATTGATCCTTTTGAGTGCATCAAACAATGCAGCGAGGTTATCATAGTGCTCAATTTGTGTTGTGGGGTGGCTACGGGATAGCCCGAGAATCTTTTCAATAAAGTAATCCGCGAAATTGTGCCAGTCAGTTTGGGGATATGCGGCATAATGAGCGTTGAAGTTTCCGGTGGCTCCGCCAAATTTTGCAGAAATAATGCTGTTTTTGAATAGTACGGTCTGTGCTGTAAGCCTTGCATGAAATACCCGTAATTCCTTTCCCATACGGGTTGGAGAAGCAGGTTGCCCGTGTGTTCGGGCAAGCATGGGGATGTCCTTCCATTGACTGGAAATTTTACCGATGGTGCTGATCAAATCATCAAGTGCAGGAAATATGTGCTCTGCAAGCGCCTCTTTTAAAGACAGGGGAATGGCCGTATTATTAATGTCCTGGGAAGTTAGACCAAAATGGATAAACTCCCTGTATTCACCTAATCCAAGTTCGTCAAATTTGTCTTTGACAAAATATTCAACGGCCTTTACATCATGGTTTGTAACTTTTTCGGTCTCTTTAATTTTCGAAGCGTCTGCTACGGTGAAATTTGTGTAAATTTTCCGTAAGCTATTATAGGTACCACTTTCAATATCTTTCAGTTGAGGGAGAGGCAATTCGCATAGAGCGATAAAATATTCAATTTCGATACGGACCCTGTATTTTATGAGGCCAAATTCAGAAAAATAAGGCTGAAGAATTTTCGTTTGGGAGGAATATCTACCGTCTATGGGTGCTATTGCTGAAAGCGGGCTAAACTCCATATTATGAATTTTGAAGCTGCAAAAATACGAAAAATATAACGCTTACTTTCAAAAATACGGGTTCAATTCTTATTGTTATTAACTAGATTTGCAACATTCAAATTAGCTGGGAGATGCTTATTTACTAAGATTTTTCCAGGTACGATTATTCTAACTTAAGCATTTATGGCATTTAGTTTTTTAAAAAGGTTTAAGAACAAAAAGAAAAGTAAAGGAAAGGCGTCTCCTCAGTACTACGATCTTGGTGTAAAGGAAGTGATAAAGGAAACTGCTGATGCAGTATCCATTGTATTTGAGCAACCGGCGAAAAAAATAAGTTATCAATCAGGCCAGTTTTTAACATTGATAATGAAAATCGAAGGACACGAAGTCCGACGTTCTTATTCACTCTATACTGCACCAAATATTGACGAAGATCTCGGGATCACCATTAAAAGAGTATCTGATGGGATCATGTCAAATTATCTTAATTCGTGTGTGAAAGTCGGGGATGAAATTACAGTAATGGAACCAATGGGCCATTTTATCACCGAGTACAATCCAGGTAATAAACGTCACCTTGTAATATTTGGCGGAGGCAGTGGTATCACACCGCTCATGTCGATTGTGAAATCATTGCTTCATGAAGAACCCGATAGCATCGTGTCATTGATTTATGCAAACAGAAATATTGATTCTATCATATTTCGTAAGAAGTTTGAGGATATTCAAAATGCTTACGAGGGGCGTTTTCATATTATTCATATTCTGGATGATGCTCCTATGAACTGGCAGGGGCCATCAGGACTTCTCAATAAGGAGATGCTTGAAAAACTTTTTGAGCGAATTCCAGACTGGGGTATTGAAAAAACAACTTACCTTATGTGTGGCCCTGAAGGAATGTTGAATAACGTACAATCCTTGCTTTCCGAACACAACATACCGCATGAAAAAATATTCAGGGAGAGTTTTGTTGCCGGAATTATGAATAAACCTGAAGAATCCGGCGATGAGTTGGTGGAACGGGAAGTAAAAGTTATTTATGATGATGAAGAGCATGTATTCACCGTATCGCCCGACAGAACCATACTTGAAACGGCTCTTGAAAATGATATCGATCTTCCTTTTTCATGCCAAAGTGGGCTATGCACAGCCTGCCGGTGCAGTCTTCAATCCGGAAAAATAAAAATGGATGAAGAAGAAGGCCTTTCGGAATCTGAAAAAAATGATGGTTATGTCCTGATATGTGTTGGTCACCCCCTTACTAATGATGTTGTTCTTCGGGTGGGCTAATCATTTAAACATGGGAGCAAATTTAGCGGAGTGTCAGAATTGTAAAAGTGTTTAGTATGGGTTATTTTTAAGCTTGGATATTGAATTACTGAAATAGCAAAAATCCATTAATGCGATATTCCAATATTCCAATATTCCAAATATTCCAATATTCCAATATTCCAATATTCCAATATTCCAATATTCCAATATTCCAAATATTCTATCACTCCAATAAAACAACTTTACTCTTTAAAATAGTAATAGTACCGTAACGTTTTTTCTGAAATATGACAATTGATATACCCACTCGTCCGGTAAGGAAATTTGTACCTGAGGATTTTGAAATAAAAAACTGGGACCAGGTGGAACCTTTATTCAAAAACCTGCTTAACAGATCTTTGGAATCAAAAGAGGATTTGCAAAAATACTTTGTTGACAGCAGTGAACTGGATTCCGTACTTTCGGAAGATCTCGCCTGGCGATATATCAAAATGACGTGTGATACTTCAGATGAGGAATCAGTAAGCTCCTACCAGTATTTTATTACTAAAATTAGCCCGAAAGCAGCACCGTATAGTGACAAACTAAACAGGAAAGCACTGGAATCACCTTTTATTAAGGAATTAAACGAACAAGGATATCCGATCATGTTACGAAGTATGGAGATGGATGTAAAGATATTCAGGGAAGAAAATATTCCTTTACAAACCAAAATTCAAACAAAAGCCCAGGAATTTGGTCAGATATCCGGGGCAATGACCATTACCGAGAACGGAGAAGAGATAACACTCCAGCAGGCGGTTGTTTTGCTTCAATCGACTGACAGGAAACTAAGAAAAAAAATTTACAATAAAATTTCTAAACGCAGACTCAGAGATAAAGACAAATTGAATGATCTGTATTCAGAATTGATCAATCTGCGAAATGAGGTTGCTCTCAATGCCGGCTTTGATAACTTCAGGGACTATATGTTTGCTTCAATGGGCAGGTTTGATTACACACCTGAGGACTGTTATGATTTTCATGAATCGATTGCTGCCGGGGTGGTTCCATTACTGGATGATCTGGCGCGGCGGAGAAAAAACAAACTGAAAATTGAACAACTAAGACCGTGGGATAAAGCTGTGGACCCATCAGGACTTGAGGCATTAAAACCATTTGGTACCGGTAAGGAATTACTGGAAAAATCCATCAAAGCGTTTTCAACATTAAGGCCCTACCTGGGACAACGTTTGTCAATCATGAAAGAAATGGGTCATTTGGATTTGGAATCGAGAAAAGGGAAGGCACCCGGAGGTTACAATTATCCTCTTGCTGAAATTGGAGTACCCTTTATTTTCATGAATGCCACCTCGACTTTGCGCGATATGGTCACACTCATGCATGAAGGAGGGCACGCAGTACATTCCTTTTTAACCAAAGACCTAGCACTGGGGGCGTTTAAAAACACACCATCGGAGGTTGCCGAACTCGCGTCCATGTCAATGGAATTATTATCGATGGATCATTGGGATGTATTTTTTACAAGCCCGGAAGATTTACACCGTGCGAAAAAGGAACATCTGGAACAAATTATTGAGACACTTCCATGGGTAGCTACAATTGACAAGTTTCAACATTGGATATATGAAAACCCGGGCATTTCCTTTGAAAAACGAAATCAAGAGTGGAACACAATTTTTGATACGTTTAGTGATAGTATAACTGACTGGGAAGGATTACAACAGGTCAGGGATTTTCTTTGGCAGAAGCAACTTCACCTGTATGAGGTACCATTTTACTACATAGAATACGGAATGGCACAGTTGGGGGCGATCGCTGTGTGGAAAAATTACCGTGATAATCCTGAAAAAGGACTGGAAAATTACCTCAAGGCACTCAAACTCGGTTATACCGCTACCATTCCTGAGATTTATAAGAAGGCAGGAATTAAGTTTGACTTTAGCAGGGAGTATATTGCCGGATTAATGGGGTTCGTACAGAAGGAATTGGAAAAGCTGGATGAGGAAATTAATTAAAGTGAGTTCGATGTAAGAATTCATTTTTTAAACTAACCATTTAGATATTATAAATGACCAATTTTTGATACATGTTCCAATGCCCCCCGCTGGCGGGGGAATAGTGGAAATTGCGCATGGGAAGGGGGTGGTATTTTTATTCAACTGGCACACCTGCGTGGTATTTAATTCTCTTATAAACTAAAAAAGTGTCTTGATTTTAATTTATTCCTCCCCCTAACTCCCTCAATGAGGCTCAATGAGGGGGACATGGGAAGCATTTTACAGCACGGAATAACTTTCAATTAATTGTACTTTTCTAAGCTTATAATTATCTTCATGACATAGTCATGGCTATGCCATAGTCTAGTATCACGGTTTGTCTTTAAATTTTCCAATCAGATAGTTAGTATTTGACCAATAATTCAAGATATCGGGTTAATCAACTAACTTAAATAATAATAGTTAGATGGTTAGTTCTATTCATTTTTTTGCTTGAATTATACCATTAATCTCCTCGTTGGCGCCTACGCTAAAGCCGTAGCTTCAGTTATAGCGACAGCGTGGAGGAGTGTAGAGGTGGGTAGTCAATAAAATCCATAATTCAAGCAAAAAATCAGTTATATTATGTTGTACTCACGTTAATTCATAGCCGATTCAACCCAGTTCACCAAATAATCAAGGACTTGTTCATTGTCCTTCTCATTATGTGTTTCATGTTTCATCCCTGGCCAGGGCTTAAATTCACATTTGTCCCCGGCATTTTCGGCAAATTCTTCAGATCCTTGAAAAGATGTTAATTTATCGACTGAACCATGCATGATAAGCATAGGTATCTTTATTTCTCCTGCTCTTTTGATTGCACTAATTCCGGAATTGTAGAGTTCATTACCCATTCGGATGCTAATTTTATTATGGATCAATGGATCTTCGATATAGTTTTTTACCTCATTCTGATCGCTGGAAATTTCGTTAGGATCCAAGCCGGTAGGTAAAGTCATCGAAGGGAACAGGCCATTTAACATTTGACCGATCTTTAATTTCAACACAGGTTCCTCTGCCAGTCTGAACCAGGGGGAGCTTAATATGCTTCCTGAAAAAGAAACATTACTATTTTGCAGCAGGTAGTTTGCTGCGAGATTACCACCCACACTATGACCTTACAATATGAGGTGAAGGTCTGGGTAGTCCGTCTGAATTTTTTGAATTCCTGCGTTGACATCCTCCAGCATTATTTGCAACTAATCAGCGTGACCACGCTTTCCATCAGACAGGCCATGCCCCCGGAAGTCCATCGCCTGGACCAGATACCCCCTTTGGTTAAATTTATCTGCAACATGATGATATCGGCGGGAATGTTCGCCAAGACCATGTGCCAGGATAATACCACCCCTAATCTGACTATCCGGGGTCCATCGCTTGCCCAAAAGTTTTAAGCCATCTTTTGATCTTAGTTCTATTTCCTGTGCTGCCATATTTTTAATAAAAAATTGTTAGGTGAAATTTATCTTAAATATTTATTTCTTTGGAACAACATTATAAATATGGTTCTAATTACAGATGTTATATTTGCCATCTCATTGAGATTCTAAAAATAGCAGATTGAAATCAAAAGTAATTATCGTCCTGGTTATTATTATTGCTGTTGCCTCGGCGGTTTATTTTTTTAAGGATGAACTATTTTCTCCCTCTGAATTATCTTCCTGGGATTATGTGCCCGGTAGCGCGGCAGTAGTATGGGAAATACAAGATCCCATCAGGGAGTGGAATAAATTTTTGGAGACCGAGCATTGGAAAAATATATCAGATATACCGGTTTTTAGCAATGCTAATAAATCCCTTGCCACTCTCGACAGCCTCACCGGTAACTCCGGCAAATTTGATGAGATCATTAAAGAGGGGAGTTTCTTATTTTCTATACATACCATTACCAGTTCCGCTTTCGACTTCGTATTTTATGTAAACCTCAAGACCCCCGATTACCAGGAAGAATTTATCAGGATATCAGATCATTTTCAAGAGATGCCTGAAAATACTTTAATCGAACGAATCTATCGTGGCCAGGTTATCAGGGAAATAGTTAACAAGAAAACCGATCACATTTTTTCTTATATCTTATACAAAAACCATTTTATTGGGAGTTATACACCATTTTTAATAGAAGATGTAATTCGGACTGTGTTGGGTCAGTCAGAAGGCTTTCACATAGAAAATTCAGAAGCATTTAATCTTTCGAGCCTGGAATTTGATGCCGGAAACATCTATATAAACCTGCATAAATTCTCTGAGTTGGCAGGATTAGCATTGAAGAAGGATGAACTACCTGTACGCTCATTTTTGAATGATCTTAAAGGATCTGAATTTCTGGACATCGACTTTGATGATAACCACTTTTATCTCAACGGGTTTTTGGTTCCTGAAAATGATTCTTCCTACTTACGGGTATTTTCAGGACAAAAGCCCAAAGCATTCGACTTTGAAGGTATGATTCCCGAAAATACCTCGTTTCTCTTTTACCAGTCCTTTGACAAGCCGGCAGAATGGCATGAAAATTTAAGACAGTATTGGAAAATAAAGGATACGCTACAACTTTCTTTTTTTACCAATTTTGTCAAATCCTATGAATTTGATCTGGATCGTATGCTTTCCTGGTTTTCAGGACAGGTTGTGCAGATTTACCTCGAGTCAATAGATGATAATCCGTCGAAATTGATTCTTATCGAATCAAATGATATGTATGAAGGCTTAAATCAACTTAATAAGCTGGTAGATGCAACAAATAGCATAAGCGGAGACTCTCTTTATTTTGAAAATTATGATGAAACTATAATTACGCTGTTGAATGTGGAAGAGTTCCCTTCAAAGATATTGGGGAATTGGTACCGTGGATTCCCACAGACTTATTTTACTGTAATTCGAAATTACATTGTTCTTGCTGATGATATCGAAGCAATAAAGATTTTGATCAATAGCCGTGAAGATGAATTTACATGGCAGCAATCTGTTTCTAAATCAGATTTTTTAACGCATAATCTTGAAGAATCAAATATTGGATTGTTTGTTAACATTCCAAAATCAATGACTTTTCTTGAAAGCAAATTATCTCCTGAGTGGCAGAAATCCTGGGTAGAACATATGATGCACATCAGGCAGCTTGATATTATTGGTTTTCAATTTAGTAACATGGGAGACAGGTTTTATACATCGATTGTTTCAAGACAGCGTAAAGCAATTCAGCGTTCGACAAAGCATACTACTGACCGGCTTGTAATGAATGTAGCCCTCGATACTACCATTGTCATAAAACCGAAGGTTGTACGAAATCACAATGATAACTCACTGGAAGTCCTGGTTCAGGATGCAAACAGAACGTTAAGCCTTCTGTCCAATGATGGTAGGTGGCTATGGTCTAAGACCTTATCAGGTATTGTCAAGGGCAAAATTGAGCAAATTGATTTCTACAATAGTAAAAAATTGCAGTATCTCATGGCAACAGATTCCAATTTGTATATTATCGACAGGAATGGAAATTTTATTGATAACTATCCAATTGATATCCGGGATATTTCCACCGATTATTTAGCCTCCGTTGACTATGACCGAAGTCACAATTATCGCTTTATGGTTAGTGAAAATACCGGAAAAGTATATTTGTTTGACAAACAAGGAAACAAGCTGGAAGGTTGGAAACCCAGGGATTATGAATCCCGATTTGCAATTTATCCTTTCCACATGCGTGTTAGAAGCGGCGATATTTTTGTAGCTATACTCGAAAATGGAGATGTAGTTGTAACGAACAGAAGAGGAAATGTAATGGAGGGGTTCCCATTGAAACTGGGAGCACATATTGCCGGTAATGTATTCTATAAAATTAAGGGAGGATTTAATGAAACAATTCTGAATGTAGTTACCGATGAAGGAGAGTTAATATCATTTAATTTATCAGGCCAGGTAATTGATCGTGAACAACTCTACAAACCTTCGATGAATACCACATTTACGTTGGTTAAGGAGCGAATGGGTAAATCTTTTGTTATTGCACGCCAGGATATGAATAATCTTGCCATAATAGATGTTCATGGAGAAATAAAATTTGAAAAAGATTTTATTGGCAGGGAGAATTATCAGGTGCAATATTATAATTTCGGAGCTGATAGGGACCTGTTCATTATCCGTGGGGCTGAAAAAGGCCGTATATTGATCTACGATGGATTTGGTATGCTGAAATCTTCCGGAATTAAAGGTGATTTTCCGGTTTCAGTTATTCACCACAGGTCAACAGAAAAGTATCATATTTATTCGGCACAAAGTGGCAGCCTCTTTGTTTATTCTATAAATGAATGAGAAGACAATATTATTTTTTAGCGTTTAAAGAATTATAAATTAATGAAGACCAGCAATACCACCATGAAATTTGGAACAAAAGCAATCCATGCAGGGATAGAGCCCGATCCATCAACGGGGGCCATTATGACCCCAATATTTCAAACGTCCACTTACGTTCAGGAGTCACCTGGTAACCACAAGGGATTTGAATATAGCCGTACTCAAAATCCTACACGGCATGCTTTGCAGAACAGTATTGCAGCCCTGGAAAATGCAAATCATGGAATTTGTTTTGCTTCGGGGCTGTCTTCCATCGATGCCATAATTAAGTTACTTAAGAGCGGCGATGAGGTAATCTCTACGAACGATCTCTACGGGGGGTCCTATCGTTTATTTGAACAGGTATATACTGATTTTGGTATAAAGTTCCATTTTACGGCAATGACCGATACTCAAAATGTTGCCGATTTAATCAACGATAAGACCCGTTTGATCTGGATCGAGACACCCACCAACCCGATGATGAATATTGCAGACATTGAAGCTATTGCAAAATTAGTGGAAGGTAAAAATATCCTTGTTGGTGTTGACAACACCTTTGCCACACCTTTCCTGCAAAACCCTCTTGATCTGGGAGCTGATATCGTCATGCATTCGGTAACAAAATACATTGGCGGGCATTCGGATGTAATAATGGGAGCACTGGCATGCAATGACACTGTTCTCGCTGATAAGCTGGCTTTTCTTCAAAATGCATCAGGAGCAGTTCCTGGTCCCCAGGATTGTTTCCTTGTACTAAGAGGTATCAAAACCCTTCATGTAAGAATGCAACGCCATTGCGAAAATGGCCGCGTTGTTGCGGAATATCTCGCACATCATCCAAAAATCGAAAATGTATATTGGCCCGGGTTCGAATCCCATAGAAATCATGAAGTCGCGAAACGGCAAATGAAGGATTTCGGTGGAATGATCTCGTTTACTTTAAAAGAAGACAGCCAGGAAGCCGCTTTCAGGATACTGGAGCGATTCAATTTATTTTCCCTTGCCGAATCGTTAGGAGGGGTTGAATCTTTGTGCGGACACCCCGCAAGTATGACGCATGCATCCATTCCAAAAGAAGATCGCGAAGAAATCGGGATAAAGGATTCGCTCATCCGTCTGAGTGTTGGCATTGAGGATGTAGATGATCTGCTTGCTGATCTCGAACAGGCCCTGGTCTAAACTTTCAACGTACTTTCAAAGAGAATAGGACAGGTAAAACTGGTAGGAACCTTCACCAAAAGAAGGCCTGAATGAAAGCCGGTCGTTTGTTATACGGTGCAGATCAGGTATGATATATCCAAAAAAGGCTCCCAAAATATAACCTGTGATTACATCAGTTCTGAAGTGTCTTCCGGTTTCCAGTCGAAGATACCCTGTAAGAGCCGGATAAGTCACGGCACCAATCCAGATCAATGTTTTAGTTTTTGTATCTGTGAGATATCCTGCGAATAATCTTGCAGTAAAAAAGGTGAGGGATGCTGTTGTTGATGTGTGGCCTGAATAAAATGAAAACCTGGCTTTTTTCTGGGTCTTTAACTCAAGAGTTACATCGGGGTTATATACAAATGGTCGTGTGCGAAGTGCAGATGATTTTATAATACCATTAAATCCCCCGTTTAATAACAGCAGTTCAGATGTCATTATGGCCCATACTTTCCAGTCCGATTTATGTTCTTCACCTTTAAATATTGTCAGGGGGACAGTCAGAGGTATCAAAAAGGAAGCATATAACAGGTAGTCCCCTGCGCCTTCTTCCCTGTAATTGTCGATGGTTTTTCTATCGAAGGAATTTATATCGTTGGCATCCAGTTGGGCAATCTCAAGGGGTGTCAGTGGCATTACCTGGTTTTGCAGGTATATATTATAAATATTTAATCCGGCACCAAGCGTGAGTAAAAATATTTCCCTGCGGGTCTTTAGGTCAAAAACATGTTTGTGGATCTCACCGGTTTTTAATTCACTTTCTTCGATGCGCCGCTGTGCAAAACCACTATCAATTCTGAACATTCCAATGGAAATAAAACAGATAAGAAGTATTGTTTTAAACAGCTTTGACAAACTATTATCAGCTTGAATTTTCATAGGACAGGGTTTTTGCACGAGGTAATATACATATTACCCAGGAAAAAGTTTAACTAAAAATATTCAATAATGTACACCCGGTAAATTATAAATGGTTGTATTGTAAACTTTTACGTCGACTTTAGGCATTGTCAGCAAGTTTAATTTTTTGGCTTTCTCCATCTTAAGCTTGGTTCAAGAGGTTCTTTTTCCAGTAGCAACAATTAATTTTTCCTTTGAATGAGAGTAAATACTTAATAGTCATGGCATGACTTTGATTCGTGCCATTACAGATGTTTCTACCCATCATAGTATCTTCAGCGGAGGCATTGGGGATATATTGAGTAGTGTTTCATATCAGGAACTTTTGCATCGGCCTTCAGGCCGGTGATAACAGTGTCAAAATATCCTGGCTTTAGCCACTTAATGATAGAGAATCAATCTTCGACTTCTTCTATTCGTTTTGTTCCGGTAGCTACAAATAATTTACCGCCCACTTTATTTTCTTTAACAGGCAGCTGTTCATAATAAAAATTATTTGTTTTTTTCTCAAGTCGCTGCCAGATTTTACGACTTGTATCAGCTTTAGCAATTTTCTCAACTAACCAGGTGTTAAAATTTCTATTCTCTGCAAACACATCAACAATTACAATTTTTCCGTTTTTATTCAAAAGCCCAAGTATATTATCCATCACAATTTCCCAATCTGGTACAACCGAAAGGCCTAAAAAGCAGATTACCCTGTCAAAAGTTAGATCCTTATTTATCTTTTTTTCAAGTGAAGAAACACTTAATTTTCTGGCGTCTGCCTGAAATAAATGGATATCACGCCAATTGTTTTTTTCAATAGTAATTTTTCCTTTATTTAGCATTCCCTCTGAGTAGTCAGTGCCATAGAGGGTTACGCTGATATTTGTGTTTTTAATGTGTTTGAAATTTGCACCGGTTCCGCAAGCAACATCAATTACGGTTTGTCCTGGCATTAAGTCCAGCAACTCTATGGCTCTTTTTCTACTATCAGAATAAAGTTTCTCCAGAGAGTTGTCATAAAAATTTGAAAAAAAATCGTACCATTTCATACTTTTCCTTTTTATCTAAATATTCAGGTAGTTCATAATCTCAACTTTATCAAAAGGACTGCACCCGTCTACGATCAATGCATCATCCACAGACCGGACCCCGTATGTCAGGTATGCATCCCATATATGTTGAATGTACCAGTCGGGCTCACTCCACCGGGTATCAGTGCTCTTGCGTTCAATAAATACTTCTTTAGGGATTTCAATATTAATTTTTTTATTAAATATCGAATTCAACCGATCATTATTGAAGATCAATATTCCTTCGGCAATTACGAGGTTGTTGTCAGGAAGGTTTGTTGTCAAATGATTGTACAATTTCTCATAGTCAACCGAAGCAGGCACTTCCCAGTCAACCTCATTGTTGATTTTCGGTATTTTATCAATTGGGAACACGAAGTTATCCATAGGAACAATGGATGATTGAAGATCCGAATACCAATTCTGTACAAGGTTGGCCAGGGTCGTTTTTCCCGCCCTGCTTACTCCACCAATACCTACCACTAATCCCATTTTAGTACTATTTAATGGGTCAAAAATGCCGTTAATAATAATAATCCACTTCAATTTGTTCATTTTTTTTTCAGGTAAGAAAAATGGATTTAAATTCACTGAATAATTGATCTACCTTAAACCTGATTTAAATATGAAGAAGTTACTCATTTCGATAACCATGGTAGTGCTTTCACTGCTCATTTCAGTACCTGTAGCTGTTGCTCAAAAGAAGAAAAAAGGAAAATCACAAGCTGTAACAACCGTAAGCTATGATACAAGTTTGTACTCCGCTTTAAAATGGCGTTCGATCGGACCCTACCGCGGTGGACGATCGGCGGCTGTAACAGGGGTTCCAGGTAAATCCAGCTTGTTTTACTTCGGGTCAACCGGCGGAGGTGTATGGAAAACCATCGATGGTGGAAATAACTGGAAAAACATTTCAGATGGATATTTTGGAGGTTCCATTGGAGCTATTGCCGTAAGTGAATATGACAATAATGTAATATATGCAGGAGGCGGCGAAAAGACTGTTCGTGGAAATGTATCGTATGGCTATGGGATGTATAAATCGCTGGACGGAGGTGAAAGCTGGAGTGATATCGGGTTAAAAAACAGTCGTCATATCCCTCGCATACGGATACATCCCAAAAACCCTGATCTGGTTTATGTTGCCGTGTTGGGCGATCTGTACAAATCAAGTAATGAACGCGGTGTTTATCGTTCAAAAGATGGTGGTACAACCTGGGAAAATATACTCTTTGCCAATTCAGACGCCGGTGCTGTTGACTTGATATTTGATCCGAATAACCCAAGAATATTATTCGCGAGTACATGGCGAATTCGAAGAACCCCGTATAGTCTTGAAAGTGGGGGAGAAGGCTCCGGATTATGGAAAAGTACCGATGGTGGTGATACCTGGAAGAATATTTCTAAAAACAAAGGGATGCCAAAGGGAACATTGGGGATCAGCGGTATCACCGTATCGCCTGTAAACTCAAAGCGGGTTTGGGCAATCATTGAAGCCGATGAAGGTGGCGTATTTCGCTCCGATGACGGTGGTGACAGCTGGCGAAAGATAAATTCTGACAGGAAATTACGTCAGCGGGCATGGTACTATTCCCGAATTTATGCCGATACGAAAGATGAGGATAAGGTATTTGTGCTTAATGTGGGATTTTATGCTTCAAAAGATGGAGGAAAAACTTTTGAGACACGCTTCAGAACACCTCATGGTGACCATCATGATCTTTGGGTTGCGCCCGAAGACCCGGCACGAATGATTGTAGGCGATGATGGTGGTGCACAGGTATCCTATGATGGAGGAACCACGTGGTCAACTTACAGGAACCAACCTACAGCCCAGTTTTACAGGGTGACCACCGATAATCATTTTCCTTATCGAATCTATGGTGCACAGCAGGACAACTCGGCGATCCGGATAGCCCATCGATCAGGTGGTGGTGCGATTTCCGATGATGATTGGGAATCAACAGCAGGAGGTGAAAGTGCTCACCTTGCTCCGAATCCGGATAATCCGGAAATCGTTTATGGTGGTAGTTACGGAGGATACCTTACACGTGTAGATCACAGTCGCAATCAGTCCAGGGCCATAAATGTATGGCCGGATAACCCGATGGGCCATGGGGCAGAAGGAATGAAATATCGTTTTCAATGGAACTTTCCCATATTCTTTTCACCTTTTGACGCCACCAAATTATACACTACTTCCAACCAGGTGCATGTGTCTTTCAATGAAGGACAATCGTGGGAAATAATCAGTCCGGATTTGACAAAAAATGATTCTGCAAAACTGGGACCTTCAGGGGGCCCGATAACAAAGGATAATACAGCAGTTGAGTACTATGGGACAATATTTGCCGCTATTGAATCACCTTATGAAAAAGATTTGATTTGGACCGGTTCGGATGATGGATTGGTTTATGTTACAAAAGACGGTGGGCAAAACTGGGAGGATGTGACACCGGCAGGTATGCCTGAATGGATGATGATCAACAGTATTGATCCCGATCCTTTTCACAAGGGAGGCGTCTATATTGCAGGAACGAAATATAAGACAGGAGATTACAGGCCCTATTTGTACAAAACAACTGATTATGGAAAAACATGGAAAAAAATAACTAATGGAATTTCTGATGATCATTTTACACGGGTTGTCAGGGCGGATCCCGGCCGCCAGGGATTATTGTATGCCGGTACCGAATCGGGTATGTATGTATCTTATGATGACGGGGCCAGTTGGAGCAATTTTATGTTGAATATGCCATTGGTCCCCATTACCGACCTTACTATTAAAAACAATAATCTGATTGCGGCAACCCAGGGGCGAAGTTTCTGGATGATCGATGACCTGACTGTATTGCATCAGATGAATAATGATGTGGCTACATCTGATGTACACCTGTTTACTCCCATGGCGAGTTATCGAATGAGTGGTGGCGGAGGTTTTTTTACACCTCGTAATGCCGGTGAAAATCATCCGGGTGGGGTAATGGTTTATTACAATGTGAAAAACCTTGATGATTCTACAAAAGTTACCCTTGAGTTTTATGAAAGTGATGGAACTCTTATCCGAACTTATAGCACCAAATCAAAAGAAAAAGGTGAAAAACTCACAACAAAAAAGGGAAGTAACTTATTTGTATGGAATATGCGATACCCGGATGCCGAAGGATTTGATGGGCTTATTATGTGGGCTGCAGGCCTTACAGGGCCCAAAGCCGTTCCGGGAATGTACAAAGTGAAATTACAGGTTGAAAATGAAGCCCTGGAAGCTGATTTTGAAATTCTTAAAGATCCTAGATCCGAATCATCGGATCAGGATATTCAAAAACAGTTTGATTTTCTTTTAGCTATTCGTGATAAAATGACCGAGACGCATACAACCATTAAGGAAATCAGGGATGTAAAAGGACAAATAAAATCGCTGAACAAGAAGATTTCTGAAGATGATATCTATAAATCTCTTGTAGAAGAGGGTAAACGGATTAACAAGGAACTTTCTAAGATAGAAGAAACCCTTTACCAGGTGAAAAACAAGAGTGGTCAGGACCCTCTGAATTATCCGATCCGGTTGAATAATAAACTGGGCCACTTAAATTCACTGAATGGAAGAGGTGATTATCCTCCAACCAGCCAATCAATTACTGTTCGGGATGAGCTGATTAAACAGATTGACGAACAGTTATCAAAATATAAAACCATCATGGAAAAGGACGTTCCTGCATTTAACAGGAGTGTTTCTGACAAGGGTGTGAATGCCATTACAACAAAAATTGTTGAACCGGTAAACTAAAGCCAGGTGGACTGTGAAATATCAGTCCACTTTTTTTGATTCAACTATCCGCTTTCAAAATGATTTTAAGTATTTTTGATCCGACTTAAAACTCAATAATAGAGCGACTTAGAGCTTATTCTACAATGAGAAAATTATTTGTTTTACTTATTCTGATCGGGTGCAGTAAGGAACAGGATCTATTCCCTGTTGAACAATTTCCGGTTTCGACACAAACACAGAATAAAGAAATAAAGGGCAATCTTGAGAACTCCCCGGAGGCTCAGCGGCAGGCTTATGTTGTTTTGATATCCCTGGATGGGTATCGGTACGATTATACAGAAAAGTATGGTGCTACTCATTTAGCTGCATTTGAAACTCATGCCCAATCAATGATCCCATCTTTTCCTTCAAAAACGTTTCCAAACCACTACACAATAGTTACAGGTTTATACCCGGGCCATAATGGATTGGTATCCAATACATTTTATGACCGGGATAAAAAGCAGGTGTATTCCATTGGTAATCGTTCAATAGTGGAGGATGCATCCTGGTATATGGGTACGCCTCTATGGGTTTTGGCCGGAAAGCAAAATATGGTGTCTGCCAGTATGTTTTGGGTCGGATCGGAAGCGCCTGTTCAGGGCTTGTTCCCAACCTACTATTTTAAGTATGACGGTTCAATTTCGCATGCTGACAGGATTAATAAAGTAATGCAGTGGCTGACACTACCGGAGAAAACAAGGCCACATTTTATCACCTTGTATTTTTCCATTATTGATAGTGCAGGCCATCAATTTGGCCCAGACTCTGATGAAATTATAGAGGCTGTAAGGGACATTGATAATACGATTGGCGATTTAATGGACAAGATAAATAGTTTAAACTTTGGCGTAAATGTGATTGTTGTTTCCGACCATGGAATGCTGGAAATAGCTCAGGAAGAAGCAATACGTATGAATGAATATATCGATATGGATCAGAATATTGTTACAGTCAACATACCTACCATGGTATATTCTGATAATGAAAGCGATGTAAATAAAGCTTACGAAGAACTTATAAAAGACCAGCGGTTGCAGGTATTCAAAAAAAATGATTTACCTGAAAAATACCACTATTCAATACCTTCCCGTACTGGTGACCTGGTAATAATACCCAGACCACCATATTATATCAGCTCAAGGGCCACAAGTCCGGACCCGGGTGAAAGTTCGCATGGATGGGACCCTGCGGAAACTCCGGAAATGGGAGGGATCTTTTACGCGGATGGCCCGGACATAAAAACAGTACGTGAAATCGAATCCTTCGAAAATATCCATGTTTATCCTTTTGTCGCAGCTTTATTGGGCCTGGAATTTGACACGCTATCGATCGATGGGAGCATCGAAGTTTTAGGGACTATCATGAGAAGTAAATTAACATGTATTAAGGCAACTGACACAGTGTATTGCAGCTATTAAGCGGATTGTGGCTATGCATGGTGTTAAGCATACTTATGTCAAGGTACTACTGAGCCACGAAAGCATATGATGCGTTGTTCACTGCTGACAATTTATTTGTCAAAATGTAATTTCATTCCTTCGTGTGAAGACGTAAATCCAAGTTTTTTATAAAACGAAAGCGCTTCCCCTCTTTTTTTGTCAGTTGTCAATTGTAAAAGATGGGCTCCTTTTTCTTTAGAGCGATTAATCGCCCATTTAAACAGTTTTTCGCCAATTCCTTTTCCCCGGTGGTCTTCTCTGATTCGTACAGCCTCAATTTGTGCTCTAATTCCCCCCTGATATGTCAGGCATTGAATAAAGGTTAATTGTAATGTTCCAATTATTTCATTTTCTTCATTTTCAATTACAATCAATTCCTGATTTATGTCGCTACCAATATTTTCAAAGGCTTGATAATACTTTTCCGGTAAAGGCTCTTGATAATCCTCTCTCAGTTTCCCTAATTTGTCGTTGGCTATCATTTTGACAATTTCAGGAACATCATCCTTCTTAGCTTTTCTGAATTTCATTTGGTCCGTATCTTTTTTTCTTGCGGCCAACGTCCATCAAAAAATGAATGTGTGGTCACATTTTAATTATCTATCTATAAATTTACAGGTATTACAATTTTCTTCAAATCACAATTTACATGCATATGTTTTTTCCCATTGTTGTGATGTTTGCATTCCTGTCATTTTTTGGAATATGGTAGTTTCAGAAACATGAAAGCACACGATTTTATACTTACCATTCTTTCACAGAAACTCTCTCCGGATCACTTGCTGTAGCCCAGGCACCAATAATTCTTCTTAGAAATTGTACCCGATAAAATTCCACCGGTACAGGAACAGTACAATAGCCAATGCGCTTAAAGTAAACAGCGAATAATAGATCCTGGCCACTACAAATCCATAGGAATTTCTCCAAAGACTAATTGCAGATATCAACAAGGGCACGAGGAGGACTGGCATGATAAAGATAAGGAAATGATAGGGGACTATTTCAGAAAGGATCCCAAATATCAACTCGGAGCGATTCCTCAGGAATGGTACCATAAACGCAATGATCCAGGTCATGCTGACCACAAGAAATCCCAAAGCTGAGGCATGCGCCAGGGAGGGTAAAATTTTGTTTTGTAAATAGCCCTTGTTGCTTCGTCTTATGAACCAGATAACCCCCCAAAATACAGGAAGAAAAATATAAGAGATTATTATTAACAGAGGAACCCCTATTACTTCATTTACAAAGAAATGGGTATCATGCCATTTAAGTTTTTCATACTTGACCGGTATCATTGTTCCGGCCATTTTGTTGCCACGTGACATCGAAATAATCCGGCCTTCGTCATCAGATTCAAAAACCATGAGCCTGGATGGATCTTCTACATTTTGAAAAATCAATTCATTTACAGGTTGATATCGCTGGACAACCCCATCCTGATAGGCTTTGAGAGTTTTATCTTCTCCCATCCACAAGTTGGTATATTGTAAGGCAAGTATATTCTCGATTGTATGCCGGTTATACCGGTTCTCCCTGTAGCTGCCGGTAAACCTGTCAATATCGAGCGAGTAATAATCCATATTTTTAAGTACGACATCGTTTGGTAAAAATTCAGTATTAAATGATTCAACAAGCTCCTTAAGAACCAGATCATCATTGGAGTTTACTGTTGCAAAAAGACCCATGTCAAGGCCGGGATACAAGATCATTACGCTATTAAAACCAGGAATTTTTCCACCCTTTGAAACGGCATTGATTCCATTAAAATTTTGGATTTCAAATCCAATGCCATAACCATTTAATGATGAATGATTACTAATCACCTGCTTGTACATCTCCTGAATTGAATGCTGGTTGACCAGGGAATTCCGTAAAGAATCATTGCCCACGAATAATTTCATGAATTTCAGCATATCGCCGGCCGTGGAATACAGGCCTCCGGCTGGAATTGGATTTCTGAAAAAAGTATCCAGCGCTTTTGGTCCACCGGAATCGAGGGAATAGCCTGTGGCCGTGGTTCCGGAATCAAAATTATTCCCTGGCATATTGTAGTGACTATGATTCATTCCCAGGGGCTTCAGGATATTGGTTGATATGTAGTCGGTAAAAGACTGGCCTGACGCTATCTCCACCAGGTATCCGGCCAGGGCATATCCATAATTGGAATAGCTGATTTCCAATCCGGGTTCTATATAACGCGTTGGAAGAAGGTGCCTGAGATGTTCACCCAACGGCTGGATATCCTCTTTGGAGCGTGCACCATACCCTATAACTCGTTCGTTTAAACCTGCAGAATGTGAAAGCAAATGGCTCAATGTTATAGGCTGAATAAATGAAGGATCTATTAATAAATTATTGCCTAGATACTCTTGTATATCAGTATCCAGATCCAACTCGCCTTTTTCAGCAAGCTGCATTACAGCTATGGCAGTAAAGATCTTGCCCACGGATCCAATCTGGAATAATGTTTCTGTATGGACAGAGACGTTTTCCGAAATATTGGCAAGGCCATATTGCTTTACAAATTCAATACTGTCAGTTGCATAAATAGCAACTGAAGCTCCGGCAAGGTTCCCTTTTTCAAGAGCAGCAAAGAAAATGGAATCACTTAGGTTCTCAACATGGACTGAAGAAAATCGTTGACTTAAGGTAATTGAGGAAAAGTAAAATAATGCGGCCAATAGGCTTATTATGTATTTGGCCATAATATTATATGTTAATGCATACTACCTGTTAATACCTAATACTAATACGTAAATGCATGTAAATTGTTCCACCCACTCAATGGCACTTGATTGATATAAGTAAAATCACCTCCTTAATTCCTCCATTTCTGTTATTAATTCACCCCAGTTTTTTCAATATTACTGCATAAGCTGAATTCAGGTCCCATTTGCCAACCCGACCACCAAAAAATGCTAATAAGGATACAACTAACATTACTCCCAGGATCCCAAATAATGGCAAACCAAATAACAGATACATATTAGTATAATCTATAATTAACCTGTTCATAAATTCCTCACCGGGTAAATTCCCTCCAATACTTCCAAACCAAAACCCTAAAATTGACGACATAAAAATATATGGGCACAGATATACGGACCATTTTGTGTTAGTCGGAACCATTTCTTTTATCCACCTGTTGGCAGTAAATAAAGCAATCCAATAATAAATCAGATTACCTGTCATATTATATAGACTCTTGTTACTAATATTTAGTGTAGAGTAAAAAACATTAAATGCAAAATATAGCAGAAAAAATAGAACAGACTTTTGGAAAGATACTTGAAGAAAACAAAGACAAAATTTACAGAATTTGTAGCGTATATTCGGTTTCACCTTTAGAATCAAAAGACCTGTTTCAGGAGGTAGCGTACGAAATATGGAAATCTCTCTCAACTTTTAAGGGTAAATCAAATATTAATACCTGGATTTACAGAATCACACTAAATGTTTGCCTTCGTTCAAAACAGAATTCTGAAAAGAACGTTGAAAACTTGGTTCGATTAGAATCTATTCAATTTATTCCATCTGAAAACATACCGGATAAAAGTCAACAGGAAAAATATCAGGCCGTCCACGATTGTATTTCTTTGTTAAATGAGCGTAATCAGTCGATTATTATTCTCTACCTGGAAGATTTGCCATATAAAGAAATAGCAGTGATTACAGGTCTGTCAGAGAACCATATCGCTGTAAAAATGAAAAGGATAAGAAAACTATTAAATTGTATAACAGATAAATTATAAAAATATGTGGAAAAAAGAGCAAAAAGAAGTTTGGCAAGAAATAAAAGATATTTGGAAAAATCAGCCTCGGTCAGGAAAGATAAATATCCAGGTGTCTGAACTAATAAATGATTTTAAAGGTAAAATAAGTCAATTCGAGAAAAATTCTATTAAAAAGGATATATCTTATATTACAGCATCCGTAAGCAAATTTGAAAAGGATTCTATCAAAAGAGATATTACTAAATTTACTTTATTGATAAAAAGAATTATTGACAGGTTCAAAATGAACAAATAAAACTACTGCCAACCTGACGGCAGGCTTCACACGGTAATAACAATTTTTCCTTTATGTTTTCCTTCACCAAAATACCGGAGAGCTTCTGGTACTTCACTTAATTTGTAGGCCCCATCTATCACAGATGTGATTTTACCTGCTTCGAAAAGCTCGTTCATATAAGCTAAATCCTTGTTTGGTTTCAGACCAACGATACGAATGTTCTTTTTACTGAATATTGTAATCAACGGACCCAAAAGAAAAGCCTGGAAAACACGGGTCATTGACCCTCCGGTTGTTACATAAATTCCATTGGGGCTTAATGCGCGCATGTAATCGAATATCGAACGGCTCATCTTATTATCGAGAATCAGGTCATAGCGCTTCTTATTTTTTGTGAAATCTTCTTTTGTATAGTCAATGACATGGTCAAAACCCATTGAGCGCATCATGTCCAATTTCCCTGAGTTATCAACACCGGTCACTTCAACCCCATATAATTTAGCAATTTGTACTCCAAAAGTACCTACTCCTCCGCCGGCGCCATTAATCAAAAGCGTTTGTCCTGATTGAATTTGTCCTTTATCAATAAGGCCCTGTACAGCCAGCATTCCCGCCTGAGGGATCGCCGCAGCCTCTTCGAATGTCATATCTGCCGGTTTCAATGCTAATGCATTTTCAGGAGCACATACATACTCGGAAAAACCACCAAAACCATTTTCGCATAAATCCCCGAATACTTCATCATCCTGCTGCAGCTGCTTTACGTTTTTGCCAACAGCTTCCACCCGCCCCGCTATGTCACATCCAAGTATATGAATTTTTGGCTTTAGAAGCCCATGTATCAGGCGAGTCACGAACGACTCACCAATCAAGGCCATCCAGTCCCAATCATTTATTGATACCGCATGAATTTTAATCAAGACTTCATCGTCCCTGGGAATAGGTTTTTCTACCTCTTCGAGTTTAAGAACATCAGGTGGACCATATTTTTGATATACAATAGCCTTCATAATCAATTCTCAACTTTTATAACAACATTACCCGTTTTCTGCCCTTTCTCAACATACCTGTAAGCTTCAACAATTTCTTCCAGAGAATACGATCTATCTATCACTGCTTTAAATTCACCCTCTTCAATGAGCTTTTTTATTAAGACTATACTCCCTCTAACATCTACAGGAATCGGGAATATGGTCTTTTTACCTGACTGTCCGGGCAGTTTGCTCGTCAGAGGTGTTATTATTGGTAAGAAAATATTTTGCGCCATATAACCTAAGTCTGATGAAATATATATTCCGCCTGTTAGCAATATTGGTTTGCATTTAGCAAATGAGCTTTTGCCAACTGTGTCAAAAACGAAATTATATTTTTCTTCATCCCTGGTAAAATCTTCCTTTGTGTAATCAATTACTTTGTCAGCCCCCAATGATTTTACTAATTCTATATTTTTCGTATTACACACTGCTGTCACATAAATATCAAAATATTTTAACAGTTGAACTGCTGCTGAACCAATAGCTCCTGTTGCACCATTAACGAGAGCTTTTTGCCCGCCCGGCTGATCCTTTCTAACGGGCCCAATTTTAAGATTTACTTTATTAATCATATTATAGGCATAATGTGCCCCTTCGATACTGGCTGCTGCTTGCTCAAAGGTTATGTTCCCTGGTTTTGTAACTACATAATCTTCAGCTATTTTCAAGTATTGGGCATGAGCTCCTGAACCCTGATCATTAAACCCAAAAACTTCATCTCCGACTTTTAATGATGTTACATTAGTTCCGATTTCTTCAATGATTCCGGCAAATTCGGTACCGGGGGTTTGTTTTTTTGGCTTGAAAATACCTGTAAAGATTCTTGCAAAAAATGGTATTGCCCTGGTTGTTGCAGAATCTGTTCTGTTTACTGTTGTCGCATATATTTTTATCAGTACCTCATTGTCTTTAGGAACTGGCTTTTCCACCTCTTTTAATTTAAGAACATCAGGGGATCCGTATTTGGTGTATATTATTGCTTTCATAATTATTCCATAGTTATTACAACTTTACCTTTGGCGTGCCCTTCTCCAAAATATCGGAGAGCATCCGGAACCTCACTTAATGGGTAACATTTATCTATAACAGATTTTATCTTTCCCTTCTCAAAAAGATTATTTATAAAAGATAAATCCTTGTTTGCTTCATACATCAGGAGGCCCATTTTCTTCTCCTTCTTTGAAATTAAAGGTCCAAGGAACACAAATTGCATAATTCGCGCTGTTGAACCTCCTACGATAACATAAATTCCTTTTGGACCTAATGCCCCCTTTATCGCGGAAATCGAACGAGATGCCACATTATCCAGAATCATGTCATAATGTTGCCCGTTTTTAGCGAAATCTTCTTTAGTATAATCAATGACATTGTCTGCACCAATTGATTGCATGATATCCAATTTCTCCGTACTGTCAACGCCAGTCACTTCAGCTCCGAATGATTTTGCCATCTGCACTGCAAATGTTCCTACGCCACCACCTGCACCATTAATCAATACTTTTTGTCCTGGTTCGACATGCCCTTTATCGCGAATACCCTGCAAAGCAAGGACTGCGGCCTGAGGTATCGTGGCAGCTTCCCCGAAGGTCATATTTTTCAGTTTTAGAGCAAGGGAATTTTCACCGGTACATACATATTCTGCAAAACCACCCCAGCCATCTTCCGAGAGGTCTCCTAACACCTCATCACCCGGTATAAACTGTTTGATGTTTTTACCAACTTCAACAACCTTACCTGCTATATCGGCTCCGAGTGTTTTGATTTTTGGTTTTAACAGTCCAAACATTGCCCTGTTCGCGAATGGTTTACCGCTCAAAAGTTCAAAGTCCCATGAATTTATGGAGGCTGCATGAATTTTTATCAATACTTCATTATCATTAGGCGTAGGTGTTTCAATCTCTGTTAGTTCAAGAAAATCCGGTGAGCCATATTTTGTAAATGCAATTGCTTTCATGGATATTTCTCCAATTTAATTTTTGATATCTTAAGCACCTGCTTGCCCGGGTTTAGCACCTTGCTTCTCTGCTTCAAATACAGCCAGCAATTTTTCAATATATTCCGGCATAATTCCCTGAGCTGCTGCTGCGGACAATAGTTGAGCCATTGGCTTACCTTTGTCAACAAAAGTTCTGATGTAGCCCTCCGGTTCAGCCAGAGTCAATGCGCGTTCCAATGGCACAAGACCAAGTGCAATGTCATCCTGGGCCTCGTGAGCAAGTGCCTGCAGGACCAGGATTTCAATTACACTTCCCGTCCTTTTATCTTCTTCTGCAGCTTTCAGGAGGCGCTCCAGGAGCCCAATCGCTTCATGAATGGAGGAACCTTCCTGTTTTTTCCTATGCCTGACAATGAACACTTTGGTAAGGGTAAGGTACTCATACTCCCGGAGGTAACTCAGGTCGTCATCAACGGACAGGTCACTGTTATGCACCCAGGTCAGGGCTTTGTTCAACTTGTCTTGCTTAATCCATACCTGTACCTTCAATGCGGTAAGTGGGCGTATTTCGGGTACAATATTTCTGTAGTACAGTCCTTCTGCTTTGTTGAGTAATACGAGCGCATCGTCAAGGTTCCCCTGATCTACCTTTACCTGTGCCAGTGCAAGGGTGAATCGATACTGCCACAGTTGGTACGGTGAGTATTTATTTGCCTCTTCACCACGCAGCAGAAGTTGTTCGGCAGCTATCGGATTGTTCTGCTCACGATAAAGTTTACTCAGACCCAAATACAGGTATGCTGTTCCAGGTGGTACAGGACCTTGCTCCGGTATAATCTCCAATGACTCCTCATAGAGACTTACTGCATCAACAAGACGACCTTGAGCTATCCTTATATCAGCCAATACAAATGTACCACCGACGTTGCTATCGAGTTTACCGGACTTTCTCATGCCAACAACACTATCTTCAAATGTCTGGTAAGCTGCTTCCAGGTCTCCGATGGCAAAGTATGCAATTCCCAACATTGCTTTTGCCCCTGCACGCCCGTAATCATCGTCCTCTGGTAAAAGGTCTATGTTCTGCTGCGTGTACTTTATCGTACCAGGTATATCGCCAAATGTTCCGGCGAGATAAGCTTGAGCGGAGGCAATTGTTGCCGGTAATAACCGAAATTGTTCCTGATCCGCAATAACCATCCTTGTCTGGTTTTCCGGTTTTTCACTTAAGTCATCTGAGGATTTCAACAATTCCTCAACTTCCTGCAACCGGTGTTCCGCGGCTTCCATTTCACCGATATCCAGTAAGGCCCAGGCATAATTAACATTGAGTACAGGCCTGATGTGGACCAGCGGTTCGGGTAACGACCTCACCCAACCAAGCCAGGGCGCGGACTGGATGTATCTTTCCGTTTCCGGCCATACCAGTTCGATAAGGGCCGCCGCGTTCTCAAAATCCTCAGCGGCAAGAGCGTGACGAATAGCAGCAGCCGACATACCATTCTGTTCGTACCACTTGCTGGCTTTCTCATGCAAGGTAAGAATTTGCCTGGGCTGCTCTTCCTTCAAACGCTCATGTAGGACTTCTGCAAATAGGTGATGATACCTATACCACTTTCGTTTATCATCCAGTGAAATGACAAAAAGGTTATTTCGTTCCATGGTTTCCAGCATCTTTTTACCATCTTGCTGGCCAGTAACAGCATCGCACAAAGGACCACTCAACCGATCAAGAATGGATGTTTGCAGCAAGAAGTTTCGGACACGCTCAGGCTGACGCTGCAGAACCTCTTCAACCAGGTAGTCCGCGATATACCGGTTATCGCCTGCGAAGGATTTAATGAACCCTGAAATGTCTTCCCGCCCCTGCATTGAAAGAGCGGCCAGTTGAAGCCCGGCGACCCATCCTTCAGTGCGGATTTCCAGGGTGGCGATATCCTCTTCCGTGAGGTTTAGGTTCATCACCTGGTTTAGGAATCCGGCGGCTTCGGAGTGGGTAAATCGTAAGTCTGTGACACGTATTTCGGTTAATTGACCTCGTACGCGTAACCGGGGCAGGGGTAGATCCGGATCCTCTCGGGTCGTTATTACAATATGCATCTGTGGAGGCAGGTGCTCAAGCAAATAGGATAAGGCATTTGCTACCGGTTCGGAATTAATAACGTGGTAGTCGTCAAGGACGAGGGTGAAATTTTCGGTGATGGACGTTATTTCATTTATAAGTGCTGTCAGAATCGATTCGGTTTGTGGTGGCTGTGGGGATTGAAATACGCCCAATAATCCTTCTCCCAGATTTTCAACAATCGTCCGCAAAGCGGCTACAAGGTAGGTAAAAAAGCGTGCAGGATCATTGTCTCCTTCGTCCATCGAAAGCCAGGCGACCGGTCGCTCGCAGCCGGCAACCCATTCACTTGTCAGCGTGGTTTTACCAAAACCGGGAGGTGCAGAGATGAGGGTCAGTTTCCGGTTCAGACCTTCATTCATTTGATCTATAAGGCGTTGTCGGAAGACAACATTAGGCCTTGGCGGCGGGATATAAATTTTAGTGGCTAAAATCGGTTGTTCTTGTTTTTGAGGTATAGCGACAGGTTCTGAGTAAGTTTTACCACTTATTTCTTCAGGATTTGGAACGATCAATCCAACATTGGAAATAGCGTAAACTTCAATGGGTCTTTCAACATTTTTTAGTTTAAATGTTTTCAATAATGAAGTCTTGATGGATTCCTGGTTTTTGATTTCGTCATAGACCTTGTCTGAGATAAAAACACTCCCCGAAACTGCCAGGGATTCTATACGCGAGGCAACATTTACACCGTCACCAATGATCTCCTCTTCACTGAAAATAATATCACCAGTATGAATTCCAATTCTCACCGGAATGGCGGGATCTTCCCGGAAGCCAAGTTGCATTTCAATACCGCAGTTTACCGCATCAATGGCACTATTGAATATGCTTAATGTACCGTCACCATAGTATTGTAAAATCTTTCCCTTGTACTTTTCGGTAATGGAATTGAATATGTGTCGGTGTTTATCCCTGGTCTGGATTGCTTTCTCCTCATTTTGCTGCATCAGGGTCGTATATCCCTGGATATCGGTGAACATTATGGCGGCGAGTTGACGGGAGCGAGTCATGATAGCAAGTTATTAAAATAATCGGTACTTTACCGGTAGAAACTACGCTACGTTTCTGCCATATGAATCTCAAAATCACAGTGTCGATGCTTTTAAAATATGTTTCTAAAGCATTTGAAATAATGGGAGAAGTTCACCAATCGTGAAAACCATTTGGATAATTTTGAGGGGATAAATGAAATGACTAAATAGATTTCAATGATCCTGATAAATTGTTACTTCGTTGTCGTCCCACCCAAATCAGTGAAAAAGCTGTCAACGGGTTCCCATAACTCGATTTTATTTCCTTCAGGGTCCATGATATGAACAAACTTTCCATATTCAAACTCCTCAATTTCGTCCAATACGGTTACGCCATTTTCTTTTAGGTTTTTGACCAACCCTTCAATGTTTTGTACCCTGTAATTAATCATGAACGTATTTTCCGAAGGCTTGAAATATTCTGTTCCTTCTTCAAAAGGGCTCCATCTCAGATAATTGATTTCTTCCGGCTCGTTCGCGTTTCTGAATTCGAAAGGTGACCCATAGTCATCAATTGCCATTCCTAAGTTTTTGCCGTACCATTCTCTTATTTCTTTTGGGTTCTTTGAATAGAAGAAAATCCCACCTATGCCCGTAACTTTTGGTATCGTGTCGTTTATGGTTGTCTCTTTTTGCCCGGGTTTATCTGTTTTGTTGTTAGTGCCATTCTGATTGGTAACTGTATCACAACCAGCAGTTAAAATTATTAGAAATAGAATTTTTATCAGATTTTTCATTTTCCAAAGTTTTTTATTATGACCAACGACCATGCCTAAACGTCGGTGGTGATCCTGATAGCTATTGGGATTCCACCTGCGATATGTTGACAAGTTAGTATTTATTAAGTAATATCTTAGAATACAATACTACCGCTATAACGATTCAGGCAATTTTAGCCACATAGTGATTCACTAATTGTATTTGATTATTATCAAGCCAATCATAATATGTATGTAGTTGATATGTCGTCATCTTTAGGTGGAGAATGGCCTGCACTTTTGTATATATAATTGTATATACACCGCAGCAAACAAACGATACTATGCGCAGTGTATAAACACTGATGGACTATCACTGCCGGTTACCTGGTGATCTGGACATAACCTGAAGCACCTGGTAATGCTGAGATTGCTTTACTCTTCGGGTATTCGGCGCAATGAACTGTTACACCTCAAAATAGAAGATACCATCACCGATGATGGCAAACATCAAGTACGTATCATCAAAGGCAAGGGTGGAAAGGACAACTATTCGTCTTCAGGCAGTGAATCAAATTCTCTTCCCCTGTTTTCGAACCACTCTTTCATAGCATCCGGGGATTTCATAAGTTCTTGCATTTTATTCATCGCTTTAAGATGCTCTTCATCTCCGATTTGAAACATTTCCATTCCATGCTTTTTGCTTATTTCTGCCATTTCCTCAAAAGTGTTGGCATGAAATTCTTTATCACATGCTCCACCCAGTTGTTTACAAGTCATTGTTTTCATATTTGTTAGTTTTAATGGTTAATAATTATTGCTTGTTGAATTGTTAGGTGAGTTCATTCAATAGTATATCATTGGAAGAGGAAGAGCTCTCGTCTTTGTATTGCAGGGCGCTTCACCAACCTCTTTTTAATAAATTTAGCTTAATAACATCAAATGCTTGTTTGTCATCTCCGTAATTTTCATATGTTCTGATGTGATTCCCCAAACCGATTTTAATATGCGGTGTTTTTCCCGCTCCGCTCCGAAGAATTCCTGTGGAAAGGAGTCCCTATGGGGAAGGGATGCTAAAGCAAATGCCGTATATTTAGTGTTGTCAAATCGCTACTATTTTACCTGATACTTAAAAAGAAAATTGTAAACCAAAGATGGTATACAAAAATCAGTTGTGCTTACTAAAAATGCAATTGAAAACAGAACACCTCCTGACACATATCCTGCTTTTGCCAAATCTATATAAAACAAATAAATTGTAGTTGCTAACCAAATTGTAGATACGATGCATGCAAATTTTAATTGCTTTGATCTACGAGGTAATTTAGGTTTATTCAATGGTTTGCTCAAAAGAATATTGTAGATATAATCAAATGGGTGGTTAGGCAGAATAATTCCAAATATTGAAACTATCATCATTGTGCTCAGAATTGGAATATTAGCTGATATTACTCCAATTAATAAAAAAAAACTGCATAGATAATATGCAAACCTGTTACCAAAGGCAAGTTCGGAAAGATTCGCATCAGAATAGTTACAATAACCTTGAGTCCTGATGCTGTACAGTCTTCTGGATGATATCAGTGGTTGTTCGTTTTTCATAATATATATTTTTTAATGGTTTAAACGGCGGTAATAAGCGGTCGTTTTAATGGCATTTATTTTATGTTTACAAATGTTTCTATTCTTTATGTCATTCCAATCCTTTGTGATCGTAACTTATTACACGAGTCACTTTCCATTTTTCATTTACGTTTTGCCACACATGAATGAACTTAGCTGTTTCTATTAATTCATTTTCTGTATTTCCATTCATATAAAAGCCATGAATGCCAATTTGTACGGCACCATAATGATTCAATGGATACACCTCCATGCTTATTAATTTTCTCTTAACCTTGGGAATATTATTTGTTCCACACCTGTCTTTAAAGGATTCAACCTCTTTTTCACGTGATACATTTTAGTCCTGTCCTATCATCATAAAATTCAAGATCTTCATTCATTATTGAATTATATAAATCAAAATTACATTCATTAAAAGCAACATTGAATAGTAAACTGTCCATAGCAGCAATCTTATTGTACAACTCTTTTGTTGGCAAGGAATCACTATTGAATTGGGCATGGGTATTCATTGAGCAGGCAGAAAATAAAGAAATCAATATAAGAATTATTGAATTTCGAAGATTAGAAAATTCTGTCATAATTAAAATTTCCTGATAATATTTCAATTTGTTGCTTTTCATGTTTGTAACTTCAGAATTTCAGACTGATAATATTGGGAAAATATATTTTATTGTTTGCAATAAGTTTCCCGAAATCGAAATTATTGATATTGAATGTAATAATTAAACCGTCAGATATCAACTCCGGATGTGCATTTGCTGAATAAATGAATTCCTGTTTATCACCAAATTCTGGCATATAGAAGACAACCAAATCCTTCCATGGGCCTTGTGGTTGTTCTGCCATTCTGTATCCTAAAGGAACCTGGCCAAATCCAATTGTTTGAATTTGGATATATTTATTCAGAGATTCTTCATAATGAACTGAAAACTCAGTCTGTCCTTTGAACAACACTGCATCACCAGGTAGTTGGTTCAGACCATTTACCCACCTGTCTACAACCCAAAATGATGGATCTGACGGGTTCCCATCCAGCAACATATTATTCTCATATCTTAATAAGTACACGTCTTGATCATTGTTATAATAACCCACTGCATAGATCAGAATATAGGACTCGTCTAATAGAACAGATGACGAACCAGCCAATACTTTGAATTTATCAGGTCCTCTATGATACTAAATTTCCCATTCTGAGGGATCATCGTCTGGATTATCAATTATGGCAATATACCATCCTATAGGTTGAAACCCCAGCCCTTCTTCAGTGGCTTTTTCTTCAAAAAGGAAAACAGCTAATTTACCATCTATCTTAGTGCCATGTCCTGTCCAGAGCCATGTATCCCCAGGATGCTTAAAATAAGCATCGGGCTTTTTTGGTGTACCGTTATAAAAGAATGTGAAAGTAGCCTTTGTAAGATCATAACCATTCTGAATGGCAGCGCTATTTCTTATCATTGTGGAATTGCTCCTTTTCCCGGTACCCTTTACATTGAAGAAAGTATTGAAACCTACAAAGAGATATATCAAAAACTTCGAGAAATGACTCCAATCGATAGTGATATTCGGATTATCTTAGAACAGTGCTTCGACGAGGAGTCATATGAAGAAAGCACAGTAGATGTTTCTGGAAGAAAATTTGTTCCAGATAAATCCAACTTGACAGAAAGTTTAGCCATTGAATTTGTCCCGCGGTCAGAGTGGTTAGGAATATCAATCTATGAAAGAACTTTAAAGAGTTTTAATGAATTAGAAATTATTTGCCATTGCCTCTTTGTGATGACATTTGCTGGTTTTGAGGAAGCAGAAATTCAAGATCAATTATCTTCATTGAAGAAATCTGTTGACGATTATAAAAATATGACCGAAGATGAAAAACAGGCGAATACTAAATCGTCAAAGAAAACTCATTTTATTAAGGTCCTTAGCTGAAATGCATTTAGAGAATGAAAATCCTATTTACACTCTTATCATTATTTTGAACTTTTCTTTTTGAATCATTTTCACAGGTACAATGGAGAGACGAACCGCATGAGGTCAGCAAATTAGACAACTCTATCTTTAAAGGCGATAACCATTGGAGAGGGGCAGATGGCGCTGCCTCAGTTGATCTGGGGAAGGGGAGAATTTTATGGTTATTCAGTGATACCTTTATTGAATGATCTGGAAATAGTTGTATCAAAGTAAGCTCATTGTTGGCATTTCGTTATTTTACTTTTCATTTTCAGCAAAAGTTAGTATGTAGCCATTATTGTCCCGAATAGAAAATTCTGTTGCACTATAAAAAGTTTTCTCAAGTCCTTTTATAACATTCACTTTGTTCTTAATTTTATAGTGAAACCGTCTAATTTCTTTTGTTTGGATATACAATAATAAAGAACCTCCATCTTGTCTGGAAATAAACGGCAACTTTGAACCTTAACTGTCAAATGTTTGAAACATAAAACTTACGTTTCTGCAAGACATCATTACCCATACGAAATCACCTTCTTCGGAAACTGACATAACTGTTTCAAATCCAATGCTTTGGTAGAATTTGATTGTTTCATTAATATCTTTAACGAAAATATTTGGTGAAATTGAATCCATATTGTCTCTATTTTATTTTTAAGCGTGAAAATATCACACAGCTTGTTTCACAAAAGAAATTACATCTTTATTTTTTATATCTGCATTTGTTTTAATTTTTAAATGTCTTCGAAATTTCCCGTTTCCTTCAAGAAATTGATTAGGATCTTTCATCAAAAAACCTTTAGAAAACTCAAATGATATATGTTTTTGTCTTACAAACAAGCCACTAAAATCTTCGGAGTCAAGTGAAAACATAATTCCTCCGTACATTATTCTTTCATCAGTTTCAGGATATATTTTAAAAATGATTTCACGCATTTCTATCAAGGAATTATGTTTTTCAGCATCAATCATCAAAATTTCGTCAATAAAATTCCGAACCTTTTCGTTCTTTGATTTTATCATTACTATTCTTGTCAATATTGTCTGAATTTTTTGTTTTTTAATTCTGCACTACAACGACCTTAATAAACGGTCGATTTAATGCCGTTTATTTTTTGTTGTATTCAGTTTGATAATTTTTAGCTAGCTATTCTGTTTTTGTCGACGTAGAATGCCTGAATTACGAACAACCATTGTAATTGTCCCACCCATGCGATCGCATTAACATTGGGAGGAGGAGGTCCCAACATGCTACCCACCTGGATTACAATAAAAAGAGCTATAAGGACGATCAAGCCGTATTTACCATGATTGTTTTTTGAAGATGTTGCCTTTAGGTACAAAAACACACCGGCTATGAAAATTACACCTTCTATAAGTGCCGTTAAAAATGGATAATTCCACAATCCAAACCCCAGCAATGTTGAATCCCCTGGTATAATTGGCAAATCTGGTCTGTGAACAATTAAATCTAAAAACCAATGACTAATAACACAGAGAAAAATTATAATTGAATATTTTAAGTTTTTGAACATGAATTTAGCAAGCAAAGCCAAAATAAAGCCCCACCCAACAACCATTATTAAACTGTGGGAAATTGGGTAATCAATAAAATCATATGGTGGTCCCGTAGTGTTCAGAAAAATCTAAAAAAGTTTCGTTTAATGTGGGTTCATAACGATTGCTTTTGGTTACTGCTGATTTTAAATTATCCGAGACGATAGCCAAGGGCACACCTTGGTAATAATGCATGGCATTTTCTACAGAGACTCTAAAGTCTTCCTTCTTCTGACTCATCGTAGCTTCGGCGTAGGTAAGTTGGCTGGCACCAAGTATGGCTACAAAAAACTCTACTTCAATAACCTCTCCGCTTGTTTCATCTACTAGCTGCAATGTCTTACCTGCATAATCTACAAACATCTTATCGCCAGCTTTATGCACTATGTGCATGACCGGCTTTACATTTATACTTTTACTCCATCGGTTATAATGTTCGCCAAACTGGGTACTTTGCACCCCATCAGGATACTTCCCCTTGTATTCGCCCCAGAGCAACATTTTGGTGACCCCGGTCTTCTTTAACTCTTTCTCTACGTAAGGGAAAAAGGAGTATAGGGCTTTTAGTTTGGGCGATAAGGCTTGTGTTTGCGTTTTAATGAAGAGCTCTTCTAGCTTTGCATCATCCATTTGAGCTAAATCCTCAAAGGTGACCCGTAAAGCGACAAACTGCTTGATATACTTTTTTACCGTGTTTCGTGATAGCCTCAGATAATCACTTATAAAACTTTTACTCTTACCCTGGGCATACAGCTTTAATACTATTCTTAATTTATTCATATCTATTGGTTTTCCTGCCATAATCTTGAACTGTTTTTTGTTTTACAGCTCGAAATTTAGGGCTTCAATAGCTTTATGATAAATCGCTCTTTTTAGGTGGTCAAGATGCTCCGGAATGGGGTGGTCACAATAATCCGGTATAGCCTGGTCAGCTTACTCCGGTATAGCCTGGTCAGTATCACCTGTTTTTCCACCTTACCTACTCGACTAGTGGCTTCATTCTTTCATAAAAGGGGTATGTTAAAGCCCTCTTGACTTGTTTCGATAGACAACAACGAATTTTCTGTTGTGATAAAAAGAATATTCTTATACTCACCTCTGCCAAAAGCCACGTTTGTAGGGTGAATATTGTGAATTATCAGTTCGTCAAGACTCTCACCAAATGGGTTGTATACAGCAATTTTATAGGCATCATATAATGCAACGTAAAGATTTCCATCTTTATCTACAGCCAAACCATCTGGTCCATCACCATCGAATTCCACCAGTCTTTTTGAAAATGAGAATTTCCCATTTTTTTGAATTTCGTAAAGTAGGATAGCCCCACCTCTTTGGATTTTTGCTCCAGGAATGAACGGACTATCTGCAACATATAGTTTTTTTTGATCAGGCGACAATATTAGTCCATTTGGATTTTCAGCGTTGGTTGCTATCAATTCGATTTTGCCATTTGAAGCAACCTGATATACTCCTCGTATATCTTGATAAACCGTATCTTTCTTTCGAAATATGGGATCAGAGAAGTAGACATTTCCTGAAAGATCAACTGCTACATCATTAGGCTCATCGAACGGTCTACCATCAAAAGATTCAGCCACAATCTCCTCTTTTCCCGTTTGCATGTCTTGTCGTGAAATCATGCGATTTTTTGGATTGCAGATTATAAGATTTCCATATTGGTCAAAAGCAAGCCCATTTGGAATACCAGATGTGTCTTTGAATTTTTTCGTTTGTCCAGTTTTCGGATCATAAGTCATAATTTGACTAGCCATTTGGCCGAGACTGTCCTTAAGAACTAAAAAGGTGAAGAGTACGATTCCATCGGAGGCTACGACAGGCCCTTCCAGGAATGTTCCTTTGCCACCGTCGAATAATTCTTGTAATTGGGATTCATGCAGAAAAATTTTATCAGCTTTCCTTTCCAAACATGATGGAAATAGCACCAGCACAATAATTGTTAAATAAGTTAATTGTCTCATAATGATTCCAATTGCCACTAACGGCATTGTATAAAGGCAGCGACGGCTTAAACAGATGCATACCGACATGAAATATAACGCATCACTATGGCCTATTCAAATGGCCACTTTGTCGTCATTGCTTTTATACTTTGTTGGGTG